>Ga0255338_1006142_pt1 | contig 10454 bp, 10 predicted proteins | sample MeOH1_35cm_T4_19_FD_203715 | JGI IMG/M metagenome (GOLD analysis project Ga0255338, IMG submission 203715) | Sandy soil microbial communities from University of British Columbia, Vancouver, Canada - MeOH1_35cm_T4_195 | ecosystem: Engineered > Artificial ecosystem > Sand microcosm > Unclassified ...
ATCACCTTGCGCGCCATGGCCCGCTTGCGCTCGTCGTTGACCTTGATGGTGGTCTCGACCAGCTCGACGGGGCTGCCGGCGTCGCGGGCGGTGCGGACCAGGGCGATGGTGTCCTTCGGGAAGCACGAGCCGCCGTAGCCGGGGCCGGCGTTCAGGAACTTGCCGCCGATCCGGCCGTCCAGGCCGATGCCCTTGGCCACCTGCTGCACGTCGGCGCCGACGGCTTCGCAGAGGTCGGCCATCTCGTTGATGTAGGTGATCTTGAGCGCCAGGTAGGCGTTGGCGGCGTACTTGATCAGCTCGCTGGTGCGGCGGCTGGTGAACAGGATCGGCGTCTCGTTCAGGTACAGCGGGCGATACAGCTCGCGCATGATCGCCTGGGCGCGTTCGTCCTGGGTGCCGACGACCACGCGGTCGGGGCGCTTGAAGTCCTCGATCGCCGCGCCTTCGCGCAGGAACTCGGGGTTGGAGACGATCGCGACGTCGGCGTCGGGACGCACGCGCTTGAAGATCGCCTCGATCTCGTCCCCGGTGCCGACCGGCACGGTCGACTTGGTGACCACGACGGTGAAGCCGTCCACATAGGCCGCGATCTCTTCCGCCGCCGCATAGACGTAGGACAGGTCTGCGTAGCCGTCGCCGCGGCGCGACGGGGTGCCCACGCCGATGAAGACGGCGTCCGCCTCGCGCACCGCCTGAGCCGCGTCGGTGTCGAAGAACAGTCGGCCGGCGCGCACATTGGCGGCCACCAGCAGGTCCAGGCCCGGCTCATAGATCGGGATGCCGCCCGACTTGAGCTGCTCGATCTTCGAGGCGTCCTTGTCGATGCAGGTCACCGTATGGCCGAAGTCGGCGAAACAGGCGCCACTGACAAGGCCCACATAGCCCGTCCCGATCATCGCCACGCGCATTTAAGAACTCTCCTCGAAGGCTGGGCCTTTCACCACGCGGGAAAGGCGGCCGCAACGGCACATCCTTCCGCAGTGCAGCAAAATCCGCGCCGCTAGATTTCCTGGTTGTACCCGCCCACCTGCGCCCGCTTGCCGAGGCGAGGCTTCATCTCCTGGTGGAACAGGGCGCGCATGTCGTCCTCGGACCGGGTGCTCTCCACGACCACCACGATCTCCGGCTTGTTGGACGAGGCGCGGACCAGCACCCACGACCCGTCCTCCAGCGCCACGCGCACGCCGTTCACGGTGATCAGGTCGACGATCTTGCGGCCCAGGATGGTCCCGCCCCCGTTGGCGAAGGCGGTGTACTCGGCCACCATGTCGTCCACGACGCCGTACTTCACTTCGTCGGCGCAGTGCGCGCTCATGGTCAGCGAAGTGTAGGCGACGGGCAGGGCCTTCTTCAGGTCGCTCAGCTTCTTGTCCGGGTTGCGGTCCAGCATCGCCAGGATCGCGGCGGCGGCCACCAGGCCGTCGTCGTAGCCGCGGCCGATCGGCGGGTTCATGAAGAAGTGGCCGCTCTTCTCGAAGCCGGCCAGCGCGCCCAGCTCGGCGGTCTTGCGCTTGATGTAGCTGTGGCCGGTCTTCCAGTAGACCGTCTTGGCGCCGTTCTTCTTCAGGATCTCGTCGGTGGCGAAGAGGCCGGTCGACTTCACATCCACGACGAAGGTGGCGTCCTTGTGGAGCTCGGAGAGGTCGCGGGCCAGCATCAACCCGATCTTGTCGGCGAAGATCTCCTCGCCCTCGTCGTCCACCACGCCGCAGCGGTCGCCGTCGCCGTCGAAGCCCAGGGCCAGGTCGGCGCCATGGATCTTCACCGTCTCGGCCATGGCGTGCAGCATGATGCTGTCTTCGGGATTGGGATTGTACTTCGGGAAGTTCCAGTCCAGCTCGCAGTCCATCTCGATCAGGGTGGCGACGCCCATGTCGCGCAGCGCCTGGGGCGCGAAGGCGCCCGCCGTGCCGTTGCCGCAGGCCGCCACCACGACCAGCGGGCGTTTCAGGCTAAGCTTGCTGGCGGCGTCCTTGATGTAGCGCTCGGCGACGCCGGCGATGTGGGCGACCGAGCCGCCCGGACGCTGGGTCCACTTGGCGCCCAGCACGATCTCCTTCAGCCGGCCCATCTCGTCGGGGCCGAAGGTGAGGGGGCGTTGGGCGCCCATCTTCACGCCGGTCCAGCCGTTCTCGTTGTGGCTGGCGGTGACCATGGCCACGCAGGGGGCGTCCAGGTCGAATTGGGCGAAGTAGGCCATGGGCGAGACCGCCAGGCCGATGTCCAGCACCTCGCAGCCGGCGGCGACCAGGCCGATGGTCAGGGCCTGTTTGATCGCCAGCGAATAGGACCGGTAGTCGTGGCCGACCACGATCCGCTTCTGGCCCATCTCGTGGATCAGCGTGCCGAGGCCCAGGCCCAGGGCCTGCACGCCCAGCAGGTTGATCTCCGGCCCGTACAGCCAGCGCGCGTCGTATTCCCGGAAGCCCGTGGGCTTCACCAGCGGGGTGATCTCATAATCCCAGGTGTTGGCGAGAAGGTCGGCGCGGGGGGCGGGCAGCATCGGGACTCCGGACGTGGCTTCGGCGCGTGTTTAGCCGAGGCGATAGGCCACAGGCCACTGCGTAAGCCTTAACGCGGGTAACGCGTTCGCTACATCACCCCGGCGCGCAGCAGATCGTGGACGTGGAGGATCCCGACCGGCTTGCCGTCGTCGACCACGAACAGCACCGTCACGGCCGGCGGCGGATCGCTCATCAGAGCCAGGGCCTCGCCGGCCAGCATGCCGGGGGCGACGGTCTTCTTCGGGCCGGGCGTCATCACATCGCCGGCGGTGTGGTCCATCAGGCCGTCGATGTGGCGGCGCAGGTCGCCGTCGGTGATCGCGCCCAGCAGGCGGCCGTCGGGATCGACCACGCCGACGATCCCCCAGCGCATCTGGGTCATCACCAGCAGCGCCTGGCGCATGGGCGTCTCCGGCGCGACGATCGGCAGTTCCTCGCGGCCGTGCATCAGGTCGGCGGCGGTGCGCAGCATGGCGCCCAGCTTGCCGCCGGGGTGCAGCACCTTGAAGTCCTGCGGCCGGAACCCGCGCCGCTCCAGCAGCGCCACGGCCAGGGCGTCGCCCATGGCCATTTGCAGGGTGGTGGACGTGGTGGGCGCGTTGACCGCGTCGGTCGCCTCGGTGGCGTCGGGCAGAAGCAGCACGACGTCGGCGGCTCGGGCCAGGGTCCCGTCCGCCGCGGCGGTGAGCGCGATCAGCGGGATGTCGAAGCGGGCGGCATAGGCGATCACGTCCGCCAGCTCGCGGGTCTCGCCGGTCTTGCTGAGCGCCAGGATCACGTCGTCGGCGCCGATCATGCCCAGGTCGCCGTGGCTGGCCTCGCTGGGATGGACGAACATGGCGGTCGAGCCGGTGGAGGCCAGGGTCGCGGCGATCTTGCGCGCCACATGACCCGACTTGCCCATGCCGGTGCAGATCACCCGGCCCTTGGCGCCGAACAGGGTCTCGACGGCCTCACCGAACGGAGTGTCGAGCTCGGCGGCCATTCGGCCCAGGGCCTCGGCCTCGGTCTCCAGCACGCGGCGGCCGACGGCGATGGTGTCTTTCAGGGTCATTGAGCCAGGTTCTTCACTGTGAAGGGGCGATCGCCTGGTTCTGGATGTTGCGCACCGCCTCGCGCGCCTGGTCGACCCGCCGCTGGGCGGCCTCGGTCTCGCGGCGCATGGCGGCCTGCATGGCGGCGGTGCGCTGCACGGGCTCGTGGCCGAACGGGGCGGGCGAGCGGTCGCCCAGGCCCTGCGGCCAGACCAGCGCCAGCGCGATCGCGGCGACGGCGCCCAGGGCCAGCAGCGGCAGGTAGAAGCGGTCGAGCATCGGCCCGCTATAGCCCGCTGCGGGTTGACGGGGTAGGGGCCGTTGTCTAGCCGAAGGCCCCCGCTCGAAGGAGAACCCGCCTTGCCGACCCTGATCCTGCTGCGTCACGGCCAGAGCCAGTGGAACCTGGAAGACCGCTTCACCGGCTGGGTGGACGTGGACCTGACCGCCGAGGGCGAAGCCCAGGCGAAGAAGGGCGGCGAACTGATCAAGGCGGCCGACATCGCCATCGACCGGGTGTTCACCTCGGTGCTGACCCGGGCGATCCGCACCTCCTGGCTCGCTCTCCATAGCGCTGGACAGACGTTCGTGCCCGAGGTGAAGGACTGGCGGCTGAACGAGCGCCACTACGGCGGCCTGACCGGCCTCAACAAGACCGAGACCGCCGCCAAGCACGGCGCGGACCAGGTGAAGGTCTGGCGGCGCAGCTATGACATCCCGCCGCCGGAGCTGGCGCCGGGCGGCGAGTTCGACTTCTCCAAGGACCGCCGCTACGCCGGCCTCGATCTGCCCTCCACCGAAAGCCTGAAGACCACGCTGGTGCGCGTGCAGCCCTATTGGGACGCCGAGATCGTGCCGTGCCTGAAGGCCGGCGAGACCCTGCTGGTCGCGGCCCACGGCAATTCGCTGCGGGCCATCGTGAAGCTGCTGTTCGCCCTTTCGGACGAAGCGATCATCGATGTGGAAATCCCCACCGGCAATCCTTTGGTGATCGAGCTGGACGCCAGCCTGAAGCCCACCTCGGCCCGCTATCTCGACGCGGATCGGGCCACCAAGCTGCCGGCGATCTGACGCCTGAGGCCGGCCGCGCCTTCTCGGCGGCCAAAGGATGGCCCATGCTTCGTCACATGACCGACGAGGACTTCATGCGCCGCGCCATCGACCTGGCGCGGGCCCACCTGGGCCGCACGGGCGAGAATCCGTGCGTCGGCTGCGTGATCGTGAAGGACGGCGAGGTGGTCGGCGAGGGCGTGACCGGCGAGGGCGGCCGCCCGCACGGCGAGGAACAGGCGTTGCGGGCCGCCGGCGCCGCGGCCCGGGGCGCCACGGCCTATGTCACCCTCGAACCTTGCGCCCGGCGATCGGCCGGTGGCCGTTCGTGCAGCGAACTCCTGGTGACCGCCGGCGTCGCGCGGGTCGTGATCGCGGCCAGTGATTCGTCGGTGTTCGCGGGTGGGGAAGGATGCCTGAGGTTGCGTAACGCGGGTATCGAAACATACCAGGGGTTGATAGAGGCCGAGGCGAAGGCGCTCTATGCGGCCTATCGCCCGGCTAAAACCCTGGAAAGTCGCCGTTAATCCGCAGCACCTAACATGGTTCACATCGTCTTTCCGTAGCCTGTCCGAAGCCCAGACCGCATGTCCGCCGACAACGCCAGATCGCTCGTCCAGGCCCGCCTGTCCCAGGCCGAAGTCGACGAGATCTGCGCCAAGCACGACCGTCTCTGGAGCTCGCGCCCGGGCGGCGCCCGCGCGGTGTTCGCCTTCAAGGACCTGTCCGGCACGGTCCTGTTCGGCCGGAACCTGTGCGACGCCGACTTCACCGGCGCGATCATGAACGACTGCAAGCTGCGCGGCGCCCGGCTCGACAACGCCACCTTCTTCTGCGCCGACCTCGCAGGCGCCGACCTGCGCGAGGCCTCGCTGCGCCGCGCGGACCTGCGGGGCTCGTGCATGCGGAACGTCAACCTGACCGGGGCGGACCTGTTCGAGGCCGACTTGCGCGAAGGCACCCTGGCCGCCGGCGACCGTCAGTTCGGCTTCCGCAAGCTGGAGATCGGCCTGTCGACCCAGGGCGAGCTGCAGGGCGCCATCCTGGCCGGCGCCAACCTGGAGCGCTCGCGGCTGTCGGGCGCCATGGCCATGCGCGCCGACTTCACCGACGCGATCCTCAAGGACGCCAAGCTGATCCGCGCCAACCTCAAACAGGCCACGATGTGCGGCGCGAACCTGTCCGGCGCGGACCTTTCGGGCGCCGACCTCGCCGGCGCCGACATGCGCGACGCCATCCTGGTGGGCGCGCGCACCGTTGCGTGGAACGTCTCCAACGCGAACATGGAGGGCACGCTCACCGACGAGCCCGTGGGCCGCAAGCTCAGCGACCTGCCCTACGAAGAGATGATCAAGGACCACGCGAAGTGGTGTGAGACCGGCGGCGGCGAGGGCAAGCCGTCATCGTTCGACAACGCCGACCTGCGCGCGCTGTCGTCGGTCCGTGGCTACAACCTGACCGCCCTCTCGGCCAAGGGCGCGACCTTCTACGGCCTCGACATGGAAGGCGTGCAGCTCCAGGGCGCGCACCTGGAGGGCGCCGATCTGCGCAACGCCGTGCTTCGCCGCGCCGACCTGCGCGGGGCCCGGCTGATCGGGGCGAAGCTTTCGGGCGCCGACCTGCGCGACGCCCAACTCGGGCCGCTCCTGCTGGGCCCCGACCGCGTGCTTCCCACCAACCTGACGGGCGCCCAGCTCAAGGGCTGCGACCTCACGGGCGCGGATGTCCGCCACGCCGTGTTCGTGGACGCTGACCTCAGCCGCTCGAACTTCACCCGCACCCTGTTGAAGCAGGCCGATTTCACCGGCATTCACCGGCACGGGGCGCGCGGCCTCGAAGACGTGATCTAGCGCGCCCATGATCCGCGTCCAGGGTGAGCCGGATCCGCCGAACCTGCCTGGCCGGCGGCGCCTGAGCAGCGGCGAGCTGGCGATCCTGCTCGACAACCACGGCCGGTTCCTGGCGGGCAAGGGCGGCAAGCGCGCCCAGCTGCCATTCGTCGACTTCAGCGGCCTGGACCTGACCGGGCGTAGGCTCTCGGGCGGCGACTTCTCGGGCTCGGTGTTCGACGGCGCCCAGCTGGCTGGCGCCCAGCTCGATGGGGCGATCCTGGCGGGCTGCGACCTGCGCCGCGCCGACCTGCGGGGCGCCAACCTGCGCAAGGCCAACCTGCGCGGCGCCTGCCTGTCGAGCGCCAACCTGGCCGGAGCCGACCTCACGGGGGCGGACTTCCGCCCGGGCTCCATCGCCCGCCCGCATCCGACCCGGGGCTTCCCGGCCGTGATCGAGGAGGGCCGCAATGGCGAGGTGGACGGCGCGAACTTCTCGGGCGCCACGCTGGACGGTTCGCGGCTGGACGGACTCTATGCCGCCGACGCCGACTTCTCCGACGCCTCCCTGGCAGGGGCCCATCTGATCGACGCCAACCTCAAGGGCGCGAACTTCGAAGGCGCCTTGCTGGCCAAGATCGACGTCAACGGGGCGATCCTTGAGGACGCCAATTTCGCCGGCGCCGACATGTCGGGCGTGGTCCTCACCTCGGCCCGCACCCGGGGCGCGCGGCTGGAGGCGATGGCCGCGCCGCCCAGTCGCGAGGATGTGGCCCGAGCCGTGAAGCTGGTGGCCCAGGCGCGCGAACACGATCTCTGGGTAAACACCGGCGGCCGCGAGGGCTCGCCGGTCCGCTTCGACGGCTCCGACCTGCGCTCGGCGGGCGAGGAGTTGAAGGGCCTGAAGCTCACCGCGCTCAGCGCCAAGGGCGCGAACCTGGCGGGCCTCGACCTGACCGACGTCCAGATGCAGGGCGCCAACCTGGAGGGCTGCGACCTGCGCGGGGCCATCCTGCGCGGCGCGGACCTGCGCGGCGCCCGCCTCGGCGGCGCCGACCTCACCCGCGCGGACCTGGCTGGGGCCAATCTGTCGCCTCTCGAGATCGCGCCCGGCCGCTCCACGGCCACCAACCTCACGGGCGCCCGGCTGCGCTACGCCCGCCTCCAGAGCGCCCAGATGGACGGGGCGGTCCTGGACGGCGCCGACCTGCGCGGCGCCCGGCTTCCCAAATAGAAAAGGGCGGCGCCCGCGAGGACGCCGCCCGATCTAGTTCGTCCCCCAAAGGGGACCAATTGGAGCCTTACGCGGCCTTTTCGCCTTCGATCAGGCCAGGCTGGACCGTGGTGTTGATCTGCACGGTGCGGGGCTTCAGCGCCTCCGGCAGCTCGCGCTTCAGGCTGATCGACAGCAGGCCGTCGGCCAGGTTCGCGTCGGTGACGATCACGTAGTCTGCGAGCTGGAACTTGCGGTCGAAGTTGCGCTCGGCCAGACCGCGGTGGAGGTAAGTCTTCGCCTCGTCATTGGCCGCCTTGCGGCCGGTGACGGTGAGAAGGTTCTCCTTCACCTCGACGTTGAGCTCTTCCGGACGGAAGCCGGCGACCGCGATCTCGATGCGGTAGCTGGTCTCGTCGGTGCGCTCGATATTGTACGGGGGATAGCCGCTCGAGGCGGTTTCGGCGGCGGCGGTGTCGAGCAGCGACGCCAGGCGGTCGAAGCCCACGACGGAGCGGTACAGGGGGGAGAAGTCGATCGTACGCATGCGGTCACATCCTTCTTTCAAAGCAAGGTTGCGTTGTCTGATGGACTTGCGGCGACCCGGTGTGGCGTCGCCTGCAGCCCAGGAGGCCCGGACATCCAGCGCCTCCACGACATGAGTTAAGAACCCGAAATCGGGGTTCAAGGGCTGTTCGCGTATGAATTCGCGTCCTAGGTTCGCGTCCCTCGAAACCCAGGAGGAAACCCCCCATGCTCCGTCTTGCCTCGGCCGCGGCCGTCGCCCTTTCCCTCGTCGCGTCGGTTCCCGCGCAGGCGGCTGACGCCCAGCTCCAGGCCGCCGTGGCCGGCGCCCAGCGCAGCGACGCGCACAAGGCCCGCGACGGCGCGCGCCACCCGGTCGAGACCCTGACTTTCTGGGGGCTGAAGCCCAAGCAGACGGTGATCGAGATCTCGCCCGGCAGCGGCTACTGGACCGAGATCCTGGCGCCCTATGCCAAGGCGACCGGCGGGACCTATGTGGCCACCGCCGCCGACCTGGCGAACCCCAGCATCTCGGAAGCCGCCAAGGCGGGCCGAGCGGCCTTCGAGGCGAAGTACGCCGACGCCGCCAAGTACGGGACGATCAAGTACGTGGGCTTCGGTCCGACGTCCGGCCCCCTGGGCGCCCCCGGCTCGGCCGACATGGTGATCACCGCTCGCAACATCCACAACTGGGCCACCCAGCCCGCCCTGCTCGAAAAGGTGATGAAGGACTTCCACGCCGTGCTGAAGCCGGGCGGCGTCCTGGCCGTGGAAGAACACCGCGCCGATCCCAAGCCTGAGGCTCCGGGCCTTTCCAGCGGCTACATGTCCGAGGCGACCGTGATCGCGGCGGCCGAGAAGGCGGGCTTCAAGCTGGCCGCCAAGTCCGAAGTCAACGCCAACCCGAAGGACACCAAGGACCACCCCTTCGGCGTCTGGACCCTGCCGCCGACCAAGCAGAGCGCGGCGCGGGGTCAGCCGGCGAATCCCAGCTTCGACCGCGCGAAGTACGACGCCATCGGCGAGAGCGACCGCATGACGCTGCGGTTCGTGAAGGCCGGCTGAGGCCGCTGCTTTGACCGCACCCGTCCGACCCGCTAGCTCTACGCCGGTGGGCCGGCCGGGGGGCGCTCGCGAGTGAACTGGCGCCCATGATCCAGATGTCCCGACGCGCGCTGCTGGCCGGCGCGACAGCCCTCGCAGGTTGCCGAGGGCAGACACCGAAGGCCCCGCCGGTCAGGACGATCGCCGAGGCCGTCGCCGGCCCCTGGCGCAGCGCGGCCGACAGGGCTCGCGACCGCTGGCGCCATCCGGCCGAAAGCCTGGCGTTCTGGGGCCTGAGGCCGGGCGCCACGGTGGTGGAGTTCTGGCCGGGCGCGGGCTGGTACACCGATATCCTGGCGCCCTTTCTCGACGCCACCGGCGGCAAGCTCTATGCCGCCCACCTGCAGGTGGCGGAGCCCGCCGACCCTTCCGCGAAACAGGTGGTGGAGGCCTATCGCGCCAAGTACGCGGCGGGCCGGAAGCCCTATGGCGAAGTCGAGATCACCGCCTTCGGCCCCACCAGCGGCCCGGCGGCGCCGGCGGGCAGCGCCGACCTGGTGCTGTTCCTGCGCAATCTGCACAACTGGATGGCGGCCGGCATCGCCGAGAAGGCCTTCCGCGATGCTTTCCTGGCGCTGAAACCCGGCGGGGTTCTGGGCGTCGAGGAGCACCGCGCCGCGCCCGGCGGCATCCCCGACGTGCTGGCCGACACCGGCTACGTCGACCAGGCCTACGCGATCAGGCTGGCGCAGGAGGCCGGCTTCAGGCTGGTCGCGACCAGCGAGATCAACGCCAACCCCAAGGACACCCGCGACCACCCCTTCGGCGTCTGGACCCTGCCGCCCGTCCGCCGCTCGTCGCCGCGGGGCGAGGCGTTCGATCCGGCCTTCGACCGCGCGAAGTACGACGCGATCGGCGAGAGCGACCGCATGACGCTCAAGCTCGTCAAACCCGCGTAGGACTGACGCCTCCTTGATGATTCGAAGGGGCGTTAAGCTTCCGGGCGTCACCAGCGGTTTACACAGCACACGCGTGCAGCGAAGCTCGCGCTGATTCATGAGAGTTGTCGGATGGCCACGCTGGAGGAACTGACCGACCGGATCCGCCTTGCGGCGGCGTCCGGCGACGGCCTGGACCGAACGGTGAAGCTCGACCTCAAGGGCGAGGGCGTGATCCATCTCGACGGCGCCACCGTCACCAACGACGACCGGCCCGCGGACCTTGTCGTCTCGGTCAGCCGTTCAGACCTGGT
>Ga0255338_1006143_pt1 | contig 10451 bp, 6 predicted proteins | sample MeOH1_35cm_T4_19_FD_203715 | JGI IMG/M metagenome (GOLD analysis project Ga0255338, IMG submission 203715) | Sandy soil microbial communities from University of British Columbia, Vancouver, Canada - MeOH1_35cm_T4_195 | ecosystem: Engineered > Artificial ecosystem > Sand microcosm > Unclassified ...
CGCCGCGAGGTGGAAAGCCGGTTGCGCGATGCGCTGCGGCAGGACCGCGCCCGCGTGCAGTTCGGCACCATCAGCAAGTTCGGCCTGATGGAAATGAGCCGCCAGCGCCTGCGTCCGGCGCTGTCCGAAGGCGCGTCGATCCCCTGCCCGCGCTGCGGCGGCCACGGCCATATCCGCGACACGGAGAGCTCGGCGCTGCAGATCCTGCGGATCATCCAGGAGGAGTCGATGAAGGACGGCACGGCCGCCGTGCACGTGCAGGTGCCGGTGGAGGTCGCGTCCTTCCTGCTGAACGAGAAGCGCACCGAGATCGCCAAGATCGAGCTGAAGCAGCGCCTGGCCGTCATCATGGTGCCGAACAAGACGCTGGAGACGCCCAACTACCGCCTCGAGCGCCTGAAGCACGACGACCCGCGCCTGGACAACCTGCAGGCGAGCTACCACATGGCGCAGGACTTCGAGGCCGAGACCACGGTCACCCGCCGCACGCACGAGCGCAGCAACAAGCAGGAGCCGTTGATCAAGGGCGTGCTGCCGGACATGCCCGCGCCGGTCGCCGAGCCCAGGCCCGAGCCGGTGAAGGCCGCCCCGGCGCCCGCACCCGCGGCGCCCGCGCCCGCGCCGGTGCCGGCCGAGACCGGCTTCATGGGCTGGCTCAAGTCGCTGTTCGGCGTCGCGGCGCCCGCGGCGCCGGCGCCGGTGGCGCCGGTCGCCGCACCCGCCGTGAAGGAAGAACGTCGCGAAGGCCGTGGTGAAGGCCGCGGAGAGGGCCGCCGCGGCGGCCGCGGTGGGCGTGACGGCGAGCGCCAGGGCGGACGCCGCGGCGAAGGCCGTGGCCGTGACGAGGGCCGGCGCGAGCGCGTGGCCGCCGAAGGCGTCGAGGGCCAGCAGCCCCGCCGCGACGGTGAGCAGCGCCGCGATGGCGAGCAACGCCGTGGCGATCGCCAGCGCGGCGAGCGTGCCGAGCGCGTGGAAGGCCGCGGCGACGAGCAGCGCGACCAACGCGAAGCGCGCGGCGAACGCCAGCGCGGCGAGCGCCGCGAGGACCGCCGTGACGAGCGCGTGGGCGCCGACAGCCAGCCGGGCGGCCTGCCGCCGGTCGAGGGCGCCGAGCGCCCGCCGCGCGGCGAGCGTGGGGAGCGCGGCGAAGGCCGCCGGGAACGCGGTGAGCGTGGCGAAGGTCGGCGCGAGCGCGGTGAACGCCGCGGCGAGCGCGGTCCGCGCGAGGCGACGCCGGCCGAAGGCGCGGAGGTGGCGGCGCTGGCCGGCGCGGCAACGTCCGTGGGCGAAGTGGTCGAGACCGCCGACCAGCAGACGCCGCCGGCAGCCGACGCCGTGCTCGAGTCGCACACCCACCAGGACGGCAGCCGCGCGGCCGATCAAGGCGACGAGCGCCGCGACCGCCGCTCGCGGGACCGCTATGGCCGCGACCGCCGCGAGCGCGGCGAGCGCCAGCCGCGCGAGGAAGGCGCCGCGCCGGCGGCGATGACCGAGGCGGCCGAGCCCGCCGAGGAGGGCGCGCCGTCACGGATGCGCTATCCGAGCGCCTTCGCCAGCCAGGAGGCGGTCGAGGAAACGCCGGCCGCGCCGCAGCGCGTGGAGCCTGCCGCGGCGCCCGTGGCCCCGCCCCCGCCGGCCGCCGCGCCGGCGCCGGCGCCGGCCCACGCCGGCATGCCCAAGGTGCAGCCGTTCCAGCTGCCCGTGGACCAGCTGGCGCAGATCGCATCAGGCTCGGGGCTGCAATGGGTCAATTCGGACGCCGGGAAGATTGCCGCCGCGCAGGCGGCGATCGCGGCCGAACCGAAGCCGATCCACGTGCCGCGCGCGCGGCCGCCCGTGGTCGTGGTGGACGAGGGTCCGCTGGTGCTGGTGGAAACGAAGCGCGACCTGCGCGAGCTGCGCCTGCCGTTCGAGCAGGCCAGCCTGCCTTTGCAGTAATCGCCGGCGCGGGGCGGCATTCGCGCCCCGGTTGCGGAAAGCGGACTGCCGGACGCAGAGAGCGCAAAGGGTACGCAGAGCACGCAAAAAAGAAATCGTGAATGACGAGGAAAGAAGCTCCTTCTTTCTTGATTTCTTCTGCGTCCTCTGCGTACCCTTTGCGACCTCTGCGTCCGGCTGTTGGGGTTCTCTTCAGGCGCTCGCTGCGCGTTTCCAGGCCTGTTCGGCCGCCGGCCGGTCGCCACGTTCCTCGGCCAGCAGTGCCAGCACGCGCCAGGCGTTGCGGTGCAGCCCGGGGTCGTGCAAGCCGACGGCGGCCACGCTCATGAGCTGCTGCGCCTTGCCCCACAGCTGGCGCTTCACGCAGGCCACGGCGGCCAGGTACTGCAGCGTCGCGTCGCGCGGGTTGTCGCGGTGCGCCGCCTCGATGCGCGCCAGCCACGCGGCGTCGATCGTGTCCAGGCCTTCCTCGAGCGCGTAGACCAGCTTCACCTTGAGCGTGTCGTCGAGCCGGGCCTGTTGCTCCCAGGCCGGCAGCAGCCACTCGCGCGCCAGATGAGGGTCGCCGCCGAGCGCCGCGAGCCGCTGCGCCGCGTGGATGGCGAGTTCCGGCATCGCGCGCTCGCCGGGCTCCAGCGACTCCCACGCCCGCTGCAACTGCGCCACGTCGTGGGCGTCGTTCAGGAGGTCCGCGGCCAGACCGCGCACGATGCTGTGGGCGGCGTCCGCGGAGAACGCACGGTGCTTGGCGAGCAGCCGTGCGGTTTCCAGCGCCTCGCCGGTGTGGCGTGACAGGCGGGCCGCCTTCAGCCGGATGCGCAAGGCCAGCGTGCGGCGCCCCGCGCCTTGCGGCAGGCCCTTGAGCCACGCCATCGCGCCTTCCGGATCGCGGTCCTGCAGGGCCCAGCGCGCGGCCCGCATGAGCGCGCCCTCGCGCGTCTCCTGCGCCTCGCGCGCCGGCGCCTGCGCCAGCGCCTGCTGCAGATGCTCCTCGCGCGCGGCGCGGTCCTGCAGCGCCTGCGCGCTTTCGGCGGCCAGCAGGTGCGCGATCGCGCGGACCTGGCCGGCGTTGCCCAGCTTCTGCTCCGCCGCGCTCAGCGACTTCTCCTGTGCCAGCGACTGCTCGGCCGCCTTGCGGGCGCGGATGAAGCGGCCGGCCAGCAGGTGCGAGATCGAGTCGAGCAGCGAAGCGTGCACCGCCCGCTCCTTCTGCTGCGCCCGCCACCGCAGGGCCTGGCGCGGCAGGTCGAACAGCGCGGCGAGCGCCCCGAGCGCCGCGTGCAGGAAGGCGAACGCCAGGAACAGCAGCAGCAGCACCAGGTTGAGCGACAGGTCGAGCCGGTACGGCGGCCAGAACACCGTCACCGTCCCCTGGTTGTTGCCCGCGAACAGCGCGATGGCGACCGCGACGGCGAACAGGGCCAGCAGCCACAGGGCGGCTCGCACCGGGGCCTACCTTCCCGCGGCGGTCGTCGCCAGGACCGCCAGGGTTTCATCGATGCGCGGCAGTTCCACGCTGCGCAACTGCCCCTGCACCTGCTGCAGCAGGCTCGCCGCCGCCTGCGTGCGGCGCGAGGAACCGTCGAAATACTTGCGCAGGGCCTGCGCCGCGGCGGCCACGTCGGCGCGCGCGCCGTCGGTCTGCCGCGCCAGCAGGCCCAGGCGGGCGTTCAACAGCTTCAGCTTGAGGTTCTCGCGCAGGAAGAACGCCTGGTCGGGCGCGACCAGCATCGCGTCGGGCTGGTCGATGCGGCTGACGCGCACCAGGTTGCGCGCCTCCTCGCGCACTTCGATCCATGCCCGCTCCCACCACAGAACCGGCGCCGCCGCCTTGCGGGGCGCCGCGGGCGCGGTCGCCTGCGGTCCGACCGCGTTGGCGACCGGCAGGTCGTCCACCAGGCGCGCCAGCTCGTCGAGCTTCACCAGCATGCCCGGCACGTCGGACACGCTCGCGACGCGGATGCGGTCCATGTCGCGCGCGATCGCCGCCCGCGCGCGCGACAGCCGCGGCTGGCCGGAACGCTCCAGGCGCTGGTCGGCGCTGCGCAAGGCGGCCAGCAGGGGCTCGGCGGTGCCGGTGAGCTGGGCCTGCTGCTGCGCGAGCCGCAGGGCCGATTCGATGTCGACCACCAGGTTCTCGTCGCGCGAACGGGACATGCTCTGGATCAGCTCCTCGAGCTGCGAGCGCTGCAGCGCCACTTCGCCCAGCCTCGTTTCGGCCAGCGCCAGCCGCGCCGCGGTATCGCGCGCCAGCTCCTGCGCCTGCCTGGCTGCCACGCGCGCCTCGACCGCGTTGCTGCCGGCATCGGCGCTCTGGCGCGCCAGCTGCTCTTGGATGTTGGACAGCTTCTGCCACAGCAGGCCGCTCGCCAGGAGCGACAGCGCCGCCAGGGCCAGGCAGAAATACAGTACGCCGCGCGCGACGACGCCGGCGGCGGCGCCGGCCGGCGCGGCCGCCGGCTCGGAGACTTCCACCACGGGCACCTGGCTGTCGACGACGGACTGGCTGGGAGGCGGGGAACTCATCGAAACGATTCTAGGACCGCCGTCACGCTGTCCAGGGACGGACGTGACTCGCAAACAACACCGAAACCGGCATCGCGCGCGGCCTGCGCGATGCGCGGATGGGTCGCCACGGCACGTGCCGCCTGCCACGACTGCCCGGGAAAGAGGCTGCGCAGGTGCCCGATCGCCTCCGAGCTGCTGAACAGCCACACTCCTTGCGTCGCGCCGGACCCGGCCTGTCCGCGCTGCCGCTCGTCCAGGGTCGGCGCCGCGCGGCGATAGGACGCGACCGTGTCGACCACCGCGCCCGCCGCCGCCAGCCGGTCGGCCAGCCAGTCGCGCCCGGTGGCGGCGCCACCCGCGTCGCCGCCTCGCACGATCAGCACGCGGTCACCCGGCCGCACCTGAGCACCGGCCTGCGTCCACAGCGTCTCGGAGTCGAATTGGGCCGAATCGGCCGGCGGCGCGTCGATGCACTCGCGCGGCACGCCCGCCGCCAGCAAGGCGCCCTTGGTCCCGGCGCCGGTCGCCCAGGCGCGGGTCGCCGCCGGCCAGGCCGTCGCCTGCGGCGCCGCCGCGAAGAAGTGGCGCACGGCATTGCCGCTCACGAACATCGCCGCGCGGCAGGCGGCCAGCCGGTCCCAGGCGGCCCGCAGCGGGGCGGCGTCCGCCACCGGAAGAATCGCGATCAGCGGAAAGGCCTGCGCATCGAAACCGCGCTGCCTCAGGCCATCGACCCAGCGCCGGGCTTCGTGTTCCGGGCGGGTGACAAGGACGCGCACGCCGGAACGCTAGTGGGCGCCCGCCGCGCGCAGCTGCCCCGCCACGCCCGTGCCGAGCTCGGCGGCGCGCTCCAGGCCGGCGGCCGCGGCCGTCGACTCGGCCCGCACCAGCGGCACGCGGCCGTCGGGGTCGCCCCAGGCAGCGCGCAACTGCAGCGATCCGCCGGTCACCGTGGCATACGCCGCCAGCGGCATCGAGCAGCTGCCGCCCATGGCCCGGCTGACGGCGCGCTCGGCCGCCACGGCGAGCCAGGTGGTCTGGTGCGCGAACGGCGCCAGGATGTCGATGAGGTCCTGCCGTCCGGCACGCACTTCGATGCCCAGCGCGCCCTGCCCCGCGGCCGGCAGCATCTGCCCGGGCTCGAAGACCTGGCGGATCCGCTGCGCCAGCGCGAGCCGCTTCAGCCCCGCCGCCGCGAGCACGATCGCGTCGTAATTGCCTTCGTCCAGCTTGCGCAGGCGCGTGTCGAGGTTGCCCCGCAGCGGCTCGATCTTCAGGTCCGGGCGCAGCGCGCGCAGCAGCACGACCCGACGCAGGCTCGAGGTACCGACGACGGCGCCCTGCGGCAGCTCGTCCAGCGACGCGTAGCGCGGCGAGACGAAGGCATCGCGGGGATCCTCGCGCTCCATGACGCAGGCCAGGGCGAAGCCGTCCGGCAGGTCCATCGGCACGTCCTTCAGGGAGTGCACCGCGAGATCGGCGTGGCCCTGTTCCAGCGCCACTTCCAGCTCCTTCACGAACAGGCCCTTGCCGCCCACCTTGCTCAGGCTGCGGTCGAGGATCTGGTCGCCCTTGGTGGTCATGCCCAGCAGCGACACCTCGTGGCCGCGCTGCTCCAGCAGCGCCTTCACATGGTGCGCCTGCCACATCGCGAGGCGGCTTTCGCGGGTGGCGATCACGAGTTTGCTCACTGTCTTGCCTGCTCAGTCTGTCTTCGAAGGAGAACGTCGATGCTAGCATGCGGGCTGCCCAAAATTTGGGCAGCCCGCCGAGCCTCCTCAAGACCCCGCCCATGCCCGACACCCAGGAATCCGCGCGCCGCGCCAAGGACAACGAACGCCCGCTGCGGGAGGACATCCGGCTGCTCGGCCGCATCCTCGGCGATACCGTGCGCGAGCAGGAAGGCACGGCGGCGTTCGAGCTGGTGGAGCGCATCCGAAAGCTCTCGGTCGCGTTCCGGCGCGACGCCGACCATGAGGCCGACCGGGCGTTGAAGAGCCTGCTCAAGTCGCTGTCGGGCGCCCAAGCCGTGAGCGTCATCCGCGCCTTCACCTACTTCAGCCATCTGGCCAACCTGGCCGAGGACCGCCACCACATCCGCCGGCGCGAGGTGCACGAGCGCGCCGGCGACACCCAGGACGGCAGCATCGAGGTGGCGCTGGCCCGGCTGCGCTGGGCGGGCATCGCGCCGCGGATGATCTCGCAGACGCTGGCGCGCAGCCACATCTCGCCGGTGCTCACGGCACACCCGACCGAGGTGCAGCGCAAGAGCATCCTGGACGCCGAGCGCGACATCGCCCGCCTGCTGGCGCAGCGCGACGAGATCCGCGCCCGCACCCTGCCGAAGGACGCGCTGGCCCCGCGCGAACTGGCCGCCAACGAGGCGCAGCTGCGCGCCCGCGTGCTGCAGCTGTGGCACACGCGGCTGTTGCGCTTCGCCCGGCTGACGGTGGAAGACGAAGTCGAGAACGCGCTCAGCTACTACGAGGCGACCTTCCTGCGCGAGATCCCCAGGCTCTACGCCGGGCTCGAGCGGGAACTGGGGCAGCAGCCGGTGGCCAGCTTCCTGCGCATGGGCCAATGGATCGGCGGCGACCGCGACGGCAATCCCAACGTCGGCGCCGCAACGCTGGACTACGCGCTGCAGCGGCAATGCGACGTGGCGCTGCGCCACTACCTGACCGAGGTCCACTACCTCGGCGGCGAGCTGTCGCTGTCCTCGGTGCTGGTCGAGGTCACCCCGGAGATGGCGGCGCTGGCGGACGGCTCCCCGGACTCCAGCGAGCACCGGCGCGACGAACCGTACCGCCGGGCGTTGGCGGGCATGTACTCGCGGCTGGCCGCCACGCTGAAGGAATTCACCGGCGGCGAGGCGGCGCGCCACGCCGTGCCGCCGCAGAACCCGTACCGCCGCGCCGAGGACTTCCTGGCCGACCTGCGCACGATCGAGGCCTCGCTGCGGGCGCACCATGGCGCCGCGCTCATGCCGCAGCGGCTGCATCCGCTGATGCGGGCGGTGGAGGTGTTCGGCTTCCATCTGGCGACCGTGGACGTGCGGCAGAACTCGGACCAGCACGAAGCCGTGCTGGCCGAGCTGCTGGCCGTGGCGCGGGTGGAGCCGGACTACCCCGGCCTGCCGGAGCAGGCGCGCTGCCAGCTGCTGCTGCGCCTGCTGGCCGACGCCCGGCCGCTGCGCGTCGTCGACGCCAGCTATTCGGACCACACGCAAGGCGAACTGGCGGTGTTCGAAGCGGCCAGGCGGCTGCGCGACCGGTTCGGCCGGGACGCGATCCGCCACTACATCATCAGCCACACCGAAACCGCGAGCGACCTGCTGGAAGTCCTGCTGCTGCAAAAGGAGGTGGGACTGCTGCGGGGCACGATCGACCAGCAGGCGGTGGCCGACCTGATCGTCGTGCCGCTGTTCGAGACCATCCGGGACCTGCGCAACGCGGCGCCGATCATGCGCGAGTTCTATGCGCTGCCGGGCATCGCGCGCCTGGTGCAGCGTTCGGGCGGCGAGCAGGACATCATGCTGGGCTACAGCGACAGCAACAAGGACGGCGGCATCTTCACCAGCAACTGGGAGCTGTACCGCACCGGGACCGCCCTGGTGCAGCTGTTCGACGACATGGCCAGCCGCGGTCCCGGCGCCTCGGGCAACGGCCCCGGCATCGGCCCGGTGCCGATCCGGCTGCGCATGTTCCACGGCCGCGGCGGCACCGTCGGCCGCGGCGGCGGTCCGAGCTACCAGGCGATCCTGGCGCAGCCCCCGGGCACCGTCCGCGGCCAGATTCGCCTTACCGAGCAGGGCGAGGTGATCGGCTCCAAGTACGCCAATCCGGAGATCGGCCGGCGCAACCTGGAGACGCTCGTCGCCGCCACCCTGGAAGCCACCCTGCTGCAGCCGGCCAAGCCGGCGCCCAAGGCGTTCCTGGCCGCCGCGGAGGCGCTGTCGCAGACCAGCATGGCCGCCTACCGCGCGCTGGTGTACGAGACGCCCGGCTTCGAGGACTACTTCTTCGGCGCCACGCCGATCCGCGAGATCGCGGAGCTGAACATCGGTTCGCGGCCCGCGGCGCGCAAGCCGTCGCGGCGCATCGAGGACCTGCGCGCGATCCCGTGGGGCTTCAGCTGGGGCCAGTGCCGCCTGACGCTGCCCGGCTGGTACGGCTTCGGCACGGCGGTCGGGCAGTTCCTCGAAGGCGACGCCACGCGCACCCGCGCCCAGGCCGTGGCGCTGCTGCAGAAGATGTACCGGCAGTGGCCGTTCTTTCGCGCGCTGCTGTCCAACATGGACATGGTGCTGGCCAAGAGCGACCTCGCGCTGGCGGCCCGCTACTCCGAGCTGGTGGCCGATGCGCGCCTGCGCAAGCGCGTGTTCCCCATGATCGCGGCGGAGTGGCAGCGCACGGCCGAGGCGCTCGCGGCGATCACCGGCGAGAAGCAGCGGCTGGCCTCCAACCCTGCGCTGCAGCGCTCGCTGCGCCACCGCTTCCCGTACATCGACCCGCTGCACCACCTGCAGGTGGAACTGGTGCGGCGCTACCGCGAAGGCAGCGCCGACGAGCAGGCCCGCCAGGGCATCCACCTGTCGATCAACGGCATCGCCGCGGCCCTGCGCAACACGGGGTGATGCAAGGGCCGCCCGGCGCGGGTCGGCGGCTCCGGATCGCGCGCGGGGGCGGCGGTTCAGCCGCGGTTGCCGGCCTCGTACTCGCTGCGCAGGTGCACCGGCTGCGGGGCGCGCCGGCGCACCCGGATGTTGAGCATCTCCACGACCACGGAGAACGCCATCGCGAAATAGACGTAGCCCTTGGGCACGTGGTGGTCGAAGCCTTCGGCGATCAGCACCACGCCGACCACCACCAGGAACGACAGGGCGAGCATCTTCACCGTCGGATGGTCCGACACGAAGCGGCCGATCGCGCCCGCGAACAGCATCATCAGCCCCACCGACGCGATCACCGCGGTGATCATCACCGCCAGCTCGTCGACCATGCCGACGGCCGTGATGATGGAGTCGAGCGAGAACACCATGTCGACCACCATGATCTGCAGGATCACGGCCGCCATGGTGGCCTTGACGGCGCTCGAGGCATGGCCCTCCTCGCCTTCGAGCGACTGGTGGATCTCGCCGGTGCTCTTCCAGATCAGGAACAGGCCGCCGGCGACCAGGATCAGGTCGCGGCCCGAGATCTCCTCGCCCCAGCCCGGAACCGTGAACAGCGGCGCCGTCAGGCCGATGATCCACGACAGCACCAGCAGCAGGCCCACGCGCATGAACATGGCCATGAAGAGGCCCACCCGGCGCGCGAACTCGCGCCGCTCGGGCGGCAGCTTGTCCACCAGGATCGAGATGAAGATGATGTTGTCGATCCCGAGCACCAGCTCCAGCGCCGTGAGGGTGGCCAGCGCGATCCAGGCCTGGGGGTCGGTCAGCAGTTCGGTCATCGTCTCTCCCTTCTCGCTTCAGGTTCCGAGCAGTTCGCCGATCGGCTTGAGGTGATCGACCCGGTCGCACACGGCCTTCACGACCATCATGATCGGAATGCCCAGCAACAGGCCCCACACGCCCCACAGCCAGCCCCACCCCAGCACGCCGATGAACACCGCCACCGGGTTCATGCGGCCGGCCTTGCTGGTGAGCCACGGCACGAGCAGGTTGCCTTCGATCGTGTTGATGAGCAGCGACACTCCCGCCACCGCGAGCGCCATGTTGATCGACCCGAACTGCAGGAACGCGATCAGTCCGGCGGCGCCGGTGACCATCACCGAGCCGATGTACGGCACCAGGTTCAGGATGGCCGCGGCGATGCCCCAGACCGCCGCATGGTTCAGCCCGAGCGCCCAGAAGGCGACCGCGGTCGTCACGCCCACCAGCACGCTCGCGAACAGCTGCACCAGCAGGTAGCGCTGGATCTGGCCGTGGATCTCGTCCAGTGCCTGCACCGTGATCTTCTTGTCGCTCAGCGTCTTGCCGGTGATCTTCACCAGCTTGCGGC
>Ga0255338_1006144_pt1 | contig 10450 bp, 8 predicted proteins | sample MeOH1_35cm_T4_19_FD_203715 | JGI IMG/M metagenome (GOLD analysis project Ga0255338, IMG submission 203715) | Sandy soil microbial communities from University of British Columbia, Vancouver, Canada - MeOH1_35cm_T4_195 | ecosystem: Engineered > Artificial ecosystem > Sand microcosm > Unclassified ...
AAGGTCTACATGGGGCTGGAACTGCCCAATCCCAAGCGCCAGACGGTGCGGCTGTCCGAGATCCTCGGCTCGCAGGTCTACAACGAGAGCGCATCGAACCTCACCATGGCGCTGGGCAAGGACATCGCCGGCAAGCCGATGGTGGCGGACCTGGCCAAGATGCCGCACTGCATGGTGGCCGGCACCACCGGCTCCGGCAAGTCGGTGGGCATCAACGCCATGATCCTGTCGCTGCTGTACAAGGCCAAGGCAGAGCAGGTGCGGCTGATCCTGATCGACCCGAAGATGCTCGAAATGAGCGTCTACGAAGGCATCCCGCACCTGCTGTGCCCGGTGGTGACCGATATGCGCCAGGCCGGCAACGCCCTGAACTGGGCGGTCGGGGAGATGGAGCGGCGCTACAAGCTCATGAGCAAGCTCGGCGTGCGCAACCTGGCCGGCTACAACAAGAAGATCGACGAAGCCGCCGCCCGCGAGGAGAAGATCCCCAACCCGTTCAGCCTGACCCCGGACGCGCCCGAGCCGCTCGAAAAAGTGCCGATGATCGTGATCGTCATCGACGAACTGGCCGACCTGATGATGGTGGTGGGCAAGAAGGTGGAAGAGCTGATCGCGCGTATCGCGCAGAAGGCCCGCGCCGCCGGCATCCACCTCGTGCTGGCCACGCAGCGGCCGTCGGTCGATGTGATTACCGGCCTGATCAAGGCCAATGTGCCGACCCGCATCGCCTTCCAGGTCAGCAGCAAGATCGATTCGCGCACCATCCTTGACCAGCAGGGCGCGGAGGCGCTGCTGGGCATGGGCGACATGCTCTACCTGGCGCCCGGCACCGGCTTGCCGATCCGCGTCCACGGCGCCTTTGTTTCCGATGAGGAAGTGCATCGCGTGGTCGAGAAGCTCAAGGAAGGCGGGGAGACCAACTATATCGAGGGCATCCTCGAAGGCGGCGTGGCCGAGGGCGACCTGGGCGGCGACAGCATGGGCGGCGGCGCCGGCATCGGCGGTGGCGGCGGCGAGGCCGATCCGCTCTACGACCAGGCCGTCGACGTGGTGCTGAAGAACCGCCGCGCATCGATCTCCCTGGTGCAGCGCCACCTGCGCATCGGCTACAACCGCGCCGCGCGGCTGCTCGAGGACATGGAAAAGGCCGGCCTGGTTTCCGCCATGTCCGGCAACGGCAATCGTGACATCCTGGCCCCGGCCGGCACCGCCCGCGAAGAAGAATGAGCCGCCGCGCGTAACATGCTGTTACGCGCGAAGCACATGGTTGCGGAATCCGCCATGCGCCCGGGGCTCTAACCGGACAGGCGGCGCTGCCGCATTGGCGCCGCCCCCCCTCTACCAAGCAAGGACAAACCATGCGAATCCGCATTCTCGTGTCGGCATGTGCCGCGGCAGCCATGTTGTCGCTGGCGGCAAGCGCGGCCATGGCTGCCGGCACCGACCAGCTCCAGGCCTTCGTCGCGGGCGTCAAGAGCGCCAGGGGCGAGTTCACCCAGCGCCAGGTCAAAGGGCAGGGCGACAGCCTCAAGGTGGCCGGCACCTCCAGCGGCACTTTCGCGTTTTCGCGTCCGGGCAAGTTCACCTGGCGCTATGTCAAGCCTTACGACCAGCTGCTGCAGGCCGATGGCCAGACGCTCTACATCTACGACAAGGACCTGAACCAGGTGACCGAGCGCAAGCTCGATGGCGCCCTGGGTTCGAGCCCCGCCGCGATCCTGTTCGGCAGCAATGACCTGGAAAAGAACTTCGCAGTGAAGAACGGCCCCACCCGCGACGGCGTAGAGTGGATCGAACTGACGCCCAGGTCCAAGGACACGCAGTTCGAGCGCATCGGCATCGGCTTCAAGGGCGGCAACCTGGAGGCGATGGAATTGCGCGATGCGTTCGGCAATACGACGCTGCTGACGTTCAGCGCGATGCAGAAGAACCCGTCGCTGCCCGCCGACACCTTCCGGTTCAAGGTGCCCAAGGGCGCCGATGTGTTGAAGCAATGAGGCCTGCCATGATCCGAGCTTCCCTCTCCCGGCTGGTCCGGCGCCATGGCGGCGCCGTCGCCGGCATCGCCGCGGCCGTGCTGCTCGCCGCCTGCGCGGGCCAGAACGGCGCCAGCAAGCATTTCGATGTCGATGCCTTCCTGCGCGCTTCCGACACCGCCTTGCCCGAAGTGCTCGCCAATCCGGATTTCCTCTCCGCCACGCAGGCAAGCGCCAACGATTGCGCCACGTTGCTGCAATCGACCAGCAGTGGCGTGCTGGAAGACCTCCACTCGACCGGCAGCGGCAGCGGCAGCGGCCGCGGACCGGCCTGGCTGCTGCATCCGGCGGGCTCCCCGGCCAAGGTCTGGCTGGTTGTCGGCAAGGGCAGCGGAGAACGGACCTGCCATGGGCCGCTGCCTGCCGATGCGATGAAAGCGCTGGTGGAGCGCGCCGGCGCCTGAATCCGGGTGGCGGGGCGAGGCGCGATGGTGATGCCGCGTAACGATCCGGCCTGAATTGCCCCGCCCGGGGCCTTCCAACATTACAACGTTGTAACTTGACCTCTGAAATAGGAATGATTATTGTTCCTTGTTCGTCTTGTGTGAGGATGCGTCCACTGCACCTCCAGGGCGAAGCAGAACATCATCCAGGGGGAGAGTCATGACCGTATTCCGTCACTTGCTGCCGCGCGCCGCCGCGCTTGCCGTGCTGGCGCTGCCGCTCGCCGCGAGCGCACAGGAAAAAGTGCTGAACCTTTACACGGCACGCCATTACCAGACCGACGAAGCGCTCTACGCCAATTTCACCAAGCAGACCGGCATCAAGATCAACCGCATCGAAGGCCAGGAAGACCCGCTGCTGGAGCGCATCAAGAGCGAGGGCGCCAACAGTCCCGCCGACGTGTTCATCACGGTCGACATCGGCCGCCTGTGGCGAGCCCAGCAGGCGGGCGTGTTCGCGCCACTCAAATCGAGCGTGCTGGACTCGCGCATTCCCGCCAACTACCGCGACCCGAACGGCGACTGGTTCGGTTTCTCGGCGCGGGCCCGCGTGATCGCCTACAACAAGGCGGCGGTCAAGCCCGGCGATATCAAGAGCTATGAAGACCTGGCCGATCCCAAGTGGAAGGGCAAGCTGTGCATCCGTTCCAGCGGGCACGTCTACAACCTGTCGCTGATGTCCAGCCTGATTGCCCACGATGGCGAGGCCAGGACGGAGCAATGGACGCGCGGCGTGGTGGCCAACCTGGCGCGCGCGCCCAAGGGCGGCGATACCGACCAGCTCAAGGCGGTGGCCGCCGGCGAATGCGATATCGCCGTCGCCAATACCTACTACATCGCCCGCATCCTGAAGTCGGCCAAGCCCGAGGACAAGGCCGTGGCGGAGAAGCTTGGCGTGGTGTGGCCCAACCAGGCCAGCCAGGGCGTGCATATGAACATCTCTGGCGGCGGCATGCTCAAGCATGCGCCCAACAAGGCATCGGCGCGCGCGTTCCTGGAATACCTGGCAAGCGACGAGGCGCAGCGCTATTTTGCCGATGGCAATAACGAGTGGCCGGTGGTGGAAAGCGTGAAGATCAGCAATCCGGCACTCGAAGCCATGGGCAGCTTCAAGGCGGACAAGATCAATGTTGCTGAGTTGGGCAAGTACCAGCCGCAAGCACAGAAGGTAGCGGACAAGGCTGGTTACAAGTAAGCGCGGTCTGACTGGGCGGGACGGGAATGGCGGCGCAAGCCGCCATTTTTCATGCGGGGGCCTTCTGCTTCGGCTGCAAGGCGCCCGCGGCCTTGTTTTCCCCGCTTTCCAGGCGCCGGAAGCGCAGCTTTGCGCCACGCTCCCTGTGCTTCTCGAAGGTCAGTTTCAAGTGCTCGCGCCGCCGCGTGTGCGCGTGGCCCAAGGTGCCATCCGCGTACGGCAGCTTGGCCACCACGGCCCCAGCGGTCTGGCGTGCCAGCAGCACGTCCAGTGCTTGCCGAGCGCGCACCTGGGCGTGCAGCATCGCGTCGGAGGGATTGGCGCGGGCGCGCGCCTGGTCGTAAGGCAGCATGACCGGGCCGGCCAGCTGGCGCAGTGCCGCGCGGATGTGCGGGCTGTCCAGCCCGGCCTCATGGAGGACCCAGGCAGCGTCATGGCGCAGCCATGGCTCGGGGTCGCGGAGCTTGCGCAGCAGGGCAAGCGAGATATCGGTCTGCAGGTAGCCGCGCGCGCGCCTTACCGCGTTGAGCGCGATGCGCCTGACATGGGAATTCTCGTGATCGAACAGGTCCGCCACCAGGCGCTCGACCATGCCGGGCTTTTCCAGTTGCTCCGCCAGTTGGCCTGCCAGGGCGATTTCCTCGACGGCACTGATCCGGTCTTGCGGGTTCAGCCGATTCAGCTTGAACACGAGCATGCGGTAACGAAGCTGCATAACACTCTCTGAAGTCGCTGCGAACAAGTGCCGGGCAACGATTGCGGGCGGCACAGGCATGATGCGGCGCGAAGCACGCCAGCGGCGGGGGCAGGCCGCCCGGCACGCGAGGGAAGGGGCGGCGAGCCGGGGCGCAGCTTCGGACTAGTGAGATATCGGCAATACGTTGAAGAAATTTAGGAGTATTCGCACCTGTTTCCGCAGGCGATCACTGTGGGTTACTCCCGCGCATCCCGCCGTATCGAGCGCGACAGCAGGATCACCGGCAGCAGGCCCACCGCCACGATCACCAGCGACGCCGTGGCGGCTTCGGCAAGGCGCTCATCGGATGCCAGGTTGTAGGCCTGTACCGCGAGCGTATCGAAATTGAACGGCCGCATCACAAAGGTGGCGGGCAACTCCTTCATGACATCGACGAAGACGATCAGCGCCGCGGTCAGCAGGCTTCCACGCAGCATCGGCAGGTGCACGCGCCGCAACGTGGCGCCGGGGCCGTGGCCCAGGCTGCGCGATGCCGCATCCATGCCTGGCGTGATCTTGACCAGGCCAGCGTTGACGGTTTGCAGGGCCACGCCCAGGAAGCGGACCAGGTAGGCATAGACCAGCGCGGCAATGCCGCCGGTCAGCAAGAGCCCGGCCGACCATCCCAGATGCTGTTGCAGCCAGGACGAAACGGCATTGTCCAGCCGCGCCACCGGCACCAGCACGCCCACCGCCACCACCGAGCCGGGCAGGGCATAGCCCATGCCGCACACCCGCGTGAGCGCGCGCAACAGCCAGTTGCGGCCGGCTGCAATGCCACGTCCCGCATAGCCGATCAGCAGCGCAGCCAGCACGGCTACCAGCGCGGTCACGCTGGCCAGCAGGAAGCTGTTGCGCACCAGCCCGATAAAGCGCGGCCCGAACTGCGCGTCGCCCTCGGCCAGCGCCATCTTGCACAGCATCAGCGCCGGGATGGCAAAACCCAGCAGCAAGGGCAGCACGCACACCAGCAGCGCCAGAGCGGCCCGCCAGCCATGCAGCCGGTAGGCCGGAGCGCGGCGCTGGCCGCCGTGCACGCGGGCACGGCCGCGGCTGATGCGTTCGGCCAGCAGGATGCCGATCACGAACACCAGCATAAAGGCGGACAACTGGGCCGCTGCGTTCTTGTCGCCCAGCGAGAACCACGCGCGGTAGATGCCGGTGGAAAAGGTCGGGATGCCGAAGTAGGCCACGGTGCCGAAATCGGCCAGCGTTTCCATCAGCGCGAGCGCGGTGCCGGCGACGATGCCGGGGCGCGCGAGCGGCAGCATGATGCGCCATACGCTGCCCCAGGTGCCATAACCAAGCAGACGCGCCGCCTCCAGCGTGTTCAGGGTTTGCTGCAGGAAGGCCGCGCGCGCGGTCAGGTAGACATAGGGATAGAGCACCAGCGTGAACAGCACGATGGCGCCGCCCAGCGAGCGGATATCCGGAAACCAGTACTCGCGCGCGCGCCAGCCGGTCAGCTCGCGCAGCCAGCCTTGCACCGGGCCCGCGAACTGCAGCGCATCGGTATATGCGTAGGCGATGACATAGGCCGGCATCGCCAGCGGCAGCACCAGGGCCCATTCCAGCCATGCCCGTCCGGTAAAGCGGTAGGTGCTGACCAGCCAGGCGGTGGGTACGCCAAGCAGCAGCACGCCGGCACAGACCCCGGCCAGCAACCACAAGGTATTGACCACGTACTCGGCCAGCACCGTGTCGGCGAGGTGCCGCCAGGTGTCGCCGCTGGGCGTGAGCAGGCTGCTGGCCACCTGCGCGATCGGCAGCGCGATCAACAGAGCGGCCAGGCCGGCGACAAGGGCGAGCGGGTGCAGGCGGCTGGTAGGGCTGGGTCGAAGCAGGCTCATTCGGTGGCGGCTTGGATGACTGTGATGGTGCGTGGGAGGATGAGGCCCGCTGGCAGGCTCGGTCGGACGATCCCGGCAGGGACGCCCGGGGCCAGCGTGATTCGAGCATGGTGCTTCGATAGCCAGGCCCAGCATTCTAGCAATGCGTGCAGGGCGGCCTGCATACATGCGCGGCACACAGACGGGCCCGCCCTCCATATAATGCTCGGCATGCCAAGCCACCCGCTTCCCAATTCGTCCGAGCAAGCACGAGCCGACACCGTGATCGAGGTTGATCGCATCCATCATGGATTCGGCGGTCACGCCGTCGTCAACGGCCTGTCCTTTATCCTGACGCGCGGCAGCATCGCCTGCCTGCTCGGGCCCAGCGGCTGCGGCAAGACCACCGTGCTGCGCGCGATCGCAGGGTTCGAGCCGCTGCGCGAAGGGCGCATCCTGCTCCAGGGGGCGGTGATGTCGTCGCCGGGTTTTGCGGTGGCGCCGGAGCATCGTCGCATCGGCATGGTGTTCCAGGACTACGCCTTGTTCCCGCACCTGAGCGTGGCCGACAACATCGCCTTCGGGCTGCATGCCATGCGCCGTGGCGAACGCGCCGCGCGGGTCGGGGAGATGCTGGCGCTGGTGGGACTGGCCGGCTCTGGCGGCAAGTTTCCGCATGAGCTGTCAGGCGGCCAGCAGCAGCGCGTGGCACTGGCGCGGGCACTGGCGCCGCGTCCCGAATTGCTGCTGCTCGACGAGCCGTTCTCCAATCTGGATATCGAACTGCGCGAACGCCTGAGCCTGGAGGTGCGCGACATTCTCAAGGCCCAGGGCACCACCGCCATCCTCGTCACGCACGACCAGCACGAGGCCTTCGCCATGGCCGATGAGATCGGCGTGATGCATGCCGGCGCGATCGAACAGTGGGACAGCGCGCACAACCTCTATCACCGGCCGGCCACGCGCGTGGTCGCGGACTTCATTGGCCAGGGCGTGCTGATGCCGGGCCGTCTCGCCAGTCCGCACGTGGTCACGCTGGAGCTGGGCACGCTGCAAAGCCGTGAGCCGCTTGGCGTGCCGCCCGCCACCACCGAGGTGGACGTGCTGATCCGCCCCGACGATATCGTGCATGACGACGCCAGCCCGTTGCAGGCCGAGATCCTGCACAAAGCCTTTCGCGGTGCCGATATCCTGTACACGCTGCGCCTGGCCGGCGGCGGCCAGGTGTTGTCGCTGGTGCCTTCGCACCACGATCATGCGCTCGGCGAGCGCATCGGCATCCGCGTGGAAGTCGAGGATGTCGTGGCGTTCCGGCGCGGCTGAGCGTGCGCCGGCGGGCCTTTGGCAGCGCGCTTGCCCTTCTTGCCGGTCCTTTTGGATACGACGGCTTCACCACCCCACGACCCCAGGACTCTCCACCATGTCTGCTTCCCTGAAGCGCGCGTCCCGGCCGCTGCGCCGTCAACTGCTGCGCGGCGGCGCGCTGCTCGCCCTGCTTGCCTGTGGCGCCGGGCAGGGCTGGGCGCAGCCCGCCGCCAGCCCCACGGTGTGGCGCATGGCCACCGAATATCCGGCCAGCGCCATGCCGGGCGAAGGGCTGGCCACGTTCGCCGAAGAGGTGAAGAAGCGCACGGCTGGCGCCATCGAGGTGAAGCCCAGCTTCGATGCCAGCGCGGGCGTCAAATCCGCGCAAATGCCCGCGGCGGTGAAAGAAGGGCGGCTGGAGGGCGTGGATGCCTTCGGTGGCGCGCTGGGCGCGGTCGATCCGCTGTTCCTGCTGTCTTCGCTGCCTTTCGTCGCGACCTCGGTGGAGTCCGCCCAGCGCCTGGCCGAACTGGCCCGCGCGGATTACGCGCGGGCCTTCGAGGCGCAGGGGCAGCATCTGCTGTATGTCACGCCGTGGCCGCCGACCGGGTTGTGGTCGCGCAATCCGGTCGCTACGCTGCCCGACCTGCGTGCGCTGTCGGTACGCACCTACGATGAGACTTCCACCGAGGTCATGCACGCTGCCGGGGCGCAGGCCACCAGCCTGTCCTTTGCCGACGCCATGCCGCGCCTGAAGGACGGTTCGGTCAACGCGGTGCTGTCCTCGGGCGACGGCGGCGCGGGGCGCAAGTTGTGGGATTACCTGCCCAACTTCACGGCCATTGGCTATGCCATGCCGCTGTCCTTTACCACGATCAACGCGGCCGCTTACGCGGCCCTGCCGGGCGCGTTGCGTGCCGCCGTGGATGCCGCCGCGCAGGCTACCGAGCAACAACAGTGGGCGCGCCTGGGTACCCGGCTGGAAGAGAACGCCGCGCGCATGCGCGCGAACGGCGTGACCATCCAGGCCAGCCCGGCCGCGGCCGTGCAGCAGGCACTGCGCGAGGCCGGCGCGGGGGCGGTAACGGCGTGGCGTGCGCGCGTGGGCAGCGAGCGGGCCGGCGTGCTGGATGCCTTCATGCGCAACGAGCGCGCCGCGCGCTGAAGCGCTCGCCCGGGCGGGCCCGAACGGGCCGCCTCGCGCGATGGTCTACACTGTCAGGTTCCGAGGCGCAGCGGTTCGCACCGTGCGCGCCTGCCCCGACATAAAGGCCTGAATACCGTGGCGGACACGCTGTTTTCCGAAGCTCCCGATCGTTCCCAACAACCCCTGGCCGAGCGCCTGCGCCCACGCAATATCGACGAGGTGATCGGCCAGCAACACCTGCTTGGCGTCGGCAAGCCGTTGCGGGTGGCGTTCGCATCCGGCGAGCCGCACTCCATGATCCTGTGGGGCCCGCCCGGTGTGGGCAAGACCACGCTGGCGCGGCTGATGGCCACGGCCTTCGATGCCGAGTTCATTGCGCTGTCGGCAGTGCTCTCGGGCGTCAAGGACATCCGCGAGGCAGTCGAGCGCGCCGAGCAATACCGCGCCCACGGACGGCGCACGCTGGTCTTCGTGGACGAGGTGCACCGCTTCAACAAGAGCCAGCAGGATGCCTTCCTGCCGCATGTGGAAAGCGGGCTGTTCACCTTTATCGGCGCCACCACCGAGAATCCGTCCTTCGAGGTCAACGGCGCCTTGCTGTCGCGCGCCGCGGTGTATGTGCTCAAGAGCCTGGATGACGCGGAACTGACGCAGCTCGCGCGCCGCGCCAGCGAGGAACTGGGCGGCCTGCAATGGGAGGACGAGGCGCTGCAGCTGACCGTGGCCTCCGCCGATGGCGACGGCCGCAAGCTGCTCAACAATATCGAGATCGTGGCTCGTGCCGCGCGCAGCGCCGGTGCGGCCATCATCGACAAGGCGCTGCTGGGCAGCGCCCTGTCGGAGAACCTGCGGCGCTTCGACAAGGGCGGCGACGCCTTCTACGACCAGATCAGCGCGCTGCATAAATCGGTGCGTGGCTCCGACCCGGACGCCACGCTGTACTGGTTCTGCCGCATGCTCGACGGCGGCGCCGATCCGCGCTACCTGGCGCGCCGCATCGTGCGCATGGCATGGGAAGACATCGGCCTGGCGGATCCGCGTGCCGCCCGCATCACGCTTGACGCGGCCGAGACTTACGAGCGGCTGGGCTCGCCCGAAGGCGAACTCGCGCTGGCGCAGGCGCTGATTTATCTCGCCGTCGCGCCCAAGTCCAACGCGGGCTACAACGCCTACAACGCCGCGCGCGCCTTCGTGGCGAAGGACAAGTCGCGCGGCGTGCCGGTCCACCTGCGCAATGCCCCGACCAAGCTGATGAAAGAACTGGGCCACGGCCACGCCTACCGCTACGCGCACGACGAGCCGGAGGCCTATGCTGCCGGTGAGCATTACTTCCCCGATGACCTCAGGCGCCAGGGCTGGTACCAGCCCACCCCGCGCGGGCTGGAAGGCAAGATCGGCGACAAGTTGCGCCACCTGCGCGACCTCGATGCGCAGTGGCAGCGGCAGCAGGGCAAAGGCAAGGGCAGGGACGAAGGCGGCGAGGGCGGGGCGCAATAGCGCACATCGGCAGCGCCGGGCGGGCTGTCTTCGCGAACAGCGGCCGAAGCGCCCGCCTGTTCCCCGGCCGGTGGTTCGGCGCTTGCCCCGGCCAGTACAGTAAAATGGCGGGTCCGCCGGCATGCCGCTGGCCCATGCACCTCCCCTCATACGCAACATGCTAGACATCCAGCTGTTCCGCAAAGACATCGACGCCGTGGCGCAACGCCTTGCCACGCGCGGATTCCAACTCGACGTAGCGGCCTTCCAGGCACTCGAAGCC
>Ga0255338_1006146_pt1 | contig 10446 bp, 11 predicted proteins | sample MeOH1_35cm_T4_19_FD_203715 | JGI IMG/M metagenome (GOLD analysis project Ga0255338, IMG submission 203715) | Sandy soil microbial communities from University of British Columbia, Vancouver, Canada - MeOH1_35cm_T4_195 | ecosystem: Engineered > Artificial ecosystem > Sand microcosm > Unclassified ...
ACATGCCCAACTACCTGGCTTGGATGCGCACCTGGGAGTGGTTCAAGGACCAGGGCGCCAAGCCTGAACACTTCGTCCTGTCGGGGCTCGGTCAGCAGCTAATCAACAGATAACGCGAACAGAGCCATGGGTATACAGTACAGGCCATGGAAGCTCCGTCCCCAGTCGAGCTGCGTGAAGTTGAATCTGCGAGTACCGGTGCCCAGCCAAGCGTGTCGGTGCACTGGCAATCGAGGTTCGGCCTCATCGTCATCGAAGTCCGACAAGGGCGTGCTTACGTGAACGGCGACTTGGTGGAGCCCGTGCCTTCCGCGAAGAACGAGCCCGGGGCTGCTGAACAGTAGCCGGTCGGCTGAGCTAATCGCATCAGCGGATGATGCGATTAGCGGCCGCAATCACATTACGGCCGGTCAAGACCCACGGCACTCAGGCTGGGATGCCTTTCACGGTGCTCTCGAGGAACTCCGGAGGGACGAGCGAGGGAGAGGGAAATAGCTCCAACAGTTCTTGAGTGCAAGGCCGGAAGGATTGGCGAGGAACCAACCGTGTAGGTAATTTCCGTGTTCCATCAAGTGGAAAACACGAAATTCAGCACTCCCGGGACATCAGTCAGCTCTTTCCGGGCGTCCTCCGAACGGACCCACACCACTGGGTCGCTTTGTACCGCCGGCCTCCTTGCTGGCAGGCTACTACCACGACGTGCAGATGCCCGACGATGGTGCTCCGTACAGGTTCCTCTTGCACCTAGCGCGAAGCGACTCGGATGACGAGCGCTGCCGAGTAACGCTCGAGGTGGGAGAGATGCCGCTGGGGATAGGCAGCCACATCTTCAACGCCAGTTCTACCTCGTCGGTGATTCATCTTCTCCCGTCAGGTTTTGACGCTGATGGAACTGGCCCGAGGTTGATGACCCCCTCGTCGCGAATGCGCGCCACATCGTTATCAGCTCTCGAACCAGGTATGGACCGCGTCCCACATGACCGTGCCCCAGTTCCTAGTAAAAAACCGAGCCCGCAGGAAGCGTTGAGCCACGGGCTGCCAGGGCCGCTGCGGCGCATGCGCACAGCCCAAGAGCTCCGATGGCGATGCGCATTCTGTGAATGCCCAATCGTTCGCAAGGTGTACCAGCCACCGAAGGGCTCAGGCGGCGACTCGTTCCGCAGCGGACGGCAGAGGCTGCGCGATGACGGCCATGGACCGCAAACTGGGCCGAGTTCGACAGGCTGGCCCACGAGGCGCCAGCTCAGCTAAGAGAGGACAATCAGCGAAACGGCTCAAGCGCCACAGCGCTAAGTGCGGCTGCTGGCTGGCCTAAGGAAGCGAAATCATGAATCGGAAAAGCCCCGCGTCCAACATGCAGGAAAACCTGCGCGCAGTTGTGGGTCGCTTTGAATCAGTTGCGGCGCTTTGTCGAGCCACTGGCATCAACCGTCAGCAGTTCAACAAGTACTTGGCGGGCCTGCATGCGCCTTCGTCGCGCACCATTGCGAAGCTCTCTGAACACTTTCAACTCTCGCCAAGTGATTTCGTGCTGGCGCCAGCAGCATTCAAGGAGCGGCTCTCGCCTAAGAGTGCTGCGCCGTCACCAGGCGACACCCCTGCACATTTCAGACAGCTCGCTGACCTCGCGGCGAACTCCGCAGCACAGCTAAAACCATTTCTCGGCACGTACTTTCGCTATCACCACTCTTCAATCTACTCTGGAAAAATCGTTCGCGCGGTAACGGTCATTTTCCGGAGCACCAACACTGTCGAATACGTCACTGTCGAACGCTTTCCTCTGCAGGAAGGAGAGGGTAAAGGGCACTACTCTTTCTTCTACACCGGCATGTGCTACATGCTGGGGAACCGCGTTTTTCTCGTTGATTTCGAGCGACGCCAGCGCAACGAGATGACGATGGCCATCCTGATGCCGCAGCATCGCACGCCCATGAAGTACCTGTATGGCCTGTTGTCCGGCGTCGCATCGTCCACCTTCAGACAGCCATTCTCTAGTCGCGTCGTCTTAGAGCGTCGCTCGGACGACACCAGCATACGGAAGGAGAAGCTTCGATTGGCGACGGTGATGGACCCAGGGAGCCCCGACATCTCACCGTCAGTCTCGCGCTTCTTCGATAGCGACGAAAACAAGCTCATCTTTGGCCATGAATGAGGGGCGCGGCGAATTGCTCCGCAACTGCATCATGGCCCGCGAGTCGACCTTATGCGCCAGAACGCTCAGTCCGATTCGCGCTAACAGCCTACCTGTGGGCGTCCTGCCCCTACTTGGCTGCGTCTGCCTCGACTTCAACCAGCCACTTGGGGTCGGCAAGTGCTTTCACGATGATGAGCGAAGAGGCCGGCTTCGCCCCCTTGAGGAATGCCTCCCGTTCAACCTTAAATGCGCCTAAGTCGCCATCGTCGACCAAGTAGCAGCGGATGCGCACGAGGTCGGTAACGTTCATGCCGGCAGAATGCAAGATGGCTTCGACGTTCGCAAACGCCATCCTGGATTGCTCAGCGGCGGTTTCGCCTGTACGACCAGCCGCGTCGACCCCGATTTGCCCCGAAACGTGGAGCGTACGGGCGCCGGCTGCGGTCTCGACGCCCTGGCTATAGGTCGGTCCAGGCTTCGAGGCCGTAGACGGGTTATGGAACTTGTGCATGTGGGCTCCTTCTAGGTAGATTGCGCTGACAAGGCCAGCGCGTCGGTGGCGTCCAAGAGCGCGGCTCTCAGAAGGAAAATCATCTCTCTGAGTTCATCTTCCGTCGCCACGTAGGGCGGCGCCAGCACTACGGTGTCGCCCTTGACGCCATCGGCCGCCCCCCGACCGGAAATCAACAGGAGGCCTCGGTCCAGCGCCAAGTCCACGACCTTGTCACCCATCCGCAGTTCCGACGGAAACGGCTCCTGTGTGCCGTCCGGTCGAACAAGCTCGATGGCCCACAAGAAGCCCTGTCCCCGAACATCTCCAACAATGGGGAGCTCGTACAATTTTTCGAGCTCAGCTTTCAGCAGCGGCCCATCCCTTGCAACGCGGTCAACAAGGCCGTTCGATTCGAGAAACTCCACGACGGCCTGTGCGGCCGCCGCGGATAGCGCGTGTCCGGTGAATGTCTCGTAGTGAACAAAGCTGCGTTGACGCTCGGCGAACTCCGCGTGGACACGTTGGTTCACAAGCAGCGCACCCACCGGCGACATACCGCCTGCAAGACCCTTCCCAAGGGTTACCAGGTCCGGCTCGGCGCCGAATTGCGAAGTGGCGAACCACGTCCCCGTTCGGCCCATACCACTGACGACCTCATCCACAATGAGCAGCACGTCGTGCCTGTCGCAAATCTCCCGGAGATGCTTGAAGTAGCCATCAGGCACGCGAAGCGAACCGAGCGGCGCACCCGAGTACGGCTCCGTGATGATGGCAGAGACATTTTCCGGTCCGACCCGCAGAATCTCCGCCTCTACTGCGGACGCGCATTCCAGCGAACAACTCTCAGGCTTCTTTTTCCACGGGCAACGAAAGCAGTACGGAGGCTCTACGTGCGGTCGGTCCACCAATATGGGTTCGAACACTTGGCGCTTGTAAAGGTCACCCGTAAGCGACAGCGAGCCCACAGAGCTGCCGTGATAACTGCGCCAGCGAGATATGACCTGCATCTTTTGCGGGTTGCCTCGCATGGCGTGGTACTGGTAGGCCATCTTCACGGCGGCCTCATTGGCAGCAGTGCCTGAGCTGCACAGCCATACCCGTGCCGCTGCCATCGGTGCGCGCTGAGCTAGGCTACGAGCTACCTTGAGTTCGGGCTCGCTCGTGAAGTTCCGAGTATTCGTGAAGGCGATTCTCGAGGCCTGTGTGGCGATGGCGAGCGCGATGCTTCGCTGACCATGGCCGATGTTGCACACATAAGAACCCGAACTTCCGTCTAGAAACGTCCTCCCGGAGCCGTCCGCGAATCTAGCGCCACTTCCATCAACCGCCACCAGGTAGGCGCGAGCGACGTCTCGATGAAAGATGTGGCGGTCGGCGTCCCTCAGAAGGTCGGATGCCGATTCAACTTCGCTCATGTTGGATGTCCCTAGATGAAGACAAGAGAGCTACGCACCCTCGCGCGGATAGCTGTTAAGAGTTAGAGGCATGACGTCCCGAATACAGCGCGCCAATGCCGCGAGGCGCAAACCTAGCTTTGCTTCAGAAATTTCCTCGGACGTCGTCATCCAGGACTGAAGACCGCAGTTGATGGCAAGGGCTTCGCCATTCGCCGTATGACCGAGCGGGCTCGCGACGGCCAGCACCTCAGGGCGCCAAGTCCCGAACACCCCACAGAAACCGTTTGCCCGGCATTCTTGAATGGCAGCCATTGCGGCTTCGCCATGCTCGCGCCACTCTTCAGGCCGAAACCGCATCATGCGTTGGCGGTACTGTCGGAGTTTGACCTCCGGCATGGCGGCGAGCAGGGCGCGCCCCATGGCAGTGTTTGCCAATGGCGCACTGAATCCGACATCAGGTACATGCAGCATGAGATGCGTCTCGCGCACTGATTCGACGAACACATAGTCCATGTCACTCGCGACCGCAATCGAGACGGCTCCGCCGGACCGCTGGGCAAATTCGCGCATAAACGGCCTCGCCTTCTGGCGGTCCACGTAGCGGCTCACCACCGGATAGCCCAACGTCAATGCCCGTGCACCGACCTGAAAGTGCCCTCGTGTGCCCCGTACCAGGTAGCCAAGCTCGACCAACGTGGCGGTCAGCCTCGACACAGTCGGCCGCGGCAAGGCGATTCGAGTCGCAATCTCGGCATTCGTGAGCGGCGTGTCCGAACCAGCGTAGGCTTGCAACACGCTCAACCCTTTCATGAGAGTCTTTGAGTGTTCGTTTTCCTGCCCCGAAGCCATTCGCGCAGAACGAGTCACGCGGCCTGCGGCCGCAGCGGTGACGGCCGACACTTCAGAACGCGAACTCACGATGCCGCTCTAAGAACGCGCGGGTGCGCTCCTGCTGAGGCGCCTTCAACAACTGCTCTGGCGCGCCCTCCTCCAAGATGACCCCATCCACAAGGAACAGCACGCGGTTTGCGAAGTGATAGGCGAAACCCAACTCGTGCGTGACGAGAAGCATCGTTCTGCCCTCTTCGCCAAGTGAGAGGATGACCCGCAAGACTTCACCGACCAATTCGGGGTCGAGCGCCGACGTCGGCTCGTCGAACAGCAGGATTTCCGGGTCCATCGCGAGAGCGCGCGCGATGGCAACGCGCTGCTTCTGCCCCCCGGAAAGGTGAGCGGGATAAGCATGGCCCTTTCCACCGAGTCCGACGCGCTGCAGTTCTGCCAAAGCCCGTGACGCCGCGTGTGTCCGCGGTTCTCGTCGCACGGTGACAAGTCCTTCCATCACGTTCGCGAGCGCGGTCATGTGTGGGAACAGATTGAACTGCTGGAAGACCATGCCCACGCGCTGGCGTACTCGGGTGAGCTCCGCCTCCGGGTACACCACCGTAGGCGTACCGCGGCTTTGCGAAGGGCGGCCGACCGTAGCGCCTGCCAGCTCGATGCTCCCCGAGCTAGGGCGCTCCATGAAGTTCAGACAGCGCAGCAGCGTGCTTTTCCCCGAGCCGGACGCCCCAAGGATGGCGATGCGGTCACCGGGATGGACGTCCAGGTCGATTCCCCGGAGAACTTGGTGGTCGCCGAAGGACTTGCAGAGGCCGCGGATGCGCAGGATTGGAGAGGAGGAATTCATGCGGGCTTAGTCAGAACGGCCGAGACGGCGCTCGATGGCGTATGTCGCCTGCACCAGTGGGAACAGGCAGATGAAGAAGACGACGGCAATCGCCGTGTAGGTTTCAATGGGATTGAAGTTCAAGGAGGCGAGCGACTTGCCCTGTTGGAGCAGCTCGACATAGGCGACCGCAGACGCCAGCGTCGTCATCTTGAAAATTTCTATGCCTCGGTTCGTGAATGCCGGAAGCATTCTTCGCAATGCTTGGGGAAGAACAACGCGCCGCATGACTTGCGCATGGCTCATGCCCAATGCCTGGGCGCCTTCCCATTGCCCCCGCTCGATAGATTGAATTCCTCCCCGGTAGATTTCCGCGAAGAATGCTGACGCGTTTAGTGCAATTCCAAGCACCGCGGCAGCCAGTGGACTGATTTCGAATGGGAGCAGCACGGGCAGCGCGTAATAGAACCACAGAATCTGGACCAGTGTGGGCGTATTGCGAAACAGCTCGACAAAGCACGCGGCCGGAGCATTCAGCCACCTTGACTTCGAATACCGCGCGAGTCCCACGGCAAGCCCAAGAGCCAAACCGAGCACTAAACAGGTCACAAAGAGTCGCAACGTGCCCACGGCCCCGATGAGAAGCACATCGACGTTCTCAAATACGGGCTGAAAGTTCCATCGGTAAGCCATCAATGAACCACGCCTTCCCCAGAGACGGCAAGCCTGCGCTCCAAGGAGCGGACCAACACGCTGGCGCCGAAGATGACCACGAAGTACACCAATGCTGTTGCCGTAAACGCCTCTAGTGGCCTGAAGGTCTTCTGCGCGACCTCGTTCGTCTGGAACAAAAGGTCCATGTACGAGACCGTGGCCGCGAGCGTTGTCGTTTTCATGAGCTCAATCGACCGCTCGAGAAATGCAGGAACCATTCGCTTCACCGCTTGCGGCAGGACTACCCGGCGCATCAGCTGCTGGGGGCTCATACCCAATGCACGTCCCGCCTCCCACTGCCCCTTCTCTACCGAGACGATGCCCGCGCGAAACACCTCGGCGAAGAAGGCCGCCGACTGAATCGAGAAGGTCAGCGTCGCAGCAACATAGGGCGTCATCTCGACTTGAATCAGAATCGGCAACGCGAAGAAAAACCAGAACAGCTGAATCAGCGGCGGCGTGATTCGGAAGACCTCGATGACCGTATAGGCGGGCAGTCGTAGCCAAGTTCGGGGCGAGAGCCGCATGAGTGCCAGGCCAAGGCCGATAGGAACTCCGAACAGCAATGCGGAACCCGTCAGCCTCAGCGTGTTGAGCAGGCCGAGCAGGAGAAAGTCGGTACTGGCCCAAACGGACGAGAAGTCCCAAGCGTGCACTGCAGCTCCTACTTCAGAAGTTCTTTGACGATGGGAGGCGCCTTCTTGGGGTCCAGCCCAAAGGAGGCAATCGCCTCCTCGTACCACTTCTGTGTTTGGCCGCTCTTGTAATAGGTGGCCACCTGTTCATCAACCCAATTGACGAAGGCTTTGTCCGCTTCTTTGCGCACGGCTGCGCTCGCCGGCGCGGACAAAACGGGGGTGGGAACCACAATCTTTCCCGTGCCGAGCTTCTGGAGCGCGGCAAGGAGAGGCGGGTGAAACAGGCACACCGCATCGACCCGGCCCGACTGGAATGCGGCAATGGACTCCGCGTTGCCTGGATACCGCTGGATGTTCGCCTTCGGAGCAAATTCGGTGAGGCTCTTGTCCATGCTGCTCGCTTGCGGCACTGCAACGCGGACGTTGGGTTGATTCAAGTCGGCCCAACTCTTGACGTTCAGGTCATCGCGCGCCAGTACTGACAGCGAGTAGTACAGCACCGGCGCCTGCGGGAAGTCGACGGCTTGTGCACGCTCCGGGGTCGCGTCAATTACGTAGATGATGTCCATCTTGTTGCCCTGGAGAGCGGCTACCGCCGTTCCCCAAGTGACTTCAACAGGCTCAAACTTCACGCCAAGCGACTTAGCCATCGCCTTTCCCATGGAGACGCCGAGTCCGCTCGTCCACTCGCCGGACTTAGGGTCCTTCGAATACCAGGGAGGCGCCTGAGTAACGCCTACCCGCAAGACGCCGCGCTGCTTGATTTGCGCGAGTTTGTTGGGCTCCTGTGCGAGCGCAGGGCTCAGGTGCAGCAAAGCAGTAGCGGGCAGGGCTCGCAAGATTGCGCGACGAAGGACTTCCATCTCAACACTCCTTTGTGGGACAGATACACCAAGTTCGCCGAGTTGGACGTCCGCTGGTCGCTCTTCGGCTGTGCTCAAAAGTTTAGGAAGCGAGCGGTCGTTTGTCAGCATCTCTGACGCGCGCGATTCACTTGTTCAAGTTCTGGACATTCATCAACCCACGCGTCGCTCGACCGAGCTGCGCGGCAAGAAGGGCGTGACGCGCACATGCGTGAAGGCTTGCGGCGCGCGCCTAGCCCTGGTGAAGCACGGCCGCGTGGCCACTCCTGACGTCGGGGAACTGACTCCCGCAACTCGGGTCGTCCCTTGCTGCGACCGTCGAATGCGCAGCGTCAACTAACGAGGGGACTTCGCCTAAGTGATGCTCGACTCGCCAAGTCGTAGGCATGCCCGACTTGCAGTACGGAAAGGTCTTCTTGCGTCGGCCCCAGGATTTGCAGCCCGACCGGCAGCCCATTGGCATTGAAGCCTGCCGGGACAGCGAGGGACGGAAGACCGCCCAACGTGGCAGCGATGGCCGCCTCCATCCATTGATGGTAGGTCTTCATCTCCTTGTCGCCGACAACCTTCGGCCAATCCAAGTCGGCATCGAAAGGGAAGACTTGCGCTGCCGGCATCGCGAGATAGTCGAAGTCCTCGAAGAAGATTCTCAGTGCTTGATACCATGCCGAGCGCGTCTTGGCCGCCTCGTACAGTCGCATTGCTGGCATGTCGAGTCCACGCTCAATCTCCCATCGCGCTTCCGGCTTCAGGAGCTTGCGCCTGGCAGGGTCGTTGTAGATGCCCACGTTGGCGCCGGCGACTGAGAAGCATCGGAGGTCCAGCCACGCCTCCCAGAGCTTCGGAAAATCGAAGTTCGGAAAAGCGGCTTCAACAATCAATCCGGCGGATTCAAAGTGTTCTAAGGCTCGCTCGCAAGTGCCGCCAACTCCCGCCTCCAAAGGCAGATGGCCCCCCAAGTCACCGAGCCAAGCTACTCGCCGACCGCGCAAGTCCAAGTCAAGCTGACAATCGACTCGCCCGAACTTCAACCCACGGCCCGTCAGTGGCAACCGGGCGTCAAACCCGGCTTGCACTGAAAGCAACAATGCTACGTCTTCAACCGAGCGCCCCATCGACCCTGCCACGCTGAGCTGCTGGAAGAAGACCTCCTCGGTCGGCCCATGCGGAACCATGCCAAATGTCGGCCTGAACCCAAAAACACTGTTGAAAGACGCCGGCGTGCGCAGCGACCCCATCATGTCCGAGCCGTCAGCGACTGGCAGCATGTTCAACGCTACGGCTACGGCCGCGCCGCCACTACTGCCGCCGGCGGACCGCGAAGGGTCAAACGCGTTTCGGGTTGTGCCGTAAACCGGGTTGTACGTGTGGCCCCCTAGTCCGAACTCGGGGGAATTGCTCCGTGCGACGTAGATTGCCCCTCCGCGGCGCATTCGCTCAAAGATGACCGCATCACTCGTGGAAACCTGGCCTGCGAAGAGCGGAGAGCCTTTTGTAGTCACCATGCCTTCGACGGGCATGATGTCCTTCGGCGCCTGGGGAAAACCGTGAATCGGGCCGCGGCTATTGCCGGACTTCAACTCATCGTCGAGTGACTTGGCCTGTACATAGAGCGGCTCCGAAGCTACGGGTGCGACCAGAGCGTTGACCTGCGGATTCAGCCGCTGAATCTGGCCGAGGTAAGCGTCCAACACCTCCACGCACGATACCTCGCGTGCGTGAATCAGTTCAGAGAGTTCTGAGGCGCTAAGGGCGGTTAGTGCTTGCTGGTTCTTGACGGAGGATGCAGACATCGGGCGGGGCGCTACAGGCGCGGTAGAGCAAGAAGGTTGAATTCGACTTGTCCGCCCGCTATCGGCGACCGGCAGCCTGCAGGACTCAAAGCGTCGGCAGTTCGTCTAGGTGGCAGGCGCGAAGGTGCCCTGCAGCGGCCTCTCGCAGCTCGGGGCGTTCTGCCTTGCAGCGGTCAAATGCGTAGGGGCACCGCGTGTGAAAGTGGCAACCAGACGGCGGATTGATAGGGCTTGGAACGTCGCCTTTGAGCATGATGCGCTTGCGCGCCACGGTTGGGTCCGGAATGGGAACCGCTGACATCAGCGCTTGGGTATATGGGTGCGCCGGCTTTCCGAAGATTTGCTGGCGCGCTCCAATCTCGACGATTTTTCCAAGGTACATCACCGCCACGCGATGCGTCATGTGCTCGACAATTGCCAAGTCGTGGCTGATGAACAGCAGTGAGAGTCCGAGTTCCTTCTGAAGGTCTTGAAGCAGATTCACAATCTGCGCCTTCACGGACACGTCGAGTGCTGAGACAGCCTCGTCACAGATGATGATGTCGGGACTGGAGGCCAGAGCGCGGGCAATTCCGATGCGCTGCCTCTGGCCTCCCGAGAACTCGTGAGGAAAGCGGTTGGGCTGCTGCCGGTTTCATAGACACCTTGTTAAGGTGGAAAATGAAACTGGAGGTTGGTCATGGGAACAAGAAGGCAATTCAGCCGGGAGTTCAAGCTTGAGGCCGTAAGGCTGGTCAAGGACAGA
>Ga0255338_1006147_pt1 | contig 10445 bp, 8 predicted proteins | sample MeOH1_35cm_T4_19_FD_203715 | JGI IMG/M metagenome (GOLD analysis project Ga0255338, IMG submission 203715) | Sandy soil microbial communities from University of British Columbia, Vancouver, Canada - MeOH1_35cm_T4_195 | ecosystem: Engineered > Artificial ecosystem > Sand microcosm > Unclassified ...
TACGTTTTCAGTTATTAGTACAGAACTGGTTTTTTGTCGTATTGTTTTTAATGCTGGTTGTGCTGCTGGGTTATCTTGCCAGTCAGTACCGCGTTGCAAAAGATATTACGCAGGCTAACCGCAACATCCTCACGCAAGGTAGCGTGAATGTGCTGAAACAGATGAAAGCGCCTATTAATATCACGGTATATGCAACCAAAGATGATGCATCCAGTGGCGACGTATTCCGTAAAGGTATCGTAGACTTTTTTGCACGCTACCAGCGTGAAAAAAAGGATATTCGTTTAACTTTCATCAATCCATCTGAAGAGCCGAAACTGGCACAGGATGCTGGTGTTAAAACGGATGGTGAAGTCGTGATTGAATACCAGAAACGTGTTGAACACATTGTTCCGCCATTTGCTGAGCAAGAAATCACCAATCTGCTGGTAAGACTTTCACGTACTAACCAGCAAGCTGTGATGTATCTGGATGGTCACGGTGAGCGTAACCTGTTAGGCGTTAAAAATCACGACATCGGTGAGTTCGGTAAGCAGCTGGAAGCGAAAGGCTTCAAATTTGCTAACCCTGATTTAACCATTGCGCAAGCTGTGCCAAGTAACGGCGCTATGCTGGTGGTTGCAGGCCCACAGGTAGATGTAAGTGAAGTTGAAGTTAAAAAGATCAAAGCGTATCTTGAAGCTGGCGGTAATCTGCTCTGGTTGCTGGAAGATGACAATTTGCGCGGATTGCAAGAAGTTGCAGACTATCTGGGCCTTCAGGTTTCACCGGGGGTGGTGATGGATATGGCCTCAGCACAATACGGCGCAGATGCCCGCGTTTCTTTCGCTAGCCTGTATGGCGAGCATGCAATCACTAAAAACTTCATGCTGCGTACGTTATTTCCGGAAGCGCATGAAGTGACCGCCAAGGGCACTGATGAAAATGGCTGGAAAGTAAGTAATCTGGTTGAAGTTGCGCCTAATGGCTGGTTATCTGCTACCAAGCTGGCAAAAGACGCGAAGCCGGAGTTTAATGAAGCCAACGACAAGCGTGGCCCAATTAACATCGGTGTAGCTTTAGAGCGTACTTATGGCAAAAAAGGCCAACGTGTTGTGGTGATGGGTAATGCAAACTTTTTATCCAATACCTTCATTACCAATGGCGGCAATCTGGATTTCGGTGTGAATGTCGTTAACTGGCTGGCCGGTGATGATAGCCTGATTACGATTCAGCCTATGCCATTGAAAGACATCAATGTTTCGATTCCTGATACCAAAATGGGTGTGGTAACTGCATGGACTGTATTCCACAGCTTCCAGTACTTTATTCCGCTAGCTTTCATGATTGCTGGCTTCGTACTGTGGTGGAAGCGTAGAAGAGCTTAAGTTATTAACGAATTATTCAGACGCTAATGTTGGTTTTATTTGAAGGTGTGACATGAAAAAAGGTTGGTTACTCAATTTAATTTTGCTGTTAGTGGTTGCAGGCCTGGTTTCATTTTTATATTTGCGACCTAAGCAAGATGCGGTCAAAGAAAGTAAATATGAAGTTTCCAGCTATAAACTGGCAGAGTTTAATCAAATTAAAGTTGAGTTCCCTGCAAAAGCCGCTGTTACTTTTGAAAAAGTCGATGGCTACTGGCACCTGACTGCACCTTATAAAACACGTGCTGATCAGCCATCAGTAAAGCGCATTTTGGCTATCATTGCTGCTAACAGCCGTGAGAAAATTGTAACAACTGACCTGGCAAAGTTCGGTCTGAATCAGCCTCTGTTCAAGCTGACTTTGTTCAGGGATAAAGACAATGCTGAAGAGTTTTTATTCGGCACCTATAATCCGCTGACTGATGAGCAATATATCTCGCACAGAAACACTGTTTATCTGATTGCAAATGATTATGGCGCTGCTGCTTCAACACAGGTGATTGAGCTGATTGATAAGGCTCCGCTCAGCCCGGCTGAAAAGATTACCGGTTTTGATTTCAGCCGTCTGGAACAATGGGAACAATCCAGATTGAATCTGGACATGGTGGATGGCCAGTGGAAAGTTTCTCTTGATAAAGCTAAACCTACGCAAAATGAATTGAATGAATGGGCAGATTACTCATGGATTCATACTCGCGCTAAATCAGTAGAGCTTTATACACCAGACCGTAAAGTGACGCATCCTTCATTGGAAGTGAAGCTGGCTAATGGCAGCAAAGTCCATTTTGACAAAATTCAGGAGTCACCAGACTTGATACTGGGTCGTCCGGATGAGGGCATCATGTACTACTTCCCGCAGGATGAAGGTTTTGTAATGTTGAACCCGCCTATCAATTTGCCTAGTAAATAGTTTAAATTAATAGGCCTAAAAGCTATATTGTCAGAACAGGTCTCTGGCAATATAGCTTTTTTGTTTTGAGGCTATAGTAAATGATGTCTCATTTTGATAAACGATCTAAATATAGGTTGCCATGCCAGAACTCCCGGAAGTAGAAACAACCAGACTTGGTCTAATCCCCTTAGTCAATCAAACAGTAGCCAATGTGGTCATACGCAACGGCTCGCTGCGCTGGCCTATTCCGCAGACGCTACCGGAATTGCTGCATACCCAAACACTGCGAGCACTCACGCGGCGTGCCAAATACATTTTGGCGCACTTTGACCAAGGCGTTCTGCTGCTGCATCTTGGCATGTCTGGCCGTATCTGCCTCTTAGCGCAAAATGAGCCACCGCAAAAGCATGACCATTTTGATATCTGCTTCACCAGCGGCCAGGTACTGCGCTTGCGCGATCCCCGTCGGTTCGGCGCCGTGCTCTGGGCAGGCAATGATCCTCAAGAGCATATGCTGCTGAAAGTGCTGGGGCCTGAGCCATTGAGTGACGTATTCACCGGGCAATATCTGCATCAGCATATGCGCACACGTTCGGCCGCTATCAAAACTACGATTATGGATAGCCATCTGGTGGTTGGTGTCGGCAACATCTATGCAAGCGAATCGTTATTCCGTGCGCAGATCCACCCTGAAAAGTCTGCTAAAGACTTGAGCTTGTCTGAGTGCGAGAGGTTGGTAGCTGAAATTAAAAATACGCTGATAGATGCATTGGCAGCGGGCGGCAGCAGCCTGCGTGATTTTTTTGGTGCCGATGGTAACCCCGGATATTTTCAGCAGCAGTATTTTGTCTATGGGCGCGCCAATGATAAAGGTGGTGAGCCATGCCGTATATGTGGCGCAGCGATTAGAATGATTAGGCAAGGGCAACGCTCAACGTTTTATTGCGCACATTGCCAGCGTTAGAAATCTTTCACTGTATCTGAAAAAGCAGACGACTCAGTTAAGCAGGGTGGACAGATGCTGAGACAGTAGTGGACTAAAAGCGCCCATTCATATTACTAATGCGGATGCTGTCTTGCCGCATGTTCATGCAGGTAACCATGCGGGGCGCTAGGGCTGCCGCCGATTTTTTGCGGTATCAGTGAGCCGATAATCATGCCTAAAATGCTCACACCCAGACCAAGGAGCTGAGGCGGTACCAGGCTTTCTTCACCGATTAATATTTCAATCAATACCCACGTAGTTATACCGCCGATAATCGCTGCGAGTGCGCCTTGCGAGGTTGCTCTTTTCCAGAATGCGCCGAATACCAACGGTACAAAAGCACCAGCCAGTGTGATTTTGTAGGCAGATTCCACCATGCCAAATATGGAGCGCTCGGAATTAAGTGCGTAAAGTAAAACTGTGATGCCAAACACGACCAGACAGATACGCATCACGCGTAAAAAGCCTTTGTCACCTAAATGTGGAATGTAGCCGCGTACTATGTTTTCGGCAAACGTGACGGAGGGCGCAAGTAAGGTGGCAGATGAGCAGCTCATAATTGCGGATAACACTGCGCCGAAGAATATGGCTTGCGCAAAAACCGGCGTATGCTGAAGTACCAGTGTAGGCAGTACTTTCTGTGAGTCTTCTATCACCAGTTTGCCGAAAAACGCCGGGTCAATGAGTGTGGCAGAGTATGCGATGAACATTGGTACAAAGGTAAAGCAGAAGTAAACTGAGGCGCCTAAAATCGAGCCCCATAGTGCGATTTTTGCACTCTTGGCAGAGGTGATGCGCTGGAATACGTCCTGTTGAGGAATTGAGCCCAGCATCATGGTCATCCAGCCACCTACAAATGTTATCCATACCCAGATGTCTGCACCTTTAGGGAAAAAGTCGAGCTTGCCGGCAGCGCGTGCGTGCTCAATAACAGGCGCAACGCCGCCGGTCATCCCTGAAACAATATTACCGATATACAGCAGGCCGCCGATCACTACAATCATCTGCACAAAGTCGAGCACGGCGACTGAGAGCATGCCACCCAATGTTGTGTAGGTCAGTACAATCGCCGTGCCCAGTATCATGCCGACGTCTTCACTTACGGCGCCATCGGTAATCATGCTGAAAATAAGGCCCAGCGCTTTGATTTGCGCCGCTACCCAGCCCAGGTAAGAAATGACGATAGCTATGGTTGTAAGCACCTCTACCGTACGGTTATAGCGCATGCGGTAGAAATCACCTAAGGTGAGTATGTTAAGTTTATATAGCTGTGTGGAAAAGAAAAAACCGGCAATGATCAGGCACATACTGGAGCCAAAAGGGTCGGCGGCTACGCCGTTCAGCCCTTCGGTCACAAAGGTGGCAGACACACCAAAAACCGCTTCTGCACCAAACCAGGTGGCAAAAACTGTTGCCATGACTACCGGCAATGGCAGATGACGGCCGGCAACGGCATAGTCTTTGGTATTTTTAACACGCATTGCTGCGAGAAGGCCGATACCAATAGAAATGGCTAAATAAACAATCACAAACCAGATCAGCATTACTTTAAACCTTTAATATTTTCTCTGTGTATTTTCTGTATGTTTATAGTTTGAGCAGTACTTTAAGATGAAATTCCGATGTAAGCACGGATTTCAATGTTGCCGCCTTTACCTTTAGCTTCTTAATAAAGCCTTTTAGTATTAATGCACTACAAATGCGCTTGTCACTATTGCAATTTCAATGGCTGCCAGCACGATAATCGCTATCACCAGCCGCTTTTGCCATTGCGCTTGCTGCTGCTGTGCTTCAATCAATTTGTCGATAGAGGCTCTTAACGGCAAATCCATTTCCGCCTGATTAGTCTGCGTCAAAAACTGATGCACTAATCTTGGCATTTCCGGCAGTGCTTTGGCAATATGCGGGATCTCTTTTTTTATGGTTTTAACAATCGCACGCCAGCCGATTTGTTCGCTCATCCAGCTTGTCAGGAATGGCTGTGCGCTTTTCCATAGATCCAGGTTTGGATCCAGTTCGCGACCTAAGCCTTCAATGTTGAGCAAGGTTTTTTGCAGCATAATCAGCTGCGGCTGAATGATGACGCCAAAGCGGCGCGACATCTGAAACAGGCTTAACAATGTGCGTGCAAACGAAATATCCTTGAGCGGTTTGTCAAAAATCGGCTCGCAAATAGCACGCACCGCAGTTTCGAGTTCTTCGCGTTTAGTATCGGCGGGTACCCAGCCGGAATCAATATGGGCTTGCGCAACATCGCGATAGTCGCGGTTGAAGAATGCGAGAAAGTTACGCGCCAGATAATATTTGTCGGTATCGTTCAAGGTGCCCATGATGCCGAAATCGAGCGCGATATATTTACCGTCATCAGCTACCTGAATATTGCCCGGGTGCATGTCGGCATGGAAAAAGCCATCGCGGAATACCTGTGTGAAAAATATCTCCACACCTTCTACCGCGAGTTTTGGAATATCAATGCCTTTGGCAGTTAATACGTCGCGCTGGCTTATCGGCGTGCCGTGCATGCGCTGCATGACCATCACCTCTTTACGGCACCAGTCCCAATGCACCTCAGGCACAATCAGCATCGATTTATCAGAAAAGTTACGTCCGAGCAGGCTGCAGTTAGCAGCTTCCAGCGTTAAATCCAGCTCACTTTCTGTATGGCGTGCGAATTCGGCCACCACCTCGCGTGGTTTCAGTCTTTTGACTTCGGATGAAATGCTTTGTAGCAGCCATGCCATTGTGTCCATCAGCAGCAGGTCATGGGCGATGGTGTTTTCAATATTCGGGCGCAGTACTTTGACCGCTACCGGTTCGCCATGCGGCAGGTGCGCGAAATGTACTTGCGCCACAGAGGCGCTGGCTACCGGTACTTCATCGAAATGTGAGAATAATTCTGTTAATGGCTTGCCAAAGGCTGTAGTAATGATTCTTTCGACGTCTGCGAAAGGAAAGGGGGGCACACGATCCTGTAACTTTGTCAGTTCATCCGCGATGTCGGCCGGTATCAGGTCTCGTCGTGTAGACAGCATTTGCCCGAACTTGACAAAAATCGGCCCCAGGCTTTCGAGTGCGAGTCTTAGTCTTTCGCCGCGTGGTACTTGTTTATTACGCCAGAACAACAGGGTATTGATGACGCATTGCAGCGGCTTTAGTTTGGTGTGGCTGAGAATGAACTCATCCAGACCAAAACGCAACGCGATAAAAATAATATAAAAAAGCCGAAAAATGCGCATAAATGTATTGGACGCTATCTATGAATTGGGAGCAGTTATTCTGTTAGTTTTATTAGCAAGCTTATTCAATCGCTTTTCGAGCCGCTCAACATCTGCGCGCAGCGTGTCTACTTCTGTATTGAATTGTTCAACATGCCGCTTTTTTGCCAGCAGCGGTTTTTCTTCCTGCCAGTATTCACTCAGCATCTCTGCCAGATTGATTGCTGTGTCTTTGACTGTGCTGACAGATTGGCGTGTAAATTCACCGATTTTGTTAGCTGATACATCGCCGGTCAGTTTGCTTAAATCATCCTCGTAATCCCATCGCACATGAGACAGCACTTTAGCCAGAGTCGTTGCAAGATGAGTATCTCCATCGACTCGGATCTGCAGTTTTGCAGCTTCATCTTTTGCCATCAGGCGCAACAACAGGCTTGGAGGAATCGTGATGGTTGCATCAGGAACATTGGTCTCACCGGCGATGGCCAGGTTACCGTTTTCAAGAATGACCAGAGAAGTCTTGAGCAGCACAAAATTCAATTGCACAGCCTTGCTGGCAAAAGGCTGCAGCATAGGTGCAGCCCATTCGTTCTGCGCAAGCAGATGCTGAATGATGTGGGTAGAGAGTTGTTTTAACATCAGGTTTTGTAACCTTTATGCAAGGCTACAACACCGGCAGACAGATTGTAGTAATCTACCTTGCTCAAGCCTGCATCTATCATCATCTGTTTGAGTGTTTCCTGATCCGGGTGCATGCGGATTGACTCAGCAAGGTACTGGTAGCTTTCGGCATCTTTAGCCAGCAATTTCCCCATCAGCGGTAATAGCTTGAATGAGTAAACGTCATAGGCTTTAGATAAAGGCTGCCATACTTTCGAGAACTCCAGTACCAGCAATCTGCCACCGACTTTAAGTACACGCTGCATTTCAGCCAGGGCACGGTCTTTATGCGTCATATTGCGCAGGCCGAAAGCCACAATCACGCAATCAAAATAATTGTCCGGGAATGGTAGTTTCTCTGCGTCGCACTGCAATGCAGGCACATTCAAACCTGCATCCAGCATGCGGTCGCGCCCAACGCCGAGCATGGAGGCGTTGATGTCAGTGAGTATGACCTGACCTTCAGCACCGACTTTCTGTGCAAAGAGTTTGGATAAATCGCCGCTGCCACCAGCTATGTCCAGCACTTTGTCACCGCGATCTACACCGCTGACGCTGACTGCGAAACGTTTCCAGCCCCGATGCATGCCTGCGGACATCACGTCGTTCATAAGGTCATATTTGCTGGCCACAGAATGAAAAACGTCAGCAACTTTTTTTGCTTTTTCTGATTCAGCAACCGTTTTAAAACCAAAATGCGTATTGTGTTCTGTAGTCATTATTTACTTTTCTCAAGCGGAGTTTTTTCTGACATGGCCGGCGGCACTAAGTTTGCCTAAATATTCAAGCCATAGCGCTTCATAATCACGGGCTAAATCGTACAAGTAATCCCATGAGTATAAACCGGTGTTATGGCCATCTGAGAATACAAGCCTGACCGCGTAATTGCCAACTGGTTCGATGGCAGTAATGTTGATATCTTCTTTGCCGATTTGTAGTACTTCCTGCCCAGGGCCATGGCCTTTTACTTCGGCTGATGGCGAATATACGCGCAGAAACTCACAAGACAGCATGCATTCCATATTGTTATCAAACTTGATTTCCAGTAAACGCGAAGCCTGATGCAGTTTAATGTCTATCGGACGGGGTGAATTCGGTGTTAAGCCACTCATAAATATGTCGAATTTCAGTAAAAATAAGATGATAACAGAATGATAAGGATTGCAGACATTCAAGCACGTTGCCGCTTATGATAGTAAAATAACCGCTTATCAGAATTCCATTTAAAATGAATTATTAGCTAGTTGATTTCATTTGCAATTTAAATAATGAGTGATAAAGTTATTCTACAAAAGAGCTGTTTTAAGGTCCGTCATGGCAGAAAATAATTTAGCAAAACAATTCGCAGTCTATTCAGAATGGCGCAAAGGTCTGGTTGAGACTATTTGTGACTATCGAAACTGGCTGAATGAGCAGGAGTTGAATGATGCGCAGGTTGATCAGCGTATTCAGCAGCTTTTGGACAGGTTGCGTGAAGATAAACTGAATGTCGCGTTTGTGGCGGAGTTTTCACGCGGCAAGTCAGAATTGATCAATGCGATATTCTTTGCCGGTTACGGTACACGTTTACTGCCTTCAAGTGCAGGTCGTACTACGATGTGTCCTACCGAGTTGCTTTACGATAAGACTAAGCCAACTTCTATCATGATGCTGCCGATTGAAACACGTCTGTCTGATGCAACCACCTCAGAGTACAAGCGCTATCCTGACGAGTGGAAAACAGTTGTTTTTGATGTTGACTCTAATGAGAGCATGGTCAAAGCCTTTAAAGAGGTGAGCAGCACCAAGCCGGTTTCTGTACAGGAAGCCGAGAAATATGGTTTGTATGACCCTAACAGTGCTGATGACGCACTGAATCTGAATAAAGACGGTACAGTTGATGTGCCCTGCTGGCGTTATGCCATGATTAACTTCCCGCATCCATTGCTGGAGCAGGGGCTGGTGATTCTCGATACACCTGGCTTGAATGCGATTGGTACCGAACCTGAGCTGACCATCAATATGCTGCCAAATGCACATGCTGTGCTGTTTATTCTTGCGGCGGATCAGGGTGTGACTAAATCTGAAATTGATGTATGGCGTCAGTACATCAGCGGCACACGCTGGAAGCAAAAAGGCCGTCTTGCAGTTATGAATAAGATCGATGGCCTCTGGGATGAGCTTAAAGACGAAAACGAAATTCAGAAAGAGCTCACCAGGCAAATCAAAACCAGTGCTGAACTGCTGGGGTTGGAGACTAATCAGATATTCCCGGTTTCTGCACAAAAAGGTCTGTTAGCGAAGGTCAATAAAGATGACACCTTGCTGGCAAAAAGCCGTGTGCTGGAGCTGGAAGAGGCGCTGTCTAACCAGCTCATTCCATCCAAACAGGAAATCGTTCGCGACAATACGCAGAACGAGATTGATGACTTAATTACCAACTCTAAAGTGATTCTGGATGCGCGTTTTACGGGTATTAACGAGCAGCTGGTTGAGTTGCGCGGTTTGCGCGGCAAGAACGAAGATGTGGTTGAGCACATGATGAACAAGGTCAAAGTTGATAAAGAAAACTTTGAAAAAGGCCTGCAGCGCTTTCAGGCTTTGCGCAGTATTTTTTCTCAGCATACTAACCGTTTATTTACATTGCTGGGTATGGAATCGCTCAAGGTGCATGTGCACACTACACGCGAGACTATGATTAATGCCAGCTTTACCAAAACCATTCGTGAAGCGATGGATAATTTTTTCAATGAATTAAAAAATCGTATGGTTTCATCTGATTCACAAATTGATGAAATCAAGAAAATGATGGACGTAATGTACGAGAAGTTTTCGAAAGAGCACGGATTGCGCAAGTCTGAACCACCTGCTTTTTCAACATTGCGTTATCAGAAAGAATTGGCAAAACTTGAGCGCGCATATAAAGAGCAGTTTAATACAGCCTTTAATATGATTGCCAATGAAAAAATGACGCTGACAACCAAATTCTTTGAAACGCTCGCTAGCCGCGTGATTCATGTGTATGAGGTTGCCAACCGTGATATTGAAAACTGGCTGAAGGCAGTGATTGCACCGATGGAGTCTCAAGTACGTGAGCATCAGTTGCAGTTGCGTCGCCGTCTGGAAAGTATCAAGCGTATTTATAAAGCAACGGATACACTGGAAGACCGTATTTCAGAGCTGGAAGCGATTGAGAAAAGCATACAGACGCAGTTGGATGATCTTAATAAATTAAGTGAGCATCTTAAATTGGCACTTGCATTTAAACCTGCACCTGAGGCAGTTGCCGCCTAGTATCAGCAGTTTTA
>Ga0255338_1006148_pt1 | contig 10435 bp, 6 predicted proteins | sample MeOH1_35cm_T4_19_FD_203715 | JGI IMG/M metagenome (GOLD analysis project Ga0255338, IMG submission 203715) | Sandy soil microbial communities from University of British Columbia, Vancouver, Canada - MeOH1_35cm_T4_195 | ecosystem: Engineered > Artificial ecosystem > Sand microcosm > Unclassified ...
TCCTACACTAAGTCGATTTGGCGCTTGAGTTGGGGAGACGCACCTTGGCGACGAAAACAGGGCTCTGGATCACGGCTGCGTTGGCGGCCTGCGCCGGCGTAAGCGCGTTCGCGGCGGCTGCCCCTTCCGCTAGCCCGGCGGTGAAGCCGGACGCAAAAGGCGCGGAGTTCTTCGAGGCGAAGGTGCGCCCGCTCTTCGCCAGCAAGTGCATCGCGTGCCACACGGGCGCGACCGCCAAGGGCAGGCTGGACCTGCGCTCTCGGGAAGCTCTGTTGAAGGGCGGCGAGCAGGGCCCCGCCATCGTTCCGGGTGACCCGGAGAAGAGCCTCCTCATCCATGCGGTGCGCTACCAGGGAAAAACCAAGATGCCGCTGGGCGCCAGGCTTGCGGACACCGAGATTCAGACGCTTACCCAGTGGGTGCGGATGGGCGCACCCTGGCCTGCGGCCGCGGTCAGGCCGGGTGCCCCCAGGGCGGCGGGGCTGGGGGCTGGGTCAGGAAGCGAACAGGACCTCTGGTCGTTTCAGCCGTTGAAGAATCCGGCAGCGCCCGCCGTGAAGAATGTCGCCTGGGCGAAGAATGAAGTCGACCGCTACATCATGGCGGGCCTGGAGCAGAGCGGGCTGAAGCCGAACGGCTTTGCGGACCGGCGCACCCTCCTCCGCCGCGCCACGTTCGACCTCACCGGTCTCCCGCCCACCCCGGAAGAGACCGACGCCTTCGTCAACGACACGTCCCTCACCGCCTACGAAAAGGTCATCGATCGCCTCCTCGCCTCGCCTGCCTATGGGGAGCGGTGGGGCCGGCACTGGCTGGACGTGGTCCGCTACTCCGACTCCAATGGGCTGGATTGGAACGAGGTCTTCCCGAACGCCTGGCGCTATCGCGACTACGTGATCAAGAGCTTCAACCAGGACAAGCCGTACGACCAGTTCGTGAAGGAGCAGCTTGCGGGCGATCAACTCCCCGCCGCTACGGACGCCGAGCGGTACGATCACCTCGTCGCCACCGGTATCCTGGTGATGGGGCCGAAGCTCCTGGCGCAGCAAGACCGGGAGCAGCTCGCGCTGGACGTGGCCGACGAGCAGATCGACCTGACCTCCAAGGCGTTCCTGGGGCTCACCGTTTCTTGTGCCCGCTGCCACGACCACAAGTTCGATCCGATCTCCACGAAGGACTACTACTCCCTCGCCAGCATCTTCAAGAGCACCACGACCCTTTACGGCACACTGCCGCGTAACAACCGCGTGATGTACTGGATGGAGCGACCCCTCGCACCCACCGGCGCCGTGGCGGCTCGGAAGGCGTACGACGACGGGGTGAAGAAGCTCCAGGACGCCTTGAAGAAGGTGAAAGATGACGCCGAGAAGGCGCGGCTCACCGCGGAGTTGAAGGCGTTGGAAGCGAAAGCGCCTCCCGCCGTACCGATGGCGATGGCGGTGGAAGACGGCAAAGTCGAAGACCTCCGGGTACACGTGCGCGGCAGCTACAAGAACCTGGGCGATCCTGCTCCTCGCGGTTTCCTCACCACCGTTGCGGGTCATCGAGAGCCGATTCCCGCGGATAAGAGCGGCCGGCTGCAGCTTGCCGAGTGGGTTGCCAGCCCGGAGAACCCGCTAACGGCGCGCGTGTTGGTGAACCGCGTGTGGCAGCACCACTTCGGCACCGGCCTCGTGCGCACGCCGGATAACTTCGGCCGTTTAGGGGAGCGGCCCAGCCATCCGGAACTGCTGGATTACCTGGCTGGCCGGTTCATAAAGGATGGCTGGTCGCTGAAGAAGCTGCACCGGCTGATGATGCTGTCCGCGACCTACCAGATGACCACGGAGCCGAACCCGGTAGCCCAGGCGAAGGATCCGGAGAACCGGCTGCACTGGCGCATGGATCGCCATCGCCTGGAAGCGGAGGCAATCCGCGATGCGATCCTGGTGACCAACGGCCAACTGGACCCCAAGCCGGGCGGCACCATGCTCACGCGCACCAGCGGCCTGGCGGGTAAGGAGTTCGGTGTCGAGTACTCCAGCACCACCCGGCGGAGCGTCTACCTGCCGGTGGTCCGCGGCGTGATCTATGACATGTTCCAGGTGTTCGACTTTGCGGATCCGCACGTGGTGAACGGCCGCCGGGACACCACCACGGTAGCCCCGCAGGCGCTCTACATGATGAACAGTCCCGAGATTCGGGAAGAGTCCGGCAAGTTCGCAGAGTTGCTCCTCTCGCTTCCCAACGCAGACGACGCGCGCCGCGTGGAAGCCGCCTACGCGCGCGCCTTCAGCCGCCCGGCCAGTTCCGAGGAGCGCAACCGCGCCCTCGCCTTCATGCAGGACTACGAGAAGGCACTCGAAGCCACGGAGCCGAGCCCGGAGAAGCGCCGCACCGAGGCCTGGCGCAGCTTCTGCCAGACCCTCTTCGCCTCCAGTGAGTTCCGCTACGTAGACTGAGATTCGCCCGCGAAACACACGAATAGACGCGAAAGAGAAGGCCAGAGAATTAGCCCGCGGAATACGCGGAAGAAGACTGGGGAAGAGAGACGTACGGCTTTGCGGATACGGCTGAAACCGTGAAGGGCAACGGAAATGGAAAAGGCCCGCAAGCCCATCCGAACCGCGGCTCTCAATGAGCGGTGAAAGCTATCGTCTTGCGTCCCGTCCACTCCCACATCTGCTTCCGTTGATCCCAACCATCCTATCCAAAGCTTCTTGTCCCCCTTTGTGCCTTCGTGGTGAAGAACCTCTCCCATCTCAGCGGTTAGTTACAAGTGCAGCAGAAAACCACACGTAGAGAATTATTGAAAGCCGGCAGTTTGGCCGCGCTGGGCGCTGGACTGGCGCCGTTGCCGGCGTGGGCGAAGGGGGAAGCCGTGGAGGCGGACCTCATCGTCTATGGCGGCACGTCAGCCGGTGTGGCGGCGGCGGTACAGATGGCCCGGCTGGGCAAACGCGCGGTGATCGCGGAGTTCGGACAGCACATGGGCGGGCTCACGTCCGGCGGCCTGGGCGCCACGGACATTGGGAACCGCGGCGCCATCGGCGGCCTCTCGCGGGAGTTCTACCGCCGCATCCGCGACTACTACGTAACCACCTACGGTGCGGACTATCCCCAGGTGCGGGAGTGCAGCGAGGGGTTCCACTTCGAGCCACATGTGGCGGAGCGCGTCTTCAAGCAGTTACTCGCCGAGGCGAAGGTCCCCGTGTTCTACGGGCAGCGCCTGAAGTCGGTCAAGAAGTCCGGCAACCGGATCAAGGAAATCCGGATGGAGGACGGACGCGTCTACCGGGGAGCGATGTTCCTGGACGCCACTTACGAAGGGGACGTGATGGCGCAGGCCAGGGTCTCCTTCGCCGTGGGACGCGAAGCGAACTCCGTCTACAACGAGACGATCAACGGCATCCAGTTCGGGCATCCGAACCACAACTTCCGCGTGCCGGTAGACCCGTACGTGGTGCCGGGTGATCCCAAGAGCGGTCTGCTCAAGGGCGTGGTGGCCGAGGAGTTGGGCGAGCAGGGTGCAGGCGACCACCGGGTGCAGGCGTACAACTTCCGGATGTGCCTCACCAACGTCCCGGAGAACCGCCTGCCGTTCCCCAAGCCGAACGGCTACGATCCGGACCGTTACGAGTTGCTGCTGCGCTACCTCCAGGCCGGCGTGTGGGAAGTGCTCCGCCTTTCTTCCCGAATGCCGAACGGCAAGACGGACACCAACAACTTCGGCGGCTTCTCCACGGACAACATCGGCCGCAACTACGACTACCCGAACGGCGACTACCATCAACGGGAAGCGATCTTCTGGGATCACGTGACCTATCAGCAGGGGCTGATGTGGTTTCTGGCCAACGACGAGCGCGTGCCGCCGAACATCCGCGACGAGGTCAACCGCTGGGGGCTTCCGAAGGACGAGTTCCAGGAGAACGGCGGCTGGCCGCATCAACTCTACGTGCGTGAGGCACGGCGGATGATCGCCGACGTGGTGATGACGGAGCACCACTGCCGGGGCAAGGTGAAGGCGGAAGACTCGGTCGGCCTCGCCGCCTACACGATGGATTCCCACAACGTGCGCCGCGTGGTAAAGGATGGCCGCGCTCTGAATGAGGGCAACGTGGAGGTGGGCGGCTTCCCGCCCTATCCGATCTCTTACCGGTCGATCGTACCGAAGGAGAGCGAGTGCGCCAACCTGCTGGTACCGGTGTGCCTCTCCTCGTCCCACATTTCCTACGGCTCTATCCGGATGGAACCGGTCTTCATGGTCCTCGGCCAATCGGCTGCCACAGCCGCCAGCATGGCAATCGACGCTCGCGTGTCGCTGCAGAAGGTGGACGTGAGCGCTCTCCAGGCTCGCCTGAGCGCCGACGGGCAGGTGCTGGACTGGACCGGAGCTTCAGGCGGTGGGAAGGTCGAGGCCATCGATCCCAAGAGCCTGAAGGGCATCGTGCTGGACGATGCCGACGCCGCGCGGAAGGGCCCGTGGAAAGCCTCCACCGTAGCCGGCAACCGGCGCGTGGGCACCGGCTACCTGCACGACGACAACAACGCGAAGGGCCAGCTCTCCCTCTCCTACGTTCCCGAGCTTCCGGAAGAGGCGGATTACGAGGTGGTGCTGATCTCAGTGCCCAACGCCAACCGCGCCACCAACGTGCCGGTGAGCATCCTGGTCGACGGAAAAGAGATGGCTTTGGTGACGGTCAACCAGCGTCTCGAAGAGGGCAACGGCTTCACTTCTCTCGGCCGCTTCCGCCTGCCGAAGGGTAAGTCGACCACAGTCACGATTTCAAACAAAGACACCGATGGATACGTCGTAGCAGACGGTATCCAATTCCTGCGAGCATAGCGACGCAGTTTGGTTGGTAGGGACGTAATGAACTGCGTCCGGCGCCCCACAAGCACTGGCGCCAAAGGGATGAAAGCCATGAGCAACGACCGACAGCACGATTGCGAAGGATGCGCGCCGCATGTGAAGCGGTATACGTCGCGCCGCGACTTGCTCCGCTACACGTCCGGCGGCTTCGGGATGCTGGCGTTATCCGCGCTCTCGTCGTTAGCGGCCCGAGCCGAGGCGGCGCCCGGAGTGACGGCGCGCCCGGCGAGTAACCCCCTCGCCGCGAAGCCTCCGCATTTTCCGGCGCGGGCCAAGCGGGTGATCTTCCTCTTCATGCATGGCGGCCCGTCCGCCATCGATACCTTCGATCCCAAGCCGCGGTTGGACAAGGAGAACGGCGGCGACCTGCCGTTCGAGCACCCGGTGGGGATCATCGATCCAAACGGCAAGATCCTGAAGTCGCCCTGGGAGTTCCAGCAGTACGGCCAGGCGGGCATCCCGGTGAGCACTCTCTTTCCGGAGGTGGCGAAGCACGTGGACGACCTCTGCATCCTCCGCGGCATGCACACGGAAGGCCAGGCACACGGCCAGGCGGTGTTGAAGCTGCACACCGGCGACGCGGCGTTCGTGCGTCCGAGTGTGGGCGCGTGGGTGCAGTACGGCCTCGGCACGGAGAACGAGAACCTTCCCGGCTTCATCAGCATCTGCCCCACGCTGGACCATGGCGGCGTGCAACTCTACGGCAACGCGTTCCTGCCCGCCATCTACCAGGGCACCGCGCTCGGCAATGCGAATATTTCGCCCGCGAAGGCCACGTTCCAGCACGTACAAAACGCCAGCGTGCCGCGCGATCTCCAGCGCAAGCAGCTAGACTTCCTCCAGGCCATCAACAAAGATTACCAGCAGCGCGACGAGACGGACTCCCAGCTCGACGGCGTGATCCAGGCCTACGAGCTGGCATACCGGATGCAGCAGCACGCGCCGAAATTGCTGGACATCAGTAACGAGTCGAAAGCCACGCTCGACCTCTACGGCGTCGGCAAACAGCCCACGGACGACTTCGCCCGCGAGTGCCTTCTGGCTCGCCGCTTCGCGGAAGCCGGGGTGCGCTTCATCCAGGTGACGCACAATCCGTTCAAATGGGATCAGCACACGAATCTGAAGGGCGGCCACGAGAAGAACGCCAAAGAGGTTGACCAGCCGATCGCCGCGCTGCTCACGGACCTCAAGGCACGCGGACTCCTGGAGGACACGCTGGTGCTCTGGGGCGGCGAGTTCGGCCGCACCCCGACGGCGGAGAAGAAGGACGGCCGCGACCACAACCCGCACGGTTATACCATGTGGATGGCGGGCGGCGGCGTGAAGCCCGGGTTCATCCATGGCGCCACGGATGAGTATGGTTACTACGCCGTGCAGGACAAGGTACACATGCACGACCTGCACGCGACCATCCTGCACCTCCTCGGCCTGGACCACACCAAGGTCACCTACCGCTACGCCGGCCGCGACTTCCGCCTCACGGACGTGTACGGCAACGTGGTGAAAGAGATCCTGGTGTAACCGGGTAACGCCAGTCGCGCATTCAATACGCCCGGAGTGCGTTGAGGTCGACGGCCTATGGCTCCCCGCTTCGGGGTACGGCGACGCGCGTTCCACAGTGCGGACAGAACACGGATTCCGTCATTCGCCCCGCTGCCAGCAAGTGAAGCGGGATGATGATCCGCTCGCCGCAGCCGGCGCAGGTGGGGATGGCGGGTCGCGCGGCGCCGCAGTAGGGACAAAATGGCGCATCCGGCGCCTGCCGCCCACACGCGGCACAATGCGCCTCGCCCTCGCCTGCGGGCACAGCCGGTGCCGGCTGCGGGCGCCAGGTGAGGAGTTCGCTCTGCAACTGCGCCAGGCGCGGTGCCAGGCGCTCCGTGAATGCGCCCGCGTCGCGTTGTAGGCTCCGCATCAATTCGGCGGCTTCCCAGGGTGATTGCCCTGCCAAGTACGTGAGCCGCTTCGCCAACTCCTCGTAATCCTTCACCAAGGCGGCCACCGGCTCCCCAGCCCGCTCCAGGCGGGCTCGAGCGCCCGCCAACTCCGGCGCAGTTGCTTCCGGAGAGTCCGCCGTCGCCGACTTCAGGTATGCGGCTGCCTCCGCGTCCGCGCTGCTTAGCTCCGCTACCTGTGCCCCTAGAACCCGGGTGATCTGCTCTGTTAACGTGGACCGCCGCGCTGCGTGGGCCAGTTCTCGCTCCCGTTGGTAGGTCGTGCGCCGGTCCGCCCACGACTCATAGCCCAGCGTCACGTAGGCGATGAGGAAGATGATCGCCCCGATGTACACGTAGTCCCGATAGGTGTCGCCATATACCCCGTTGAGGACCAGTCCCAGGGTGAAGAGCGCGAGCGGGATGACGCGGGTGATTGCGAAGCGGAGGTTCAGCACTCGGGAGACGTGCAGCACCAGCAGTGGCACCGAGAACACCGCGGAAGTGGCCAGGGATTGCGAGGTGCGCAGCTTGCCGTCCAACTCCAGCACGGCGAAGATCACGAAGAAGAGGGAATAGGTGAGGGCCAGCAGCAGGAAGTGTCCCAGGCGGAAGTGGTCCAGTTGGCCCGGCCGCGACTGCTCACTCAAGAACCAGAACCCGGCGCCGAACAGGAGTACGGCCACGGCGACCAGCCGTGTCAGCACCAGCGCACGCGCCAGCGGCGCCTGGGCCGCGGGAATCTGCACGATGAGGTGCCGGTCGCTTACCAGGTTCTTGAACTCCCATCGTACCTGTCCCGGAGCCGCCGCGCTGGGCTGCAGGGAGTCATCCGGAATCGTAAGCGACTGCACTCCGGGCAAGTCGAGCGTGATGGCCACCGACCGCAATCGCTGCGCGGGCGGGAGGGGATAGTCGAGCTGGTCCCGGCCCAGCGCGGTAAAGGCGACGTCGGCGGTCAGCGATTGCCCGGGCGTCATGGGATAGGTGAAGAAGATCCCCTCCCGGGTATAGACGAGCTCTCGCGGCGGGAGTGGCTTGTTAGTCCCGGGCTGCAGCACGCGCAACTCCACGTCCCGCGCCTCCAGGATGTGGGCAGGAAATGGAATGATGACTAACACCGGACCGTTCTGGGTGCCGCCCGGATGCCGGAACATCACTCGTCCGGTGCACTCCACCCGGTACCGGGTAAACACGTCCATCCCGATCCGGTGATAGCTGGACGCCAGCACCAGCTTCAGTTCCAGCACGTCGATGATGGGCGCCAGCCCGGTAGGCAGGGGCGGGCCGGGAGGCTCGGAGGGAGCACTTACGTACTCCTGCGCCTGCGGCGGCCGCTGGGCCGCGCGCTTGCGGGCGCGGTCGCGCGCCTGGATCAACACGGGCAGCAAGAGACCGGAGATCAGCGCGATGATCCCGACCACCACCAGCAGCTCGATCAGCGTGAACCCGCGCGAGGCTCGCCCGGCGCAGGGACGCAGAGGTGCATTGACTTGAGCAGGCATGGCCGTCCGCCCTTCAGGGTTGCTCCGTTGCAACCGCTATCCTGCTCTTAACGGACGGCTCCCGGTTTTGGTTGCGGTCGCTGTTTGCCCTTCATCGGGAAGTTACGGTTTGGGCTCGATACGAAACTGGTCTAGCCCCTTGCTGCGTGTGGTGATCTGGAGCACCTTGCCGTCCTCGCCGATCAGGAACTCCAGCGTCACGTCTCCGGGCCGCTCGTAGATCCAAACCACCGCCGGAGTGGCTTTGCCGCCTGCGACCGGCACCAATTCTACTGAACGAACTCGGGAAGGCTGTCCGTATGAGCGGATCACTTGGAGAAAGGGCCGGCCGAGTCGAACGGTGGGGGCTGCAGGCGGAGCGGCCGGCTCTTGCGCGTAGGCGAACGGCGCAGTGGAAAGCGTGAGCACGGCGGCGACGAGAAATCGGCTGTGGAATCTCATCTGGTTGCACCTCCAGGAGGCAGACCGGGAAGCGGGATTGCCCGCTTCCCGGTCTGACGCGCCGCTTGTGCAGAAGGTTCCAGTTGGCCGTGCGTTGCCCATCGCTACTCGAATTTGAGGATGAACTCCACATTCCGGCTGAAGCCGACGTTTGCGCCCAGGCCCACGATGGAGAGCGATCCGGCCGGGAAGCGGAGCTTGTGCCCCCGGGTCTGCAGCTTCACCTTCGCGTCGGCTGCGGGCACGGAGAGGGTATCGCTCTGGCTCGCGGCGCGGAAGGCGTTGTTGGGGGTGGTACCGTTGAAGGTGCGGAATGCGAGGCCCACCGGATCGCTAAGGGAGCGATTGTTGAGCGCGGCCGGGCTCTCCGCTTCGGCGTGGATCTTGAAGCCCAGGGCTGCGTCGTTCACGTCGAAGGTGAAGTAGAGCTTCCCCTTCTTTTCCTCCACCTTCACCTTCACGTCGGCCAGCCGCGCGGAGCCGGGGCCGAACGAGGCGTTCAGCGCGTCGATCTCTCCGCTGGCGGAGAACGAGGGGAACACGAGCTCCTGGCGGGCAGGTTCGACATTGGTGTTCAGCACCGTGGTGGAGACCAACAGTGCCGATACCGGCCCGAAAGACTGCGCCACACCGGTCCGCTCGAAGCGCTGGTCCATGAAAAAGCCGAGGCTGAGGCTGGCCGTCTGGGAGTCGCCGGGGCTGGCGATGGCCGTGTAGCCGGCCGGGAGGATCGCCTGCAGCTGATTCAGGGGGACCAGGACGGGAATGGAGACCTGATAGGTGCGCACGCTCCGATATTCGTAGTTGGTGAGCAGCGGCGACTTGGGCGGCTGCGTGCCCGCAATCTCGGAATCGTAGTCGTAGGTAGGGGGAGGCGACCCCGATCCGGTTTGAGCGTGCGCTCCGTTCGCGCTCACCAGGCACGCCAGCAGTGCTAGGCCTGCCATCTTCGAGAATGCCGATGCGTCCGTCTTCATGAACTCTCCGTGGTCTGCTGTTTCCGCCGTCTCCCGGCGCCGGTAGATGGTATGCCGACCTGGAACCCGCTTTTCAAGGGCGCTCCCTGATTCTCGTCCGCCGCGCCGTCGCACCATGCGGCGTAGGAGGTTGGCTAGCAACGCGGCCCGAAATTTGACGGGTCGATTGCCGAGGCGCAGTTCGCCGCCGGCCGGAGTAGTGCGGAAAGGCAGTGAGATGAAGATAACCAGGCCGGGCAAGATCGCGCGCCGGGACCTGCTTGCCGGGGCCGCTGCGCTGGCATGCCTGGGAACCGTGCGCCGGGCTCCCGCCGAGTCCGCCGGATTTGCGTTTCCACTGCTCGGCGACCTCCACTTCGACCGGCTCGCCCACCATGACATGGTCTGGTTGGAGCGCGAGAAGCCGAACGACGTCTCGCAGGTGCGTAACTACAGCCAGCTTACGGAGCAGATGCTGCCGCGTCTGTTTCCGGAGTTGAAGGCGACAATTGCCGCGTCCCGGCTGAAGGTGCCGTTCGTGGTGCAGGTGGGTGATCTGGTAGAAGGGCTGTGCGGTACGCCGGAGTTGGCTCGGCGGCAGTGTACGGAAGCGGTGCGGTTCGTACGGGAGGCCAACCTCGGCGCGCCGATGCTCTTTACCAAGGGCAACCATGACATCACGGGGCCGGGTTCCGGGGAGGCGTTCTCGGAAGTCCTCCTTCCTATGGCCGGCGAAGGGGCGCACCA
>Ga0255338_1006149_pt1 | contig 10435 bp, 12 predicted proteins | sample MeOH1_35cm_T4_19_FD_203715 | JGI IMG/M metagenome (GOLD analysis project Ga0255338, IMG submission 203715) | Sandy soil microbial communities from University of British Columbia, Vancouver, Canada - MeOH1_35cm_T4_195 | ecosystem: Engineered > Artificial ecosystem > Sand microcosm > Unclassified ...
CGGGTCGCCCCGAGGAGCAGCATCGCGAACCCGATGCCGCCCGCGGCCCCGGCACCCTTCTGCGCGGCGACCTTGCGGTCGGTGAGCTCGGCGAGACGCTGGAGCCGGCCGTCCGCCACCAGCAGCTCCTCCTCGGTCAGCCCCTTCTGCGGCCCGAACGTCTTGGTGGCGCCGACGAGCCCCAGCAGCTGGTGGTCGACGTCCGACGCGAGCACCAGGTCCACGCGGGCGGTCAGCCACCGGGCAGGCTCCAGGTCGACCGCCTCCAGGCCCGCGAGGCCGTCGGGCCCCCCGTCCAGCACCCCACCGGTCGCCGTCGAGCCGAGGGCGGCGAGCATCCCGGCGCCGCCGTCGTTGGTCGCGGTGCCGCCGGCGCCGACGACCAGCCGGGTCGCACCGTCCTCGATCGCAGCCCGGACCAGCTCGCCGAGGCCGCGGCTGGTGGCCACCATCGGCCGACGGTCGGCGGGCGGCGTGAGGTGCAGGCCGACCGCCTGGGCGCTCTCGACGTAGGCGGTGTCCCCGACGCGCAGGACCGTCGCCGGCACGGGCGCGCCGTACGGGTCCGGCACCGTGACGGCCAGCAGCGTTCCGCCGAGTGCCGCGTGCAGCACGTCCACGAATCCCGGGCCGCCGTCGGACATCGGGACCTCGACGATGTCGGTGTCCGGACGCCGGCGACGCCACCCTGCGGCGATCGCTGCGGCCGCCTCGACGGCGCTCAACGTGCCGGCGAACTTGTCCGGGGCCACGACGACTCGCATGGCGCGGACGATAGTCGGTCGGGTCCGGCGGCTGATTCCGGTCGACCCGGGTGCCGGGCGTGGCGGACCATCCTCCTCGTGGACATCCTGATCCGGCCCATGTCGCCCGACGACGTCGAGGACGCCGAGCGCCTCTCCGACGAGGCCTTCACACCGATGGCGGAACCGGGGATGTTCACCAGCCGGTCGTCCCTCCAGCAGGCGCAGTGGCGGGTCCGTGCCGGGCACCTGCTGGGCACCGACCCGGCCGGGTGCTGGGTGGCGGAGCAGGACGGCGCCATGCTCGGCTTCGCGACGTCGTACCGGCGCGACGTCACCTGGTTCCTCGCGACGTACGCCGTCCGGCCCGACCGCCAGGGCGCGGGCATCGGCAAGGCGCTGCTCGACGCCGCGCTCACGCACTCCCGCGGCTGCCTGCGCGGGATGCTGTCGGCGAGCCGGGACCCGAAGGCGTTCCGGCGCTACCGGCAGGCCGGCTTCACGATGCACCCGCAGATGTTCCTGACCGGCCGGGTCGACCGCGCGGCGATCCCGGACGTGCCGCACGTGCGGGAAGGGAGCGAGGGCGACTTCGACCTGCTCGACTCGCTCGACCGGCAGCGGCGTGGCGCCGCGCACGGCCCCGACCACGCGGTGCTGCTCGCGCAGAACCGGCTGGTCGTCGTCGACCGGCCGGGCGGCTCCGGGTACGCCTATCTCGGGGCCGACGGCAGGCCTGCCGTCGTCTGCGCCGCGAGCCGTGCGGTGGCCACCACCCTGCTGTGGGAGGCGGTCGCCTCCGCGCCCGGTGACGAGCTCACGATCCCCCACGTCACCGCGGCCAACGAGTGGGCCGTCGACGTCGGCCTGGCCGCCGGCCTGTCGGTCGGGACCGCCGGGTACCTCGCCGTCCGCGCGATGAACCCGCCGGCGCCGTACCTCCACCACGGTGCCCTGCTGTGACGGCCGGTCCGGGAATGGCCCTGCCCGGAGGCCGGTTGCACCAGCAGGGCGCCGGAAGCGCCGTGGGAGGATGAAGCCATGACCACCGTTGACCTGCCGCTGCTGCCCCTGGGCCGTGGCAAGGACCTCTCCGCGGAGCGCGGAGTCGAGTGCCCGGGCGACCTGCCCGCAGCGTCGGACCCCGACCTGGTCGCCCGCGCCCGGGCCGCGAAGGCGGCGCTCGGTGACCGGGTGTTCGTGCTCGGGCACCACTACCAGCGCGACGAGGTGATCCAGTTCGCCGACGTCACCGGCGACTCTTTCAAGCTCGCACGCGACGCCGCGGGGCGGCCCGACGCGGAGTACATCGTGTTCTGCGGCGTGCACTTCATGGCCGAGTCGGCCGACATCCTCACGGCGCCGGAGCAGAAGGTGATCCTCCCGGACCTCGCGGCGGGCTGCTCGATGGCCGACATGGCCCGGCTCGCGCAGGTCGAGGACGCCTGGGACGTGCTGGTCGACGCCGGGATCGCCGACCAGGTCGTGCCGATCACCTACATGAACTCCTCGGCCGACATCAAGGCGTTCTGCGGCAAGCACGACGGCGCCGTGTGCACGTCGTCCAACGCCGACGTCGCGCTCGAGTGGGCCTTCGCCTCGAAGGGCCCGGACGCGAAGGTGCTGTTCTTCCCCGACCAGCACCTGGGCCGCAACACCGCCGTGCTGAAGCTCGGCTTCTCCCTCGACGACTGCGTCGTGTGGAACCCCCTCCTCCCCCAGGGCGGCCTGACCACCGAGCAGCTGCGCGACGCGCGGATGATCCTGTGGAAGGGCCACTGCTCGGTCCACGGGCGCTTCTCCGCCGACGTCGTCGACGAGCTGCGGGCCAGCGTCCCCGGCGTGCAGATCCTCGTGCACCCCGAGTGCTCCCACGACGTCGTGCTCAAGGCCGACCTCGTCGGCTCGACCGAGTTCATCATCAAGACCATCGAGGCCGCGCCGCCGGGCAGCAGCTGGGCGATCGGCACCGAGCTCAACCTGGTCAAGCGGCTGGCGCAGAACCACCCGGACAAGAACATCGTCTTCCTCGACAAGACCGTCTGCTTCTGCTCCACGATGAACCGGATCGACCTGCCGCACCTCGTGTGGGCCCTGGAGTCGCTGGTCGAGGGCACCGTGGTCAACCAGATCGAGGTGGACCCGGAGACCGAGCGCTGGGCCAAGGTGGCCCTCCAGCGGATGCTCGACCTGCCCGGCAAGAGCGCGCGCGACTGAACGGAACCGGCTCGGCCCGGTCGACGTAGGGATGGTCGACCGCGGTGTCCACCGCGGTTGCGACCCGACCTGCGGAGGAACCGCCATGCGTACGCCCGTCATCCTGTCCACCCTCGTGCTCAGCGCCGGCCTCCTCGCGGGGTGTGGCGGCGGAGCCGACGCCAGCGCCACGCCGTACTGCAAGGAGCTGAAGGCGGCCAAGGCGGACTTCGTGGCGCTGCAGGCGGCCGAGCCCGACTTCGCGACGTTCGCCGAGGCGATCGACACCTTCCACCGACTGGCCGGCGACGCACCCTCGGAGGTCAAGGGCGACTGGAAGGCCCTGGACGGCGCGTTCACCGGGCTCGAGGACAACCTCCGCAGCGCCGGGCTCGAGCTGGAGGACCTCGGCCCGATCACCGAGGGCCAGGTCCCGGAGGGCATGACCGCGGACGACCTCGCCGCGGCCCTGCCGAAGCTGCAGGCGAGCTTCGAGGGCCTCGACGACCCCTCGGTCGCCAAGGCCTCGACGGCGATCGAGAAGCACGCCGGGAGCACCTGCGGCGTCGACCTCTCGTAGGCCGATTTCGAGATCGCGTGCGGCGGACGGCCGGCTGGTGCAAGGCTGGAACCAGTCAACGTCGAAAGAGGAGCCATGCGCACCACTGCGATCCTGTCCACCGTCGTCCTGAGCGCCAGCGTCCTCACCGGCTGCGGCGGAGGCGGTGGATCGAGCACCGACGCGTACTGCAAGGACCTCAAGGCCGCCAAGGCGGACTTCTCGTCCCTCGGGTCGAGCACGCCCGACTTCGGCAAGTTCAGCGACGTGATCGACACCTTCCACAAGCTGGCCGGCGACGCGCCGTCCGAGGTCAAGAGCGAGTGGAAGACCCTCGACAGCGCCATGTCCACGCTGCAGAAGGACCTGAAGGACGCCGGGCTCTCGTTCGACGACCTCGGCCCGATCAGCCAGGGGCAGATGCCCGAGGGCATGACCCAGGACGACCTGACCAAGCTCGGCCCGACGCTCCAGAAGGCCTTCGCGAAGCTCGACGACCCGAAGTTCAAGAAGGCTTCGGACAAGATCGAGAAGCACGCGAAGTCGGAGTGCAACGTCGATCTCGGCAGCTGACGCTAGAGCCCAGGGGCTCCCCACAGCGGCATCCAGCGTTCCAGGTCCGGCTCGATCCGCAGGTCCGCGGCGAGCAGGTCGCGCACCTGCCGCTCGAAGAGCGTGTCCCGGGTGTCGGGGCCGGTCGGGACGAACGGGTAGAAGGTGCCGCGCTTGTACAGGTAGACCAGGCCGAGTCGGTGCCCGGCCTGGTCACTGAATCCGACCAGCGAGCAGAGCAGCCCGGACGCAAAGCCCTGCATCTCGAGCTCGGTGTTGACCGCATGGAGGTCGGTGACCAGGCCGGAGACGTCGTCCGGGCGGCCGCGCACGACCAGCCACGTGAAGCCGAAGCTGTCGACGCTCCGCTCCACGACCGGTCCGCTGTCCTCCTCGACCAGGGCGGTCGCGACCTCCTGGGCGGTGCCGGCCGCGGTGCCCTCGGCGGCGCGGAAGCACACTGATCCGACCCCGGTCGGCTGCACGTCGAGCGCCGTCTGCAGGGTGACCGCCGCACCCGGGACGGCGAAGAGGTTGTCGAGGTTCGGTCCCTTCGCGCGCTGCTGCCCGCGAAGGACGTCCCAGAGGCCCACCGGTCAGCTGCCCGGTGGCGTCGGGCCGCCGTCGAGCGGCCTGCCGAGCTCCGTGGCGATCCGGGCGAGCTGGTCGAGGCGCTGCTCGAGCGACGGGTGCGTCGCGGTCAGCGTGCGCAGCGAGAGACCGCTGACCGCGGGCGCGATGAAGAACGCGTTCATCGCCTGCGAGGCCCGGAGGTCGCGCTGCGGCGTCGCGGCGATCTCCCCGGTGATCTTCTGCAGCGCCGAGGCGAGCGCCGCGGGCTTCTGGGTGAGGTAGGCGCCGGAACGGTCCGCGCAGAGCTCCCGGTAGCGCGAGAGCAGCCGCAGCAGCACGAAGCTGGCGGCGTACACGACCAGGCTGATCGCGAGCACGGCGAGGAAGCCGATCGCCCCGCCGGCGTCCTTGCCGCGCCGGGCCAGACCGAACCCGCCGAACTGGAAGCTCCGGGCCATCATGCCCGCGAGGATCCCGGCCGACGAGGCGACGGTCATCACCAGGACGTCGCGGTGGGCGACGTGCGAGAGCTCGTGGGCGAGGACGCCCTCGAGCTCCTCGGGGGTCAGCATCGTGCGGATCCCGGTCGTCACGCAGACGACCGCCCGGCTCGGCGACCGGCCGGTGGCGAAGGCGTTCGGCAGGTCCAGGTCGGCGACCGCGACCCGCGGCTTCGGGGTGTCGGACAGGGCGCAGAGCCGGTCCACGATGCCGTGCAGCTCGGGGTCCTCCTCCGGGCTCACCTCGCGGGCGCGCATCGCCCGCATCGCGACCTTGTCGGAGAAGAACCACTGGCCCCAGGCGATGCCGAGGCCGACCAGGCCGATCAGGACGGCGTACTGCGAGAAGGCGGCCATCAGCGCCACCACCAGCCCGACGAACAGCGCGCCCAGCACGAACATGACCGACGTCATCCGGACCGTCAGGCCGGTGTCCTTGAGGAACCGCGTGCGCGCCACCGGTGGTCCTTCACTCAGCCCGGGATCAGCCCGTCGTCGGCGAGCATCTCGCGAACCTCCTCGAGGGTCGCGTCGGCCGGCGGGAGGATCAGGTCGGAGTCCTCCAGCGAGTCGTCGGCCAGCGGAGCGCCGACGTCGCGGACCCCGTCGAGGAGCTCGGTGAGCCGGGCCTGGAAGGCCTCCGCGTTGCCGGCGTCGATCTCGGCCTCGACCGCCGCGTCCAGCTCGTTGAGCCGGTCGAGCTCGGCATCGGCGACCTCGAACTGCCCTTCACCCAGGATCCGCACGATCATGACTGCTCCTCCTTCTGGGCCTGCGTCGCCGACTCGGCCGGGGCCGATCCCGCGGCCTCGACGGCCGGTGGTGCCGCGGAGTCGATCGCCGGCGCCCCGGTCGCGCCCTTGAGCGCGGCGAGCTCGGCCTCGACGTCGGACTGCGAGCTCATCGACTCCAGCTCACGGGTGATGTCGTCGCCGGCACCGAGCGCGGAGGCGTCGTCGAGCGCCCCCGAGGAGATCAGCTCGTCGATCGCGCCGGCCCGGGCCTGCATCTGCTGGGTCTTGTCCTCGGCGCGCTGGATCGCCATCCCGACGTCGCCCATCTCCTCGGAGATGCCGGAGAACGCCTCGTTGATCCGGGTCTGCGCCTCGGCCGCCGTGTAGGTCGCCTTGATCGTCTCCTTGCGGGTCCGGAAGGCCTCGACCTTCGCCTGGAGCCGCTGGGACGCGAGGGTGAGCTTCTCCTCCTCGCCCTGGAGCTGGGCGTGCTGCACGGTCAGGTCGTTCACCTGGGACTGGACCGCCGACTTGCGGGTCAGCGCCTCGCGCGCGAGGTCCTCGCGGCCCATGCCGAGCGCCTTCTGGGCCTGCTCGGTGAGCTTGGTGGACTGCGACTGCAGCTGGTTCATCTGGAGCTCGACCCGCTTGCGGCTGGTCGCGACGTCGGCGACACCGCGACGCACCTTCGCCAGCATCTCGACCTGGCGCTGGTAGCTGTAGTCGAGCGTCTCGCGGGGATCCTCGGCACGATCGAGCGCCTTGTTGGCCTTGGCCCTGAAGATCGTGCTGATGCGCTTCATCATGCTCATGAGGTTTCTCGCCCCTTCTGGTCACGCTGGTCGACCGCCCGAGGGGACGGCTGCTTTCAACCTACCCAACGCGCGGTCAGCCGACGAGTGGGCCGCAGGTAGTCTGCTGGCGATCAGTTCTCCTTCCTGAACCCGTGTGAAGAGGCCCCGTTGTTCCGTCGTACCGAGAAGCCCGCCCAGCCGGCGCCGTCCACCACCGGGGACGCCGCGAGCGGCAAGGGTCGCCCCACCCCCACGCGCAAGGAGGCCGAGGCGGCCGCCCGCGAGCGCGCCCGGGCCGGGATGGACAAGAAGGCGGCCCAGAAGCTGCTGCGGGAGCGGCGCACGGAGTCGAACAAGAAGATGCGCGAGGGGCTGCGGTCCGGCGAGGAGAAGTACCTCCCCGCCCGCGACCAGGGTCCGGTACGCCGCTTCGTCCGCGACTGGGTCGACGCGCGGGTCTCGGTCGCCGAGTTCCTGCTGCCGCTGCTGGTGACGATCATGATCCTGCAGGCCACCGGATCGGACCAGCTGGTGCAGCTCAGCTCGGGCCTGTGGGCCGCCACCATCCTGCTGCTGGTGGTCGACACCCTGTGGATCCGGTTCCGGCTGCGTCGCGACCTGAAGGCGAAGTTCCCCGAGGAGAACCTCAAGGGCACCACGTTCTACGCCCTGGTCCGGATCCTGCAGCTGCGGTTCATGCGGCTGCCCAAGCCGAACGTCAAGATCGGCCAGAAGCCGCACTGAGCCGGCCTGCGGGCCAGCTTGGGGCCCGGTGCAGTCGGCTCAGGCCGACAGCGGCATCGGGCCGTAGACCTCGCGGTCGCCCTCGAACAGCGTCACCGCGGCGACGCCCTGCTCGGCGAGGTCCGGCCAGAACTCGCCCACCCACGACTCGGCGTCGGCGCGGGTCGGGAACTCCTGGCGCCCGTCGGCCGGGGTGACCACCGCGCCGTCGGCGTCCAGGAGCTGCCACCACCACGGCACGGAGGTGGACGCGGACGGGAACCCGGACAGGTCGGGCGCGTGGGTCATCATCAGGACCCCTCACGGACGCCGGGCTGCACGAACGGCGGCCGGGTCACGACGAAGATCTCCTCGCGCCCGCGCACGTCGACGCTCACCTCGGCGCCCTCCTCGACCTGCGAGCTGATCAACGCCAGCGCGACGCCCTTCTTGAGGGTTGGCGAGAACGTCCCGGACGTGACCTCGCCGATCGGCAGGTCCCGGGTTAGCCGGACGCTCATGTGCGGCCGCGGGATCCCACGGCCCGACGCGACCAGGCCGCGCAGGGTCACGTTCGGCCCGGCCGCACGCTCGGCCTCGAGGGCCTGCTTGCCCCAGAAGGCGTCCTTCTTCCAGCCGATCGCCCAGCCGAGCCGGGCCTGCACCGGGGTGATGGCCAGGCTGATGTCCTGGCCGTGCAGCGGGTAGCCCATCTCGGTGCGCAGGGTGTCCCTGGCGCCCAGGCCGCAGGGCAGCACGTCGTACGGCGCCCCGGCCTCGAGCAGGGCGTCCCAGAGGGCGCCGGCGACCTCGTTGGGCGCGATCAGCTCGTAGCCGCGCTCGCCGGTGTAGCCGGTCCGGCAGACCACGACATCGACGCCGTCGAAGGGCGCCTCGGCGAAGGACATGTAGTCAATGGGTACGGCGTCGTGCCCGGTGGGCAGCAACCCGATTGCGTCGAGCACCTCGTCGGACTTGGTGCCCTGCACCGCGAGCACGACGTGGCTCTCGTGGTGGTCGGTGATCGTGAGGCCCGCGGGGGCCGCGGCCCGGAGCCGGCGCAGCACCTCGGCGGTGTTCGCGGCGTTGGGGACGAGCAGCAGGTGGTCGTCGTCCTTGAGGTAGACGATCAGGTCGTCGACGACACCGCCGGTGACGTCGTCGCAGCACAGGGTGTACTGCGCCTGCCCCTTCTCGATCCGGCCGAGGTCGTTGGTCAGACAGGAGTTGACGAACTCGAGCGCACCCTCGCCGCGGATGACCAGCTTGCCCAGGTGGCTGACGTCGAAGACGCCGACGCCGGTGCGGACGGCGGTGTGCTCCTTGACGACCCCGGAGTACTCCAGCGGCATCTCCCAGCCCCCGAACTCGGAGAACTTCGCTCCGAGGGCAACGTGTCGGTCGTGGAGGGCGGTGTGCTTGAGGGCCATGGCCGAAAGTTACCGCAGGGCACGACGCGGGCTCGCGGCGGAACACCGCCTAGCATCGTCGCCGTGACGACGTACACACTGCGCAAGGGCACGCCGGACAAGACCCGGACCGACCTGGTCGTGATCGGGGTGGCCACCGGGAAGTCCGGTGCCCTGGTCGCCGCCCCCGGCGCGGAGGCCGTCGCCGCGGCCTACGGGCGGAAGTTCACCCCGCTGCTGGCGTCGATGGGCTTCCGCGGCGGGTTCGGCGAGGTCGTGAAGGTCCCGACCAACGGGGTCCTGAACGCGGCCCAGGTGCTCGTCGTCGGGCTCGGCCCCCGAGACGCGCTGACGACCGAGAAGGTACGACGTGCGGCCGGCGTCGCGGCCCGCAACCTGGGCAACTCCGCGTCGGTGGCGCTGGCCCTGCCCGCCCTCGACGCGGCGCACGTCCGGGCCGTCGTGGACGGCTTCCGCTCCGGCCTCTACCGCTTCGACGCCTACAAGTCCGGCGCCGAGAAGACCCGGGCCGGCCGGGTGGCCGACGTGGTCGTGCTCAGCGAGGTCGCCCGCCAGGCCGACGTCGTCGCCGCGCTGGCCGCCGCCGGCACCGTCGGCGACCTGACCGACCAGGCCCGCGACTGGGTCAACACACCGGCCAACGACCTGGTCCCGGCGGTGTTCGCCGAACGGATCGAGGCGGCGGCCCGCGGGACCGGGGTCACCTGCGAGGTGCTCGACGCCGACGCGCTGGCCGACCTCGGTGCCGGCGGCATCCTCGGCGTCGGGCAGGGCTCGGCGAACCCGCCCTGCCTGGTCAGGCTGACGTGGGCCCCTGAGGGCTCGACCGGATCCGTCGCGCTGGTCGGCAAGGGCATCACCTACGACTCCGGCGGGCTGACCATCAAGCCCGGTTCGTCGATGAGCACCCAGAAGAAGGACATGGCCGGGGCCGCCGCCGCCGCGGCAGCGGTCCTGGCGGTCGCGGCGCTCGACCTCCCGGTCACCGTCACGGCGTACCTGCCGCTCGCGGAGAACATGATCAGCGGGTCCGCGCTGCGGCCGGGCGACGTGCTCACCACCCTGTCCGGGAAGACCGTCGAGGTGCTCAACACCGACGCCGAGGGCCGCCTCGTGCTCGCCGACGCCCTCACGATGGCGGTCCGTGACGAGCCCGACGTCGTGGTCAACGTCGCGACCCTGACCGGCCCGTGCGTGGTCGCCCTGGGCGAGCGGATCGCCGGGCTCTTCGGTGACGACGAGACCGTCGCGGACTTCGAGCGAGCCGCCGAGGCGACCGGCGAGCTGTACTGGCACCTGCCGATCCCCGACGAGCAGCGCGCCACCGTCCGCACCGAGAGCAGGATCGCCGACCTGCTCCAGCACGACTGGGTCCGCTGGGGCTCGGCGCTCTACGCGGCGGCGTTCCTCGAGCAGTTCGTCGACGACCGGCCGTGGGTGCACCTCGACATCGCCGGGCCGGCGTACAACAGCGGGGGTCCGTGGGGACACGTGCCCAGCGGCGGCACCGGCTTCTCGGTCTCCACGATCGTGGAGTTCGCCGCACAGGTCGCGGTCAGGACTCCGGCGGAGCCGGCGAGCTGAACGGGTTCGGCGCCTTCTGGCCCTGCTTCTGCCGACGGTTGTAGTCG
>Ga0255338_1006150_pt1 | contig 10435 bp, 8 predicted proteins | sample MeOH1_35cm_T4_19_FD_203715 | JGI IMG/M metagenome (GOLD analysis project Ga0255338, IMG submission 203715) | Sandy soil microbial communities from University of British Columbia, Vancouver, Canada - MeOH1_35cm_T4_195 | ecosystem: Engineered > Artificial ecosystem > Sand microcosm > Unclassified ...
GCGCCTCCCAATGTGTGCGGAGCGCCCCCACTTCGGCGTCGGTGACGGCCAGCAGCAGACTTCCGGACTGCCGATAGCGCAGCTCTTCCTCACGCCCCGCGACGAACTCCTTCAACAACTCCAGGCTGCGGCGCGCCAATTCGAGCGAGGGGCCGGGACGCTTGGACTGCAGCAAGAGGTGGCCACCGGAGATCGACGTGGTGCTCCGGCTGGGATGGGAGATGACGCGAACGCGCTGCCCGCGCTGCGCCAGCGCCGAGGCACACGCCGCCCCTACCGCCCCGGAGCCGATGACCAGCACCTCAGGCTGCGGCGAGCGGGCCGGCTTCTGCCGCGCCCCACCGGGAGAGGGCTTACTGTGCCGGTTAGGAGCTTTGGGCATGATTTGAAAACTCTTGTCACCACTTGGAAAATGAGCCAAGGTGCTGGCGCATCAGGCGGTCTGTTGATAAACACCCCACCGCAGCGAACGCTCGCCAACCGTTTGCGCATGCGAATGCCGCTCTCCTATCGCGAAGCCATAACCGTCACCGCGCGCCGCGATTAATCGCTCGTTGCGAGACGAGCTACCGTCACGAAAGCCCGAACGGTCGGCGACCGTTCGCTACGGGAGACACCTACCGTCCACTGCCAGATCGCCACAACCCGGAGGCCCCGCCGTAGCGAACGCTCGCCGAGCGTTTGTGCAAACGACCACCGATCTCCTATCGCAAAGCCCGCTCTACCACCGTATCCGCCAGCCTCCCCTTCGTTGCGAGACGAGCTACCGTCACGAAAGCCCGAACGGTCGGCGACCGTTCGCTACTGAAGACACTTATCGCTTGACCCAACCATTTATGGCCGCCAATCGTCAACGACACCCGCATATGGGTAGTCCTCCCATCGCTCGACTAGGCCTTTACGCACGGGGTTCTCCAGCACGTAGGCCACCGCTGCGTCCACGGAATCGTTATGACGGATCACCCGGTCATAGCTCGACTTCTGCCAGAGCGGTCCCGTGCCGTCTCGTTGGAGATGCCAGAGGTGCGTAGTGTACTTCTTGAAATCCCGGAGATGCTCAAGAACGCTTTCCGCCAGAAAACCCCGCACTCCGCCGTTAACGCGAGGGGTGTCACTATCCGGCAACCTGAGGACAAAGTGGAGATGGTCCGGCATCAGGCAGTAACCGAATAGGCGCCACTGATGTCGGGCTCGCCGCCACAGCAATGCCTCGATGATCGCTCGGGCGAGTCCGTCGTCAGTGAAAGGATGGCCGCGCTCCCGGGCGCAAAGCGTGAAGAAGAACTCACAATCGGTGGCCGCGTAGGTCTCGTTTGGGAGGCGGTGCGGTCGGCGAGGCATCCGCTGCGCGTCCCGCTGGTTGAGATACGCGATGAGGTCGTCACCAGAAGCACGCTCGGCCATCGTTCACCCCCTGTTTGTGTGAAGATGAAAGCCCCCATCGTAGCGAACGCTCGCCGAGCGTTCGGGTAAGCGAACGCCGCTTTCTTATCGCAAAGCCTGCACTGTCACCGTATCCGCCAGCCTCCCCTTCGTTGCGAGACGAGCTACCGTCACGAAAGCCCGAACGGTCAGCGACCGTTCGCTACCGGAGCCACTCACCGTCCACTGCCAGATCGCTATAGCCCGGAGGTCCCATCGTAGCGAACGCTCGCCGAGCGTTCGGGCAAACGGACGCCGCTTTCTTATCGCAAAGCCTGCACTGTCACCGTCTCCGATAGCTGCCCCTTCGTTGCGGATCGAGCCACCGCCACGAAAGCCCGAACGGTCGGCGACCGTTCGCTACCGGGGACACCTACCATCCACTGCCAGGTCGCCATAGCCCGGAGGCCCACCGTAGCGAACGCTCGCCGAGCGTTCGTGCAAGCGACTACCGATCTCCTACCGCAAAGTCGTAGCAGTCACCGGCGCCCCAATCAATCGCTCGTTGCGGCACAGGTTACAGTAACGAAAGCCCGAACGGTCGGCGACCGTTCGCTACCGGGGGCACCTACCGTTCGGCCGATCGGGTTAACTTACTCCGACGTGGCGGGGAGCTCGATGTGCTGGCGGCGCGCAATGTCCGCATAGCGCCGGATGGCGCCCATGGACATGCGCCGCCGCTCCATGGCCTGGTTGATCTTCAGGATCAAAAGCTCGTACACGTCCACGCCGGGGATGTTTTTCTCCACGTAATCGAAGGCACCGCGCCGCATACACTCCACGGCGTTCCCCACGTTACCGTAGGCGGTCAGTACGATGACTTCGCTGAAGATGTCCCGGCTCAACGCGGCTTCCAGGGTCTTCACCCCGCTCTCCGGGTCTTCCATCACCATGTCCGTGAGGATCAGGTCATAGGGTGGCTCGGCAGCATGGATCATCGCGATCCCGTCCGCCTGCGAGCCCGCCTGCTCCACTTCGTAGCCTTCCCGGTTCAGGCGGCGGACTACTGCGTCCCGTACTTCTTCTTCGTCGTCGATCACCAGTGCGCGATACATAGTTCTCCCTAAAAAACTCTAGTCGCAGAGACGCCGATGCTCGCACGCGGCGGCCACCGGAATGGGCGGTCGCCACCTCTGCCCGTCTGCATCTATTCGCGTCCATTCGCGAGCCTGCCCGTATCGGCAAGTCGCTTGCTCAAAGCGCGTCATCGGAGCGCAGCGCCGGCAGGACGATAATGAAGTGGGCGCCTTCGCCGGGCCGGCCCACTTCACTGATGGCGCCCTGATGCGCGTCCACGATCCCCTTTACAATCGATAAACCCAGTCCCATGCCTTTGGAGCGGGTCGTAAAGAACGGCGTGAACAGCCGTGCCTTGTTCTCGTTCGGAATACCCGGTCCGCGGTCGAGCACTTCCAGGCGGACCGCCCCACCTGGGCGCGACCAGAGGCCGGTGAACGGCACGCTCGGATACCGCTCTCGTTCTTCCGGACCCCAGGGTCCCGTGATGATCCGAATCTCGCCACCATCCAACTGGTGGTTTACCGCGTTCTCCAGCAACTCCGAAATGGCGCGGCGCAGTTTGGCGGCGTCCGCCGAGACGCGCGGCATCTCCGCTGCGAGCTCGACATGCGCTTCCACGGTGCCGCCCCGCCCGAACGTCTCGCGCACCGTGGAGGCGACCAGCTCGTTCAGGTCCAGCGGCTTGAGGTCCAGATGGGTCGCCATGAGGAAGTCGCGGAACTCCATCAGGATCTCTTCCAACCGGAAGACCCCCGTCTTAGCCCGCTGCACCACGTCCAGCACTTCCTGCCGGGAGAACTCGGGCCGACCCGCCAGGTACTCCAGCTCGTTGAGCTGCCCTTTTAGCGCGAAGACTTTGTTGCCGATCATGTGTGCGGAGCGGGCCGACATCTCGCCCCACGCGGCCATCCGCTCCATCTGGAGCTGCCGGTCCATGAGCGTCTGCTGGTTAATCGCCGCGCCGACCTGGCGCGCCAGGGTCGTGAGCAGCTTCTCGTCTCGCTCGGTGAAGTCGTTGCGGATCACGGAACTGGCGAGTTTCCGGCGCACCACGCGCAGCACGCCCCACATTCCGGAGCGGCTGTAGACCGGCGCCGCCAGGTACGACTCCAACGACGCCTGCGGGAGCTCCGGATAGAGACCGCGCCAGCGAGAGTCGCTGCGCACGTCCGACACACGGGTAGTCTGGCCATGTTGCGCCACCCAGCCGGTCAGCCCTTCCCCAATCTGGTATGTCACGGAGCCCACGTAGGGCTGCAGCAGCTGTCCGGAGGCGCGCAGGATGAGGCGGTCGCCGTCCGGGTTGAGTTGAAAGAGGGAGCAGTCGTCCGCTCGGAGCAGCTCTCCGGAGCGCTCGACCACGCACGCCAGCAGCTCATCCATGTCCGTGCTGGAGGCCAGCTCGTTGCCGATCTCGATCAGCGTAGCCTCGCGAGCGCGGTAGTTGGCGACGCTGATCGCGATGGCCGCCTGGTTCGCGAGGGCCACCAGGAGCTGGAGGTCGCGCTGGCTGAAGGCGTCGATCTCCTCGCTCTCCACGTTGATGACCCCGATGGTCCGCCCATCCCGGTTCACCAGCGGCACCGCGATCTCGCTGCGCACGTCCGGGAAGAACATCACGTAGTGCGGATCCCGGCGGACGTCCCCGGTAACGTAGGGGACGCCGGAGCGTACCACGCGGAGGGTGATGCCTTTGGTCGGCTCGTCCGTGATCGGCATGGTGCGGACGTGCCGCTCGTCCCAGCTCTGCCCGGCCGTAATGCGCAGCTCCAGCTCGCCCGTGGTCCGGTTGACGAGGCCAACGAAGCCGCGCGTGCCGCGTACGGCCAGCAGACCCTCTTCCAGAATCGCGGCGAGTAGCTCATCGATATTGAGGATCGAGCTGAGGAAGCGACCGGCGCGGTAGAACGATTCCAGTTCCACCGCCTCCGCACCCACCGGCTGTGGTAACTCCTCTTCCTGCTCACTCATGCACCCGGCCCCCATGGTTTTTGCTGCGTACGCCGAATGCTATTGTATCAACCTCCGCGGGGCGAGTTTCGGCGGAGGTTACTTTCGCAGCCGGTAGATCAGGTAGCCGGAGCCGAACGGTACCTTCTCCCACTGCTGCGGGAAGAGACTCTCGTGATAGGCCGGGTCCTCACGGGTACGATAGATCGCCAGCACCGTCCGTCCCTCACCGCGGATCTGCGCCGGGGTCATGAGCCGCAGCCAGTGGAGGGAAGAAAAGAGCGGCGGCAGCTCCGGTACGTGATCCACCGCCTGCGCGATATCGGAGGCGTACTCCGGAAGCAGCGCTTGCGTGATGCGCAGGCCGTCGGTGGAGGTCCACGAGCTGAGTAAGCGGACGCTCCCCGGCGGGTAATTGCGCTGTAGGTAGCCTTCCAACACCTGGTAGTACCGGTCGTGATCCCGCAGCTCGACGGCGCTGAGGGAGCGCTGACCCCAGCGATTCGCCCCCGGCCACCCGAAGAAGAAAGCAGCCATGTTGCCGAATGCCACGCAGGTAAGAATCAGCAGTAACCCGCGCTTCCGCTGCCGGAGTACGCCCGCTCCCACGCCTGCGCCCACAGCGGCAAGGAACCCGCCATACGACAGGGCATACCCCGGCGAATTGAAGTGACCAAGCAAGTAAAAGAGAAACGCCGGCGCAACAATCAGGAATCCCAGAACGGGCAAAGGATGCGTCCTCGCCCGAACGCCCAAACGCTCGAACACCTGAACACCTGAACACCTGAACACCTGAACGCCCGAATGCCTGAACATCCGAACGCCTGAACGCCTGAACGCCTGAACGCCGGCGGCGAGCACAAGCAGCCAGCCTGCCCCAAGGAGGCTCTCCAGGCTGCGCTGGTGGGTGAAGGCCGCGTCCTGCAGCGCGGGCCAGCCGGCGAGCAGCACGCTGGAGCGGGAGAGGAGGTGCTCCTGGCTGCGGAGGGTGTTCAGGTAGCCCGCCAACCCTCCCGTGTTGAGCAAGTTCGGCACGAGCCAGCCCGCGGTCAGGGCCACTACGATGGCGCTACCCAGCAGTTGTTTCGCGCGAGGCACCCCGTTCCGCCGGGCGCACAAGAGCGCCCCGAGGTACGCGGGGGCAAGGAAGACCACATCGGTCGGCCGGAACCCGCCCAGCACGCCCAGAGCGGCGCCTGCGATCAGGAGCCCTTGCGCGGCGGTGTGGGTACGGCAGGCCCGCACGCAACCCAGAGCTACCAATGCGGAGAGAGTTCCGGCTGGCCCGTAGTTCAGGCCTACGGAGCCGTAGAACCAGAACAGCGGCGAGGTAGCACCCAGCACGGCCGCAACCCAGCCGGCCTCTTCGCAGTCCCAGAGATCGCGGGCCAGGTGGAACAGCACCCAGACTATCAGGCCACCCAAAAGGCTGCTCACGAGGAGCAGCGAGGTATGCGGATCGCCGGTCAGCAGCCGCGCCGCTCGCGCCAGGAGCACGTAGTAGTAGCTCCCCGGAGGATGCGGCTGGTGGGCGAGCAGGTCGTACCGGTCTTGAGCGAGGAGGTAGTGCACCGAGTCCCACCCATAGATCCGATGGACGCGGGTGAGCCAGCGGGCCGCTGCGGAAAGCAGCGCCAGCAGGAGTAAGAGGCGGCCGGAAGAGGTCGGTAGCTTCACGAGGGGACGGTCGCCGGTAGGAAGAGAAGCAAGAAAAGCGAAATCTGAACCGTCTGCCGTTCGTATCGGTCTATGGAAGCAACGAAGGGCTCGCAACGGGCCGAGAATCAGCGAGGGGTCTCTAATCGTAGCTGAAATCGACGCTATTGAGCACTTACCCGAAGTGAGTGGCGTCAGGAAGCGGATTGCGCCTCCGCGCGAGTTGTAACGAGTAATCCGTAATGCGTAAGACACCGCTACCGGCGGCGTTCACTTTACGCATCACGAATTACGTATTACGCTCCTAACTCCCAACACCTTAACGCCCGAACACCTGGTCTCTGGAGAAGTATCGATGAGTCGACGGATCTTTGCTCACTTCGTGGCGAGCACGCTGGCGCTGGGCGGCCTCCTGGCCGGGGTCACGCTTAGCCCTCGCCCGGCGCCCGCCCAGGTGCTAAGCGGCTTCGACGTGTACCGGACGAACTGCGACGGCTGCCACGAACTGTATGATCCGGAAGATCCGAAACACACCCGCAAGGAGTGGGAGACGATCATGACCCGGATGGTGAAGCAGCGCGGCGCCACGCTGACGACCCAGGAGTTCACCGCCGTGTTGAACTACCTGGACAGCTTCAACCGACCGCGGCGCGAGATCCAGTGGGTGGAGGTGCCGGCCAAGAGCCACAAAGCCGTGCTGACCCCGGCGGACGACGGCAAGCTCCCCGCGGATTGGGTAGACCTTACGCTCGGGGCGGACGTCCAGGTGCCCTGGGCCGTGCAGGCGAACCCGATGGCCAAGACCGCCTACCTCACCCCGTTGAAGGGCGCTCCGGAGGGCCAGTTCCCCGCGGTCATCGACAATAATGGGCTGGTGCAGAACGGCAGCGCTTCCGTGCGCCTGCAGATGATCTCCGGTAAGGGCGCGCTCGGCGCCGGTCTGGTGTTCGGTTTCCGCAACCCGCAGTCGTTCTACGGCGTCCGGGTCAGCCCCCGCGACATCGTACTCTACCAGGTGCAGGGTGGCGAGCGGGCCCTCGTCGCCCGCGCCGTCAGCTCGCTCCCGCTGAAGCAGTGGCAGACCCTCGGAGTGGAAGTTCACGGTACCGAGGTGAAGGTGATGCTGAACGGTAAACCCGTGCCGGAGCTCACCCGACAACTCCCCGCCTATAAGGGCGGCCGTTTCGGCCTTCACACCCAGGGCGATACCGCCGCGCTGTTCGACGCCTGGCAAGTCACGGTCAAGTAATACGCCGCGTTCAGCCATTGGAAGCGTTAAGCATTGAGCGTTTGGCCTCAGGAAGAAGGGGCTGTCCCCGGCGGGGCCTAACGTTTGACACAAGACCCTGGCGTCAGGCGTTGAGCCCTTGGAAGAAGGGGCTGCTCCCTTACGGCTTAACGCCTGACGCTTGGTTTCTTCCGCAAGAGCGCCGAGCTCTCCTCAATTCGCCCCACCCATCGCCTGATGCACCTCCTCCGCCTGTTGGCTGTTTTTTACCGCACCAGTGTCCAGACGGACATGGAGTACCGGGCGGACTTCTTCACCCGCATCATCGCCAGCTTGCTGGGGCTGCTGACGACCTTAGGAAGCCTGTCGGTCGCGTTTCAATACACGTCGAACCTGAAGGGGTGGAGCTTCCCGCAGACGCTAGTGCTGGTGTCGGTGTACTACCTGATGGACGGCTTGATCGAGATGTTCATCGCGCCGAACATGCGGGAGATCATGAATCAGGTGCGGGAGGGGACGTTGGACTTCGTGCTGATGAAGCCGGTTAGCTCCCAGTTCATGGCCACCTTCCGCACGTTGAACGTCTGGCGGGCATCCAGCCTGCTGGTGGGACTGGGCTTAATGGTCTACTCGTTCCGGCGGCTGGCGCTATCCGTGGGCGCGGAGCAGGCGCTGGCGTTCGCGGTGGCGCTGGTCGCCGGGATCGCAGTGGTCTACTCCTTCTGGCTGGCACTGGTCACGCTCACCTTCTGGTTCACCCGCCTGGAGAACATCGAGCAGATCGTCTGGCAGGCGTTCGAGGCGGGCCGCTATCCGGTGGAGATCTACCCCGTCTGGCTGCAGGGACTCCTCACCTACGTGATCCCGGTGACCTTCATCATCACCGTCCCCGCCCAGGCCCTGGCGGGGCGATTAGACCCCAACTTCCTCTTCGTAGCCCTGGCGGTGGCCTCGCTGTCCGTGGTCGCCTCCTCCGCCTTCTGGCGCTTCGGCCTGAAGTCCTACTCCGGCGCCTCCGCCTGACACTCCCGCTCTCCCGCTCTCCCGCTCTCCCGCTCTCCCGCTCTCCCGCTCTCCTCAAGCCCTCCGGCGGGCTCGGGTTTCGAGCAGTTTGGCGCAGGGTAAGTCCTGGGGACGGTGGTTCGAAATCAAAGGAGAAAGAGGATGAGCTCACAGTACGACGATATCCGGGACGACGGTATTCAGCACGGAATTGACGACAACCCGAACAACGACCCGCAGAAGGGCGCCGCTCTTGGCGGCCTCGGTGGCGCTGCGGTGGGTGCCGTGGCCGGCGCCGCAATGGGCCCGGTGGGTGCCGTAATCGGCGGGGTTATCGGGGGCGTGGCCGGTGCCGCAGCGAGTGGCGCAGCCGTAGCCGCGATCGACGACATGGACGATGACGATACGGTGACCGGTCTGGATACGGACCACGACCGCGACATCGACTACACCGACCGGCCCATGACCGCCGGCACCACGGCCTATGATGATACGGCCACGTACGGTACGACCCCGTACTCCGGAAACCCTGGTTACCAGGGCTCCGACCTGGTCAATGGCCCGATGGGCGGTAACCAGATCCCAGGCATCCAGACGGGCGGCGCCGCCATCGACGGCACACCGGACACCCGCGGCCTCTCGGAGAAGGCTGCCGACGCGGTCACCGGCGACAAGTTCGATGACAAGACCGGAAAGCGGATCGATTATTAAGCTGGGCGACTGAAGTTGCAGCGACTGAACGCACCAGGTCGGCCACCGCCGACCTGGGATGCGTCATAGCTCACCGGAGACGCTTACAGGGTGTTTCCGGTGAGGTTTTGTCGTCTCGCACAAAAAAGACCGGCCCAAAGGGCCGGCCAAAATCCTGTCGCACTCATCAACTGAAACGAAGGTCAATTCCTTCAATTCCTACGGCGATCTGACCGCTTGGTATGTTCCCGTACGTATAAAGATTCGCTGGAGGACCTGGCGCCTGGATCGAGGCGGGGTGCTCAGCGGGACTCGCGCAGTCGGTAGTAAGACGGTCAAGCACTCCCCCGACGGTAGAACTCTACGGTCCGGCGCACGCCTTCCAGGAGGGGAGTTGGCGTCCAGTCCGAGAAGAGGCGCGGGAGGTAGTGTGGGTCCGACGGGATGTTGGTGGGGATCTCCGGGCCGTCCACCTGAATGCGACCCTCTGCTTCCGGGATCACCGTGGTGATGGCGCGAATGAACTCCTCCGTCGTCGCCTGCTCCCCGGGCAGGTCCGCGACGCTGGCGCCGGCGGGTGTCTCGAACGCGCAGCGCACGAACGCCCGCGCCACGTCTTCGATGTAGTCGTACCCCACCCGACCCGTATAGCCGATGGAGTAGCGCTCCCCCAGCGCCGCCGCGCGGGCGGCGAGCGAGGGGCCGGCGGTTAACCCCTGGTCGCGCTCCGGGCCATACACCACGTGCGGGCGCACCGCAACGGAAGCGATGCCGGAGTGCCGCCAGTACTGCTCCGCGATCAGGTCGACTGCCAGCTTGAACGCCCCATAAAACATCGTGGGATGGGTGGCGTCGGCTTCCGTCGCACCGGTTCCCGGGCCATACACGGCGTAAGAGCTGGCGTAAGCGATGGAGCGAACGCGTCCGGACCGGCGGGCCGCATCGAACACCGTGGTGCTGCCCAGCACGTTTACCTGGCACCCGAGCCACGGGTTTTGCTGGCAGGCGGGCGTGAGCAGCGCCGCGAGGTGGATGATGTGGGTCACGCCATGCTGCTCGATCACACCTTGAAGTCCGTCGCAGTCCAGCAGCGACGCTTCGGCCCACGCGACCTCTCCGGCACGCTCGCCCAGTACGCGCCGCCATCGCTCCGGGGCGGGGTGCGGATCGATCACCACCGCCCGCACGCCCTGGGTTAACAACTCCCGCAGCACCCAGGTGCCGATGAAGCCGCTCCCACCTGTCACCAGCACACACCGATCCGACATTGATTGAACTCCGTAAATGCGTGATGCGTAAATACAGCCTGCCGGAAGTTACGCATCACGCATCACTTCGTCCGCTACGGGAACTTCAGCCCCTTAGTGTTGCCGCGGGCGGTCACCGCGTCCGCCAGATATTCCCGGAAGCCGCCGAATGACACGGGCACGTAACTCGCCGCGGTGGAGCGCAGCCCGGTGCCGGTTC
>Ga0255338_1006151_pt1 | contig 10435 bp, 9 predicted proteins | sample MeOH1_35cm_T4_19_FD_203715 | JGI IMG/M metagenome (GOLD analysis project Ga0255338, IMG submission 203715) | Sandy soil microbial communities from University of British Columbia, Vancouver, Canada - MeOH1_35cm_T4_195 | ecosystem: Engineered > Artificial ecosystem > Sand microcosm > Unclassified ...
TCGCCGAGGGCGTAGTAGATCGAGGTCTGGTTCTCCTTGAGGCCCGCGACGACCTCGGCGAGGCTGCGCCAAGCCGACGGGTCGTGGCTGGTGCGGAAGCGGGCGAGCTTGAGGAGCGCGTCGCGCCGCTCCGGCTCTTCGTAGAGCCCCTCCTTCAAGACCGCCCCGAACGCCTCCCACACCTTCAGGAAGCGCTCGCCGTCCTCGCCGGCGAGCTTGTCGAGCTCGGCCAGGATGCGCGATGTGACGCCCTTGCGGATCGCATCGAGCAGCGGGTTCGCCTGCAGCATCTCGCGCGACAGGTTGAGCGGCAGGTCCTCCGAATCGACGACGCCGCGCACGAAGCGCAGCCAGCCCGGCAGCACCTTCGCCTCGTCGGTGATGAAGACGCGGCGGACGTAGAGCTTCACCCGGCAGCGGCGGTCGGGATCGAACAGGTCGAACGGCCGCCGCTCCGGCACGAAGGCGAGCACCGAGTAGTCGTGCCGGCCCTCGGCGCGGTAATGGACGGTGAGCGCCGGCTCGCCGGGATCGCCCGACAGCGTCTCGTAGAACTCGCGGTATTCCGCCGGCGTCACCGCGCTCTTCGGCTTCGCCCACAGCGCCGAGCCGTCGACGAGGGTGCGCCGGACGTCGGCGCCCTTGCGGCCGAGCGTGACCGGCACCGGCACGTGGGCGGCGTGGGCGCGCACGACACGCTCGACCGTCGCCTCCTCGGCATAATCGGCCGCATCCTCGAGGAGGCGCAGCACGACGCGCGTGCCGCGCGCCGGGGCGTCGTCGCCGGCCGGCGCGATCGAGAAGCTGCCGGAGCCGTCGGAGGTCCACGTCCACGCCGATTCGTGGCCGGCGGCGCGGCTCGTCACCGCGACCTCGGCCGCCACCATGAAGGCGGAATAGAAGCCGACGCCGAACTGGCCGATCAGCGCCGCCCGGTCGTTGCCCGCCTCGCGGGCGCCCTCCGCCGCCGCCGGCCCCGCTCCCGCCTCCAGCGCCTCGACGAAGGCGCGGGTGCCGGAGCGGGCGATGGTGCCGAGATTGTCGGCGAGCTCGTCGCGGCTCATGCCGATGCCGTTGTCGGAAATCGTCAGGGTGCGCGCGTCGGGGTCGACCTCGATGCGGATCTCGAAGCCGCCCTCGCCGGCGAGCCCCGGCTCGGTCAGCGCCCGGTAGCGCAGCTTCTCGCAGGCGTCGGCGGCGTTGGCGACGAGCTCGCGGAGGAACACGTCGCGGTTCGAATAGACGGAGTGGACCATCAGCTTGAGAAGCTGGGCCACGTCGGCGGCGAAGGGGCGGGTCTCCCGGGCGACGGCAGCGTCGGTCATGGTGCGCGTTCCGTTTCTTCTCGGCTCGGCGGCCGTCCGCGCGGCGGCGCGCGGGCGGTCGCGGCGCCTATATCGGGGACGCACGCGAAGGGATCAAGTCGCTCGGAAGGGGCGCGGCCACCGGCGGAAGCGGTCGGTCGAAAAGAAACGGGTCGGCCCGAAGGCCGACCCGAATATCGTCTCTCGCGGCGAGCATGGCCCGCCTAGCGCGGCCGACCACAACCGGACCCCAGGGGGCTGGGGGGCTGACTGTTTCCAGGGTCCGCAGATCAGAACCGCCGGAGACGACGAGGAGCATGACACATCCTCAACGTGGCCTGTGCAGGGCCGGAATAGGGCAACTTCATGATACTCGCCCGGCCGCGCCGACGCCGGGCATACCCCCTTGCCACGAGGCGGCCACGCCGCGATCATGACGGAACAACGACGGACGGGAGGAGCGTTTGAGCGACGAGCAGGACAGCCCGCCGCCCCGCGGGAGCGCGCCGGCGCTCGCGGCCCTCGCGGGGGATCAACGGACGGGCGCCGGCCACCCCGAGGCGACGCGGACCGCCTTCGACCGGCGCGAGCTCGACGCCATCCTGAGGCTCTACGGGCGCAAGGTCGCCGAAGGCGAATGGCGCGACTACGCCATCGACTTCCTGCGCGACGAGGCGGTGTTCTCGATCTTCCGCCGCACCAGCGAGATGCCGCTCTACCGCATCGTCAAGGATCCGCGGCTCGCCCGCCGCCAGGGAGCCTACTCGGTGCTCGCCCCCGGCGGCATGATCCTGAAGCGCGGCCCGGACCTCGAGCGCGTCCTCGCCGTCTTCGAGAAGAAGCGCGACCTCAGGCTCGTCGAGGCCTGAGCGGCGGCCCGCGTTCGCCGGGGCGCTCGCGCGGACCGCCTGCCGCCCGGCTCGGTGAGGGAAGCCGAATTGCGCCGGACGTCGACATGCTGTGGATTCAAGAGCTTGAGCGTGCTCTCGTCGTTCGGGCCGGTCCGCTCGGGACGGAACAGGCTCTAGCCCACCCGCGGCGCGTAGGCGGCGGCGGCGACCTCCGCCGGCCGGCCGTCGAGGGCGAGGCGGGCGACGCGCGGCGGACTCTCGGCGATGACGCGGCCGCGGCGGACGACGGCGAGGCGGTTCGCCCGGAGCCTGATCGCCTCGATCGGGTCGCGCGCGTCGAGCACGACGAAGTCGGCGTTGTCGCCGGGCGCGAGCCCATAGCCCTCGAGCCCGAAGATCGCCGCCGGATTTTTCGTCACCGCGTCGAAGCAGGCGCGCATCGCGTCGAGGCTCGTCATCTGGGCGACGTGCAGGCCGATGTGGGCGACCTCCAGCATGTCGGCCTGGCCGAGCGGGTACCACGGGTCCATGCAGCAGTCCTGGCCGAAGGCGACCGTCAGCCCCGCCGCCATCAGCTCCGGCACCCGCGTCATGCCGCGACGCTTCGGGTAGGTGTCGTGGCGCCCCTGCAGGGTGATGTTGATCAGCGGGTTGGCGACGGCCGAGAGCCGCGCCTCGGCCATCAGCGCGATCAGCTTGGAGACGTAGTAGTTGTCCATCGAGTGCATCGAGGAGAGATGCGAGCCGGTCACCCGGCCGTTGAGCCCGAGGCGCTGCGTCTCGTAGGCGAGCGCCTCGACGTGGCGCGACCACGGGTCGTCGCTCTCGTCGCAGTGCATGTCGACGCGGAGGCCGCGCGCGGCGGCGATCTCGCACAGCGCTTTCACCGAGGCGGCGCCGTCGGCCATGGTGCGCTCGAAGTGCGGGATGCCGCCGACGACGTCGACGCCCATGTCGAGGGCGCGCGTCAGGTTCGCCGCGGCGCTCGGCGAGCGATAGTAGCCGTCCTGCGGGAAGGCGACGAGCTGCAGGTCGAGATAGGGCGCGACGCGGCGCTTCACCTCGAGCAGCGCCTCGACGGCGAGGAGACGGTCGTCGCAGACGTCGACGTGGCTCCTGACCGCGAGGAGGCCCTGGGCGACGGCGAGGTCGCAGTAGCGGAGCGCCCGCTCGACCACCGCCTCCTGGGTCAGCACCGGCTTCAGCTCGCCCCACAGTGCAATGCCCTCGAGCAGCGTGCCCGAGCGGTTGAGCCGCGGCATGCCGAGCGACAGGGTGGCGTCCATGTGGAAGTGCACGTCGACGAAGGGCGGCGTGACGAGGCGGCCTGTGGCGTCGATCTCGCGCTCGGCCTCGGCCGCGATGCGCGGCGCCGTCTCGACGATGCGGCCGCCCCTGACGGCGATGTCGATGCCGGTTCTCCCGTCGGGCAGGTTGGCGTCTCGGACGATGAGATCGAGCATTCGGGAACTCCGGCGTTGGCGGGCGTCGGAGCCTAGAGCGCTTTGCGGGCGGAGGGAAAGTGGGCGGAGGACGACGCCCTGCGCCGCCCACCAAGGCGCTCACAGACCGCCGGCGGCCGACCGGGCGAGCCAGTCGTCGGGGCGCGTCGGCGACAGCCGAGCGGCACCGAGGGGCACGCGGGAACGTCGTCGAGGGCGGCTCCGAAATTGCCCGCTGCCGCGTCCTCGATGACCGGCCGACCCCCGAAAGGGGCCGGCCGGCGCCGCCGCCAACCGGCGGCTCGGCTGTCCGAACCGCTCAGCCCTCGATGAAGGCGAGGAGGTCGGCGTTGATGACGTCGGCGTGCGTCGTGCACATGCCGTGCGGGAACGTCTCGTAGACCTTCAACGTGCCGTTCTTCAGGAGCTTGATCGAGAGAAGCGCCGAGTCGGCGATCGGCACGATCTGGTCGTCGTCGCCGTGCATGACGAGCGTCGGCACGTCGATGACCTTCAGGTCCTCGGTGAAGTCGGTCTCCGAGAACGCCTTGATGCCGTCGTAGTGGGCCTTGGCGCCGCCGATCATGCCCTGCCGCCACCAGTTCTGGATGACGCCCTGGATCGGCGTCACGCCCGGCCGGTTGAAGCCGTAGAAGGGGCCGCTCGGCAGATCGAGATAGAACTGGGCGCGGTTGGCGGCGAGGGCGGCGCGCAGGCCGTCGAACACCTCGATCGGCAGGCCGCCGGGGTTCGCCTCCGTCTTCAGCATCAGCGGCGGCACGGCGCCGATCAGCACCGCCTTCGCCACGCGGCCCTGCGGCTGGCCGTGGCGGGCGACGTAGTGGGCGACCTCGCCGCCGCCGGTCGAGTGGCCGACGTGAACGGCGTTCCTCAGGTCGAGGTGCTCCATGACGGCGGCGGCGTCGGCGGCGTAGTGGTCCATGTCGTGACCGTCCCACACCTGCGCCGAGCGGCCGTGGCCGCGCCGGTCGTGGGCGACGACGCGGTAGCCCTTGCCGAGGAAGAACAGCATCTGGGCGTCCCAGTCGTCGGCCGAGAGCGGCCAGCCGTGATGGAACACGATCGGCTGCGCGTCCTTCGGACCCCAGTCCTTGTAGAAGATCACGACGCCGTCCTTGGTGGTGATGGTGCTCATTTCTGCGGTCCTTTCGGCAGGAAGGTTGGTCTTCGTCGCGGAAGACGACTGGGCGGCCGCGGGGCACACCGGCAATACGGCGAACACGGCCGCGGCCGCGGCGATGGTCAAAAGATCTCGGCGGACGGAATCCACCGGATCGAATGGCGGCGACAGTTTCATCGGTCACTCCGATAGGCGCGCAGTTTCACGCGACAATGAAGGCGCCGTCGAATATGGCCAAGTTGGCGGCCGCCGATTTCGGCTTCGAACGTCGCCGACGACCCGCCCTCGCGCCGTATTGACCGCGACGCTACCGCCGGGTCCGGATGTCGCAAAGGACGGCAATCCCGGCTTCTCGGCCATGACGCGTCACGTCTGTCTCCTCGTCCATCCGGGCTTCGTGCCGATCGATCTCGCCGGTCCGCTGGAGGCGTTCTCGCTTTGACGCAATAGGCCGTGCAGCAGACGAGCAAACTGGAGTTCGGCAAGCACGTGTTGGAGAACACCCAACAGATCACCGGGCGCGGATCGAAAAACGATCCGGCGGATCAGGATCGAAGCGCCGAAGTCGAACTCTGGTGCCATCAACGGACGCAAGCGAACGACGCGACCTTCGAGATCATCGTGAAGGTCCGCCAGAAACGTTCTTAGAGCCAATGTTTCGGGCGGAGCGATTCGAACATTCAAAGGTTCTGACACGCCGCATCTGCCGGAGCGTATGCAACGAGCAACCTTAACTGGGGCATAGCCTTGCGGCGTTGCGCCCGACGGGTCTTCCGCGGGATTTGGCGGACGGAGGGATTCGCGCACCGCCTTCCGACTCGAAGCCGAGGCGGCATCGAGGCTCGAGATAGGCCCTCGACCTTCAACCAACATCGCACTCTTGGCTGAACGAGGCGGCTCTCCCTCGGCATGGCGCTGAGAGGGCAGTTGGCTCCCCGGGCCGGATTCGAACCAGCGACCAACCGGTTAACAGCCGGTTGCTCTACCACTGAGCTACCGGGGAACAGCAGCCTTGGCGACTTGGAGGCGCCGTATAACAACCCGGCGGGGGCTTGTACAGGCCGAATGTCGGATGGCACCGACCGGCCGCCCCTTGGCCGCCGACGGTTGCGTGGCGCGGTGGTCGCGGCCATGTGGAGAGGCGCCGCCGCCGGGACCCGGACGCCCGCCCGCGCGTTCGGACCCCGAGGGCCGGCGATCCGCCTGGGAGGCGGCACCGCGGCGCGATAGGGTTCGGAACGGCCCGCCGACGGCCGCGAACGACGGCGAGAGGAGCGACCGCAGCGACATGGCGAGCGTGCGTATCGGCAACCGGTCGATCCCCCTTCCCGCCTCGCGGGCCGCCCGCATCGCGCTCGGCGGCGCGCTCGTCGCCGCAGGCTTCGTCGGCTTCCTGCCGGTGGTCGGCTTCTGGATGGTGCCGCTCGGCCTGCTGGTGCTCTCCGTCGACCTGCCGGCGGTGCGCCGCGGCCGCCGCCGCCTCGCCGTCTGGTGGCACCGGCGGCGATGCGCCGGCCGCGGCGACGCCGGCACCGGCGCGGGAGAGGCCGGCACCGTCGGTGCCGGCGGGACCGGCTCGGCCGACGCCGCGGACGGCGCCGCCGCCCGGAACGGAGGCGAAGCGTGATCCGCACGGTGCTCGTCGTCGGCGGCGCCCGCTCCGGCAAGAGCGGCTTCGCCGAGCGGCTCGCCCGGCAGAGCGGCCTGCCGCGGCTCTACGTCGCGACCGGCGAGGCGCGCGACGCGGAGATGGCGGCGCGCATCGCCCGCCACCGCGCCGACCGCGGCGAAGGCTGGACGACGCTCGAGGCGCCGCTGGCCCTCGCCGAGACGATCGGCCGCGAGGCCGCGGCCGATCGTCTGGTGCTCGTCGACTGCCTCACCCTGTGGCTCTCCAACGTGCTCCTCGTCGGCCGCGACGTCGCCGCCGAATGCGCCGCGCTCGTCGAGGCGGTCGCCGCCGCCGCCGGCCCGCTCGTCCTCGTCTCCAACGAGGTCGGCCACGGCATCGTGCCGGAGACGCCACTCGGCCGCGCCTTCCGCGACGCGCAAGGAAGGCTCAACCAGGACGTCGCGCGGGCGGCGAGCGACGTCTTCCTCGTCGCCGCCGGCTGCGCCGTCCGCCTCAAGCCGGCCCCGGCGGCGGAGGTGGCGTGGTGACCCCGGCGGTGATGCTGCAGGGCACCGGCTCGGACGTCGGCAAGTCGCTCGTCGTCGCCGGCCTGTGCCGGCTCTACGCGCGGCAGGGCCTGCGGGTGCGGCCGTTCAAGCCGCAGAACATGTCGAACAACGCCGCGGCGACCGCCGACGGCGGCGAGATCGGCCGCGCCCAGGCGCTGCAGGCGCGCGCCGCCGGCGTCGCGCCGTCGGTCGACATGAACCCGGTGCTGCTGAAGCCCGAGAGCGAGCACGGCGCCCAGGTCATCGTCCGCGGCAGGCGGCGGGCAAGCCTCTCCGCCGCCGAGTACCAGCGCTTCAAGCCGAGCCTGCTGCCCGAGGTCGTCGCCGCCTTCGATCGGCTGGCGGCCGACGCCGACCTCGTCCTCGTCGAGGGCGCCGGCAGCCCGGCGGAGATCAACCTGCGGGCCGGCGACATCGCCAACATGGGCTTCGCCCGGGCCGCCGGCGTGCCGGTGATCCTCGTCGGCGACATCGACCGCGGCGGCGTCATCGCGAGCCTCGTCGGCACCGCCGCCGTGATCGCGCCCGAGGACGCGGCGCAGGTCGCGGGTTTCCTCATCAACCGCTTCCGCGGCGACCCGGCGCTGTTCGCCGACGGCATGGCCGCCATCGCGGGCCGCACCGGCTGGCCCGCCCTCGGCCTCGTCCCGTGGTTCGCCGAAGCGGCGCGGCTGCCCGCCGAGGACGGCCTCGGCCTTGCCGCGCCGCTCGCCAAGCCTGACGGCGCCCGCGTCAAGGTCGCGGTGCCGCTCATGCCGCGCATCGCCAATTTCGACGATCTCGATCCGCTGCGCCTCGAGCCGCAGGTGGAGGTCGCCTTCGTGCCGCGTGGCTCGGCGCTGCCCGGCGACGCCGACCTCGTCGTGCTGCCGGGCTCGAAGGCGACGATCGCCGACCTCGCGGTGCTCAGGGCCGAGGGCTGGGACGTCGACCTCCTCGCCCACCGCCGGCGCGGCGGCCACGTCCTCGGGCTGTGCGGCGGCTACCAGATGCTCGGGCGCAGCATCGCCGACCCGGACGGCCTCGAGGGGGCGCCGGCGACCGTCGCCGGGCTCGGGCTGCTCGCCGTCGACACCGTGCTCGGCGGCGACAAGGTCACCCGGCCGGCGGCGGGGATCGAGCGGACGACCGGCCTGCCGGTCGTCGGCTACGAGATCCACCTCGGCCGAACCGACGGACCGGACGCGGCGCGGCCGCTCGTCGACCTCGACGGCCGCCCGGACGGGGCGCGGTCGGCCGACGGCCGCGTCGCCGGCACCTACCTGCACGGGCTGTTCGCCGACGACGCCTTCCGCGCCGGCTTCCTCGCCGGGCTCGGCGCCGGCTCGGCGCTCGCCTACGACGCCGAGATCGACGCGATCCTGGATCGGCTCGCCGACCACCTCGCCGCCCACCTCGACACCGCCGCGATCCTGTCCATCGCCCGCCGCCGTCAGGCGAGCGCGACGAGGACGGCGAGCCCCCCGTAGAGGGCGAGGTGGAGGGCGCAGGCGGCCCGGTAGACGGCGAGGCAGCGGCGGATGTCGTCCGCCGTCGCCGCCGTCCGGCCGCCGGCGTTGAGCCAGGGCTTGCCGTCGACGACGCCGTCGTAGGCGGTCGGACCGCAGAGCGCGACGCCGAGCGCCCCGGCCATCGCCGCCTCGGGCCAGCCGGCGTTCGGCGATGGGTGCTTGCGCGCGTCCGACCACATGGCGGCGAGCGACCTTCCGATCCGTCCGCCTGCGACGGGCGCCGCCAGCGCCACGAGGACGCCCGACAGGCGGGCCGGAGCGAGGTTGACGAGGTCGTCGAGCCGCGCCGCGGCCCAGCCGAAGGCGGCGTGGCGCGGCGTCAGGTGGCCGATCATCGAATCGGCGGTGTTCACCGCCTTGTAGGCGCAGATCCCCGGCAAGCCGAAGAGCGCGAGCCAGAAGGCGGGGGCGACGACGCCGTCGGAGAAGCTCTCCGCCGTCGTCTCGATCGCGGCGCGGGCGACGCCCGCCGCGTCGAGCCGCTCCGGGTCGCGGCCGACGACCATCGCCACGGCGCTCCGGCCGTCGGCGAGGCCGCGGGCAAGGCCGTCGCGCACGGCCTCGACGTGGACGTCGAGGCTGTTCTGGGCGAGGAGGACGGCGGCGACGAGGGCGACGCCGATCTCGCCCGCCGGCGACGGCAGCGCCAGCAGCGCCGTCTGCACGAGGAGGCCGGCCGCGGCTGGCACGGCGAGGATGACGGCGGCGGCGAGGACACCGGCAACGCGGCGGGCCGATTCGCCGGCCGCCGCATCGTTGAGGCGACGGTCGAGCGCCGCGACGAGCCGGCCGATGAGCGCCACCGGATGCGGCAGGCGCCGCCAGATCGCGTCCGGATCGCCGACGGCGGCATCGACGGCGAGCGCCAGGGCGACGACAAGAGGCGCCACGGCGCCGAGCCCGATCACGGCGGCGACGCCCGCCCGATGGCGGCGAGCCGGTCGAGGGCGCCCTGCAGGATGTAGGCGGCGGCGAGCTTGTCGACGAGCTCGGCGCGGCGCGCCCGCGAGCGGTCGGCCTCGATCAGGGTGCGCGTCACCGCCGCCGTCGACAGCCGCTCGTCCCAATAGGCGATCGGCAGGTCGGTGAGGCGGCCGAGGTTGCGGACGAAGGCGCGCGTCGCCTGGGCGCGCGGGCCCTCGCTGCCGTCCATGTTGATCGGCAGGCCGAAGACGAGGCCGGCGACCTGCTGGCGCGCGGCGATGGCGAGCAGCGCCTCGGCGTCCTTGCCGAACTTCGTCCGGCGGATCGTCTCCAGCGGCGAGGCGATGCGGCGGCCGAGATCGGACAGGCCGAGGCCGATCGTCTTGGTGCCGAGATCGGCGCCCAAGAGGCGCGCCGTGGCCGGCAGCCGGGCGGCGAGGGCTTCGACGGAGAGGCCGGGATCGCTCATCGGCGAAGCCCTACCATGCGGCGCCGCCGGCGGCGAGCGCGCCGGGGCGGTTGAGGCCGAAACCGAAGCGGCTATAGTCCCGCCGTCCGCGCCGCCGCCGGCGGCCCTTCCTCGCCGCGACGCCGACCGCGCAAGCGGACGACATGAGCGTCGCGTATCGATGTGTTCCGTACGGCCGGCGCAGCCTTTCGCGGCCCATGTCGCGTTCGCTCCGCCGGTCCTCGTCGAGGAGATTCCTCCATGCAGCTCACCTGGTTCGGGCACTCCGCCTTCCGTGTCGAACTCGCCGGCGCCGTCGTGCTGATCGACCCCTTCCTCACCGGCAACCCGGCCTTCACCGGCTCGGTCGAGGCCGCCTCGAAAGGCTGCACCCACGTCGTCCTGACCCACGGCCACGACGACCACGTCGGCGACGCCCTGGCGATCCTCGCGGCGACCGGCGCCGAGCTCGTGGCGAACTTCGAGATCTGCATGTGGCTCGCCGGCCAGGGCGCCAAGCGGATCAATCCGGGCAACACCGGCGGCACGGTGCCGTGCGGCGACTTCACCGTCACCTTCACGCCCGCCCTGCACTCCTCCGGCACCACCCGGGACGGGCAGTCGATCTATCTC
>Ga0255338_1006152_pt1 | contig 10431 bp, 11 predicted proteins | sample MeOH1_35cm_T4_19_FD_203715 | JGI IMG/M metagenome (GOLD analysis project Ga0255338, IMG submission 203715) | Sandy soil microbial communities from University of British Columbia, Vancouver, Canada - MeOH1_35cm_T4_195 | ecosystem: Engineered > Artificial ecosystem > Sand microcosm > Unclassified ...
CGAAGAAACCACCGCCGCGATGGAGGAGATTTCGGCGACCGTGAAGCGCAGCGCCGAGAACGCCGAGCAGGCCAATCGCTCGGCGGCGCAGGCGCGCGATGTCGCCGACCAGGGCGGACAGGTCGTGGCCAAGGCGGTCAGCGCCATGGCCAAGATCGAAGATTCCTCGCGTAAGATCTCCGACATCATCGGCGTCATCGACGAGATCGCACGCCAGACCAACCTGCTCGCGCTCAACGCGGCGGTCGAAGCGGCGCGCGCCGGTGAAGCGGGCCGTGGCTTTGCGGTGGTGGCGACCGAGGTGCGCGGTCTCGCGCAGCGCTCCTCGCAGGCGGCGAAGGACATCAAGGAGCTGATCACCAATTCGAACGGCCAGGTGAGAGAGGGCGTCGAGCTTGTCAATCACGCCGGCGAAGCGCTCGGCAAGATCGTCGAATCGGTGCGTGACGTCGCCGCGCTGGTGTCGGACATCGCGACCGCGTCGACCGAGCAGGCGACCGGTCTCGAGCAGATCAACAAGGCGCTGATGCAGATGGACGAGGTGACGCAGCAGAACGCGGCCCTCGTCGAAGAGAATGCCGCCACCGCCAAGGCGCTCGAGACGCAGGCACAGTCGATGGACGAGCAGGTGGCCTTCTTCAAGCTCGACGACGCCGCGGTCGGCCGGCCTATGAAGGTTGCCGCTGCCGGCGGTCGTCCGGTCGCGATCGCGACGCCGATCACAACGCGGTCGGCAACGCAGGCCAAGCCGGCTGCTGCTCCGGCCAAGGTGTCGGCCGCCGCTCCGTCTGCCAGAGCGAGCCGGAACCCTGTCGGGAATATGCGCACTGCGCTGGCGACGGCCTTCGACGCCGAGCAGGAGTGGAAAGACTTCTAAGCTCGTAATCCAATCGAGCCGGTGATTGTCACCGGTTCAAATTGAAGCTGTCGACGGCGCGCCTCTGCCAGGCGCGCCGTTTTGCGTTGCTGAGATGCCGATCTCCGCGTGCGCGCGGTCAGCCGTGATGGCAGTATCCCGGTCTTACGCGGGGAGAGAAACCGATGGCCGAAGCCATAAAAATAATCACAACAGTTGCGATGCAGGGCGTGATCGACAAGCTCGCGCCGGAGTTCACGCGGGAAACCGGACATGGCATCACGATGACGTTCGGTCCGCCATCGGCCGCGGTGGACATGGTGCGGGCAGGAGAAACCGCCGATGTGGTGATCTCGACGCCCGCGGGCATCGAGGAACTGGCCCACGAGGGCAAGGTCGACGGTGCGTCGAGTAAGGTCGTGGCGCGCATGATCATGGGACTTGCGGTTGGTCTGAACGAACCGAAGCCGGCGATCGGCACTCCGGAGGAGTTCAAGCAGGCATTGCTGCATGCCAAGTCCATCATCCACGCCGATCCGAGCACTGGCAGTCCGAGCGCCGCGCATTTTCTCAAGGTGACAAAGCAGCTCGGCATCGCCGATGAGATCGCGCGCAAGACTACGTTACGCGCCGGCGTGGTTGCCCATGCGGTGGCGAGCGGCGAGTGCGCCATGGCGGTGCAGCAACTCGCCGAGCTGATGCTGGTCGACGGCGTGCACGTGCTCGGGCCGTTTCCCGAGGCGCTGCAAAATGTCGTGCCCTTGGCCGCGGCGGTGCATGCGCGTTCGGCTGTGCCGCAAGCAGCCAATGCGTTGATCGCGCTTCTTGCCGCGCCGCGCACGAAGGCCATTGTCGAGGCCGCGGGGCTCCTGGCCGCACCCTGATGGCTCCGATCCCGGGTTGCAGCACGCCTGGCCTGCGCTATGGTCAGACGTGCCACCGCGAGGGCCGTTGCCGATGAACGCGCCGCAAGTGATCACGTTTCAGCATCATCTCCTGCACGAGCAGGTGGCGGCGAAGCTGCGCGACATGATCATCTCCGGCGAGCTGAAGCCCAACACGGCGATCGACGAGCCGGCGTTGTGCGCCGAGTTCAAGATCTCGCGGACGCCGCTGCGGGAAGCGCTCAAGGTACTGGCGGCCGAGGATCTGGTGATCCTGCAGCCGCGGCGCGGCGCGGTCGTGTCCAAGCTCACCACGGCGTCCGTGCTGCAGAAGTTCGAGGTCGTCTCGCTGATCGAGGGATACGCGGCGCGGCTTGTCTGCGAACGCCGTCTCCCGGCCGCGTTGGCGGAGCTTAACGCGATCCACGTGCGGCTTTCGGCTGCCTTTCGTGCGCGCAATCGCAAGCAATATTCCGAAACTAATCAAGCCTTTCATCGCCGGCTCGTGGAACTCACCGGCAACGAGGAACTGATCCGCATTCACGCGCAACTCCTCGGTCACCTGCAGCGGGCGCGTTATTTCACCGGCCGGCAAATGAACTGGCGGCATAATTTCATGGCCGAGCACGACGAGATCATGGCGGCGCTCATCGATGGTGCTCCCCAGAAGGCGGAAGCCGTCATCCGCGATCACCTCGCGCATGTCGCGCAGACCGTGATGGAAGTCGTCGGCTCCTGACTGTTGCACCGCAGAATCGAATGCCGGCGCCGATTCCTTGACCGGCGCGCCATTCGTAATTCATAATTATGGCTAGGTAGGAATTCATATCGCGAGCGCGGGTCGCAGAACTCCCGCCGGCGATGGACAAGGAAGCGTCCGGATGCGGTGGTGCCGGTTCAAGGCCGATAACGGCGTCTCATTCGGCATCATCGAAGGCGATAGAGTGATCGCCGTCGAGGGCTCGCCGTTCGGCGCTTATGAGAAGACGTCACGCTCCTATCCGCTCGCATCGGTGACGCTCGACATCCCGACGGTGCCGTCGAACTTCTTCTGCGTCGGTGTCAATTATGCGGACCATGTGCGACGCATGGCCGCCAAGCGCGGCAAGGAGCCGGAATTCCCCAAGCAGCCGGACATCGGCTATCGCTCCAACAATGCACTCGTTGCGCATGATGAAAACATCATCAAGCCGCGCGATGCTGGGCCGCAGTTCCAATACGAGGGCGAGTTGGTTGTGGTCTTCGGGAAGAAGGCGCGCAATGTGTCCAAGGAAGAAGCGCTCGACTACGTGCTCGGCTGGACGATCGGCAACGATGTGTCGGAGCGCGGCTGGCAGGCGAGCGATCGCACGCTGTGGCGCGCGAAGAATTCCGACACGTTCAAACCCATGGGGCCCTGGATCGAGACGGATGCCGATCTCGACGCCATGCAGACCACCATCCGCGTCAACGGCGTGGTGACGGAGACCTTCAAGACCAACAACATGATCTTCGACGCGCCGACTTACATCAGCTTGGTGTCGCAGTACTGCACCATCCATCCGGGCGATGTGATGTGGATGGGCACCGACGGTGTGCCGGCGAACATCGACATCGGCGACGTCGTCGAAATCGAGATCAGCGGCATTGGCACGTTGAGAAACAAAGTCGTCGCAGAAACATAACGCGAGGAAACGCCCATGAACCTGCACGAACCGAGCATCAAGGCGCAGCACGCGAGCAACCCGCCCGCCGGCATGTCGGCGGAGGAGTGGCAGGCGCGTATCGACCTCGCAGCGGTCTACCGGCTCTGCCATCACTGGGGCTGGGGCGATCTCATCTATAACCATTGCTCGATGCGCGTGCCGGGCGAGCCGACCATGCTGCTGATGAAGCAGCATGAGCTGCTGTGGGAGGAGGTCACTGCCTCCAACCTGCGCAAGGTCGACATGACCGCCGACCTGGACGAACGCGCCGGCGTCAACCGTCCCGGTTTCACATTGCATGGCGGCATCCTGCAGGGCCGGCCGGACGTGAACTGCGTCGTGCATGTGCACACCGACCGCGGCATGGCGCTTGCCGGCCTCAAGCACGGCCTGCGCATGATCTCGCAGCAGGCGCTGCGCTTCTACAACCGCGTCGGCTATCACCCGTATGAGGGCATCACCGAGGATTTTGGCGAGCGTGAGCGCATCCTCAAGCACCTCGGCAAGAACCGGGCGCTGATCATGCACAATCACGGCTTCACCACCGTGGGCAAGAGCGGGCGCGAAGCCTTCGTGTTGATGAAGTATTTGATGAGCGCCGCCGAGATCCAGCTTCGTATCGAAGCGACCGGCGGCGAGGCGATCGAGATTCCGCCGGAGATCTGCGAGAAGGCGGCCGCGCAGTTCGAGACGCACGATGCCGGCCGCGGTTCGGCGGATTGGCCGGCCTATCTGCGCATGATGGATCGGGTCGATCCGAGCTATCGCGACTAACAAATTGCGCGCGCGTGTTGAAGGCGAAGGCGTCTCGATGCGCCTTTACGAAAACAAAAAAAGACGAACATGAAAAATCACGGGGAGAGAAATGTCGAAGCACGAGGTGTCCGAGGGGCCGCGTAGTTCGCACGCGATGACGCGCCGGCAGTTCGGTCTCGCCGCCGGCACTGCCGGCGCGGGGCTGATGCTGCCGCAGGTTTTGATGGCGTCGACCGACGCCTATCCCAGTCGGACGGTGATGATCGTCGCGCCGGCCGCAGCCGGCGGGCCGACCGACACGATCGGGCGAGCGGCGGCGCAGCGGCTCACCAAAGTGTTCAATCAGAACTTCATCGTCGAGAACAAGCCGGGCGCTTCGGGCAATGTCGCGGCACAATCCGTCGCCAGAGCCGAAGCGGACGGCTATACGCTGATCGTCCTGCTGGCGCCGCTCGCGCAGAATACGGCGATCTATCGTAACCCGGGCTTCAACCTGCAGCAGGACTTCAAGCCCTTGGCGCATATGGCATCAGTGGATCTCGTCATTGCCGCGCGCAAGGATCTGCCGATCAACAGTTTCGACGAATTCCTCGCCTTCCTGCAGAAGAATCCGAACAAGCTGAGCTGCGGCAGCCAGTCGCCGCCGCAGATGAAGTATCTGATGCAGACCACCAAGGTCGAATTCACGGTGGTGCCATACAAGGGCTCGGCGCCGATCGCGAGCGATCTCATGGCCGGCCAGATCGATATCGGCCTCGTGCCTTATTCCGACATTGCGCAACACGTCGATGCGGGTGCCGTGAAGGTGCTGTTCACCAACGGCCCCAAGCGCGTGCGCAAGCTGCCGAACGTGCAGGCGGTGGGCGAGCGGTTTCCGGGCTTCCATTTCTGGAGTTGGTATGGCCTAGCGGCGCCGGCGCATACGCCGGAGCCGATCGTGCAGCGGCTGCGCACGGAGCTCGCCGCAATCGCGAAGTCGCCGGACTTTGTCGGCTTCGTGGAGAAGATCGGCCTGTCGCCCGCCGACGAGCCGGAGAAGTTCGGCGATGTCATCGGCGCGGAAATTGCGCAGTGGAAGCGGCTGGTCGACGAGCTCAATCTCGAGCGGATGTAGACCGTCACGCGCGGATGATATCGACCAGTGCCTGCACGGCGTCCTCGGCGGCGCCATCGTTCCGAATGACGTGATCTGCCCGGAAGTTCAAATACGCTTCGTTGCGCTTGATGCGTTCGTCCAGGCTGCCGTCGCTCTCTCTCGCTCGGCCCGCAAGACGCGCCGCCAGAATGTCCGGCGACGCGGTGATCAGCACGGCCTCGACATGGGCGTAGCGCGCGCGAGCACTGGCGATGATCGCCCGCGAGACGTTGCAGACCACGGTATGTCCCGCGCGGATGTTGTCATCGGCCGCACGCGGGATGCCGTACTTCAAGCCGTGCGCCGACCACGAGAGGGCGAAACTGCCATCCTTGATGGCCGCGTCGAATGCATCGCTCGTCATGGTGTCGTGGTCTTCCGCCTCCGACATCGGGCGGGTGACGACGCGGCGAGGGAAGAAGACGGTTGGGTTGCCGGCGAGGCGTAGCCGCGCGCCGGTGAGGACGGTGTCTTTGCCGGCGCCGCTCGGCCCCACCACCAGCACGAGGCGCCCCGGCCCGATGGGCGCGGTGTCCGCTGATGATGGTGCGGCGACGGTCATGCGACGCGGCGGCCGCCGTTCCAGACGCCGCGCACCGCCGCCGCGTTCTCCGCGCGATGCACGCGGATGATGTCGGCCCGCTTGCCGACGGCGATCTCGCCGCGATCGGTGAGGCCGACGACTTCCGCCGGCGTCTTGCTGACGGTGCGGATCGCGGCGGGGAGGTCGAAGTTCGCGGCGGCCTCCGGCAGGCGCAGCGCCGCGAGCAAGAGACTCGACGGCACGTAGTCGGAGGACAGGATGTCGAGCAGCCCCGCTTGCGCGAGCTCGGCGGTCGCGACGTTGCCGGAATGCGACCCGCCACGGACGAGGTTGGGCGCGCCCATCAGAACCTTCACCCCGCCGCCATGCAATGCCGCCGCGGCCTCGACCGTGGTCGGAAACTCCGCCACCGCGACGCGATCCGTGAGCGACTGTTCCACATGCTCCGGCGTGGTGTCGTCATGGCTGGCGAGTGGCGTTCCGTGTTCGGCGGCAAGCTTGAGCAGCCCCTGATAATTGTCCGCCGCGTAACGTGTATGATTCTCGATGCGACGCGCAAATAGAACGTCGAGCTGCGCATCGGTCATGCCGCCGCTCTTGCCGCGATAATACTCGCGCAGCTTCTTCTCGTCGCGGAATTGGCGCTGGCCCGGCGTATGGTCCATCAGCGACATCAGCCGCACGTCCGGGCGATCGATGAGCGCGGCTGCATCGCCCACGACTTTCGGCATCGGCACTTCGCAGCGCAGATGCAGATAATGTTCGATGCGCAGAAGGCCGGCTGCGCGCGCTTTGGCGATCGCGTCGGCCATCGCGCCGGCCATGCCGTCGACGTCCTCCGCACCTTCCTCGCGCCAGACGCGGAGCGAATCGAGCACCGTGGTGATGCCGCTGGTGGCGATCTGCGCGTCGTAGGAGATCACCGCCGCAAGCGAATCCCAGTGCACCTTGGGCCGCGGCGTGTAATGCGCCTCGAGGTGGTCGGTGTGCAGCTCGACCAGACCGGGCAACAGCAAATCGCCGCCGAAATCGATGCCGCGCAACGGCGCCGCGCCTTCGCCGATTTCCGCGATGAGGCCGTTTTCAACCGCGACATAGCCGCGCTCGATCTCGCGGTTGGCCAGCACGATGCGGGCGTTCTCGAGGATGTAGGAACTAGGTTCGGTCATGGCCTTCACGCGGCAATTGCAAATCGGGTGACATCGACATTCATGTCGGCAACGGCCTCGCGCACATCGTCGTCATGCATGATGGCGACGATGGCGGTGCCTTGCGCCTTGCGCTCGCGCACCAACTCGACCACGACGGCGCGGTTGTGCGCATCGAGCGAGGCGGTCGGTTCGTCGAGCAGCAGGATCGGATGTTCGGGCAGAAGGCCGCGCGCAAGATTGATGCGCTGCTGCTCGCCGCCGGAGAAGGTCGCCGGCGGCAGGCTCCAGAGCCGTTCCGGTACGTTGAAGCGACGCAGCATGTCCTTGGCGCGGGTGGTCGCCTCTTCGCGCGCCACGCCTTTCGACACCAACGGCTCGGCGACGATGTCGAGCGCGGAGACGCGCGGCACGGCGCGCAGGAACTGCGTCACATAGCCGAGCGCGCGTTGGCGGACCGTCAGGATCTGTCGCGGCTGCGCACTGGCGACGTCGACGACGCGATCGCCCGTCCGCACCAGGATGCGGCCGGCATCGCATTTGTAGTTGCCGTAGATCAGCTTGAGGATCGAGGACTTGCCAGTGCCCGACGGACCTGTGAGCGCAACGCATTGGCCGGGCAGGACCGTGAAAGTCACATCGTTCAGCACCGGCAGGCGCAAACCACCTTGCAGGTGCATGGTGAAAGTCTTGGTGACGGCGGAAAGGTCGAGAGCGGACATCGGATCATATTTCCCCGGCAATGCCGCATTCTTCGTTCATTCCCGCGAAAGCGGGAATCCAGCGCCGGGTCCCCGCTTTCGCGGGGATGAGCGGAAAATGGGGAGGGTTCAAACGGGACATATTCTCGTGTCTCACGCCGGCAGGATCGATGAGACGAGCAACTGGGTATAAGGTTCGTGCGGGTCGTCGAGCACCTGATCGGTTAGCCCCGACTCGATCACCGCGCCGCCCTTCATCACCATGATGCGATTCGATAACAGCCGCGCGACGGCGAGGTCGTGCGTCACCACCACAGCGGCAAGCCGCATCTCTGAAACGATGCGGCGCAGAAGATCGAGCAGGCGCGCCTGCACGGAGACGTCGAGGCCGCCGGTCGGCTCGTCCATGAAGATAAGTCGCGGCGAGGTGACGAGATTGCGCGCGATTTGCAGGCGTTGGCGCATGCCACCCGAATAGGTGCGCGGCGTATCGTCGATGCGGTTCTCGGGAATTTCGACGCGTCCGAGCCAGTCGGCGGCAACGTTGCGGATGTCGCCGTAGTTGCGCCAGCCAACCGCCATCAGCCGCTCGCCGACATTGCCGCCGGCGGAAACGCCCATGCGCAGGCCCATCTGCGGGTCCTGGTGCACGAAGCCCCAATCGGTGCGGTACAAGAGGCGCCGCATCGGCTCGCTCAGCGACCACAGGTCGGCGACCGAGCCGTCGCGCATGCGGTAGAGCACGCGGCCGGCGCTCGGCTCGCTCTGACCGGACAGCAATTGCAGCAGCGTCGACTTGCCGGAACCGGACTCGCCGACGACGGCCATCACTTCGCCCTCGTAGAGTTCGAAGGAGGCGTCGCGGCAGCCGAGCTGGCGGCCATAATATTTCGTCAGCCCTTCCGCGATCAGCAGAGGTTGCTCGGTTTCATCGAGGTTCATGCCATGGCCTCTTCGAACAGGATGCGGAAGCTGTAGCCGTGGCGCTCAAAGCCGAGTTGCTCATAGAACGCGTGCGCGCGCTCGCGCTTGGCGTTCGACGACAGCACCAGTTTGTAGCAGCGCTTTTCACTCGCCTGGTCGATGGCGAAGGCCATCATCTTCTGGCCGATGCCGCGGCTTTGGCACGCCGGGTCGACCACCACGTCTTCGACGACGGCTGACGGCGCGCCGAGATGGCCGAGATTGTCCATGATCAGCAGTGCGAAAGTGCCGACGATCTGCCGATCGCTTTCGGCGACGTAAAGCGTGTAATCGGGATATCGGGCAAAGCGCGCGAAGATCGCCTCGGCATCCGGAAGCGGCAGCACGCGGCCGTCGTCCATGTCCGGCTGCGCATAGAGCGCCAGCACGCCGGGCAGGTCCGCCGAAGTCGCCGGCCGGATGGTGAGGTCGTCGTTCATGGGACCGTTTTCGCGTTATCGCTGCCGGTTGGCGCGGTGTGGCCGGCGGCACGGCGCGTTTCGCAATAATCGCTGTCGGAGCAGACGAACATGCGGGTGCCGCGGTCGTCGGTGATCACTTCGTCGAGATAGCTGTCGGCCGCGCCGCACAGCTCGCAGGACGCATCGTGGCGGTAGGGCTCGAAGGGATGGTCCTCGAAGTCGAGCGAGACGACCTGCGTGTAAGGCGGAATGGCGTAGATGCGCTTCTCGCGGCCGGCGCCGAAGAGTTGCAAGGCGGCGCAATCGTTGAGCTTCGGATTGTCGAATTTCGGGATCGGCGTTGGATCCATCACATAGCGTTCGTCCACCTTCACCGGATAGGCATAGGCGGTCGAGATGTGGCCGTGCCGGGCAATGTCCTCGTAGAGCTTCACATGGATCAGGCCGTATTCCGACAGCGCGTGCATACGGCGCGTTTCGGTCTCGCGCGGCTCGAGATAGCGCAGGGGTTCCGGGATCGGCACCTGATAGACCAGCACCTGGTTCTCGGTGAGCGGCGTCTCCGGCACGCGGTGGCGCGTCTGGATGACGGTCGCTTCCTCGGTCGCGGTGGTCGTCTCGACGCCCGCGGTCTTGACGAAGAACTTGCGGATCGAGACCGCGTTGGTGGTGTCGTCGGAGCCCTGGTCGATCACCTTGAGCACGTCGTCGGGGCCAAGGATCGATGCCGTCACCTGCACGCCGCCGGTGCCCCAGCCGTAAGGCATCGGCATTTCGCGGCTGGCGAAGGGCACCTGATAGCCGGGAATCGCGATCGCTTTCAGGATCGCGCGACGGATCATGCGTTTGGTCTGTTCGTCGAGATAAGCGAAGTTGTAAGCGGGCGCGGTCATTCGGCGGCGTCCTGCATCGGCGTTTCGGTTTCGTCGGCGCGCGCGAAGAACTCGGCGCGCAGCTTGCGAAGCAGGCCGAGCTCGGCCTGGAAGTCGACATAATGCGGCAGCTTCAGATGCTCGACGAAGCCGGTCGCCTGCACGTTGTCGGAGTGGCTGAGCACGAACTCTTCGTCCTGCGCCGGGCTGCCGGTCTCCTCGCCAAGCTCGCGCGCGCGCAAAGCGCGGTCGACCAGCGCCATCGCCATTGTCTTGCGCTCGCATTGGCCGAAAGCGAAGCCATAACCGCGCGTGAAGCGCGGCGCTTCGTCGCCGCCGCCGGTGAATTGATTGACCATCTGGCACTCGGTGATCGCGATGGAGCCGAGCGGCACGGCAAAGCCGACTTCCTCGGCAACGAATTCGATCTCGACTTCGCCGAATCGGATCTCGCCGGCGAAGGGA
>Ga0255338_1006153_pt1 | contig 10430 bp, 9 predicted proteins | sample MeOH1_35cm_T4_19_FD_203715 | JGI IMG/M metagenome (GOLD analysis project Ga0255338, IMG submission 203715) | Sandy soil microbial communities from University of British Columbia, Vancouver, Canada - MeOH1_35cm_T4_195 | ecosystem: Engineered > Artificial ecosystem > Sand microcosm > Unclassified ...
CCTGACCGGCAAGGTGGCGGAGGTCGCGCTCGGCCGCGCCCACATCACCTGCAACAAGAACGGCATCCCCTTCGATCCGGAGAAGCCGACCATCACCTCCGGCATCCGTCTCGGCACGCCGGCGGGTACGACGCGTGGCTTCGGCGTCGCGGAGTTCAAGCAGATCGGTGACATGATCACCGAGGTGCTCGATGTGCTGTCGCAGAAGGGTGTCGAGGAAGACTCGCTGGTCGAAGGCGCGGTGCGCGAGAAGGTGAAGACGCTGCTGACGCGCTTCCCGATCTATCAGTAACAAAAGGCGTGGCGCACGTTGCCCTAGCGCCTCAACGACAATGCAGAAGAAAAACGAAATGGCCGGGCCTGGCCCGGCCATGACGGGGGTGAAGAGGGTAGGGGGTACATGATGCGCTGCCCGAGCTGCGGAAGTCTGGACACGCAGGTGAAGGACTCGCGGCCAACCGAAGACTCCTCGGTGATCCGCCGCCGTCGCGTCTGTCTCGCCTGTAATTTCCGCTTCACCACATTCGAGCGCGTGCAGTTGCGCGAGCTCACCGTGATCAAGCGCAACGGCCGCCGCGTGCCGTTCGACCGCGACAAGTTGTTGCGTTCGGTGCAGGTCGCGCTGCGCAAGCGCTCGGTCGATCCCGAGCGCATCGAGCAGGAAGTCTCGAAGATCGTGCGGGAACTCGAGAGCCTGGGCGAGAACGAGGTGACGTCGGAAACCATCGGGGAAACCGTGATGGAACACTTGCGCAACATCGACGACGTCGCCTATGTGCGCTTTGCCTCGGTCTATCGCAATTTCCGCGAGGCCAAGGATTTCCGCGCCGCCCTCGACGAACTGTCGGAAGACGGCAAGCCCATCGTACCGGCCGAACGCAAGTGAGTTTCCGCATCGCGAGCCACACGCCGCAGCCTTTCCCTCTCCCCGCGAGCACTTGCGAGCGGTGGGGAGGGTCGGCAGCGAAGCTGCCGGGGTGGGAGGCTTTAGCGACGTTTGAACGAAATTCCCCCCACCCCCGACCCCTCCCCACCACTCCGCTTTGCTACGCGGGGGGAGGGGAGCGCACACGCTTTGCCAAGACATGACGACAGACACTCCCATCATCACCGAAGACGAACGTTTCATGCGCCTCGCGCTGTCGCTGGGACGCCGTGGCCTCGGCAACACCTGGCCGAACCCCGCCGTCGGCGCGGTCGTCGTCAAGGACGGCGTCGTGCTGGGGCGCGGCTGGACGCAACCCGGCGGCCGGCCACACGCGGAGACCGAAGCGCTGCGCCGCGCCAAGCGCTCGGCGCGCGGCGCGACGCTCTACGTCACGCTCGAGCCATGCTCGCACGAGGGCAAGACGCCGCCTTGCGCCGACGCCGTCATCCAGGCCGGCATCAAGCGCGTGGTCTCGGCGCTCGAAGATCCCAATCCGGAAGTGGCCGGGCAGGGCTACGCCAAGCTGCGCGAAAGCGGCATCCAGGTCGACACCGGCCTGCTTGCCGACGAAGCGCGGCTTGCCCATGCCGGGCATATCGCCAAGGTCACGCAGGGGCGCCCGCATGTGCTGTTGAAGATGGCGGTCTCCGCCGATGAGAAAGTCGGCTATGCCGGCAACAAGCGCGCCTTCATCACCGGCGACGAGGCGCAGGCGCGCGTCCACATGATGCGCGCGATGAGCGACGCCGTGCTCACCGGTATCGGCACCGTGCTGTCGGACAACCCGCAGCTCACCAGCCGGCTCCCCGGCATGTTCGAGCGCTCGCCGATCCGCGTCGTGCTCGACGCGAATTTGCGCACGCCGCTGTCGCTCGGCGTCATCTCGACGGTGCGCGAGACGCCGACCTGGGTGTTCTGCTCGACCAAGGCCTCCGAGGTCGCCGAAGAGATCCTGGTGCACAAGGGCGCGAAGGTGTTCCGCGTGCCGGAGACCGACGGCAAGCTCGACCTCGCCGAGGTGCTCAAGACGCTGACCGCCGAAGGCATCACGCGGCTGATGGTGGAAGCGGGTCCGCGCATCGCCGCGAGCTTCGTCGGCGCCGGCCTCGTCGACGAGGTCGCGCTGCTGCGGGCGCCGAAGCCGCTCGGCGAGGGCAGCCTCGATGCGCTCGATAACATGCCGCTGTCGGCGCTCACCGACGGCATGCGTGCAGGTGCCACCGAACAGGTCGGCGAAGACACTCTTACTTGGTACGAGAAAGTGCGATGATCCTATCAACCGTTCGTCCCCGCGAAAGCGGGGACCCAGGGGCAACGAGTTCTGAGTCTGAATTCCGGGCTCTGGATTCCCGCTTTCGCGGGAATGAACGGAGAATGTAATGTTCACCGGTATTGTCACGGATGTCGGCGAAATCCGCAGCGTCGAGACCCGCGCCAACAATCTGCACCGGCTCACCATCTTCACGCGCTATCCGCGCGAGGAACTGGTCGACGGCGCTTCGATCGCCTGCAACGGCGTTTGCCTGACGGTGACGGGGACGGGCGAGGAGAGCGGCCGCGCTTACTTCGCCGCCGATGCCGCGGACGAGACGTTGCGCATCACCACCGCCCAGCGCTGGCGTGAGGGTGGCAAGCTCAATCTCGAGCGCCCGCTGAAGGTCGGCGACGAGCTCGGCGGCCACATGGTCGCGGGCCATGTCGACGGGATTGCGACGGTTATCGTGCGCGAGGACATGACCGACATGGCGCGCATCGTGTTCCGTGCGCCGCCGGAGCTGTCGCGCTTCATCGCGCCGAAGGGCTCGGTCGCGCTCGATGGCGTCTCGCTGACGGTGAACGCGGTCGAAGGCGATACCTTTTCGGTGCTGATCATTCCGCACACGCTCGCGGTCACGACGTTCGGCGCGCTGAAGAAGGGCGACGACGTCAATCTCGAGGTCGATACCATGGCCCGCTACGCCGCGCGGCTGATGGAGACGAAGTAGAAAGCAGCAGTGCCGCAGGCACGGCGGGACTCCCTCTCCCCTTGGGGGTGAGGGGGCAAGTGACTCTCGATAGTCATTTACCCCCTCACCCGACGCGCTTCGCGCGTCGACCTCTCCCCACAGGGGAGAGGTGAAGAAAGCGCCCTTGTTCACACCGCGCCCGCTTGCTACACGCCGCGCTCAATCAGGAACGAATTTTCATGGCCAAAGCCCGGCGCAAGACCGCCCCCGTCAGCAAATCCGCCGAGAAGCCGGCAAAGCGCGAAGCGCCGCCGCGCATCTTGATCGTGGAAGCACGTTATTACGACAACTTCGCCGACATGCTGCTCGAGGGCGCCAGGCGCGTGCTCGACGAGGCGGGGGCGAGCTACGATGTCGTTACCGTGCCCGGCGCGCTGGAAATCCCCGGCACGATCGCCATCGTGGTCGACGCCGCGGCGGCGAAGAAGGCGCCGTATGACGGTGCGGTGGCGCTCGGCTGCGTGGTGCAGGGCGAGACTTACCACTTCGAGATCGTGTCGAACGAATCCGCGCGCGGCCTGATGGACCTGACCATCCAGCGCAAGCTGCCGGTCGGCAACGGTATCCTCACCGTCGATACCGAGGCGCAGGCGCATGCCCGTCTCGGCGGCGCGCAGGGCCACAAGGGCGAGGACGCCGCGCGCGCCGCGCTCGCGGTCGTTCAGCTCAAACGCGACCTGGGTGGCAAATAATGGCGCGCGCGCCGCAACCGGGCGACAAGGAAGCGCGCAAAGCCAATAAGCGCGGCGCGGCCCGGCTTGCCGCCGTGCAGGCGCTCTACCAGATGGACATGGCCGGCACCGGCCTCAACGACATCCTCGCCGAGTTCGAGAGCCATTGGCTCGGCCGCGAGGTCGAGGGCGCGCAGTATCTCCCGGCCGAGGCGGCCTTCTTCCGCGATATCGTCTCCGGCGTCGTGCGCGAGCAGCGCACGCTCGATCCCCTGATCGACGAAGCCTTGCAGAGCGGCTGGCCGCTCAAGCGCATCGAGGCCGTGTTGCGCGCGGCGCTGCGCGCCGGCTGCTACGAGCTGAAGGAGCGCCGCGACGTGCCGGCCCGCGTCGTCATCTCCGAATATGCCGACGTCGCCTCGGCCTTCGTCGAGCGCGACGAGACCGGCATGGTCAACGCGGTGCTCGACCTCATCGCGCGCAAGCTGCGCGCGGATGAATTCACGCCGGGGTGAGCCCATGTCTTCGCCCGACGATAAATTGTCGGCCGAGGAACGCCTGATCGCGCATTATTTCAAGCCGATCGCGACCCATCCCGGTGCGCTCGGGCTTGCCGACGACGCCGCTTTCGTCACGCCGCCGCCGGGGCACGATCTCGTGCTCAAGACCGACGGCGCCATCGCCGGCGTGCACTTCTTTCCCGAGGACGATGGGAGCACCGTCGCGCGCAAGGTGCTGCGCATGAATCTGTCCGATCTCGCCGCCAAGGGCGCTAAGCCCCTCGGCTTCCTGGTCTCGGTCGCGCTGCCGCGCGACATCGATGCGGCATGGCTCGAAAGTTTTGCGCGCGGCCTCAAGACCGATGCCGAGGCTTACGCCTGTCCGTTGTTCGGCGGCGATACCGACAAGACGCCGGGACCGATCACCATCTCGGTCGGCATGTTCGGGATCGTGCCGACGGGCACGATGGTGCGCCGCGCGGGAGCGAAGCCCGGCGATCTCGTTTTCGTCAGTGGGACGATCGGCGACGCCGCGCTCGGCCTGAAGCTGCGGCTTGGGGCCGAGTGGAGACTCACGGTCGCCGAGCGCGAGCATCTCTTGTCGCGCTATTTGTTGCCGCAGCCGCGCAATGTGCTGGCCGAAGCGGTGCGCACGCATTGCTCGGCGGCGATGGACGTCTCCGATGGTCTCGCGGGCGATCTGACCAAGCTCGCCCGCGTCTCGGGCGTTGCCGCCACGATCGACGCGGCACGCGTGCCGCTGTCGGAAGCCGCGCGGGCTGCGGTTGCCGCCGATCCGGCGATGCTGGAGACGGCGCTCACCGGCGGCGACGATTTCGAGATCGTCTGCACCGTGCCGCCGGACCGCGCGGCGAGCTTCCGCGCCGCGGCGCAAACGGCCGGCGTCGCCGTGACCGAGATCGGCGCGATCGGGGCCGGCGAGGGGACTTCTTTTCGCGATGCGAAGGGCGCGCCGCTCGCCTTCCAGCGGCTGTCGTTCAGCCATTTCTGATCGGCCGGCATCTGTGCCGGCCCGCTCGCGTCCCCGAATGCGGGGGTGCTATAACGCGGGCCGACTGGGGCAACGAGGAAACACCGATGCACGACATGACGGCGAAAAAAGAAGCGGCGTTCGTCGCCGCTGGGCCGCATCCGAACTTCGCCAAGTGGCACAAATTGTTCCCGACGACGGCCTGGCTGCGCGAGGAAGCGCCGCGCAACGTGCCGCGCTTTTCGTTCGAATATGGCGACACCGGCGCGGGCAACGACATCGGCATCGAGCACAACTGGGCCGCCTTCGACAACATCAAGATCGTGCCGCGCTACGGCGTCACCAATGCGTTGCCGCCGGTCGACGTCGACTTGTTCGGCACGCGCTATGCGGCGCCCGTCGGGATCGCGCCGATGGGCGGTCCGTCGCTGGTGTGGCCCGGTGCCGACATCCTGATGGCCAAGGCCGCGCAGCGTGTGCGCATTCCCTATACGCTCGGCGTTGCCGGCGGCGCCACGATCGAAGAGATCGCACGCGTCGCGCCCGATGTGTTCTGGCTGCAGCTCTATCGCTTCTATCGCAACGAGCACGCCATCGGCCTCGATCTGGTGCGCCGCGCGCACGACGCCGGGGTGAAGGTGCTCACGCTGACGCTCGACGTGCCGGTGCGCACCACGCGCTCGCGCGAGACCTATGCGGGTCTGGCGAACGAATTCAAACCCAATGCGCGCATGATCCGCGAGATGCTGGTGCGGCCGAAATGGCTGCTGGCGCTCTTGCGCAACGGCTATCCGCGCTTCGCCACCATCGGCCCTTACGCCAACAGCAAGAAGACCAACGAGATCATCCGCTTTGCGCGGCAGAACATGGGCGGCGCGTTCAATTGGGACGAGGTCGCGCGCTATCGCGACGCCTGGAAGGGCCCGATGACGTTGAAGGGCATCCTGCATCCGCGCGACGCGGAGAAAGCCGTGTCGCTCGGCGTCGACGGCATCTGGGTGTCGAACCATGGAGGCCGTCAGATCGAGGCGTTGGTGCCGTCGATCGATGCGTTGCCGGGCATTGTCGCCGCGGTCGGCAAGAAGGCGACCATCCTCATCGACAGCGGCATCCGTTCCGGCCAGGACGTGCTGCGCGCCATCGCGCTCGGTGCCGATTGCGCCTTCGCCGGCAAGTCGTTTCTGTGGGCCGTCGCCGCGCTCGGCGACGAGGGGCCGGATCAACTGGTCGATCTCTACATCGACGAGTTGCGGTCCTCGCTCGGCCAGATCGGCGCGCTGTCGCTGGCCGAAGCGCGCGAGGCGACTGTCCTGCATCCCGGTGCGATCAAGTTCTGAGGTTACGCCACACGCTCGATTCACCTCTCCCCAACGGGGAGAGGGGGCCGGCCGTGCACGCGGCAGTGCCTCGCCTTCGCGAGATGATGGAGTGGTGCACATCATCACTGCCCTGCGCCCCAGGCAGTAGCTCCATTCTCCAAAGGCCGCTAAACGGGGAACGGCTTTTTACCGGGAGAGCCTCACAATGTCGGCGGTCGCCGAACCGATACAGCATGCGGTAGCTGACGACCGCCTCGCGCGACGCAACGCGCTCATCCTATCGGCCGCGCAAGCGCTGGCCGGCGGCAACAACACCGTCATCGTCTCCACCACCGCCATTCTCGGCGCCATGCTCGCGCCCGACAAAGGCCTCGCGACCTTGCCCATCACCGGCATGGTCATGGGCATGTGGCTCGGCACGCTGCCGGTGGGCGCGCTCGCGCGCCGCTTTGGGCGTCGTACCGCGCTGCAGGTCGGTTCCTTTTTCGGCATCCTGTCGGGCTTTGTCTCCTACGCGGCGGTGATGCAGAACAGCTTCTGGGTGCTGATCCTCGGCACCTTCTGCGGCGGCCTCTATGCCGCGGCGCACCAATCCTACCGCTTCGCGGCCGCCGATACGGCGAGCGAGAAATTCCGCGCCAAGGCGGTGTCGTGGGTGATGGCCGGCGGCATCTTCGCCGCGGTGATCGGGCCGCAGCTCGTCATCTTCACCAAGGACCTGATGGCGCCGCATTTGTTCGCCGCGAGCTATATCGGCCAGTCGATCTGCGCGCTGCTCGCCGCCGTCGTGCTGCAATTCGTGCGCATCCCGCGCCCGGTGGCGAAAGCGGGCGCCGCGCCGTCGCGCCCTTTGTCCGAGATCATCCGCAATCCGCGCTTCGTGGTCGCCGCCGCCTGCGGCATGGCGAGCTATGCGCTGATGAACCTGGTGATGACCTCGGCGCCGCTCGCGATGGTCGGCTGCGGCCATTCCGTCACCGATGCCGCGCTCGGCATCCAGTGGCACGTGCTCGCGATGTATGGGCCGAGCTTCTTCACCGGCAGCCTGATCAACCGCTACGGCGCGGAGCGCATCACCGGCATCGGTCTCGTGCTGATCGCGCTCACCGCCGCTATCGCCATCTCCGGCACCAGCGTGATGCATTTCTGGTGGGCGCTGATCGCGCTCGGCGTCGGCTGGAATTTCGCGTTCATCGGTGCCACGACGATGGTGACGCAATGCCACCGCGCCGACGAACGCAACAAAGTGCAGTCGTTCAACGACTTTCTGGTGTTCGGCTCGCTGGCGGTGTCGTCCTTCTCCTCCGGTCAGATGCTGGCGGCCTTCGGTTGGGATGTGCTCAATCTGATGCTGGTGCCGTTCGTGGTCGCCGCCGGCGCGCTGCTGATCTGGCTCCGTTGGCGCTCGCAGCCGGCGGTAGTGTGAACGCACCGGGCGCGACGATCGCATCCGGAAAAAAGCGATCATTGGTAAGATCGTAACTGCGGCTACCTCGACCGGGGTATCGCCGCGAGCGCATCCGGCCGTCTATTGATCATTGTCAATGTTCTGCGCGCCGGGCGCGTGGTGTCGTTGATGATCGGTATCGACCTGCAATCGCACCGTCGCGTTTTTCGGCAACCCATGAAGATCATTTTGGGGGGTACATGTCGGCAAGACACGTCATCACGACACTGGCCTGCACGGCCGTCGCTTTGCTCGCCAACGCGACCCAGGCTCAGGCACAGCAGTCTGCGCCGCGACCGAACATCATCTACATCCTGGCGGACGATCTCGGCTGGAAGGATGTCGGCTTCCACGGCTCCGACATCCAGACGCCGAACATCGACAAGCTCGCCGCCGCCGGCGCCCGGCTCGAGCAGTATTACGTGGAGCCGATGTGCACGCCGACACGCGCGGCATTGATGACTGGCCGCTATCCGCTCCGCTACGGCCTCCAGACTCTCGTCATTCCGGCGTCGATGGCCTATGGCCTGCCGACCGACGAACGGCTGTTGCCGCAGGCGCTCAAGGAGGCGGGCTACACGACCGCGCTCATCGGCAAGTGGCACCTTGGCCATGCCGACCGCAAGTTTTGGCCGACGCAGCGCGGCTTCGACTATCACTACGGCGCGCTGCTCGGCGAGATCGACTATTACAAGCACACGATCGGCGGCAAGCGCGACTGGTACAAGAACGAGAAGCCCGTCAACGAGCAGGGCTATGTGACGACGCTGCTCGGCGAAGAAGCGGTGCGCTACATCGGCCGGCAGAGCAAGGACAAGCCGTTCTTCCTCTATCTCGCTTTCACTGCACCGCATACGCCCTTCCAGGCGCCGCAAAACTATATCGACCGGTACAAATCCATCGGCGACGTCAATCGCCGCACCTATGCGGCGATGATCACCGCCATGGATGACCAGATCGGCCACGTGGTCGACGAACTGCAGAAGCGCGGCATGCGCGACAACACGGTCATCGTCTTCAGCAGCGACAATGGCGGCAATCACGCGACGCACCTTACCGGCGAGAGCAAGGTGGAAGGCAAGCTGCCCGCCGACAACGGACCGTATCGCGGCGGCAAGGGCGACCTCTACGAAGGCGGCACGCGTGTCGCGGCGCTCGCCAACTGGCCCGGCAAGATCAAGCCGGGTACCGTGATCGACCAGATGATGCACGTGGTCGATTGGTATCCGACTTTCGTCAACATTGGCGGCGGCAATATCGACAAGGGCAAGCCGCTCGACGGCTTGGACATGACGCCGACGCTTATCGACGGCAAACCGTCGCCGCGCACGGAGATCGTTTACAATGTCGAGATATTCCGCGGCGCGGTGCGTCAGGGCGATTGGAAACTGTTCTGGCGCGCGACGCTGCCGTCGAAGCTCGAACTCTACAACATTGCGAAGGACCCGCAGGAGAAGGACGACCTCGCGGCGGTCAATCCGGACAAGGTGCGGGAGCTGCAAAAGCGCATCGATGAACTGGGCGGCAGCATGGCAAAGTCGCTGCTGCTGCAGGATCTGTTCAAGCAGGTGATGAAGCAGGCGGTCGGCAAGCCGCCGCTGCTGCCCAATGAGGATGCGTTCTACGAAGGGGATCTGTCGGGAGACTAGTGCGAGGGGAGGGGGACGATGTTGTGCAAATTCGGGCGGCAGCGCCGGCTGCGTCGCTGGCGCGGCCTCGTCGCGTTTGCGCTTATTGCATGGGCGGCAGATGGGGCTTTCGCTGCTGAGAGCGGCGTCGGCGTTTATCCATTGGGCCTGCGCGGGCCGCTTGCCGGCATCACGCCGCCGCCCGGCCTCTATTTTCAGAATGACCTTTACTATTACCAAGGCAGCGCTGGCGCTTCGCGGCCATTGCCGCTCGGCAGTCAACTGGTCGCCGATGTGAACGCCAAGATGTGGGTCGATATTCCGACCTTCCTGTGGTCGACGCCGTTGCAGATCGCCGGTGGCAATCTGGCCGTTTCGGCGTCTTTCCCGGCTGGCGGACCGAGCGTCGATGCCGGGCTGGCGCTGACGTCGGCGCTCATCAGTTCAGAGGTCGCCCGCAGCCAACACAGTGCGGTGGCGACCATTGGCGATCCCTTTATCGTCACGTCGGTCGGCTGGCATGCCGGCAACTGGCATTGGACCGGCGGCGTCGGCATCAACGTGCCGGCAGGCGACTATCGCGAGAACTCGCTTGCCAACATCGCCTTTCATCGCTGGGCCGCCGATTTCTTCGGCGCGATGACCTGGCTCGATCCGAAAACCGGCATCGATCTGTCGGCGGCGCTCGGCTTCACCTTCAACGGCCGGAACCCGTCGACCGACTACAAGACCGGCACGGAGTTTCACCTCGAATGGGCGGTGACGCAGAACCTGCCGAAAGGGTTTTCGTTTGGCCTCGTCGGCTATTACTACGAGCAGGTCACCGGTGACAGCGGCTCGGGCGCGAAGCTCGGCGATTTCAAAGGCCGCGTCGTCGCGCTCGGCGGCTCGCTTGGCTACATGTTCAAGGTCGACGGCCGGGATGTCTCGACGCGGCTGA
>Ga0255338_1006154_pt1 | contig 10427 bp, 11 predicted proteins | sample MeOH1_35cm_T4_19_FD_203715 | JGI IMG/M metagenome (GOLD analysis project Ga0255338, IMG submission 203715) | Sandy soil microbial communities from University of British Columbia, Vancouver, Canada - MeOH1_35cm_T4_195 | ecosystem: Engineered > Artificial ecosystem > Sand microcosm > Unclassified ...
TGCGATGGCCGGACCAAGCATATACAGAGCAGCCAGATAATTTCCTTTCTCCCCCAAAAGCTTCATTAAGAGAATAAATCCCAAGCTTAAAACCGTTATTATTACGAGATATGCAATCAATCCTTTGTATTTCATATTTTTTGTTTGGAACAATAACAATGCTAGTTAGTCTGTTTCTTGTTTTTTATCAAGCTGACAATGCCGAGCATAACTGCTAAGAGTCCTAGTATTTGTCCTCCAGGGCTATCATCATATCCACCATATACAAACATAAATACTCCGAACAATATTGCGATGATGGAGAAAAATACTTTGTTTTTATTCATATAATAATGATTACTGTGTTAATTTTTAAATCAAAAGCTCATCCAAAAAAACCAAACACCGATGAGGAATATGGCGCCACCCCAAAACATTTGTCCTCTTTTGAACATTTGTGCTTTTCTATTAACACGATCAGGAAACCCAATTTTTTCGATTCCTTTGAATAGGGTAATCCAGCCTAGGATGGTAATTGCAACTCGCCAATCAGTAGTCCAAATGTTATGTGAAACGACCGTAGCTAATCCTAATAAAAAAGTAATATAGCCTGTAGATATGGTAATAGTCTTGTCGTCAGTATACCCAATGATTCTGCCTAACAATTTAGTTCCTACAGACAACCCACCAAGAATCATAAACAAGCTTCCCCAAAATCTTGCTAGAAAGATTGTAATTTCCATAAAGTACTCTCCCTTTATTAAACTTTAATACGTCCTACTATTTAATTTTTGTCAGCATGGCGACGCCTAAAGCTGTACCATTAAAAATTTTCTGCTTTTTAACAGTTAATCTAGAAGCCGCAGCTTGCAGCTGAAGTAAAAGTTTTGCTTGTGTTGCTCCACCGTCAACAATAATTTCCTTGGGTTTGTCAGGTAATTTATCCAGAAATCGATCTACCTTTTTAGAAAGCTGTTTGAATAGAAATTCTAATTTTTTTGGTTGGTTCAGAGCTTTTTCTATTGCCTTGCCAGAGCGAGCAACCTTTGCCTCAAGAGCGTAAAGTGGTTGTTTTCTACCTGCCACAAGAGTGGTAAAGAAATTTTTGTTAAGACTAAAAGAAGATCCCTGATTTTGCATGATGAACGTGCCAGTACCGTAGGTAACTTTGGTTACTCCTTTGGTAGTGCCTGCAGCAAACAAACTTGCTTGCTGGTCGCCGCACACGGCATTTACAGGCAAGGAAAAACCCAAAATTTCTTTTTTTAAATTACCAAAGCTAGACCGAGATGGTATTGCTTTTGGCAGTACTGATGCTGGAATTTCAAATATTTTTAAAAGCTCCTTGTCCCATTTAAGATTTACGATATTGAAAAGAAGGGTACGCGAGGCATTGGTGTAATCGGTAATATGAGGCTGTCCTTCTAAAAGATTCCATAAAATCCAAGAATCAACAGTTCCGAATGCCAATCGTCCGCTTTCTACTAATTGCTTTGCACTGTCGATGTTTTTCAGAATCCAATGAATTTTAGAAGCAGAAAAGTAAGGATCCATGGTAAGACCAGTTTTTGCTCGTATCTTTTTTTCAAATACTCTTTTCAATTTTGAGCAAAATTTGCTTGTCCTTGTGTCCTCCCAAACAATGGCTGGATAAACAGGGTTGCCGGTTTTTTTGTCCCAACAAATCGTGGTCTCACGCTGATTTGTAATGCCGAGACTAGTAAAAGAGCTTTGCTTTAGATGACTTTTCTTTGTAATTTCGCGTAATGCGTTTTTGGAAACAGAGAGTAATTCTTGGGGATTTTGTTCTACCCACCCCCGTTTAGGAGAAAATCTCTTAAGTGGTTTATGCGTCTGCGCGACAATATTGAATGAGGAGTCGAAGATAAGCGCTTTTATACTTGACGTGCCAATATCTAGAACTATAGTGTTTAGATTTTTCATATAAAAAGCATAACAAAAAACACTAGCGAAAGCTAATGTTCTTTGTTTGGCTCGGGGGGTGGGATTCGGACCCACGACCAATCGATTAACAGTCGATGGCTCTACCACTGAGCTACCCCCGAATGGTATTTTTACTCGCATATTATTACACGAAAGATTGCTTCTGGTCAACAAAACCAGATATACTAGGATATATGATATTAGAAGAACAAGGCAATCTTAAAGATTACGAGCTATTAGATACAGGAGACGGCTATCGTCTTGAGAAATTTGGCGACTTCATCCTACAAAAGCCTGATCCTGCTGTGCTTTGGCAACGCTCTTTAAGCGAAGAAGAATGGAACAAGGCAGATGCAAGATATATAAAAAGCGGGGAGGAAAAAGGGAACTGGCAGGTATCAAACCCAAGCATGCCTGAAAAGTGGATCTTGAAATACCAGATCCCTAAAACCAACGAAAGCATTTCCTTCTATGCTAAGCTTAATCCTTTCAAACACACTGGTATTTTTCCGGAACAAGAAGCAAACTGGAACTTCATTGCATCTAAGCTAGCAAATGAGAAGAATAAGAAGCTGAAAGTATTAAACCTTTTTGGTTACACAGGTATTGCAAGTGTTTTGGCTTCTAAGCTTGGTGCTTTAGTAACACATGTTGATGCATCTAAACCATCTTTGGCTGCTGCAAAAGAAAACATGCTTCTTTCAGGATTACCTGAAGATTCAATTCGTTGGATTTTAGATGACGCTGTTAAGTTTGTTAAGCGTGAGGTTAAACGTGGTGCTAAGTATGACGCTATCATTCTAGACCCACCAGCATTTGGCAGAGGAGCTAAGGGCGAAGTCTGGAAATTTAATGAAGACCTTTCAGAACTTTTAAAGCAGTTGCAGTTATTATGCTCTGATGAATTTTCTTTCCTGGTTATTAATGCATACGCGGTTTCGGTTTCATCTTTGTTACTTAAAAATCTACTTGATGATTTTGCAAGACCATTAAAAACAAAAACCGTTGATTACGGAGAGCTTGTTTTAAAAGAAAAATCTTCAGAGCGTTTACTTTCAACCGGAATATTTGCAAGATTGCATTAGGACAGTTAATAATTTTTTAATTTGACTCTGTTAATATATTCTTTCGGGGGCCAGTGACTAAGGTAGTCGGCACTCTTAACCAGGAATGCTAAGCCGGTTCGATTCCGGTCTGGTCCTCGAATTGACTTTTTTTTGTTACCGATTAATAATGTATATACCTGGTAAAGAGTGCATCGGTATCAACCGATCTGGGAAAAGCTTGGGGAAAACCCCCGGGCTTTTTCATTTCTCCCTTAAAACTGATATACTTTAAAGACAAAATGTTTGGAATATCAGAGACAAAAATAACAGAAATAGCACGAGATATCAGCATGCCACTGGCAAGGTTTTCTTTGTTTTTGGTATATTTTTGGTTTGGTGCATTAAAAATATTTAGTACAAGTCCAGCAAACCCGCTTGTTGAGGACTTGCTTCAAAAAACGCTTCCTTTCTTAACATTCAATCAGTTCATCATTTGTTTTGCAATCTTTGAGGTGGTCATCGGTCTTCTCTTCCTGATTCCAAAAGCTTTTAAGGTTGCTGTTTCTCTTTTCTTTTTACACATGATTGCAACATTTTTGCCACTCATTCTTTTAACTCATCAGACTTGGCAGAGTTTCTTAACACCGACCCTAGAAGGTCAGTACATCATAAAAAACTTAGTCTTAATTGCTTTAGTCATAACCTTAATTGCAAAGTATAACCTAAAGAGAGAAGGAGCAAAATAATGGTAGAGAAACAAACAATCCAAGTTCCTGCTGATGTCCCAAAAGAAAAAGAGCAGGAATATATAAAAAACATCGAAACAGTAACGCATGGTTTAAGAAGAATGATGCTTTTTGCGGGTGATCAAAAGATTGAGCATCTTAACGATGATTTTGGAAGCAAAGAAGCATCTTTAGAAGATGCTGATCCAGAACACATGTTTAAAATTGCAAGCAAAGCAAGAATCTCTTGTTTTGCAACGCAACTAGGTTTGCTTGCAAAATATGGCCGTGACTATTCAACCGTCCCTTATGTCGTTAAATTAAACTCTAAATCAAACATTGTTCCAGTAGAGGACAAAGACCCAATCAGCGAGGAAATGGTTACACCAGAAGAGGTGGTGCAGTTTAAAAAAGATAGCGGCTTAAACATTGTTGGTATGGGGTATACTTTGTATCTTGGCAGTGAATATGAAGCAGAAATGCTTAAAGAAGCAAGTGAAGCAATTTTAAAAGCACATCAAAATGGAATGTTTTTCATTCTTTGGATATATCCAAGAGGAAAAAATGTTCCTGATCCATATGATCCACACCTCATTGCTGGTGCAACCGGAGTTGCTGTAAGTCTTGGTTCTGATTTTGTAAAAGTAACATATCCAAAGTTGATAGACAGCAATGATCCTCTGGTGATTGCTGAAAAGTTCAAAGAAGCAGTTTCTGCAGCAGGAAGAACCATGGTCATAGTTTCAGGGGGAAGCAAAATGGAAGTTCCAGAGTTCTTAGAACAACTACACAATCAAATCCATATTTCAGGAGCAGCAGGAAATGCTACAGGTAGAAACGTACATATGCGTCCTTTAGAAGAAGCGGTTCGTTTTTGTGATGCCATTTCCGCAATTGTCTTTGATGATGCAACTGTTGCTGAGGCTTTAAAAATCTATGAGCACACAAATGCTTAATCAAACAAACAGACCGAAAACAAAAATATTAGTTGATGGTGGAGACCCAGTAGAAACTGAGCGTATTAAATCTTTAATTGGTTTTGTTGATGGTCAAACAACCAACCCCTCTTTGATTGCAAAAAACCCGGAGATCCAAGCACTAATTCAAGCAGGACATAAGCTTTCAAAAGAAGAAGAGAATAATGAGTACAAAAAAATCGTTCAAAGTATTTCACCGCTTGTTGGAGATGCTGGTGTTTCAATTGAAGTCTTTGCTGATTTAGACACTAAAGCAGAAGAAATGTTTGCCCAGGGTAAAGAAATGTATTCCTGGATTCCAAATGGGGTCATAAAATACCCATGCACAGAAGAAGGGTTGAAAGCAGCAGCAATGTCAGTAGCAGAAGGCATGCGTATTAACATCACTCTAGTTTTTTCACAAGAACAAGCAGCAGCAGTTTATGCTGCAACAAAAGGCGCAAAACCAGGAACAGTATACCTCTCTCCCTTTATTGGACGTTTAGATGATATTGGAGAGAATGGTATGGAATTAATTAAGAACATCAAGCAAATGTACGCTAAAGGAGATGGCCATGTTTGGGTTTTGGCTGCAAGCATCAGAAATTTAGATCACCTTTTGTATTCCTTTGCTTTAGATGTTGAATTAGCAACAGTACCAACCAAGATTTTAGAGGAATGGGCTAGCAAAGACTTTCCAATGCCAGATTTAAATTATAACTACACTCAAGCACAGCAACTAAAAGAAATATCGTACAAGGAATTAGATTTGAGTGCTGACTGGAAAAGCTTTGATATACAGCATCCCTTAACAGATGCTGGTATACAGAAGTTTGTTGCAGATTACAAAGCAACATTAAACCAAATTTAGAGCCTTGAAAAAACAAGGCATCTTTGCTAAAATTGTGTAGTTCCGCAAGTATTGCGAGCCTGTAGCTCAGTTGGATAGAGCGGCTGCCTTCTAAGCAGCAGGTCGCAGGTTCGATCCCTGCCAGGCTCACCAAACAGGAAACTGACGCGCCAAAAGCGCGTTTTGTTTTTTAAAGGATAAGTAGTGCTGAAGACAAAGTACGATGGTAACTCTGTGTAGACATGTAGAAAGTATGTGTGATATCCTGGGTGTAAGAATTGGAGGAGTTTACGGTTCATATCGGTCTGGCCAACCATTCTTCAGGAGGGTATGTTACCATGATATCGAAGTCGAAGCTGGAGGGGCTCTACTCAGACGATGTGCGAGCTCTTGACCTGCTTCGACAGGTCATGCGTTCGCAGTTTACTGAGGTTGGTCGGTTGTTTCGCCAACAGCGCGGAGAGCAGGCCGCGGATTTGCTCACCGAACTCGCGGACATCGTCCAAATGATTGTGGATCGAATTGCGGATCTGCGCGAGATTGATCATCGCCGCAATGTCGAACTGATCATGTTGATGGAGAAAGTGAAACATTACGAGTTTGAACTATTCGATGCACTGTCGAGTACGGATCTGGACCATGACACAAAGCCCCCTTCACACGTGTGAAGGGGTGCTGCTTTTCCTCTTAAATTTTAGGAAATCTTGCTGTGAAAGTTGTTCCTTTCTTAGGAATGCTTTCAACAGAAATATCTCCACCATGATTTTCAGCAATTTTTCTGCAAATGGCTAAGCCAAGACCAGTTCCCGAAACCCCTGATCTAACAGAACCTGCCCTGTAAAAACGATTAAAGATATATTTTAAGTTTTCTTTTTCAATTCCAATACCTGTGTCTTTTATACCTAGTTCAATATGATCTGTTTTCTTTAGGGTGATAGTAATGATTCTTTGGTTAGAAATGTATTTAATGGCGTTACTTGTTAGGTTAGTAACAAGTGTTTCCAAAGCTTCTTTGTTACCTAAGACAAAGATATCCGGTTGAATCTCTTTTTCAATTTTAATATTATTTGTTTTGCAAAGCACATCCAAGTATTCAATCATCTCTTCAAGCAAAACACTTAAGTTTAAGAGCTCTTTTTTTGTATCCTGATCTTGCATCTCAATCTTAGCCAGTTTCAGCAGGTTATATATCAATCTGGATATTTCATCAACAGATTTTTCAAATTTAGCTAATTCTTTAATTGGTTTAGAACGCATCTTCAGAAAATCAAGCTCACCTTTAATGACAGTTAGAGGTGTTTGCAAAGAATGTGAAACATCATTCATGAAGTTCTTTTGTTCTTGCTGCATTTCTTTTATCTGTCTTGTTCTTTCTTCAACTCGTTGTTCCAATTCATTGGAATATTTTTGAACTTCCCAAAGCAGTCTAGCTTTTTCCAAAGCAACACCAGCTTGTAAAGAAAAAACATTTAACAAATCAATGTCTTGATTTGAGTATTCTTCGTCAGAAAGTTTTTTAGGAAGAAAAACAAGACCAATGACTTTGTCAGCAGCAAGTAGCGGCACAACCAGCCTTGCGGAATAATGCTTGGCACCTGTTAAGAGAACTTCGTTTTTTAATTCATCGGTTGGTGATATTTCTTTGATGTTTTGAATGTGTTCTAAGCTTAATTGTCCATCTGTTTCTGAAGTCTTTGACAATTTTGAGTTTGGGTTTGGTTTAAGAAAAAGGAAGTGCACTTCTTTAGTTTTGAGTATTTTTTGAAGTGCGTTTTTGCTTTTGTTAATTAGGGCTTCAAATTCAATCTCTTCGTTTAAAATACGGACTAGCTCAGTAACCGCTTTTGAATAGTCATAACGTTCTTTAAAAAAGATTTTATCAGTGATTCTTCTTAGAATTCTTTCAAGTAGAGGAGCTCCAAAAATACCAAGTAGTGTTGTTATGATCGCACTAACAAGACTTGCGGTTTTGCCGGTTGGTTCAAAATATATTGAACGTAAACCAAAAAGTAGTAGCAGATAGAAAGCGATGGCGATGGCGATTAAAAGGGAATAGATTACTCCGCGTTGAATAACTACCTTAATCTCTAAAAGATTATGTTTAGCTATTGCATAGGCAGTGCTTAAGATTAAAAGGGCTGTGCATGCTGGACCTAAAGCATAGAGATAATCAACACCTGAAAGAGGAAGTAAAATATCGAAAAACGCCGCTGCAATTATTGAAACTGTTGTGCCGATTAAGATGTATTTAATTTGTAGCCTGGTTCTAAGAGGTAGCGTTCCATATTTCCAAAGCAAAATTACATAACCAATTATGTAATATATTAAAAAGAGCAGTAAATACAAAGAGAAATTACCGCTTAAGATTCCGCCTACAGGGTGATCATAACTAAAACTAATAAACGGGTCGCTAATATAGACTTCGTTTAGAGGGAACTTAAAAAGATAGACTGTATTTGCCAGAATTGGTAAGAGTAATGCCAGATATATTTTCCAGTTTTTTCCAGGATGTCTGAAAGAATAGCTAAAGATAACGAAAAAGAAAACATAAAACAAAGCAGCAACAGAAGCAAGCTTTGTCCAAAGAACCAAGTTTTCTAGGTTTGTAGAAATGTCAGCAAAATATACTGAAAGAATCCAGAAGCCTGCGCTTAAAATACTAAGAGCAAAATATCCGACATCCTTTTTGCCGCGCCAGTGTCTAAACATCACAAAACTTAGGGCAAAACAGAAGATGCCAATTAGTGCTGCAAAGATTTCAATTAAATATCTGTAATCCATGGTCCCTCTAAAAAGTATTTACAGTATATACAAAAAAGACACACTTACAAAGGCGGGCACTCTTTTAAGGGCGCCCGCCAAGTTCGATCAGACATTCGGATGAGTTAATCTTCTGCATCGTAGCAAATGAGGCAGGCCCAATCCTTACTCTGGGCATCAGTGAAGTATCTGGGTATTAAGCGCACAAAGCGTACACCTGAAACAGACAGTAACGCAGAGAGAGTCTTGTCTTTTAGTTTGCCTTTGACAACAGCCTGAACATATTCAGAAACTACAGCATCAGCAGCTTTGCCAAGGCTTTCTGCATACGCAGTTAGTCCTGGTATTCTGCATGCTCCGACATATCTTGGAAGCTTTAGCGCCTGGGTTTGTTTAACTGCTGCCTCAAAAACAAACCTGCCTGCCCCACGAACTGACGCTGAGATACTGACTCCGTAAAGAACATTACCTCTTGGGTTGTGTGTTGCCCGGCAAAACCCTGCATCAGTCAATTTATCCCAACTACGGTTGTCCCCTGAGTCTCCTATATCAAACTCTCGTATTTGGGAGAAATGATGGCCGCAGACTTTATTGTTTGCCTCAACCAGCAGTAAGCCTTCCGGGAAGATCTCAAGCCATGTTAGAAACTGTCTCTGGCTGATGATGGGGACATCAGTATTACTCCAGGCTAGGCGTTCAGCTTCTGCAAATTCTGCGTAGTCGCTCTCTTTGGCACCTCTGACTCTGAAGATAGTCACATATCCTCCTAAGAGTCTTTTCTGGCAAGGACATAGATCATCCCGTTGTATTTGTTTTTTCCGAGACAGTCCTTTGAACTGACATCGATATTTGAGAAGCCAAGATCAAGCAATGCCATCAAAAGATCTTCTTCATCAATCGGGGTAGAGGGCAGGACATGTCCTCGAATGTTGTACGTGCTAGCCATGCGTAGTGCAGTCATCACCAGATAGCCTCCTTCTGAAATTCTCTTGCTCATATTTTTGAGTGCTTGAAACCAGAGGGTCTTACTCTGACTTACACACTCAGCGCAGAAGTTTGAGCTGACCAGATCAAACTTCTCTGGAGCTGTTGCGAAGAAGCGATCTCTGAGCACATCATATCTTGCCAAAGATATTTTTCGTTTCAGCTCTTGCTCTCTAATCATTATTTCTCTAGCAGTCGGCACTCTTCCGCATTCGTACTGTAGCGCCATTCTGATGTAGGAAACCCAGCGTTTGTCAGACCCAGTTCTGATCCAATTTTCAACTGCTTGTAGATTTGGTCTTAGAAAGTCCGTGAAGCAGATCCTGCTGGCGAGTTTAGAAAGACTGATCAGCTGGTAGATCGTAGGGCCTCCTCCTACCTCCAGCATAGACAATGCTTTGTCTGTTGACCGTAGCTCCTTTTGTGTTTTGGCGTAGAACCGAAGAAGTGCCAGGTTTTCTTCGGAAACGCCCCTAGGTGTTTCTGCATTTCCAAAGACAGATGCTTCGGGCAAAACAGGGTAGTAGGTCTCCAGGTATTCCTCAGGCCTGAAATTTCCCATAAGATATGGGTTTGATCTCGGTCTGTGAGTTAACCAGTTTCGAAAAGCTCTGACAGCGCTTGTCATCCTTTTTCCTCCTCATATTTTTAGTGTGCTTGTTTTGTTTCCTTTGGTTTAATGGGGTAATAAAAAAATAGCTAAAAGATGCTGAAGTTTAGCTAAAGAATATATAAAGGATATATAAATGTATTTTTAGGAAAGAAAAAAGCCTTGTAAAAGGCTTTTAATTACACGAAGCTAAGTTTGTAGCCCCTGCCAGGCACTGTTTGTATGAGCTTTTGTTTGTTGGGTAGATCAATCTTTTTCCTTAAGCTTAAAATGTGTGATTCAATGGTATTTGAAAAAGGATCAGCATACATATCCCAAACATGTTCCATAATCATGGCTCTTGAAAGAACAATATCCTTGTTCTTTAAAAGGTATTCTAAAAGCATAAATTCTTTTCTTGTCAGATATATGTCTTTACCATCGCGTGTTACTGTTTGTCTTTTTGTATCCAGAATTAAATCGTCAGCTTTTAGAATTTCTTCTTGAATATTTTTTGGTCTGCGCATTAGCGCTCTAATTCTAGCCACTAGTTCTTCAAATGAAAATGGCTTTATTAGATAGTCATCAGCACCA
>Ga0255338_1006155_pt1 | contig 10427 bp, 8 predicted proteins | sample MeOH1_35cm_T4_19_FD_203715 | JGI IMG/M metagenome (GOLD analysis project Ga0255338, IMG submission 203715) | Sandy soil microbial communities from University of British Columbia, Vancouver, Canada - MeOH1_35cm_T4_195 | ecosystem: Engineered > Artificial ecosystem > Sand microcosm > Unclassified ...
TTATTGTTGTGGAGCACGATGAGGAAATCATGCGTGCAAGTGACGCTATGGTCGATATGGGCCCGATGGCCGGTTCACTTGGCGGTGAAGTTGTCTTCACCGGAACCGTTGAAGATCTTCTTGCATCTGATAGTCTCACAGCAAAATATTTAACGGGACGCGAAGAAATTGCCGTTCCGCCCAAACGCCGAAAGTGGAAACACTTCATCGAAGTCTGCGCCGCGAGTGAAAATAACCTGCGCTCTCTGAACGTTAAATTTCCGCTGGATGTGATGACAGTTGTTACCGGAGTCAGCGGTTCAGGAAAATCTACACTCGTCAAGAAAATTCTTTACCCGGCTTTCCAGAAACAGCTAGGTGGTTACGGAGAACAGACCGGTCGTTTCGAAGGACTGAAAGGCGATTACGCTCACGTTACTGCTGTAGAATTTGTCGACCAGAATCCGATCGGGAAGTCTTCACGGTCAAATCCGGTAACGTATGTAAAAGCTTACGACGAAATCCGCGCTTTGTATGCCGATCAACCGATGTCGAAGACACGTGCGTACAAACCATCTCACTTCTCTTTCAACGTTGACGGCGGACGCTGTGAAGTCTGCGAAGGAGAAGGCGAAGTGGTGGTTGAAATGCAGTTCATGGCCGATGTCCACTTGTTGTGTGAAGCCTGCAAAGGCAAACGCTTCAAGGAAGAAACACTCGAAGTAGAATACCGCGGAAAAAATATTTACGATATTCTCACTTTGACAGTGGAAGATGCGATCACATTCTTCTCCGGGGATACTAACAACGCGGCAAAGAAAATTGTGAACCGTCTGCAACCGCTGCTCGATACCGGCCTGGGTTATGTTCAGCTCGGGCAATCGTCCAGCACCCTTTCAGGAGGAGAAGCACAGCGTATCAAACTGGCGTCTTTCCTGGGCATGGGCAACAACCAACCTCCTACTCTGTTCATCTTCGATGAGCTGACAACGGGTTTGCACTTTCACGATATCAAAACTTTGCTGAAGGCCTTCGAAGCCTTGATTGTGCAGGGACATTCCATCGTGATCATCGAACACAACCCGGATGTCATCAAATGCGCCGACTGGATTATCGATCTTGGTCCGGAAGGCGGAGATGGCGGCGGGTCTGTAGTCTTCGAAGGAACACCCGAAGAAATTGCGAAGAGTAAGACGTCTGTGACCGGAAAGTACATCAAAGACAAACTCAAGAAAACGGCTACAACCAAAGTTGGCTCCTGATGATTTGATGATGAGATTATTGAATGATAGAATGGCATTCATCCGGAATCATTAACTTCAATATAATTATTCTATCATCCTATCATCCTATCATCCTATCATCCTAGCATCCTAGCATCCTAGCATCGGGTCATCCGATAATCCCATCATCCACGAGGAATGGCAACCAAACATAAACTTCCCAAAAGCGACAACGACTTAGGTTTCGGCCGAAGCGCAACGAATGCCCGCAACATGAACAAAGACGGGACGTTCAACGTTGTACGTACAGGCGAGCCGCGTTTCAGGCATTATGAAATCTATCATCGTTTGATCACGATGTCGTGGACAAAATTCATCCTGTTGATTTTCTTGAGTTACACCATTGTGAATTTTCTTTTCGCCGGAATCTATTATTTGATGGGCGCAGAAAATTTATCCATGGATGCCTCTCACATGCACGAAGGAGAAAAATTCATGGAAGTGTTTTTCTTCAGTTCCCAAACGCTTACTACCCTGGGTTATGGACGAATTGCTCCGGTTGGATCACTCGCGAGCTCCGTATCGGCTTTCGAAGCGATGATCGGCCTCCTCGGTTTCGCCCTGGCTACGGGATTGCTTTATGGACGCTTTTCAAGACCACAGGCAAAACTTCTGTACAGTGAAAATGCAGTCGTTGCTCCGTATCGCGATGGCACAGGCTTGATGTTCCGCCTGACCAATATGCGTCGTAACCAGCTCATTGAAGTGGACATTGATGTGAATATGGGATACTTTGAACCTGAATCAAAAACACGATCGTTCATTAGTCTTCCGCTGGAAAGAAAAAAAATCAATCTCTTTCCAACGAGCTGGACCATCGTACACCCCATCAACGAAGAAAGCCCTTTATACGAACGCACACAGCGCGAACTGGAAGAAATGAACATCGAAATTTTCGTACTCCTTAAAGCGTTCGATGATACCTTCTCGCAAACGGTGTATTCACGCACATCGTATCGCGCATCTGAACTGGTTTACGGTGCGAAATTCATTCCGATGTTTACACAGCTGGAGAACGGAAAAACTTTGCTCGATCTGCGCTTGATCAACGCAATGGAAAAAGTGGAATTACCTCAACTTGCAGTGCAAAAGGAGCTTTCATAATCTTTGCGATCCCTCTGCGCCTTTGCGGTAAAAATGAAAAGGTTGTGATGAAAGTTAACCAGCGATCTTTTCTTCTCTGGAAAACTGCATCTCAAACAACCGCTTATACGGCCCATCCTTTTTCAGCAACTCGTCGTGCGATCCGGATTCAGCTATCTGTCCGTGATCAATCACGATAATATTCGTAGCATTCTGGATTGTCGCAAGACGATGCGCAATAATCACCGACGTTCTCCCTTTCGTGAGAACTTCCGTCGCACGCTGAATTAGAATTTCTGATTCAGTATCAATCGATGATGTTGCTTCATCCAGCACCAGTATCCGCGGATTGTAAACGTACACACGAATGAAAGCAATCAACTGCCGTTGTCCCACGCTGAGCATTCCGCCCCTTTCGCGCACGTCGAAATCATAATCGCCCGGCAAACGCATAATGAATTCGTGCGCTCCGACAGCTTTCGCTGCGGCAATAACCTGCTCTCTTGTGATAGCGGGATTCTCCAGCGTAATATTGCTCAGGATACTTCCCGAGAATAAGAACACATCCTGCAACACCACACCGATATTCTTCCGCAACGAAGCAAGTTCGTATTCCCGGATCGAAACCGAATCAACAGAAATTTCTCCTTTGTTGTATTCGTAAAACCTTCCCAGCAGATTTATGATGGAACTTTTACCGGAACCGGTTGCGCCGACCAGTGCGAGCGTTTCACCCGCTTTCACATCAAACGAAATACCTTTCAGAACATAATCTTCTTCGTTGTAGGCAAACCATACATCGCGGAACTGAATGTGCCCGTTGATGTGCTGAGCCGAAATCGTTCCGTCGTTGGAAATAACTTCATCCTGGTCCAGAATCTTAAACACACGTTCCGAGGCAACCATCCCCATCTGCAATGTATTGATACGGTCAGCGAGCATTCGGATCGGACGGAAGAACTGGTTGATGAGCAACACGAAAAATGCGACATCACCCGGCTCTGCAACAAGACCGAAAATCTGCTTTCCTGCGTACCAAACAAGAAGTCCCAGCGAAACTGAAATCAGAATTTCCACCACCGGAAAGAATACTGAGTAATACCAGACCGATTTCACATTCGCGTCGCGGTGTTTCTTGTTGATTTCATCAAATCGTTTCAGCTCTTCCTTTTCCCTGCTGAATACCTGCACAATTTTCATTCCCGTAATATGCTCCTGAACGAAAGTATTAAGCCGGGAAACCTGGTTACGCACATCCGTAAACGACTGCTTCACGGCGTTCTTAAACCACCACGTTGAAAGGAACATCACCGGAATGGTTGCCAGCACAACCAGTGTAACCTGCCAGTTCACATACAACATCGCTCCGAGGTAAATCACGATCGTCAGCAAATCACTGGCAATTACAATGAATCCCTGCGTGAAAACATCGTTGATCGCTTCGATATCCGAAATAACACGTGTTACAAGGGCACCGATGGGTGTATTATCGAAATACTTCGAACGGAATCCAAGAATTTTCTTGTGTAGCTGCGTGCGTATATCTCTCACAATCCGCTGACCGATCAGGCTGGTACAGTATTGCAGAATAAATTGCATGATCGATTCAAAACACAATAATCCGATCATGATTATCGTGAGCGTGAGCAAATGGCCCTCAAGAAAACTTTGATCATTCGCATCTGCAGGCAAGCGCACATAATCGTTCAGCGTGTACCGGATCAGCAACGGACGCACAATCACCAGAAACGAAAGCGTGATCGTCAGGAAAATAGAGAATGTAAAGAGCCCGCGATACGCTTTCGTGTACCCGAGCACCCGCTTCAGCAGATTCCAGTCAAATGCTTTACCCTGATCTTTACTCATCCCTCATCCTCCGTATTTACTGCGTACAATTCAGGATAGATCACTCTGGTAAGATATAATCCATGTGCCGGAACCGATTGACCAGCTTCCGACCGATCTCCTGATGCAACAATATCCTGCACATCCTTCAAACTAATTTTTCCACGGCCTACATCCATCAAGGTTCCCACTACCGCGCGAACCATGTTCCGCAAAAAACGATCAGCTGTAATTGTAAACACAATGTAATTTCCATGCTGCATCCACCATGCTTCCGTGAGCTTGCACTTTGTTGTCTTCTGATCAGAACCAACCTTACAGAACGCCGCGAAGTCTGTGCACGATGTCAGAAAATCTGCCGCAGTGTTCATCGCAAGAATGTCCGGAACATCGCGAATCTCCCAGGCCTGGTGATCATTGAATGCATCTTTGCCGACAAGCAGGTGATACTCGTACGTGCGTGACACGGCGTCGAAACGCGCATGTGCATTCTCCGGCATGGGCGTAAGTTGTTTCACTGCAATATCCCTTGGCAAAACTGCATTGAGATGATAAACGAAATCTTTCTGCTTCTCCGGTTCATTGTTGCTGTCGAAATGCGCAAAGTAATCGCGGGCGTGAACTCCGCTGTCCGTCCTTCCGCATCCTACCACCTCTATCGGCTCCCGTAATATCATACTCAGTTTTTCATTGAGCTGATGTTGAACCGTAAGCGGAGTATGCGGCTGAACCTGCCAACCCTGGTAAGCTGTGCCTTTGTAAGCGAGACGGAGAAAGTAGCGTGACACGTTTGAGGCGACAAAGTTAGGCAAAGGTCGTTGTTATTTGTAGCTACATCCGTACTTTCATGATCAGAATAACAGGTATGGACTGCTAACCCGCACTTAACAAATATTTTGACCTCTCTTGCCTCGCAGGCAGCCCCTTGGGTTACCTTTGTTTCAACGACAAAACCTCTTATGAATCAAGACTTTCAGCAACTTACCGAGCGCATCAGAACAGAAAGCGCTTTCGTCGACAAAATCAATGCAGAATTAGACAATGTTATCGTAGGACAGAAAACGATGATCGAAAGATTGTTGATCGCACTTTTGTCGAATGGGCATATCCTTCTCGAAGGTGTTCCTGGTCTCGCGAAAACACTTGCAGTCAAGTCACTTGCCGCTGCAATTCATGCCGATTTCAGCCGCCTGCAGTTCACACCCGATCTCCTTCCTGCCGATTTAACCGGTACAATGATCTATAACCAGCGTAAGGAAGAATTCACCGTACGCAAAGGACCTATTTTTGCAAACTTCGTTCTGGCCGATGAGATCAACCGTGCTCCGGCGAAAGTACAGTCGGCTTTACTCGAAGCCATGCAGGAACGCCAGGTCACCATTGGCGAAAATACGTTCAAGCTTCCGGAACCCTTCCTTGTACTGGCAACAATGAACCCGATCGAACAGGAAGGAACCTACCAGCTCCCGGAAGCACAGGTCGATCGATTCATGCTCAAATGCGTGATCACCTATCCTTCGAAAGAAGAAGAACAGCATATCATCCGACAGCAACTGCAGGCGGTGAAGAAAGTTCCGAAAGCAGTCTTGTCGCAGGAAGAAATCATGCGTGCGCGCAATGTGGTTCACGAAGTTTATCTCGACGAGAAGATTGAGAAGTACATCGTTGACCTTGTGTTCGCGACGCGTTACCCGGCGGAATACCGCTTACAGAAATTAGCTCCGATGATCACATTCGGTGGATCTCCGCGTGCATCGATTTCATTGGCACAGGCCGCAAAATCGTATGCATTCCTTCAGCATCGCGCGTTTGTTATTCCTGATGATGTTCGTGCCATTGCACATGATGTACTGCGGCACCGCGTTGGACTTTCGTATGAAGCAGAAGCAGAAAACATTACCACTTCCATGGTGATTGATGAAGTTATATCAGTGGTGCAGGTTCCTTGATTCCAGAATTCAAATCATAAATCACAATTCTGAAATCATAAATGACAGAAGAAGAGATCATACAGAAAGTCAAGCGGATTGAAATCAAGGCCCGCGGACTCACCAACCAGGTTTTTACGGGAGCGTACCACAGCGCTTTCAAGGGCCGGGGTATGAAATTTTCTGAAGTGCGGGAATACCAGCCCGGAGATGACATACGCACAATTGACTGGAATGTAACTGCCCGTTTCAACAACACCTTCGTAAAAGTTTTCGAAGAAGAACGTGAGCTGAGTGTGATGATCCTTGTTGACATCAGTAAATCGGGGCAATTCGGAACGACCGCACAGGACAAGAAAGACCTGATGACGGAAATTGCAGCCGTTCTCGCCTTCTCTGCTGTACTCAACAACGACAACGCCGGCGTACTTTTCTTCAGCGACAAAGTCGAAAAATTCATTCCGCCGAAAAAAGGACGTAAACATATTCTCCGCATCATTCGCGAATGCATCGTTACCGAACCGAAAGGGAAAGGCACGGACCTGGAGTCTGCATTGGAGCATTTCACAAATACGATGAAACGACGCTGCATCACCTTTGTTGTTTCTGATTTCATGGCGCCTTCGTTCGAATCTGTACTGAAAATTACAGCACGCAGGCATGATGTCATTGCATTGAATGTGTATGACCGTCGCGAACGCGAACTGCCTTCGATCGGACTTGTACAGATGGCCGATATGGAAACCGGAGAGCTTACCTGGATCGATACTTCAAGTGAAGCTGCAAGAAATAAGTTCGCGCGTACCGCAAGCATGCATCGTTATTTCCTGGACGATCTTTTCCAGAAATGCGGTATCGATTACGCACACATTACAACAGGAGATAATTACATCCGCAAGCTCTCAAAAATCTTCCGCAAAAGAGAAAAGAAACGCTGATGAAGAAATTTATTTACATATTCTTCTTCTCTCTGCTTTTTGCGGCGTCGCTTCATGCACAGAATGTAACAGCCGAAGCACAATTGGATCGTTATGCCATCCGTATCGGTGAACAGTGCACACTGAAATTATTTGTGCGCTATACCGAAGGAACGGCAAAAGCAGTTGTGACGTGGCCGGTGATTGACGACTCCATTACAACGCATATTGAATTCTCAGGTCCCGATACCGTTTCCACCACATTGGTTGATCGTGTGTCTGTGATGTACGAACAGAAATGTTCATGGGTCCTTACCAGTTTTGATTCCGGTTTGTGGGTGATTCCACCGGTACCGTTCGTTGTGAACAACGATACTGTATGGACAAACATGATTGAACTGTACGTCAATACTGTTCCCTGCGATACTTCACAGCCGATCAAAGCAATCGCCGGTATTTATGAAGTTCCGCCGCCACCCAAGCTTGCAGAGGATAATTCCATTTCCATCTGGTGGTGGATTGGTGGAGGATTACTGCTTATCACCGGCATTATACTTTTCCTCTTATCGCGGAAGAAAAAAGCACCACCCGTAGCCGAAACAACCGTGCCGCATCACGTGCTGCTACCTCATGAAGTTGTACTGCAAAAGCTGCATGAAATGGCCATCAACAAACCATGGCGCAACGGCAATATGAAGGGGCATTATACCGAACTCACCGAACTCATGCGCGGCTGGGTGGTCGAGCGGTTCCGTTTCCCTGCTATGGAAATGACTACCTACCAGATCATGATGCGCTTGCGTCGCATGCCCGACAGCGGAAATAAAACTTCAGAGCTTGAACATGTACTTCGTACAGCCGACCTGGTAAAATTCGGCAAACAGGTTCCGGATGAATTCGTCAACGAAAAGTGTATCCAGAACGCGATTGACTTTGTGATGTCCACTTCATTTGCAACTGTGCAGATGCCTCCGCCTCCTCCACCTTTTTATCCCCCGCAACAATGACAGGTTGGTGGAATAACATAACGTTTGCTTATCCATGGGCTCTGTGGGGACTGCTTCTCATTCCGGTAATGGGAGTTGCGCTTTTCTTCTTCGGAGGTCGTGGCCGTCCCGTGATGCAGATCTCCTCACTGAAATTTTTCAGCGGACTCAAAACTCCCATGCGGGTAAAGATGCGCCCGGTTCTCTATGTGCTTCGCCTGTTTGTGCTGGCACTTCTCATCTGCGCTTTTGCACGACCGCAATCCAAACTTGCCTGGAGAAAAAATCACGGAAACGGAATCGATATTATGATGTGCATGGACGTTTCAACGAGTATGGAGGCCATCGACTTTACCCCATCGCGAATTGAAGCAGCAAAGGCACAGGCAATACGTTTTGTCACTACCCGCCCTGATGATCGTGTGGGTATGGTCGTATTCAGCGGTGAACCTTATACACTTTGTCCGCTCACCACCGATCATGAGGCCCTGGCCAACCTGATCTCCCAGACACAAACCGGTTTCCTCGACGATGGAACTGCTATCGGAATGGGACTGGCTAAAGCTGTGGAACGGCTGGAGGACAGCGAAGCGAAAAGCCGTGTTGTTGTTTTACTGACCGATGGTGAAAATAATGCCGGTGTAATTTCTCCGGAAGATGCCGCACGACTCGCGAAAACGTATGGCATCAAAGTGTATATTATCGGACTGGGTGCTACCGAAGGCGATGTATTGCAACCTACATTGCAGAATCCCGACGGAAGTTATGTGAGTGCGTATGCCCCTGTAAACATCGATGAAAAACAACTGATGGAAATGGCCGGCACCACGGGCGGAAAGTACTTCCGCGCAGGAAGTGATCTGCAGTTGCAGGAAATCTATGACGAGATCAACACGATGGAAAAAACTGAATTCGACAAAGATGAAGCGCAGGCGCGGCAGGAAGAATTTCTTCCGCTGATTTTCTGGGCTGCATTCTTATTCGGAATTGAATTGCTCCTTCGTTACACCCTATTCGACAGCGTAACATGAGTTTTGAGAATCCGATTTTCCTTCTGTTCATGCTTGTGGCTATTGTTCCCGCAGGACTGATCTGGTTTTCATTCCGGCGAAGAGAGGAGCGGCTCCGTGCATTTGCCGAAACCCGCTTCATCAGCAAACTCATTGTAGGTGAAAGCAAAATGCTCCGTCTGATCAAAGGCGGTTTGCTGATTCTCGCCTGTATTTTCCTGAGCATTGCAGCTGCAGGGCCCCGGATTGCCGGCGGCACCGAAACGGTCAAGTTGCGGGGTATTGATATTGTAGTTGCAATTGACGTTTCCAACAGCATGCTTGCTGATGATCTCAAGCCGAACCGCCTGGAGAAAGCGAAACTGGCACTAACAGATTTGCTCGCCAACCTGGAAGGAGATCGACTGGGTGCAATTGTTTTCGCAGGAGAACCTCGCACCAATCTCCCTTTGTGCGATGACAGGAGCGCCGCAGAAATGATCATTAATTCTATTTCTACCGAATCGGTTTCTTACCAGGGCACTGCCATCGGAATGGCCATAGATCAGGCAGTGACTGCGTTCAATAATTCCGAAGAGGGTCGCGGCAAAGCCATCATCATAATCTCTGATGGTGAAAACCACGAGGACGATGCCGTGGAGGCGGCGGAAAAAGCGGCGGAAAAAGGAATTATCGTTTGCACAATCGGAATCGGATCAACGGATGGATCAACTATTCCGATCCCCGATGAGAATGGAAACATCACCGAGAAACGCGATGGTAGCGGAAATGTCGTAATCACGAAGCTCGACGACGGGTTGCTGAAAGATATTGCTGCTGCCGGAAACGGCACCTATGTGCGCGCCACGAATGAAGATCTTGGTTTAACAACAATTATGGGTCAGTTGCGTGAACTGGGCAAAACAAGCAAAGAGAGTCAGCGTATAAGTAGCTATACCCCGGCATTCCACATAGTGGTTGCTGCGGTAATTTTGCTGCTGATTGTGGAATTATTCCTTGCAGAAGGAAAAAGAAAACGAAAACTACAGGAGAAATGAGAAAGTATTTTTTCATTGCAGTATTGATACTCGTATCGGCGGTAAATGTTGTGGCCCAGGCTCCGGCGCAGGACACTTCAAAAAATCGTGATCATTGGGTAAATACCCGTGCCGGCAACGGATTCTTCAGGAATAAAAATTTCAAACAGGCCGAAGAGAAATACCGTGCAGCTCTCCAGACCGACAGTTCGAAAACTGTTTCCAGCTACAATCTTGGAAATTCATTGTACGAGCAAAAGAAATATGAGGAAGCCGGGAAAGCTTATGCCGATGCGCTTGACTCAAAAAATAAAGACACACTCAATCGCGGTTGGTATAATCTTGGCAATTCACTCTATGAACAAAAGAAATACAGTGAA
>Ga0255338_1006156_pt1 | contig 10427 bp, 14 predicted proteins | sample MeOH1_35cm_T4_19_FD_203715 | JGI IMG/M metagenome (GOLD analysis project Ga0255338, IMG submission 203715) | Sandy soil microbial communities from University of British Columbia, Vancouver, Canada - MeOH1_35cm_T4_195 | ecosystem: Engineered > Artificial ecosystem > Sand microcosm > Unclassified ...
TACTTCAAGCAGTTCAGCTACCCGGTGATCGAGCACGATCCCTACCTTCAGCCGCCCGCGGCTCAGGAGCTGGTAGCCGCTGATGCCGGAGGCAACTGATGACTCAGAATGACGGCGGGGGGATGGATCCCGGCCTCTCCGCGGCACTGGCAGCCATCATGGGAGGCGGCGCCGGCGGCGCGATGACCACCGACCAGTTGAACGGCCTACTCTCGCAGACGCTGTTCGGCGTCTCCGGGCGCAAGGGCATCACCAGTCAGCCGCTGACTGGACTGATGCCGAAGTGGATCTACTCCAACCCGACGCTGCGCTCAGCGGTTCAGGGCGGGGTCATCGACCCCTACCTGGTGACCGACAAGCCGGACACCTGGCGCGTCTATGTGGGCAGTGGGCAGATAAAGCTCCCGACGCCGCCGAACAAGTTCACCTCGGACATGACCCCCGGAGTGAACTACACCCTCCCCGAGGGCGGGCACGACAAGACCGAGATGGTCGCTGCCGTCAAGAATCAGCCCTACACGTGGTCCTCGGATCAGGTGGCTGAGGCGATCAAGAAGTTCCAGGCCGCTGGCGTGTCCAACGTCGTGGACTTCGACTCGATGACCTCAGCATGGGGTGGGCTCGTGGAGCGAGCCGGCGCGATGTACTCGATGTCCTCGGGTCAGACCAAGGTAACCCCGTGGGATGTGCTCGATCTCTACAAGAGCGAGCGATCCAAGGCAGGCACGCTGAGTGGCGGCGGCAGCGAGGCAAGCGCATCTCCGACCAAGGTTACGCAGACCTCCCGTTCGGTGGCTCAGATCACCCACGGTGACGGATGGAGCGCGTTGCAAAACACGCTCTCCCACATGCTCGGACGCGATCCGAGCGATGAGGAGACGCGCGATTTCGTGGGCAGGATGAATCACCTCGCCGCGGCCAACCCGACGATCAGCACCAGCACGACGTCTGGCATCGGCTCCGCGCACCAGTCGACCACCTCGCACACCAAGGGCGGCTTCAACGCGAACGACGTACTGGAGAACGCCTACCAGGACGCGCAGAAGAATCAGGACTACGCGGAGTATCAGTCGGCCACGACGTACTACAACAGTGCGCTGAGCGCCCTCGGGGCTATCGGTGGCTGACCTGGCCGACGAGCCGACCCTGAACGACCAGATCGGCACTCTCAGTGGCGACACGCCCCTCAGTGGCAGTGGGTCGCTCGGAGAACTCACCTTCGACTCAGCGGGACCTCAGTCGGTCCCGATCGACCCGGCGAAGGCACAGAAGGACCCGCAGGCGAAGTTGCACATGCCGGTGCTCAAGCAGAACACCACTACCTCGGTCTCGGTGAGTGGTGGTGGCGCAGGAGCCAACGGCGGTGGAGCCTCGAACTCCGGGCCATTGGCCGGAGCGACCGGGGGCGGACAGCGGGCTCAGGTCATCGCAGCAGCGCGCAAGCTTCTCGGTGTCCCTTACGTGTGGGGGGGCACAAGTGCCAGCGGCGTCGACTGTTCCGGCCTTGTTCAGTGGGCGTTCGGGCAGGCGGGCATTTCCATGCCTCGCATCTCTGCTGACCAGGCTCGCCACGGCAAGCGCGTCGCGATCAGCGACTTGCAGCCCGGCGACTTGGTCGCGTGGGACAACTCCAGTCGCAACAACGGGGCTGACCACATTGCCATCTACATCGGCAACGGAATGATCATCGAGGCCCCGAGGCCCGGTCGGAGCGTGCAGCTCAGTCACCTCTACGACCTCAGCGAAGCGTGGGGCGTGAGCCTCTCCTACGGCGGCGGCGGCGGTCGACCGCGTCGCCCGAAGGCCATTAGCAATACGGCGAACAAGCCGCACCTCACCTGACGGGACGGATATGGCAGTCGCTAAGAAGAAGCCGGCCAAGAAGCCGGCCCCGCAGCCGAAGGCGAAGGGCAAGGCTAAGGGCGGGGCGAAGAAGGATGCCATCAACGAGCAGAAGATGGCTGCTCAGTATGGGTTCGCGCTTGCGTTCATGAACAGCGATCCCGAGCTGAGTGCGCTGTTCAAGTCTGCCGTCAAGGGGACCTGGACGCCCGACATGTTCGTGGCAAAGCTGCGGAACACCAACTGGTTCAAGACCAACTCTGCGTCGGTCCGTAACGCGATCATGATGCAGACCTCGGACCCGACGTCCTACAAAGAGAACGTCGACAAGATGACGGCCCAGGTGCGCGACGCCTGGGGCAAGGCATACGGCATGGACTCGGTCGCCGGGATTGACGAAGGCACCATGCACCAGTGGGGCGAGACCGCCTTCCGCATGGGCTGGACCCAGGAGCAGCTGATCGACCACATGGCGTCGTCGGTCAACTTCCAGCAGTTGATGACGTCCAACAGCCTCGGCGGCTCTGCCGCGGAAGCACGCAGTCAGCTCCGCTCGCTCGCCGAGAACTACGGCGTGGACCCTGGGCAGACGTGGATGGCCGACAACCTAGGCCGACTCATCACCGGGGACGACACGATCGAGGGCGTTCAGGCTCGCATTCAGGACCTCGCCAAGCAGCAGTATGGAGCCTTCGCCGATCAGATCGACGCCGGCCACACGATCGCGGAGATCGCAGATCCCTACAAGCAGAAGATGGCCGACCTGCTGGAGATGAACCCTGCCGACATTGGCCTGAAGGACAACATGATCCAGAAGGCACTGACCGGCAACAAGGACCCGAAGACGGGTGCACTGGTGGCGCAGAACCTCAACGACTTCGCCAATGGAGTCCGTCAGGACTCCCGCTGGCAGTACACGTCCAATGCCAAGCAGTCCGTCGCCAACACCACTGCCCAGCTCCTCAGGGGCTTCGGGCTGATGGCGAGCTGATCTGATGGCTATCAACTTCACGGACGCACAGAAGTCCGCCTTCGACATCATGAATGAGATGCTGACCAACTACGGCCTCGGCTCGTTGGCTGGCACGTTGCAGAACATCGTCCTCGCTGGCATCACGGACACGACTGAGATCAGCCTCCAACTCCAGAACACCCAGGAGTGGAAGACGCGATTCGCTGGCAATGAACTCCTGCGCCAGAAGGGACTGCCGGTCCTCGACGTCGCGCAGTATCTCTCCGTTGAGTCCTCCTATGCCCAGGTGATGAAGAACTACGGACTGCCGCAGGGCTTCTATGACGACCCTGCCGACTTCTCGAAGTGGATCGGCAACTCGGTCTCCCCGAACGAGATTCAGCAGCGGGCTCAGATGTACGCCGACGTGGCGCGCAGGGAGGACCCTGCGCTCACCGACCAGTTGCGTGCGATGGGCCTCGGCGACGGAGACATCCTCGCCTACATGATGGACCCCTCGCGGGCGCTTCCGCTGATCCAGCAGAAGTACCAGACGGCCCTCATCGGTGGGGCGGCGCGTCGCGCCGGCCTCACCCCGGACACCGCCTACGCCAAGCACCTCGCCGACCTCGGTGTCACCGAGCAGCAGGCAGCGCAGGGCTACGGACAGGTGGCCCAGGAGATGCCCTCGGCGCAGAAGCTGGGGCAGATCTACAACGACTCGATCTCCCAGTCCGACCTTGAGTCCGAGGTATTCGACAGCAACGGAACTGTGACCAACAAGAAGAAGCGCCTCGCCTCCCAGGAGCGGGCTGCCTTCTCTGGCAGCGCTGGCGTCGGCCAGAGCAGTCTCAGTCGCAACACCAGCGGCTCTTACTGATGGATCGCGTCTGCACTCAGTGCGGACGCGACCAGCCTGACGACGCACGCGCAACGTGTCCCCACTGTGGGGCGTGGAGGCGTGATGGCGAAGCGTGACGAGTTCGAGGTGGAGTGCAGGGCGAGGTTCGCCCACTACTGCCGCCTCTACGCAGCGGCACCGTTCCATGCCGACAAGAAGGTCCACGCCGAGAAGGCGTGGGTAGAGATCGACGCCTTCCTTGATTGGCGCGATTTCCAGGCCCTCTGAGGCCCCCAAGAACCTGACGCGACCGACCGGCCCGCGTTCAGTGCGACCGAAGACCGGGAGCAGGAGCGAGTCACCCCATACCTCCGTGGGGTGCTTTGGCCTGCGAATACACGAAACGGAGTGGCTCACATGAGCGACAACATCAAGCACATCGACATCGACGCCGAAGATTTCGAGGACGCCCCCAAGGCGCTCCGCGACTACGCCAAGGCGCTGAAGAAGCAGTATGAGCAGGCAGTGACAGAGCGCGACGGCGCTCGCAAGCAGCTTGCCTCGCGTGCGGTATCCGATGTGCTGGGCGACAAGGGATTCAAGAACCCCAAGCGCGTCGAGCGAGATCTTCTCGCTGACGGCATCGACCCACTGGACAACGGTGCGGTCGAGGCGTGGCTCGCTGACAACAGCGACGACTACGCGAGGTCCGAGGGTTCCGCGACGTCCAATCCCGGCACCGATCAGACCGAGGTGCAGAAGGCACTCCAGCAGGCCTACGAAGCCATCGCTGGAGGCGACCAGCTCAAGTCCGCTGCCGACCTGTCCAAGTGGGACCTGGCCCAGTCAGAGATCACCCCGGACATGGATGGGCAGCAGGTCATCGAGGTCTACAGGAAGCACGGGATCTGACCATTCCAAACAACGCAAAGGAGTAAAGCGTCATGGCTGACGTCTTTACCGGAACTGCCGCGTTGTCCAATACCGTTCAGGCTGCGGTCGATCAGTACATTCGCGCGGAACTTCGGCACACCCCGATGCTCCGCTCGATCGCTGACACCCGCCCTGTCTCGGTGGACAAGCCCGGTTCCTCGGTCGCTCTGTACATCCACAGCGACCTTGCAGTGGCGACCACGCCACTGTCGGAGACGGTTGACCCCGACTTCGTGGCACTGCCCAACCCGACGAGCGTGACCCTGACTCCGCTGGAGTACGGTAACGCGACCATCGCGACTATCAAGGCCAAGGCCACGTCGTTCGCGGACGTCGACCCGTACCAGCGGGACGCGGTCATGTACAACATGCGCGACTCGCTCGACGTCCTGGTTCAGGGCGTCGTCTCGGGCGGCACCAACGTTCGCTACGCGAACGCCAAGACGGCTACCAACACCGTCACCAGCCAGGACACCATCAAGTCCACCGACGTTCGCTACATCGTGGCGAAGCTCCGCGGCAACGCCGCGGCTGGCAAGCGCGGGGACCTCTACGGTGCCTGGATTCACCCGGACGTCTCGTGCGACCTTCGCTCCGAGACTGGCGCTGGCGCATGGCGCGACAGCCACCAGTACGCCGCTCCCGGCGTGTTCTGGCCGGGCGAGATCGGTGTCTACGAGGGTGCGTTCTTCGTGGAGACCGCTCGCGTGAAGGTCGCCAACGACGGTGCTGACGGTACCGACCCGGGTGTCGGCCCTGACGCGGTGTACCGCACCATCTTCGCGGGCAAGGAGGCCCTCGCTGAGGGCGTCGTGATCGAGCCCGAGGTTCGGATCGGCGTGGTCCCCGACCGCCTGAACCGGTTCTTCCCGATGGGCTGGTACGGCTACCTCGGCTGGACTCGCTTCCGCGAGAAGGCGCTCTACCGGTTCGAGTCTGGTTCGTCCCTGGCTCCGAACTCCTGATCCCTCTTGGGATTTCTCCGGCTCACCAGCTTCGGCTGGTGGGTTCGGGGTGACCCCAAGAACGATCTAAGCCCGGAGGGGCCGACCCTATGACTGCACCAGTATCGCCCGAGTCGGTGCCCGTCCAGTTGACGCGCATGGAGGGCAAGCTCGACCTCGTACAGCAGCGCATGAACGACCTTGTCCCCCGCGTCGATCGCCACGAGGGTGAGATCGCCGGCCTGCAACTGGAGACCCAGCGCCTGTCCCTTGAGGCGAAGGCACGAGACGAGACGGCCATCGCCCTGGCCGTCGCGCTGAAGGACGCCAAGGAGACACAGGAGGCCACCTCGCGTGCCGAGGCTGCCAAGGAGGCAGCCAAGGAAGGCCAAAAGTGGTCCCCGATCCAGCGACTCGTGCTGGTCGGTGGAGTCGTCTCGGTTGCGGTTCAGGTACTTCAGGCGCTCGGGAGGTAAGAGATGCCGTTCATCTTCCACCTCGCGTTCCCGTTCAAGAAGCACGTCGAGAACTCGATCCGCGGAGTCAGGCTCGCCGCACGGCGGCACTTCAGGTGGATCGACGCAGACCTGCTCATCACCAAGGCAGACCCGACCTGTCGCCACTGTCCGGCAGGCGTGTGCCCGGGGCACATCGTCTGGACCCACTGGGACCGGCCGATGCTCAAGGATGGGTTCTTCGACCCACTGCACAGGCTCGACCCGCACACGCGGGTCCGCGACATGACGCTGGACGAAGTACTCAGACTGCGCACCAAGGACGGCTACCGAATCCATACCGCAGAGGTCCTGTTTCGCGTCTGTGCGGCCCAGAACATCGGGGCCTACGTGGAACCCAAGGATGACCCGCGCTTCGAGCAGGACTGGCCCTGGAGGCGTCTGAGGGCACTCTCTCGGCTCCGCTCAGTGCGCTTGCGCTCACGCACCATCAAGGACTTCTCCACGCTCGGCGCTGGCACTCGGCGAGCCCGCGCTGCGCGACGCAATGGCGTCCCCGCCCGAACGATCAGAGGCTGACATGACCTACCCGGCACCCACCGCCCCGTTCCTCGCCGCCAAGTACCACGGCGGACCGCAGGTCCCCCGGCTGATCGTTCTTCACTCCACCGTCTCGCCATGCAGGGAGGGGCAGGCGAAGGCCACTGCTGAGTTCTTCGCCAAGGGCACCCATGTCGCCTCGGCCCACTACTCGGTGGACCCCGGCGACGTCTGGCAGTCGGTCCACGATCACGTCGTGGCCTACCACTGTGGCTACAACCAGGACTCCATCGGGATCGAGATGTGCGACTATCCCGACGCCATCAACAAGTCTCGCTGGGACGACGCTGACCACCTTCGGATGGAGCGTCGCACCGCTCGGCTGGTGGCCGAGCTGTGCCTCGCCTACAACATCCCCCCGCGGTACGTCGGCAAGCTTGCGCTGCTCGCCGGCCTCAAGGGCGTGACCACCCACTCGGTGATGTCCTCGACCTACCACAAGTCGACCCACTGGGACCCGGGCGCATGGCGCAGGTTCCGCTTCATGCGCCGTGTTCGCCGTCAGGTCAAGCGGATCAAGGCTGGCCTCTGACGATGCCCACCTTCACCCCACCGACTACCACCGAGTCATCGGACGACAGGTTCTTCGGTCGCTTCCAGGTGACCGTTGGCGTCTCGGTCATCTGGAACGGGACCACGTTCGTGTCACGTCCGTACCCGTGGCTGGGAGACCTGGTCGACCTCACCGAGGGGCTGACCTGGTTCCAGGGTGGACGGACGTACCAAGTTGATGACATCACGGCCGGCCTGCTTCAGAACGCCGGATTTGCTACCGACTCCCTTGGCTACGGCGAGGGTGGTTACGGCGTTCAGGGTTATGGAGGAAGTCTGTGACGTACAACATCCCGACCCACGGCAAGCCGAACTGGGACGACGAGATCAACCCGAGTCTCCAGTACCTGAAGGACACCGCAGAGGCTGCCGAGACGCCCGCGGGGGCGCAGTCGAAGGCCAACGCGGCCTACACTGCCGCTGTGTCCACCGCCGCGGGAGACGCCGCCTCGAAGGCCGACGCTGCCCGCGACGCAGCCATCGCTGCGGCGAGCGCGGACGCAACCACGAAGGCAAATGCCGCCAAGGCCGATGCCATCGCCGCCTTCCCGGATGTGGTTGATCCATCCGCCGCCGCTGCGGCAGTGCGTCTGATGAGCAAGCTTCAGGCCAACCAGTCCGACGCCTCGCTGGTGTACGTCGGAGACTCGACCACGGCGATCTACGGCACCCCGTGGACGACCCGGATCGCACAGAGGCTGGCCGGAGCGTTCCCCGCCTACACGGTGAAGATCGCTCAGTGGAACACGAACAACACTCCGTATGTCGACCCGGGTGACTACGCCGCATGGACGACCCTCCAGACCGGCACCGGCAGTCACACGCTGTGGATCTACAACGGGGGCGCTGGCGGAACCAACTGCCGGTATCCGCTGACTCGACTTACCAACATGGTCGTCACCCCGAACCCGGACCTGGTCATCATCGACCACGGTGCGAATGAACTGGCCTTCTCTGCGACCCACATCCCCGATGACTTCCGTGCCCAGTACCTGTGCCTGACCGAGTCGATCCGCGCCGCGGTCCCCACCGCGGCCATGCTGTGTGTGAGTCAGCACGTCGTCACCACAGCAGGGGCGCCCGACTCCTTCATCGTTGCCGAGATGATCCGACAGGTCTGCGAGGCTCGCGGCTACGGCTACGTGAACATGACCCAGGTATTTGCCGACCTCGGGTCCGCACGCACCGACTACATGACGGACGGGGCTCACTGCAACGACCTCGGCCAGACGCTGTGGTCCGACACGATCTGGAAGCGCGTGTTCTCCAACATCGGGACCGCTCCTCAGCCTCAGTTGGCCTCCACTTTCACTGCGCCGGTAGGCAAGGACCTACTAACCAACGGTCAGTTCTCCTCGTTCGATGGCACGAGCGCTCCGACTGGATGGACCGCCGCGAACGTGACCCTGTCGAAGGACACCGTCAACTTCGAGGGCACCAACGGCAGTGCCTACAGCCTCAAGATGACCTCCACGGGGACTGGCGTCGCCACGTTGTACCAGAGTGCCAACGCGCAGACGCTGGCCCGCCTGAAGGGCAAATACGCCACGCTGACGGCCCGCTGCCGGGCCACCAGTCCCGCTGCCGACAGCACCTCCAGTAGGGCTGTGGTGAACCTGTATGACGGCGTCACTGACGCGCAGGGCATCTACGACGTGTGGTCCGATGGGGACTTTGTCTATCACTCAGTGACTCTGAAGATCAGCCCTTCGGCCAATCAGGTGACGTCATACCTGATCTGCGACAACCTCGGAACCAACGTGGGCACGGTCAATGCCTGGGAATGGGCCACCCTCGTAGAGGGCATCCTTCCGAGTTGTCCCGAGATCGTTGCCGGACAGTACCTGCGAAGCAACTACAAGCAGACTCTCTCCGACTCCAGCAAGCAGCAGGTCGCCGTCAACGGTGGCCTGCGCCGCGTACCCGAGGCGATCGTAGAGTCCGGCAAGTACTGGATTCTCGCCGGCATGGGATCGGTCGGAACGCAGGCGCTCACGGCAAGCCGTGAGTACGCCGTGCCGTTCGAGATCACCTCCGAGGTCACGATCAACGAGCTTGACGTCGAGGTGACAACGGCGGTTGCCGCAACCACGGTTCGGCTCGGCATCCGGCCCCACGACCCGCTGACCGGAGAGCCGCTCAACGGAGCGCCGCTGGTCGACGCTGGCACGATCGACTCATCCACCACCGGAGTCAAGCCGAAGGCGCTGGGCTCCAGCCTCAACCTGAAGCCTGGTTGGTACTGGTACACGGTCACCGCTCAGGGCGGCGCCCCGACCGTGAGGGCGAGTACTCCATCTGCGATTGGGTGGCCCGCGCCGATCAAGGCGACGTCCGCCGCTGGCCTGAGTCAGTTCAACATCGGATCTGGGTACATCCAGGATGGCGTGACAGGGGCACTCCCCTCCACCTGGGTCACCCTTGCGCCCAACACTGTCTCCGCTCCGCGGATGCTAGCGAAGTCGGTCTGATCCAACCCGAGAGAGGGGCTCTGCCGTGGCGGCAGGAGAGACGTTGCAGTATGCGATGAACCGCAAGGCGGGCACGCTCGTCGGCGACGTGCCTACGCAAGACGCCCAGGGCGCAGCGAACATCTGGGCCGGGACTACCGGGCTCGATCTCGTGGAGGCGCTGAACATCAAGGCGCTCAATGCACTCCCGGACTACCGGGAGCTTGCCGGAGTGCTCAATCAGCTCGCCGGAACGGTCGGCCTTGAGGTCGACGGCGCTGCGGCTGCCATTCCGTGATATTGACACTATCGACGCTGGAGGCCCCCATGGGCGAGAACTGCTCAAGCAACTGCCCCACGAGGGACCATGAGTCCTTCGGGGCCTGCCTTAGGGCCAAGGGCGCACGAGTCGCATACTGCTCCTCGGCGAGCAATCAGGACTACACCACGCAGAAGCGCTGGGATAAGTCCCTCGATCGCTATCGCGCAGCGCGCGCTGAGGGCATTCAGCCGGCCTCTACGCGCCCCGACGCGGTGGAGCGTGCGGTGCGCCTCAGTGACGCCGCAGGGAGTGCGTGGACGGCGTGAGCACATTCGATGACCTTGTCAATGACGTCCTCCAGACGCTTTACGGCTACGGCCTGTCGCAGCCGCGGGCGGCATTCCTAACCGCTGCGATCACGGCATCTGATCTGTCGCTCGCCGTGGGTGATGCCACCGGCTTCGAGCAAGGCGTCGCGGAGATCGGAAACGAGACTATCTTCATCGAGTCAGTAGACTATGGCTCTGGAGTGCTGACGGTCTCACCGGACGGCAGGGGATACGGCGGCTCTACCGCCGCCACCCACGCACAGGACT
>Ga0255338_1006157_pt1 | contig 10417 bp, 10 predicted proteins | sample MeOH1_35cm_T4_19_FD_203715 | JGI IMG/M metagenome (GOLD analysis project Ga0255338, IMG submission 203715) | Sandy soil microbial communities from University of British Columbia, Vancouver, Canada - MeOH1_35cm_T4_195 | ecosystem: Engineered > Artificial ecosystem > Sand microcosm > Unclassified ...
GTCCATAGGATGAACATGCAAAAGAGCATCACCATCCTCGGGGACCGCGACAACATGGGCAAAGGCTCCAAGATAGGGTTCAATTTGCGCCTTAGTGCCGTCGGTTCTCGTGAGTGTTACCATCAACATAGTCATTTTACCGGCAACAATTTTAGTATTCGAAAGTTCAACTTTAGAATTTCCAGAAACTCCAGTGCGCACATCTCCTAATACAGGAGGTAAAGGCCAGGCAGGAGCGCCTCCAGAAATATCCAGGCGGTTTGAAGCTGTGAACTCTTCTTTATCAATAGAAAGCTCACCTTGCGCCCATACCCAGTAGTTTCCATTGACGGAGAAGTTAAGCTCTACACTCCAAAGCTTGCCGTCGAATTCAGGATGAACATGTTGAAACTCATTCAGTGAAGGGTCATAGGCCATAAAATGCATTTTTTTCTCATGAAGAATATTGAGATCTTGGTCCGTAATCAGTTTATTATTTTTTGTATCTACTAATTGAAACTGATAAATCACTTTTCCGGCGCTGGCCGTTTGAATTTCTGGTTCCAGAGCGACGCGTGATTCATCGCCATGGGCAGATGCAAATTGGCTCACGAAAGATATTAAAACTGCAGCAAGTAGTGTCTTCATTAAGTCCTCCAAAGATTTTTATTGACAGAAAAAATATACCCCGGGTAGGGTATATGTCAACTTGTCCTTTAACTTGAATAAGGGGAATGCGTGTTAGAAACAAAAAAGCATTCAAAAGCGAACAGTAAATTAGAGAAACTTTCAAAAAATGAAATGCATTCGGGTCATGGAGATCATCCAGATCACTCGATTCACTTAAAACGTCTAAGCCGTGTTAAAGGCCAAATAGAAGGCATAGAGAAGATGATTCTGGAAAAACGTTACTGCCCGGACATTATCAATCAGGTAAAGGCTGCGTCTGCGGCGTTGAAGGCTGTGGAAGCTGAGATATTTAAAGCCCATTTGCGTGGATGTGTTAAATCGGCTTTTAGATCTCAAGACTCATTTGAATCAGAAGATAAAATTCAAGAAATAATGAAGATGGTTTTTTAAAAGGGGATTTGATGAAGGCATTAAGTAAAATTGTTTTAGCAATCGTCGGGTTATATTCCCTGTCAGTGTTTGCTGATGGGACGCCTGAAGATTTGAAGTATTACCGTGATTTGACCTTACAAATCAGAAGCGATGCGACCTTTAAGGTTCCATTTATTGGCGGAGATCAGGACTTTGATTATAAATTCGAAATGGGCGCGCCAATCTATCCTAAGCCGATTGTCGTAGACACACCATCTGTCACAAATTCCAAGAAATTTTACCGGACATTTTGGGACCGCATCTTTGTAAAGGATGGATCGAGAATTGTGTTAAATGGTCAGGAGATTCCTCTGACCTGTATTTTTGTTTCCGGGCAAGACAATAGATTTTCGGGCTTTAGTGATCCTAGATTCCCTGAATTCATTATGAAGGTCTATCTTGTGGCTAATGACTATACTTGCACGGGACCCTTAAATCCTGGTTTCCCCCAAAATGGCGGCAAAGAACAGGCTTGGGATACCTATCTGTATTATGAAATCAGAGACCCAACCATCATGCTTCCGACAGAGATAAAAATTCGCTATCGTTGGAATGAGTTCAACGCTGTGTTAGTGAGGTAGGAAATGAGAGCGATATTGCTTAGTGCTTTGTTCGTTTTAACGGCTTCTTCCGCAAAGGCTGAGGTGGTTTGGTATCCAAGCCCTCCAGAGGCCTATAAGTTAGGCGATGTATACCCTGAAGCTCAAAGACTTCTTTTTGCATTTGATTATGGGCATGCGCTTGTTTACGAAGAGCTCATGCAGAGCCGTGGCAAGATTCAAGATCCTGAAAAATTCGAAAAAGAGATGCTGGCCAAGATTCTTCTTATTTTAAAGAATCCACCCAAGGTCAAAGTAGATGAGACGGATATTGCTCCCGATTATACGTATAATTTTCCTTTGGTTTTAAGTCTTTTTGATTGGTCACATATGCTTCATCAATACATCCTGGATGTGTTAGCAACCTCTCGCGATCGGGGGCCTGGTATGGTGAAGAGAATCAATGAACTCTATGCAAAATATCAGTCGAATCAAGCAGTAGCCATCACGGATCAGTGTAAGACTATGCAGTTCATGGATGGACACTATTTTTCAAAGGCTTTCAGGCGAAACTTTCCGAGTTTCAACTTGCTGATTTGGAGCTATCACTGGTTTCAAATCAAACTTTATGAGGCCTTACTAAAACCTACAAAAGCAGAGCGTGATGTCGCCGTTGATAAAACGGTAAAAGACTTCTGGGCTTTAATTTCCAATCTTCCAGACTCAGCAGAGTTTGACATGATGCCAGAAACTGCAAAGGAAGCTCCGACATTTGCAAAGCTATTCCCAAGAATTCCCGCGGCTTTTGATAACAATCATATGCTTCACGATATTGTTTCTGATCTGTTGGTCTCAGACAAGGTTCCTGCTAATAGACTTCGCTCTGAAGGAATTCGATTGGGGCGGATGGACCAAGATCCTGAAGCTTTTAAATCTAATTTATGTAACAACTAGGAGAACAAATATGAAATTAAAAAATCTCACAATTTTAGTAGTCGCACTTTTTAGCCTTAATGCATATGCACACGATGAGGTTCCTGGGCAAATTGCTATTTCAAAAGTCACTGAGCTCGGCGTACACAGAATCGAAAGACTTGTGACGCTCAAAAAGATCGATGATACATTCCGCACTGCTTTGGTTGCTATGAAAGTAGAACGTAGCACGGAGAATGGCGCTGTATATAAAGTCTATGGCTATGAGGCTCCCGGTGCTGACGGGTCCGCTTCCGTGTTGACTCTTTGGATGGATGTTGATGGCAAGACTTTGTCATATACTGTGACTCCTGGGGCTGCTCCAGCAAATCCGGCTCAATGGCCAGATAAGGATGCTGTTAGTCTGTTTGAGGATGGTCTTCATTTTGTTCTTGAAGGCTGGGTTCAACACCCTGAAGTAAAAAGCTTCTACACGGGGCTGCAATCTATTGCCATGAATCAAATACAAGATGCGCAAGGACAGATACTTGCTCAGTTAAAAGTCACTTCAGATGATGATGCAAAGACCCTGACAATCACTTTAAAGTCAGACGGTACTTTGGTTTCTTACGACATTAAATAGGCCATATCAATTGGGAGTTTTAGTGGGGCGGCTTACAGTACTACTGCTTATAATTTTTGGAACAGGAGTTGGGTGCAATTCCTATGTTCAGAAGCAACGAAGTAATCCAATTATGCCGCCCTCAAGCTTCAAAGCTAGTGAACTGAATTTTAGTACTGTCTACAGTCAAGTTTTGAGACCGAGCTGCATTGGTTGTCACGGGTCGAGTGGCGGCGTAAATCTAGAGTCCTATGCCTCCGTGAAAGTTGAAATTTCTAAAATTTACGAATCGACAATTGTTCAAAGAAAAATGCCCAAGGCGCCGACTGAATCTCTTAGGGACGAGCAGCTTGGACTTTTGAACGCTTGGATCGAAGCGGGGGCTCCACAGGATTCAGGTACTGGCGAGGCTCCGATGCCACAACTAGAGCCGACCTTTGATTCAATCAAATCACAGATTCTTGAAGTTAAATGTCTTTCTTGTCATGCTCCAGGAAAACCAGTTGCGAGAGTTCCGCTAGTGACAAGAGAGGATCTTTTGAATTCACCTTTGGATATCGTTGTTCCGGGCAGCGCTGAAGAAAGTGGTATTATTATAGCTGTTACAAATCAAGATCCTAAAAAGAGGATGCCTCCAGCTAAAGACAAACTGGGAAACGATACAGGTTATTCTCCGTTATCAGAAGATGAAATTCGTATTATTTCCTTGTGGATCACTAATGGTGCAAAGGATTAAACTTCCGGCGTATTCTTCGAGGATAAAGCTAAGAACTTAAAAATAATAATGTCCGAGAACCCATGAGACCGTACTGTAGGCATTGGTCTCGGCCGTTTCGCTGTAATCCACTTCCGCACTCAATTCAAAGTGAGGACGCGGATAGAACAGCAAGCCAAGGCCTGAGCTGTTCACGCGCGTGCGCAATTGAGTGAAATCCAAGTATGAAAACTGGTGTAGCAAATAGGTGTGAAAACCCTTGGTCCACTCATATTGAAGACGGCTGTAGGTGACGGCACCCTTTTGTATGACCTTGCTCGGACTGTCCGTGGTTTTTTCTTGATAGTCGTACTCGCCCATGAAAATCCATTGTGGGCTAAAGCCCCACAGAATCTGTGGTCCCAGCAAATAGCGATGAGAGGTCTCGTTCTTCAGATAAGCAAAACTTCCGGAAACCTTGTGGCTGTCACCAATATTATAGCCCACTTGAACCACGCCGCCTTTTTCAAGGTCGACATTGTAATTGTCTTTGCGACCCATACTTAATGCAAAAGTGGTATTCCAAATTTCACCGATGGTCCCGGCATCCAGGTTATAGGTCTCTTGCCCCTGATCGAAGCTAAGATTTCTCTTAATAAATGAGGTGTGGTCAGGAACATTTAAGCCATAGGGCAAAAGGTATTTTCCGACGCGGCTATAGACTTCTTCCGTCCAATTATAAAGCGCATAGAACTGATGAGCCACAAACTTGCCTTGGCCCGGCGCCTGACTAGGGCCTCCTTGAATACCAAGACTTTGCACGAACCAGAATTTGTCAAAGTTCAAACCCAAAACTAAATCTGTTTGCATCGGAAAGCTCGAGGTCGCTGTCGCTTGATCATTGTCTATATAGGTTTGGATCAGGCGAATATCGCCGCCGATTTTTAACCAGGCAGGGGGCTCTGGTAAAAAACCATGGCCGGGTTGTTCTTCTTTTGGCGCAGCCCAGATGCTTAGGGCTTCCGAGGAAATAGAGCGACCATAATCTGTCATCAAGCCGCCCCCACTGGGCGACACATGGCAGGCGGTGCAATTCGCATAGCCTATGCGGATCATTTCAGGAAAGGCGTTGGCAGAAACAGAGAAAGAAAAAATCAAAAAACCAAGGACAACTCTTACTTGGTGCATGACCAATCCAAATCAACGGTGTTTTCCACTTGATCAGCCACTTTGATTCCCAAGTAAACAGGAATATCGATTTTATAGTCTGTGATATTTGAATTAAAGCGAACTTGGGTGTGGCCTTTGCCTTGCTCGGACTTCACATCAAACTCCCCTTTGACGGGTTGTTCAACGCCGTGAAGTTTCAAGGTCCCCTCAAAAGGCGCTTTGGTTAGTTGCACGGACTCTTTGCAAGGATCCTGGGCAATGGCGGTCGGCTTTAATTCCAGTTCGGCATTTTTAAATTTTCCGGTTTCGAGATATTTTTCTTTCATATGATTGGTGCGAAGCTCAATGCCAGTATCCAAAGAATCTAGATTAAAAACAAATTTTCCAGAGAGCTGTTTTTCTTTCCACTGAACATCGCTTTTAAGATCTTCACCTTTGCCGCGAATTTTAATGGCGCTCGGTTTACCAATGGCTAAAAACTCCACATGGCCTTTGACGACTTGTAAAACCGTCGAAGCTGGCGTTGCTGCCTGAGCTGTTGTGAGGCCGATCATCGTTAACGTCAAAGTAAAAGCTATTTTTGATTTCATACTTATGCCTCTTGTTTAGTTGAGATTTTCGATCCGAGTTTTAGTAAGTTCAAATTCCTTGAGTAGCTCAAACTTCTTCTTTTGACTGTTGAACCAGCGTTCGGTGGCGCCGACCAAGTCTGGAGAGTTCTTAATGCCTCTTTTGTACTCTCCAACCGTCATTTCAAAATATTGTTTGGAAGTTATAAGCTTTGATTCATTGATTTCATAAAGATCATTCAGCTCTTGGATTTTTTCTTTTAGAGAAATAAAACTACTTTGCGAGTTAAGAGCTGCTTGGTTTGCCTGAGATTTTCTTGCTAAAGTTTCAGACTTTTTAGCTGCGTTCTTAGTGATAGTGCTAAAGCCGGAGAATAGAGGGATATTAATTTGAAGTCCATATTTTGTCTCATTAAAGGTCATTGGTGAAGTTTCGGACGGAGTAAGCCTTCCAAAGCTATAGACAAAATCCACGGATGGCATGTATTCGCCTTTAAGCTCTTTTCGTTCGTATTCAGTTTGCTTAGAGAGAAGCTGGGCTCGTTGTACTTCAAGGTTGTTTTCACTAACGAAAGGCTTCACTTGCTTCAGATTTTCTATACTTCCAAAAGTAATTTTATCTAACTCTGCGTCTGGAATATCGCTGCCGAATAATTGAAGAAGCTTTTGGTGATATTCTTTATGAAGCTGATTGATTTCCTTTTGTTGAATTTCAATCTCCCGTTCTCTCAAATCAAATTCAAGGTTGTCGACAGTACTGGTGAGGCCAGCACTGACTTTTTTTGCTGCCATCTTTTTTTGGTCTTTGGTGATTTTTTCTTCGTCATTGAGAATGGCCTGTAATTTATGAAGGTAAATCATATTACTCGCAGTCTCAATAAGCTCTGTGCGAAGTTCACGGCGAGAAGCCTCATATTCAAGTTTTTTAAGTTGGACGTCGATTTCTTTTTGATTCGAAACGGAGAGGTCTTTAAACCCATTAAAGAGATTCACACGACCATCCAAGTATCCAAAATAGCCTTTGTTACGTTCTTCTGGATTGTCTACGCGATTTTCACCCCATCCACCTACAGCATTGATGGTGGGATAGTAGTTTGAGTAAGAAGACTTCAAAAGATTTTCTTTTGATTGAATCTCATTTTGTAAAGCCGATAGTATTTGATTTTTTTCGACCAACTGTTGCTCAAGATTGGAAATGCCTTCCATTCCATAAGTGTTCAAACCAAAAGACAGACAAATCAAAAGAAGTCCCTTTTTCATAAAATCAGATCTCCAAAAGAATCTATTTCTCTACTTGAAATTTAAAAGTGTCTTTCTTGCCGTTGGCTTCAGTCGTGACGCTGACCTCAATCCGATAAGCATTCTTAAATTCTATTTGAGATACGAATGCGCCGTCTTTCGATTCTATTTTGAGGTTTTCGGCCTTACCTTTTGGAGCTTTAGCTGTTGCTGTAATTTTAACTTGGGTAGGGGCGAGGTCCTTGCCTTCGTGCGATGCGGGAAAAAGCTTCAGCTCGTTAGAAGAGCCTACATACTCAAGATTTAGTTCTTTTCCTGCTAAAACTGTTCCGCCATGATTTGCTTTAAGCATACCAGGTGCTAGATCATGCCCTTCATGAGCAAATGCAGTTTGCATAACCAGAATTGTACCAATTAATAATAATAATTTCGTCATACTCTCTCCTAGTGGTGAGTGGGGTTAAGTTCAGTTTTGGTTGTTATTAAATTCTTTTCTGCTGATTTTCGCCCAAAGTAAAAAAACACAGTAGGCGTGACAAACATATCAAGAAGCGTGGAGCTAATGAGTCCCCCTACGATTACCACGGCTACAGGGTGAAGGATTTCCTTGCCAGGATCTCCTTTGGCTAAAACGAGTGGTAACAGGCCTAATATAGCGGTCAGTGCCGTCATAAGGACGGGAACTAGTCTTTCTAAAGAACCTCTAATAACCATTTCTTTGGTAAACCTCTCGCCCTCATGCTTCATTAGGTGCAAATAGTGCGAAATCATCATTATTCCATTACGGCTTGAAATACCGCAAAGGGTGATGAATGCGACCATTGTTGCAATCGAGAAAGAACGATCTGAAAGATAGATGGCAACAAGGCTTCCAATGAGGGCCATTGGAATATTGAGCATAATTTGAATCGCGATAAAGGAAGAATTGAAATGGGCGTAGAGAACAACAAAGATGCCTATGAGAGACAAAATGCCCAAAAATAAAATCAATTTACTAGCGGAGCGTTGGCTCTCAAACTGGCCGCCATACTGTATAAAGTATCCTTCTGGAAGGGACACCTTTTGACCAACCCTCTGTTGAATCTCAAGAACTAGGCTATCTAAATCACGGCCTGAAGAGTTCGCGGAAACAACGATTCTTCGCTGAGCATTCTCTCTGGAGATTTGGTTGGGACCTTGAGACTCATAGACGTCAGCTACTTTTTCAAGAGTGATCTTTGTTCCGTCGGGCATAATCTTTAGAGCGGTCTTTTTCATGACCTCGAGATTGGCGCGCGAGTTATCGTCAAATCGCATGTAAACATTAAATGTTCTTTGCTGATCAAGAACTTGGCTTATGACTTCTCCGTTAAGCGCCTTTTCGAGTGTCTCAGAGAGTTCACCGATAACAATTCCGTATTTTGCGGCTTCTTCGCGCAGAAGCTGGATCTTTACCTGCGGAATTAGAACCTGCTGCTCTACCTGAAGATCCACAAGGCCCTTGGTGCCTTCAAGGGATTTATAAATTTCAGAGGCCTTCGTTCTGAGAGTATTAAGATCATTGCCAAAAATTTTAATGGCAATTTGCGCTTTGACTCCTGAGAGAAGGTGGTCAAGTCGATGTGAAATTGGCTGCCCAATATTTACAAATACGCCTGGAACCTGTTTCAGTTTCTCACGCATCTCATTGATGACAATCTCGCGAGAGCGACCTGCTTCTTTAAAGTCGACATCAATCTCGGAGGAGTGAACCCCCTCTGCGTGTTCATCTAGTTCCGCGCGTCCTGTTCTTCTAGCAACAGATTTGACCTCTGGAATCGAAAGCATGATTTGTTCAACTTGGGTGCCGAGCCTGTTTGATTCTTCTAACGAAATGCCAGGCTGAGCAAGGACACTGACAGTAGCGGTGCCCTCATTAAACTTTGGTAAGAAGTCTCTTCCCATAAAAGGTATTAAAAGCAGGGATGCCAAGAACAAAGAGATCGTGCCCCCCATGACGAGTTTGTGATGATCTAATGCTTTTGTAAGAAGTTTTCGATCCCAGTGTTTAAGCTTTTTAACGAGCCCGCTATCCTCGTGTTCGATCAACTTATCTTTTGCAAGCAAGAAAGAGCACATTACAGGAGTAACGGTCAATGACACGAAAAGCGAAGCTAGCAAAGAAACAATGTAGGCAACGCCAAGTGGAATAAAGAGTCGTCCTTCAATTCCGCTCATATAAAATAAAGGAAGGAAGACCAGAACGACGATTACTGTTGCGAACACAATAGAATTACGAACCTCAGAAGAGGCATTATATACGACTTGTAAAGTATTGATCGGATTCGTGAGTTGTCTATTCTCTTTAAGTCTGCGGAATACGTTTTCTACATCTACAATAGCATCATCAACAAGCTCACCAATGGCGACGGCCAGGCCCCCAAGGGTCATTGTATTAACTGAAAGACCGAAATAATGAAAAACAATGGCCGTTACTAGAAAAGAAAGTGGGATGGCGGTTAGTGTAATTGCGGTAGTTCTAAAATTCATTAAAAAGAAAAATAAAACAATAAATACCAGAATAGTTCCATCTCTTAGCGCTTCCTTAACATTGTCGGTAGCGGCTTCGATAAAATGAGCCTGCTTGAAGAGTTCTTTGGTTAGCTGGGCTCCGGGTGGTAGGGATTTTTCGAGTTCCTTAAGTCCGGCATCAATCGTTTCAGTAAGTTCGATTGTATTTGCGCCGGGTTGTTTTTGAATACTTAAGATCACAGCGGGTTTGCCGTTCACGCTGCTGTCACCACGTTTTATTTGGGGGCCGATTTTAACTTCGGCGATATCCTTTACGAAAACTGGTTTTCCGAGATGAAGCCCAACAACGGTATTTTGAATGTCTTCTTCGGAGCGAATTGTGCCAATGTTGCGGATCAAAAATTCCTTTTTATCTAAATCAATATAGCCACCGGTCGTATTAAGGCTGATTTTTGATAAAGCTTTTTCAATTTCTTCTAAAGGAAGTTGGACTTTTTGAATTTTCTCAGCAGAGAGAAGAATTTGGTACTGTTTTACTCCTCCGCCAATGGCGATTACTTGAGCGACGCCTGGAATGGCCAGTAGTCGAGGGCGAATCGTCCAATCTGCATAAGTTCTTAAATCCAGTGGGCTCACTTTACCGTCTGGTGAGGAAAGGCCAATGAGCTGAATTTCTCCCATAATGGAGGCAATGGGGCCCATCACGGGTGTGACGCCTTGGGGGAGCTTTTCTTTCGCAAGCTGAAGTTTTTCGGCCACAAGCTGGCGATTTCTGTAAATATCTGTGTCCCAACCAAATTCAACATAGATAACTGAAAGACCAATGCCCGTAGTTGATCGAACTCGCTCAACGCCCGGAAGTCCATTGAGTACGGTCTCTAAGGGAAGGGTTACCAAGGTTTCTACCTCTTCAGGGGCCATCCCAGGGGACTCAGTCATGATATTCACTGTCGGACGATTTAAGTCTGGAAAGACATCAACTGGCATGCGGCTAACGGTAAAAAGACCATAGGCCGTGACAATAATCGCCATAATAATGACGAACAATCTATGTGTAAGTGAGAATCGAATAATACCGTCTAACATTGGTTAGCTCCAGGCT
>Ga0255338_1006158_pt1 | contig 10417 bp, 7 predicted proteins | sample MeOH1_35cm_T4_19_FD_203715 | JGI IMG/M metagenome (GOLD analysis project Ga0255338, IMG submission 203715) | Sandy soil microbial communities from University of British Columbia, Vancouver, Canada - MeOH1_35cm_T4_195 | ecosystem: Engineered > Artificial ecosystem > Sand microcosm > Unclassified ...
AGCTCCCCCAGGTGCTCCGCGAAGTGACCGTGGAGGTAGGGGTTGATGGTACCGATCGGCTCTTCCGGCAGGACGATTACGCGCTGGGTGGTCTGGAGCATGGGGAGAGTTCACCACAAAGGCACGAAGGCACAAAGAAATGATCCAATTGGAGGCGGGAGGCCTTGCTCCCAGTTAGCACTTCGCGGGATCCGTGTCCTTCATCTAAGCCCATGCTCCTTTCCCCTGCCGATCCACGACTTTCGTTCTATTGCCCGCAGCCGGGGAACCGGGAATTGGCGGAGGTGCGGTTGGAGCGCTTTCCCGCAGCCGCTTACAAGACGCTGTACGGGCAGATCGGGCCGCTAGCGAACCTGCGCTCTTCCAGCGGGTGTGGGGTGTGGCTGCGCACGAATAGCCCCACGGTGGTGCTGTGCCTGGGCGCATTGCGGCATCACCAGCTCGTACCGCAGGGCGTGGCGTGCGAGGTGGAGCAGGAGGACGGCGGATGGCTCCCGTACTCCAGCCTGGATCTGCGCGAGGTGGGTCGAGACGTACGGGTGGCGTTCGCTACGGGTCTGGAGCGCGGCGGCCCGGTGCGGACGGTGGCGCTCTGGCTGCCGCTCATCTCCACTTGCACGGTGGCAGGGGTGGAGCTGGCGGAGGGCAGCCTCGCGGAGCCGGCCGCGCTGCCGGAGCCGCGCTGGCTGGCGATTGGGGACAGCCTCACCCAGGGGTTCTCGGTGCAGTGCCCCACGCAGGATTGGGTTCATCGCCTCTCGCGGCGGTGGTCGCTGCCCGCCTGGAATCTGGGGGTGGGCGGCATCCGGATCGAGCCCGAGGTGTTCGAGTGGGCGCTCTCTTCCCGGCACTGGGACCTCGTCACGATCGGCCTCGGCAGCAACCATTCGTGGGACGAGGCGGACGTAGCCACCGCCGCGGACCGGGCGGCGGAACTAGCGGAGCTGGCACTCTACGGCGGGCACGGCCGGGTGGTGTGGCTCCTTCCGCCTTACAAGCCGTGCGAAGACGGCAAGGGTCCGCAAGACTTCTCCGGCGTCCCGCTCACCCGCGAAACGGGCGACCGCGTCCGCCGGGTCCGAGAAGCGCTCCAGGCTCGCCTGAGCCGCTACGCGCCCGCGCTGGAGCTGGTGGGTGACCTCCTCCCGCGGGACCCTCGCTATTATCCGGACGGCCTGCATCCGTTCGCCGCCGGGTTCAGCAGAATGGCGGATGCGTTGGCGGCCGCCCTCGGTCACTCGCCGCTGCGCTGACTCCAGGTGAAGAAGCGGGACCCTATCCCGAACTGGCAAGCAAGACCATCCGACACTGCAGGCAGGCTCGGAGTCCAGGTCTTGAAAATCCTGTTCATCTTGTCTGAAAGTTCCGGCTAATTCCCTGTTGCACCCCGCGAACAGCCGGGCATCCTGTAACTGCGGCAGGAACAGAGCCCCGACTAAGGCGGCCCTTCACTGTCGGTCCCGCCCCGAAGTGGGAATAGCGGGAGGGAGTTAGGAGTTTTTCACATGCCGGAACAACACACCCCATCCATCGCCCAAAGCGAGGCGGCGCAGCCGGAGCTGTGGAACCCGGGCGGATCGTTGCTCGCGATATTGTTGGCCAGTGTGGCCCTGTTCTTCGTCGCGTCCATGATCACCCTGATCGGCGCGTGCGTGCTGACCAGTATCGTAGATGTGCCGCACTAATGAGCCGCGCGTTGAGTGCTAACGGCACAGCTCAATAAGCTTCCCGGAACACCAAAAGGGGGAGTGGGCCAGAGGGAGAGCAAGGCAATCGCCCTCTGGCCCACTCCCCCCTTCGATTTGACGGGAGCAGCGACCCAGCATTGCCGGGTTGATCGGACCGAAGATTACCCTTCGGTCATCTCCGCGAGCTGCACCTTCACGTTCAGCTTCTCCGCGCCGCGGCGCACGGAGAGGTTCACGGTATCGCCCGGCTTGTGGCTGTGGAGCACGCGGCGGAGGTCGCCGGCGCCTTCCACCTTACCGCCGTCGATCGCGGTGATCACGTCGCCGTTCTTCAGGCCGGCCCGCTCAGCCGGGGAGCCCGCGGTCATTTCGGCGATTACGGCGCCGGACTCGACCGACAGCTTCATCTTGGCCGCGACTTCCGGGGTTACGCTGTTCGGAATGATGCCGATCATCGCTCGCCGGATGCCGCCCTGGTTGAGCACCTGGTTGGCCACGTCCTTCGCCACGTTGATCGGCACCGCGAAGCCGAGGCCGGTGGCGCGCCCGATGATCCAGGTGTTGATGCCAACCACTCGACCCACGGAGTCGAGGAGCGGGCCGCCCGAGTTACCGGGGTTGATGGCCGCGTCCGTCTGCACGAAGTTCACGAAATCGTCCGGCCCGCGCTGGCGGTTGACCGCGGAGACCACGCCCGTGGTGACCGTGCCCTGCAGCCCCATCGGGTTGCCGATGGCGATGGCGGTCTGACCCACCTCGATCTGATCCGAATCCGCGATCTGCGCCGCGATCAGGTCCTTCGCCGGCACCTTGATCACCGCGATGTCCACCGTGGGGTCGACGCCCGCGACGGTGCCCTGCAGCTTGCGGCCGTCCCAGAGCTGGACTTCCACTTCTTTCGCGGTGTCTACCACGTGGGCGTTGGTGAGGATGACGCCCTCTCGGCGGATCACCACGCCGGAGCCAGAAGCTCCCTCCCGCTTGATGTTGACCACCGCGGGCCGCACCTGCTTGGAAACGTTGATGACCGTCTCTTCTTCCGCACTATGCGTGGAAGAAGCCGCCTGCGCCCACGCGCCCGGCATCTGCCGGCCGCCGCTGATCATTCCCTGTCCTACGCCCACCCCAACGCCTGCGGCGAGGGAGGCAGCCACAATCATGGAAGCGTTTTTCATAGTATCTGAATCTCTATCCCGAAGCCCATAACGGGCCGGATTGTGTAATTTGGAACAGCCACAAGACCCGGGAGCCCCGGGTCAGGTTCCGTGAAGTACCAAAATATTACGAAGCCCAAGGGCAACGAGTTGCACCATTTTGTACAGACGCCCACGACCCAACGGGGTTACACGCCCGCAAACGCAGGATGGTATCTGACGAGGCCAGGCACAGAAAGCGACCCGCGCTCCAGCTCAATGACCATGAACACGTCGTCCGGGACCGGGTACTCGCAGCGCAGCCCGTACCGGCTGGCGGGAACGAAGCCGAAGCGGGGGTAGTACTCCGGATGCCCGAGGACCACGACGGCCGCCGCGCCCAATTGGCGGCACGCGTCGAGTCCGGCTCGCACCAACTGGCCACCGATGCCCTGGCTTTGGTATTCCGGGAGCACTGCCAGTGGCCCCAGGCCCCAACAGCGATCCGAGCCGGGTGGGCGAGGTTCAACAGTCACCGGACTGAACAAGACGTGTCCGGCCACGCTTCCATCGAGCACCGCCACCAGCGAGAGTATGGGAGTTTCCGAGGCCCGGAGCGCGTCCACCAGGTCCGCTTCTCCCGGCCGGCCGAACGCAAGCTCATTGACCCGGCGCACGGCTGGGACATCTTCCGACGTTTCGACGCGAATCACGATCATTGATGCACTCCAGCCCAATGTCGCCTGGCGAGCTTCCGATGGCAAGGGGCAGCCTCATGGAAGCAGGGACATCGCGAGCGTAGCGCGGCGATCCTCTTCGTGTTGGGGTGACTCCAACCCGAAGGGTTCTGGGTTAGCTGCAAGCGGAGGGATTGCTGCGCTTCGCTCGCAATGTCTCTACCGGGCGGCTCGGCTTTGCGGCGGGCCACTCGGGGATGATACCCGCGAGCTACGACCGGGTCGCCCTGATGCGCTCTCGGGAGGCGGAAGGCTGCATTAGTGGCGAGAGGGTGTGGGTTAGCTGGACACGGGTGGTCACTCACCATACTGCCGGTGAGTGACCCACTTCCGTATCCGCTACTTGAGGCTTAAAGCTCGACGCCTGACGCTTGAACTACCACTTCGCCCGTTCATATTGTGGCGGCCACGGACCCTGCTTGTGGAGGGCATGCGCGGCGCGGAGTGGCCAGTAGGGATCTCGCAGTAGTTCCCGGGCGAGAAGCACCATGTCTGCCTGGCCGGTGCGGACGATGTGGTCCGCCTGGTGGGGCGAGGTGATCAGCCCCACCGCGCCCGTAAGGATGCCGGTCTCCCGCCGGATACGCTCCGCAAAGGGAGTCTGGTAACCCGGTCCGGCGGGGATCGACTTCGAATTATCGATCAGGGCTCCGGAGGAGCAGTCGATCAGGTCCACGCCCAGCGCCTTCACCTGTCGCGCCAACTCCACCGATTGCTCGATGTCCCAGCCGCCCTCGGCCCAGTCAGTCGCGGAGATGCGCAGGAAGAGCGGCAGGTGCTCCGGCCACTCGCCGCGCACCGCCTCCACCACCTCGCGCACGATTCGCGTGCGGTTCTCGAACGAGCCGCCGTAGGCGTCGGTCCGGTGATTGCTCAGCGGCGAGACGAACTCGTGCAGCAGGTAGCCGTGCGCGCCGTGGATCTCCACCACCTGGAAGCCCGCTTCCCGGCTCCGGCGGGCGGCGTCCGCAAACGCCGTGACGACCCGGCGGATGCCTTCCACGCTCAGCGCTTCCGGCACCGGATAGCCTTCGCTGAACGGAATGGAGCTGGGACCATAGATGGGGCGCCAACCGCCGGCGCTTTCGTCCACGGGGCCGCTGCCGCCCCACGGCCGGTGGGTGCTCGCCTTCCGGCCGGCGTGGGCAAGCTGGATGCCCGCCACCGAACCCTGCTCCCGGATGAACCGCGCCGTGGGCGCGAGCGCCTCGGCGTGGGCGTCCGACCAGATGCCCAGATCCTCCGGGCTGATCCGTCCCTCCGGCACTACGGCGCTCGCTTCCGCGATCACCAGCCCGGCGCCGCCCACGGCCCGGCTACCCAGGTGCACCAGGTGCCAGGTGCTCGCCAGGCCGTCCACGCACGAGTACTGGCACATCGGCGAAATGGCAATCCGGTTCCGGAACTGTACGTCCCGGATCTGCAACGGTTCAAAAAGATGCATCGCTCTCTACTCTCCTCATGCCGCACTTCCCGCAGAGGAGCCGGCTTAAGACAACAGCGTTATCCTATTGCCCGAGAACAAAGAAAGTAAGGCTCGCCTTCTATCCGAAGGCCGATCATCCTTTCACCCAGTCATCGCGCGGGTCATTCCACCTTACGGATCAAGCGCTGCCAGTCCCCCTTCCGAAGCACTGCGACGCAAGCGGCAAGAGGAAGCCGGGCCAGAGAAGGTAGCGCGGCAGGCAACCTGCCGCTGCTCTCGTTCGAAGTCTCCGCCCTCACACTTACCTATCGCTGTGATTGGCGAGCTGGTGTTGCCAGAGATTGGCTTACGGCGTGGGCAACTGACTGATACGGCAGTCGGTCTCTACAAGGGCAATCCACGAAGCGCTAGGCTACCCAATGCGGTCGCACTTAAGGAAATTCGCCAGCCGCCGCTCGGTCCTGCATCGGAACCTGGCGAGACTTTCGACCGCTGCCGGTGTTCATGTTTCGCGCGAGCTCTTCGCGCAGGTGCGATCGCTTCATCCGTCGAAGCGCCGCCCGGGTCGTCGTAGTGCAGATCGACCATCAGGAATGAAGGCAGTTTCTCGAACGCCCGGTAGAATGCGTCGCGGACCTGCGGCACCGCCGTCTAGTCCATGATGTTGTCCCCGGGTCGAGGCATGGCTTTGTGCGCCCGACAGTAGGTAGGGATGCGATTCATAATACCGGCAGAGCGCGGTAAACAACCGGCGGTCCGCTCAACCATGTTTTCTTAATGTTGTTTATTAAATGTCATTGACGAAGAGCCCGGCCGCCGGTACACTCTTTGTAGGTAGCGGCCTCTGCGGCGGTCGCGCTCCGGAGCGTTGAGAAGCCCTGTGACCCAGATTTCCATCGTCCAACCCGCGCTGCTGAGCAAGATCAACGAGCGTCAGGTGCTGCGCGCCATCCAGGCGCAGGGCCCGATGTCCCGGGCGGAGGTCGCGCGCCACTCCGGGATCAGCGCTCCCACGGCGTCGAAGGCCGTCGAGTCGCTGCTGCGCGCCGGGCTGCTGGAGGAGACGGACGCCGTGGAGGTGAGCCGGGGCCGTCCTGCCAAGAAGCTGCAGCTCGCCAGCCTCACCGCCCAGGTGCTCGGCCTGGTGATCGACGCCGACCAGTGCCGCGTGGCCGTGGCGGGGCTGGACGGGCAGCTTCACGACGAGCGGCTGCAGCAGTTCCCGACGCCGGACTCCTACGAGGAGCTGATCGACTCCGTGACGGCCGCCGCCGCGGACATCATCCGGCGACCCGGCATCACCACCCTGGGGTTGGGAATCAGCATGCCGGGCCTCATCGATTATCGCGAGCAGCGGGGCGTCCTCTCGCCGAACGTGCCGATCACGGACGACCGCTCGCCGAGCCTGGACCTGCAGGCGCGGCTGAGCATTCCGTGCGTGCTGGTGCAGGAATCGCACGGCCTCTGCCTGGCCGAGCGCTACTACGGCGACGCCCGGGGGATGGACGACTTCGCGATGCTGGACGTGGAGAACGGCGTGGGCCTGGGCGTGATGTCCGGAGGCCGGCTGCTCACGGGGCACAGCGGCCTGGCGGGAGAGATCGGCCACATCACGGTGGACCCGGACGGCCGGCGCTGCGGCTGCGGCAACACGGGCTGCCTGGAGACGCTCGCGTGCGACGCCGCGCTCGCCTGGGCGGTTTCACAGCGGCTGGGGCGGAAGCTCACGTCCAAGGAGGCGATCGAGCTGATCCGCGCGAGCGAGCTGGACTTCACGGCCGAACTGCAGCGCACCTGCCGCTACCTGGCGGTGGGGATGGCCTCGGTGATCAACCTGTTCAACCCGTCCACGCTGTTCGTCCACGGCAAGTTCTTCACGGCCGCGCCGGGGCTGTTCGAAAGCGTGCTGGAAGAGACTCGCCGCCGCGCGCTGCCGCCCTCGTTTGCGGACTGCCGCATCGTGCAGGCGCGGGGCAGCAAGCGGCAGGGCGCCGTGGCCGCGATCATCGAGCACCTCACGGAATCCGTGGTGCCGGCGTTGATGTCGGAGCCGGGTTTTCCGACCGTAGGATTTAGTACGTCCGGCTAACACCGAGCGTCCGTTTCACGTAACCAGTCTGCGACTGATCTGTGCGCCCCTTCGCTGCAAGGGAAGGGGGCCAGGGGGTTAGGTCCGGAGCGATTAAAGATGTCGAGGAGCGGGACAGGATTTGCGGTAGCGGCTTCCCTCTTGGGATTAGCCACATTCGGGGCCAGCGCAGCACCCAAACCGGGGGCGAAGGCTCCGGCGGTGAAGCCGGCGCCCGCCGGAACGCTCTCCGAAGCGGAGCGGGTGAAGTTCTTTCAGGAGCAGGTCCGGCCGATCCTCCAGGACAAGTGCATCTCCTGCCACAGCGGGGAGAAGGCGCAGAGCGAGCTCCGCCTCACCAGCCGGGAAGCGGTGCTGAAAGGCGGCGCCAGCGGGCCGGCGGTCTCCCTGCAAAAGCCGACGGAGAGCATGATCCTCTCTGCAGTCAACTACGACGGGTTGAAGATGCCCCCACAGGGTAAGCTCCCCGCCAAGCAGATCGAGGTGCTCACCCGCTGGGTGGCGATGGGCCTGCCGTGGGCCACCGGAGACCAGGCGAGCCTGGAGCCGAAGGGCCATACCGGCCCGCCGAAGGTGACGCCGGAGACGATGAAGTTCTGGTCATTCCAACCGGTGCGCCGTCCCGCGGTGCCAAAGGTGAAGAACGCCGCCTGGGTACGCAACCCGATCGATGCCTTCGTGCTGGCGCGCCTGGAGAAGGAGGGGCTGAAGCCGAACGCTCCCGCGACGCGCCAGGCCCTGATCCGCCGCGCGTACTTCGACCTCACCGGCTTGCCGCCGTCTTTTGAAGACGTGCAGGCATTCCTCGCGGACAAGTCTCCGAATGCCTGGGAGAAGGTGGTCGACCGCCTCCTTGCCTCTCCCGCCTACGGAGAGAAGTGGGGCCGCCACTGGCTGGACCTGGTGCGCTACGCGGAGACGAACAGCTACGAGCGGGATGGCGACAAGCCGAACGCCTGGCGCTACCGCGACTACGTGATCAAGAGCTTTAACGACGACAAGCCTTACGATCAGTTCGTGAAGGAGCAGCTGGCCGGGGACGAGCAGTCGCCCCGCACGCCGGAGCGCCTCATCGCCACGGGCTACTACCGCCTCGGCATCTGGGACGACGAGCCCGCCGATCCCGAGCAGGCGCTGTACGACGACCTGGACGACATCGGCAAGACCACGGGCGAAGTGTTCCTGGGGATGACCATCGGCTGCGCCCGGTGCCACGACCACAAGATCGACCCGATCCCGCAGAAGGACTACTACTCTTTCCTCGCCTTCTTCAGCGGCGTAAAGCGCTTCGGGCTGCGCAGCTACGAGTCGGTGCGCGACGCCTCCCTCCGCGACATCCAACCGGAAGGTGCCGAGGTCCAGCGCTACCAGGAGCAGTTGGCCGCCCACGAGGGGCGCATCAAGCGCAACGCGGAGCAGATCGGCGCGCTGGAGACGAAGATCGTCGCCTCGCTGGTGGGCGTGGATAAGGACGAGTGGCAGAACGAGCGGATGCGCCTCGGCATCGCGCGGAAGCACGTGCCGGCAGATCTCTCCGAAGGCGAGTTCCGGCGGTACGAGGGGCTGCTCCGCGAGCGCCAGGGGCTGCGCGACAACCGCCCCTCCGTGCAGGCCCTCGCCGTCACCGAGATGGGTGCCAAGCCGCGCGACATGTTCATCCTGCTGCGCGGCAACCCGCACTCGCCCGGCGATAAGGTAGAGCCCGCCTTCCCCAGCGTGCTGGCCCCGCCGCAGCCCCAGATTTCGAAGCCCGCCTTCAACGATACGTCCGGCCGCCGCACCGCCCTGGCGAACTGGATCGCCAGCAAGGAGAACCCGCTCACCGCGCGGGTGATGGCGAACCGCGTGTGGCACTACCACTTCGGCCGCGGCATCGTCCGCTCCACCAGCAATTTCGGCTTCCAGGGCGACAAGCCCACGCATCCGGAGCTGTTAGACTGGATCTCCAGTGAGCTGGTAGACAACGGTTGGAAGCTAAAGCCGCTGCACCGGATGGTCATGCTTTCCAGCACTTACCAGATGAGCGCTGCCGCCGAGCCCAAGGCCCTGGCGAAGGACCCGGAGAACGAGCTGCTGTGGCGCTTCGACATGCGCCGTCTCCAGGCGGAAGAGCTGCGCGACGCCATCCTGGCCGCCAACGGCTCCCTCAACCCGAAGATGGGCGGTCCCAGCTTCTACCCGGACATGCCCGCCGAGGTGCTGGCGGGGCAGTCGATGCCCGGCGCGGGGTGGGGCAAGTCGTCGGCTGAAGAGCAGTGCCGGCGGAGCGTGTACATCTACGTGAAGCGCTCCCTCGCCGTGCCGCTCATCGCCAACTTCGACGGCCCGGAGACGGACTTCACCTGCCAGGCCCGCTTCGCGACCACGCAGCCCACCCAGGCGCTGGGCATGCTGAACAGCAAGTGGACCAATGACCAGTCCCGCGTGTTCGCCAACTTCCTGAAGGCGAAGGCCGGACCCAAGACCGAGGACCGGGTCCGCCTCTGCCTCGAGCGCACCCTGCAGCGCGTCCCCACCGCCGCCGAAGTCGCCCGCGGCGTGAAGCTGATCGACACGCTGCAAAAAGACGAGCACCTGGACGCCGACGCCGCCCTCGCCTCCTACTGCCTGGTGGCGCTCAACCTGAACGAATTCATCTACCTGGATTGATTGCCGGAAGGGACCTTTTTTTCACCACAAAGGCACGAAGACACTAAGAGACAGAAAGGGAGAAGAAAGGGTTATCGAGCAAGAACGCTTGATGGCTCGGGGGCTCGGAATCCCGCAATCCCCTTGTCTCTTCCCTTTGTGCCTTCGTGCCTTTGTGGTGAAATGAATCCCGCTCTCGGAGATTGCTATGAAGAAGAACAACGAAGTGCCGGGGCTGCCGTGTGGGAAGACCCGGCGGCAGTTCTTGTGGGAGATGGGCGCCGGTTTCACCGGGACCGCGCTGGCCGGGCTGCTGGGGGACGATTACTTCGGCCGGCAGGCGTACGCGGCGGATGGCAAGACTCCGTTCAACCCGCTGGCGCCGAAGAAGCCGCACTTTACCGGCAAGGCCAAGAGCGTCATCTTCCTCTACATGTACGGCGGCCCCAGCCAGGTGGACACGTTCGACTACAAGCCGAACCTGTACCCGCTGGACGGCAAGACCATCGAGGTGAAGACGTTCGGCCGCGGCGGGCACAAGAACCAGGGCCGCATCGTAGGGCCGAAGTGGCAATTCAAGCAGTATGGCAAGAGCGGCAAGTGGGTGAGCGACCTCTTCCCGAACCTGGCCCAGCACGTGGACGACATCGCCTTCATCCACTCGATGACGGCCGACTCTCCCATCCACGGCTCCGCGATGCTGCAGATGAACACGG
>Ga0255338_1006159_pt1 | contig 10409 bp, 8 predicted proteins | sample MeOH1_35cm_T4_19_FD_203715 | JGI IMG/M metagenome (GOLD analysis project Ga0255338, IMG submission 203715) | Sandy soil microbial communities from University of British Columbia, Vancouver, Canada - MeOH1_35cm_T4_195 | ecosystem: Engineered > Artificial ecosystem > Sand microcosm > Unclassified ...
TTTGGGGCTTTTTTTTTATTTGCCGCTGGCCAGGACCGGTTCATCGATATTCCGGAGAACACTGTTTTCGAACTCCAGCACATGGTTTTGCCTGTACTGTTCCAGTTCATTGTCCTCACGTACGATCAAGGAGGTGTCCGTTAGCTCAAAACCAATAATGGCATTCCTCCTCGTAGTTGCAGCGGACAAACCGTCAATCAGCTTCAACAATCTTAAATAGGGCAGAAACTCCATGGGAAAATCCCCTGGCAATTCATCAAGTGCATGATGATGATATCTTACCAACAATGCAATCTCTTCGCTGTATCCAAGCTGCGTACACAGTTTCGCTCCCCGTAAGGCGTGCGACTTTCCATTTTCAAACGTCTCCAGCGGATTAACCACATCCCCAACTTGGAGTTGAGGCTGCACTTTCCCGACATCGTGGACCATTATAACCTGAACCAAAAGCTCTTTATTAACACCCAGCAAAGTAAGAGCGCTAAGTCTTTCCAATTGGGCAAGAATCTTGAGGCAGTTGATTACATGCCAGTACCCCCCGTCCTTTATTATGGCCACAACGGTTATGGTTCCTGCTTCGCGGTTATTAATCTCTTTATATTCCGGGATAACCTTTATCCTCTCTTCTATTTCCTGCGGCAAAAATAGATTCAGGGCCTGGGCCAATTCATCTGCCGAATGAGAGGCCTCTTCAAGCCTATACTGTAAATCCTTAACGTTAAAGAAACTGAGGATAATATAATCCGTCTCATACCCACGCCTCACAACCTTAATATTAGCCAGAAGCGGGATATGGTTCAACAGCTTTGCCTCCACCTCATTGTGGTCCTTCCCATCGTTCAGGGTTTGCCACAATTCGCTGCTAATGAACTCTTCATAATGCTTGCTGAAACAACAACTAAAGATCAGCTCTGCCCTTTTGAACATGTAACTCCTGGGCAGTACATCACTAAAACTTCTTACCGCTTCTTCATTGGCAAACTGCACGAAAAGGTCTTTGTCCAACACGAATAGACTTACCGGAATTTTATTATACACATCATGTGCCCGGACATATTTTTCGCTGGCCCTAGGGCTTAACAGTTTCTCCCTGCATAAGGATTTAATCAATTTTGTCCGGACAATCCCAACCACATTTCCCTTACTGGTAAGCACCGCCAGCACTTCACAACCCGTCTCAGCACAAATCTTGTTAGCCAGCCAGATTGAGGACCCTGAGTTACAGGTGGCAAACCTCCTTTCCCTGGAGTCAAAGACTTTTATGATGCCTCCATCCTCAGACTGGAGTACGGTTATTGTGTCTTGCTGCCTATCCTTCACTGTGGCGGTCTGTTTATCAGGCTGAATTATTGTACTACACGGGCTCATGTATTTATCCACACTGTAGGGCAGGTTCTGGTGTACGGCAAGGGTCTTGCGAAAGTTTTGGTAATCAATGATTAATTTGTCCAGTTCCTGGCTTAAATCAACTAATTCTTTCTGTTCAGCAATTCCACGTTCCAAGCTCACTATATAGGCCATCTTCTCTTTGTAGCGTTCAATATCCTTTTGTAATCGTCTCAAATAGTTAAAAGACCATGACATTTGACAGACCCACCACCTCACAGCACTATAAACTAGCGTACTATTCCTTCTGGTTTTGAACTAAAGCACCGACTAGGCCGAAAACTGGACCTTTAATCTTGGACAAGTTTTCCATTTTCGACTAATAATTTACATATTCTTCATAAAACTACTGTATTCCTGCCGATTAAGTTTTCATCAACAAAAAAATAAAGGCCGGTTTTCAGCCTTTAATGAAAGCTTGCCCTATGCGCCTTTATGGCCTTTCTAACTTCACCAGCTACGCGCCATGTCTCTTGTTTCTCTGGAGTGAGCAGAATTACCCTTCCTGTTATCTTATCCAACAACAGGTCTATTTGGTGTGGAGCTGAACCGCTAAGTTCATACGGATCGAACACATCAATTCCCACTTTATTGCCGTCCGCAGCCTCTGGTGGTACCAGATAATTAAGAGCAGCTTCTGTCGCATCCATCAATTCAGCCACCTGCTCTCGGGGATAACCCTCCCGAATCAGCATGTCTTGCACCTGACTCAAAGGATGGTCCATGGTAAGCAACACTTGAGCCCGCTGAACCAAATCGAGGTCGATGTCCATTTTCTTCACCGCCTTGCGTCAGCCTTCGGGAGAGAAACAGTGCAGCTTATTTGATTTTTATGTCTTCATTATGCCCTCTGAAGAGTACCGTTAACCTTGGAAATGTTTACTTTATCCAAAAAACGCAGAGATTATTAGTTTAATTCTCTGGTATTTTCTGTAAGGGATATTCTTTTAACGTTCAGAATAGCGGTGATAACCGCTGGCAGGATAATCAAGAGAGAAATCAGGCTAATAAACAGCATGGTTTTGGGATCCACTCGTAAGAGGTTATAAGACAATAACGAGTTGACCCGACTGAGCAGGAACGAGGCCAGAGCAATACCTGCCAGGATTCCGAGTAACAAGCCGCAGATAAGCAGCAGCAAATATTCACTCACTACGCTGAGTCCAATCTTGCCAAGACCCACTCCCAAGATTCGCATAGTAGTATACTCTCTGCTGCGGCCAAGAATATTGACCCTGGCCAGAGCAAAAATCATTGACGCAGCCAAAATGACGCCAAAGATCGTTAAGATCCTCAAATAAAGATAGGTAAAATTGATCAGGGATTCTTGATCTTTACGGTTTTCCCTGGGACTGTCCACCAACGTCACTGTGGGATAACGGAAGAGCGCGGCTTTGACCTGTTCCACTTCCCCTGGCTGAACCCTGAGATACACCCCGTTTAATCCTTTTTTCCCGGCAAGGGTTTGCACAAGCTGAAGGGGGGCAAATATCTGGTTTCCGAAATGCCAGTGTACATACCCCTTAACCGGAAACTCTCCTTTTTTTCCACCTACTGCAGTCAGGGCAACCTCAGGAGTCCACCTCGCATCGAGCCCCTGCTTAACCCCATCCGAAAGAAAGAGTCCGGAGAGGGTAACCGGTTTTCCAAGTCGATCTTCCAGCCTCAACATATCACCCCTGATTCCGACCAACTGGGACATTACCTCCCTTGGGCCAGCCTTGACCACCACCGGAAGTTCAAAATATGGATTTAAATTAACAACACTAGGGATTTTGGCAATATCCTGAGTTACTTCTTCCTTTAAGACCCCACTAAACTTAACCCTCAAATCATAAGCCTGGTACTCGTTGAACTGCCGCTCGGCTGAGAAAGCTACGGACTGGTAAAGCACATAGCCACTTACAACCAGGCATACTCCAAGGCCGATAACCCCCGCTCCAAAGCAGGCGCTTTTCTTGTCTCGAAGGAGATAGTTAAGTGGAAGTCGCAAAATAACAGGAATAAACCGGTGCCAATTGGGAATTTCTGCAAAACTTCTTTCAACCCTACGGGTAATCTGAAGGGCAGGCAGCACGCCACCCAGCAGGGCTGAGAAGATACTGCAAATCACAGATGCCACCACTATCTCAGTGTGCACTGTTGCACTAATGAAAGGTAATCCCAGAATCCCGGCCAGGGCGCCTGTCAATTGCCCTGCCAGCACCTTTCCTATAAGCACGCCAAACAGAGAACCAATCGCTCCTGTGCAGAGGCTGAAGCTTAGAAAGTGGATCAAAATCTGCCAACGCGTGAAACCCAGATAGTGAAGAATACGAATCTGGCTTGCCTGAGATTTGACCAGGATACTGGTCAAGGCAAAGGCTGACAGTGCGGCAGCCAGCAAAAACAGCCAAGGCAGAACTGCGGCCACTTTGCCAAAACCTGAGAGCAGGAGAGTTAGCACCTGGTTGCTTGGTTGCTCGGCCCTGGAATAAACCTCCTGCACTTTTACATTTTGACTCTGGAGACTGGTCATTATCGCCCTTGGATCATTCTCGAGGGTAAGGATTTCGTGGTTCAGGCCGGTAATATCCCGGATTAGCTGCCTTTCGGGAACATACAGCACAGCAAATGAACGAGGAGAAGGATTTGGGACAAAGCGATCAATCACAGGCCAAATGAATTCAGGACTTGCTGCCGTGCCGGAAACAACCCAGTTATAGATTTTCTCTCCCTGCTTAATTCCTAGGGTGTCCCCTAGCTTGACAGAATGAAACTTGGCAAAAGAAGACTCCACCAAAACCTGCCCGTCCCCGGGCAGCGCCCCGCTTTCCAGCTTGAGTTTGTTATGCTCCGGACCTCCAGGCGGCAATCCGATAAGCATAGCCCCCAACTTTTCCCCTTGCCTAAATTGCACCACTGCCTTGGCGGTTACCCGTGCCTCCGCCCCCGCGGGGAGAGTTGACGGCTTTTCACTGCCAAGTCTAATCCAGTAGCGGGGAAAGTTCAATTCCGTATAGGTTTGCTCAAGTGAGGTCTTTACACCCTGATAGGAACTGAAGGACGCGATAAAGAACGCCCCGCCCAGCGCTATAACAATTGTTACCGCCAGAAACTGGCCAAGATTGGCTTTTACGTCGCGCCAGAACTTTTTAACAAGCGGCCCCATCTTACCACCTCAATTCCCGCGCCATAGACGGGCTAGGGTTAACGCTATTCTCAAGCAGCTTACCGCTGCCCAGGCGGATTACTCGGTCAGCCATCTCTGCGATTACGCTATTATGCGTAACCAGTATAATTGTGGTTCCTTTGCGATTGTTAATCTGTTTTAGGAGTTCCAGTACCGCTCTGCCGTTTTCATAATCAAGGGATCCAGTGGGCTCGTCACAAAGCAGAATCGAAGGTTCCTTGACCAGGGCCCGGGCAATCGCTACCCGCTGTTGCTCCCCACCTGAAAGCTGGCCGGGAAATCGGCTTTCCAAACTCTCCAAACCCAATTCTTTGAACAACTGAGGAGTTCGCTTGCCTCTACCGAGTAAATTTGCCACCAGATCTACATTCTCCCGTGCGGTAAGACTGGGCAACAGATTGAAGTATTGAAAGACGAAACCCACCTGTTTTTTGCGGTAATTAGTTCGTTGTTGTTCACTTAGTACATTTAGTTCTATCCCCTTGACATTGATACTCCCATTGTCAGGGGTATCAATTCCACCGACCAGGTTTAAAAGTGTACTTTTACCTGACCCGCTTGGTCCGAGCACAACCACAAGCTCTCCCTGCTCAATTTCCAGGCTTATGCGGTCCAGGGCGAAGACATTTGAATGCCCTTTGCCGTATACCTTGGCCACTTCCTGCAGCATTATCAGGGGCCTGTTCTCCCCGCCTCTTCTAGCCATCTTTACCCACCTCCCTTGCCTGTCCTTATCTTAATATATAGTCATGTTTGTTCCAGGTAATGACTGACAGGCAATAAAAACAGGACAGGGTTTTTACACCTGTCCTGACTGCAAAGGCTGTTGGCTTTTGAGAAGTATTAACGCATATCGCTTTCCGCCTCCATAAACAGCAAACGAGTGTTATCCCCGTCTGAGGGATAACCGGAAATTCCACTAAGTACTCTTAGAGACCAAGCAGGTTTCAGTTGTTCAAGGGAACCCTTTAGTCTCGCCACAACCGGTTCTGCTACAGCTTTGGCGGTTTCCGGAAAGATAATGACGAAGCGGGAATTGTCGTAGCGAAATACCAGATCATTGGATCTGGTATTATTCCTGAGCAGGTTCCCTGCCAGAACTTCAAGCTCGTAGGCTGCCTCCTCGCCATGCTTGGATGCAATCTCCCTCAGATTCTGGAATTGAAGAATGCATAGGGATAGGGGCCGATTAACATTCACTGTGCGGCGTAGTTCCTGAGAAAACTCGTCCAGAAATGCATTCTTCAGCAGCAAGCCGGTCTCCGGATCATGCTTTCCCTTGGTATGCAAAGCTACGGCAACATCCACAGCAAGTCCCAACGGAATCAAGATTTGCTTGAAGAAAGCTGTATTCTGCGGATTCAACGGTTTTCTATTGGACGGATGGTTGAACAGCAAAAACCCACTAACCCGTTCCAATGAGCAAAGTGGTACGATACAGCCAAAGGAGTAGAGGTGGTCATACTGGGAGTGCGCAGCTGAAAGCAGCCTGCCTTTGGAAAAGTCGAACCTGTTCACTGGAACCCTTTGTCTCGATACATATTTGAGCAGGTTCCTTTTTCTATCATCCATCACCAGCTCTTCCAGCAACTCTCCATTGGAGATTCGTTTTATTTGATATTTCTCCCCATCCAACGCGATCAACATGGGATCACTAAAGCCAAACCCACGTGCAATGTTGGACAAGGCATACTGGGCTAGTCCATTAACTCCTGAACAGCGGATTAAACCGGCAATAAATTCTGCTGCATCCAGATCATCGCGGAATTCCACCTGTGATATATCCGGTTTCCATGCCGTTTTATGAAAAAATGTTCCCAAGTCTCCTTCAGCCAATCCTGCGACCCCCTCACTGCCTCAAAGTCTTGCGGCACTGTTAATTAACTACTTACACATGCCAATATTCGACATTTTTCAGCGACTTCCTTCTAGTTCTTCCTTATCGATATTCTTTATGAGAATTATTTCTCAAGCCGCGAAGATCAGAAAAAAAGCAGTCAATGACTGCCTTAAACAAGTAAGTTATTACCCTATAAGTCCGGTACCATAATGGAAGTGACAGAGTTCAAAACTTTTTTCAATGTCTTTAAGAAAATTGAACTAAGTGAACTAAATGGATGTAAAGCAGTATAGTGCATTAAAGGTGGATTTCTCGGGATAAACTAGTTTGGTAGTCCCCGCTTGGAGGTCATAGTATATGAAAAACTTTGCTGCTTTGCTGATTGCTGCAGTCTCCGGAGTTGCCATGGCTCTGCAAGGCACGGTCAATTCCCAACTTTCACAAAAAACAAATATCTGGGAAGCTACTTTTCTTGTGCATGTAATCGGCACTGTTACCGTGACTATAATTATGTTTGGGTTTGGCCTGGGCCGACTAAGCATTAGCAAGTGGATCAGTGTACCCTGGTATCTTTACCTTGGGGGAATCCTGAGTGTGTTGATCATTTTTCTGGTTGCCATGAGTATTCCCAAGGTTGGGGTATGTAATGCTACCACAGCAATCATTGTGGGGCAAGTAACGGCTGCAGTACTAATAGATCATTTCGGTATGTTCGGGGTCCAGAGAATGCCTTGGGGTTATTCGCAATTACTTGGGGTAGGAATGTTTGCTGTCGGAGCAAAACTCTTGCTGCATTAAGGGGATTTGCTGCGCTTGCTGACTACGTCCAGCTGAGTGATTATGTCATAGACTTCATCACTCACAAGCACTTGCCGGACCTGCCCATTAGCAGACAAAATAACTCTTTGTTTGCCATTGGTACGGTCCTTGTCTATTATACCCAGCAGGAAGCGGTAAGCCTCTTCACTCAGAGCAAGCTGTTCGAACTGCCCGTCTCGCACAAATATTGCCCAAAACCCTTTGGATAACTCAGCTGTAAGCTCTGCCCCGTAAACCTCTTGAAAGACCAGAGGAATATTGCTTCCGTTCTGGGCTTGGGTGGTATCAACTGCAGTCTGGGTCTGAGCTGTTTCCCCCGGCAGCCTTAACCTGGATACCAAGTCCGAAAAGAAACTCGGAAAAAGGAGATAACCAATAATTCCAATCAGGACCAGCCAAAACGCAAGAGCCTGAAGATCCTTTCTCAATCCACTTTTACGGGGGTTCCCCCAGGGAGAACGATTCAATCCTGCTCACCCCTGTTTTATAAGCTTTATTAATTATACGCATTCCCGCACCAGTTATGAGCGCAATAGTTGCGTCTTCCCCAAACTCGCCTTAAAATTAAAGCGAGGTGAAGCCCAATGCTTAAAGAAAAGTTGTCCCTTCTCCCGGACAAACCGGGGGTTTATCTGATGAAAGATGCAGCCGGAAACATCATCTATGTGGGCAAGGCCAAAGTTCTTAAAAACCGGGTCCGCTCCTATTTTTCCGGCTCTCATGATGCCAAGACGCAGGCCTTGGTCTCGTATATATCGGACTTCGAATACATTGTTACCGATTCCCAGGTTGAGGCGTTAATCCTGGAGTGTAATCTGATCAAAAAGCATAACCCTAAATACAATATCCTGCTCAAGGATGACAAAACCTACCCTTATATTAAGATCACAAACGAAACAAATCCCCGCTTAATGGTTGTGCGAAAGGTGGAAAAGGACCGGGCACGCTATTTTGGACCTTACCCCAACTCTACTGCCGCTCAGGATACCGCTCGGTTGCTCAATAAAATCTTTCCTCTGCGCAAATGCACTCAAATGAAAAAAAGACCCTGCCTGTATTTCCACCTAAGCCAGTGTCTTGCTCCATGTCAAAACAATATTACCCCGAAAACCTATGAGAATATCATTAAACAGGCAGCGGGCCTGCTCAAGGGTGGTGAGGAAGCGCTGATTCAGGCCCTTGAAGAGCGAATGCATGAGGAAGCGAGCAAACTAAATTTTGAACGTGCCAGAGAACTTCGGGATCAGGTACTGCACCTGCGTCAAGTGCAAGAAAAGCAGAAAATAACCTCAATGGACAGAATTGACCGTGACGTTTTCGGGTTCGCGGTTGAACATGGGTTAATGGCGGTGCAGATCTTGTACATCCGCCAAGGCAAACTTATGGCCCGGGATGCAGCTGTCTTCCCCTACCATTCAGAAGAGGAGGATGCCCTTCAGTCCTTTGTGCAGCAGTTTTACTATGAGAATGCCGGCAGGCCGAGGGAAATTCTTCTTCCTAATGGACTGGACGCAGAGCTTTTGGCTGCTTGGCTCAAGGTTGCTGTTAAGACTCCAAAGCGCGGCCAGAAAAAAGAACTGGTGGACATGGCTCAAAATAACGCCAGAGTCGCCCTCAGCGAACACTTAAACTTACTGACCCGTGAAGAAGAACGAACCACCAGAGCCCTGATCAAACTTGGTCAACTGCTTGGGATTCCAACTCCCCGGCGCATCGAGGCCTTCGATAATTCCAATATTTCCGGCAGTGAGGGGGTTGCTGCCATGGTCACCTTCGTGGACAGCAAACCTTGTCATTCCGATTATCGCAAATACAAAATTCGCAGCGTTGCTGGCCCGGACGATTATGCCTCCATGAGCGAAGTTATCTACCGGCGTTATTCCCGCCTTAACACAGAGGATGGATGTTTTCCTGACCTGATTCTGGTGGACGGGGGCAAAGGTCAGGTCAATGCTGCCCAAAAGGTGTTGAGTGAATTAAACCTTCACATCCCTTTGGCGGGAATGGCCAAGGATGATTTTCACCGCACCTCGAATCTTGTTATTCCTGGGGCTGCAGCCCCCGTTCCTTTGGACAAGGGATCACAGGAATTCTACCTTGTCCAGCGCATCCAGGATGAGGTGCATCGCTTCGCCATCACCTTCCACCGGCAGCTTAGGAGTAAATCTATGCTCCAGTCCGCTCTTGACAGTATACCGGGTGTAGGGGAAAAGCGTCGCAAGGCTTTACTGAAGCATTTCGTCTCCCTGAAAAGAATTAGGGAGGCTCAACCGGAGGAATTTCAGGTTTTGGGTATTGGGAACAAGCTTGCCCTGGTGATTTTGGCCAAGCTAAATGAAGCAGTGCCAGAACGGGAGGCGAAAACGAACAGTTAGGCATGAAATGCAGGGCCTTGGTAATAATACTGGTAATTCAGGAAAGATGGTGAACAATGTGATTCTGAATTACCGAATTGAATTTTGCCGCAACTGCTATTGGAAGCAAACTCAAAAGTGCAACAGACATGACGAGTATATCACTAACAAGAACTCAATCCTCCTGGTTAACTCCCAAGGTGAATGCCGCCGCAGGCTGGAGGTACCCTGGCTGGCCCAGGTATAAATAAGTCCCCTGGGTGAAATCCCAGGGAACTTATTACTCATTTCACTCGTCTTCCGCCCAAAAAACGCTCCGCGTAGTAGCCGGTCAGGGAGCTGATCTTCACACCGTTAACCGAGGCGTGAACAAAGTTTCCTCCGCCGAGGGAAATTCCAACGTGGCTTGCACCTTTAGCATAGGTAGTAAAGAAAACCAGGTCACCAGGCTGCAAATTGGAGATATTTACCTTGGTTCCGATCGTGTACTGGTCAAAGGAAGTGCGCGGTAGCTTTATGCCGTACTTTGCGAAGACATAACCGGTAAAGCCGGAACAGTCAAACCCTGCGGTAGTTGTTCCGCCAAATTTGTAAGGGATTCCCTGCAGACTTAGCGCATAGTCGATCAAATTTGGAGACACTGCACCTCCACTTGACCGGGACGCCACCTGAACTGGTGCAGATTTTTTCGCAGGCTGAGCCTTGGCCAAGGAGGCTTTGGCTGAAGTCACACTTTTCGTCTGAGCTGTTGTCTGTTTAGCGCTCTTTTCTTTGGGAGCTGCGCCGATCGTTTTCGCGGACTCCGCCCCGTTCATTTTAGCTGACTCAGGCTTAACTG
>Ga0255338_1006160_pt1 | contig 10408 bp, 8 predicted proteins | sample MeOH1_35cm_T4_19_FD_203715 | JGI IMG/M metagenome (GOLD analysis project Ga0255338, IMG submission 203715) | Sandy soil microbial communities from University of British Columbia, Vancouver, Canada - MeOH1_35cm_T4_195 | ecosystem: Engineered > Artificial ecosystem > Sand microcosm > Unclassified ...
CGCAGATCAAGAAGCTCAATGTGCTGGGCAACCAGCGCGTCGCCCAGGGCGGCGAGCTCAAGCGCGCCAAGAAGCGCCAAAGCAGCGTCAAGAAGTCCGCGCGCGACTGAAATGACTCATCAGGGCCTGGCGCTGCTGCGCCAGGCCAGCGCCAGCACCAACAGGATCTTGAGCCCGAAGAAGGCGAACGAGATCGCATGCAGGGCGCCGAAGGACAGGCCGCCCTGCCCCGCTTTGGCCGCCGCCAGCAGCGGCTGCAGCGCGTGATAGCCCGCCACGGTGCAGAACATTGCGCCGGCCGGCAACAGGAAATCCAGCGAGAAGGCCTTGCCGCCCAGGTCGCGCGCCAGGCGCCGCGCCATCAGCATCAGGATCAGCGCGACGGCCAGGCTGGTATTGGCCTCCAGCGCGAACAGCCGGGCCACATAGACCCCGGCCTGCGCCCGCTCCAACGTCGCGAAGGCATTGGGCGCGGCCGCAAAGGCCACACAAAGCAGAAAGCCGCCCCACAGGGCGGCCAGTACGGCTCGCAATCGAATCAACATCTGATGTCCTGCGGCGGCTTTCACTCAGCAGAGCCCGCGGATCCGGCTTTGCCGGTCTGCCGGGCTCGCCCCCTTGAGGGCGCCGGCGAAGCCGGTAGGGGGTGGGTCAAACGTAGCGGACTTCGACGATCTCGTAGCGCTTGATGCCGCCCGGGGCCTGCACCTCGGCCACATCGCCGGCCTCCTTGCCGATCAGGGCGCGCGCGATCGGCGAGCTGATCGAGATCAGGCCCAGCTTCAGATCGGCCTCGTCGTCGCCGACGATCTGGTAGGTCACCTCGGCACCGCTGGCCTCTTCTTCCAGATCCACCGTGGTGCCGAACACCACCTTGCCGCCGGCATCCACGGCCGCCGGATCGATGATCTGCGCCGCGGCCAGCTTGCCCTCGATCTCGAGGATGCGCCCCTCGATGAAGCCCTGCTTGTCCTTGGCCGCCTCGTACTCGGCGTTCTCGGACAGATCGCCCTGGGCACGGGCTTCGGCGATGGCCTGGATGACGGCGTGCCGCTCGACCGATTTCAGTCGATGCAGTTCTTCCTTGAGCTTCTCAGCGCCGCGCTTGGTCAATGGGATCGTGGCCATATCTAAACCTTCAAGACAAAATGAATCCGCCGCCGCTCAAGTCAAGCCTGAGCCGAGGCGGCGGATTTTCTGATGCGGAGTTTAGACGAGTTCCGAATGCAGCTCTTGTAGCGATTGCACCAATAGTCCGTCCCGGTGCTTCATGCCCTCGACCGCCGCTTCGCAGCCGGCCATGGTCGTGTAGTAGGTCACACGGTTGGCCAGGGCTGCCTGGCGGATATGGCGGCTGTCGGCGATGGCGGTGCGGGTCTCGTCCACGGTGGTGAACACCAGCTGGATCTCGCCGCCCTTGATCATGTCGACGATGTGGGGGCGGCCGTCCTTGACCTTGTTGACCACGGTCACCGGCACGCCCGCCTCGGCGATGGCCGCCGCCGTGCCCTTGGTTGCCACGACGCCGAAGCCCAGAGCCACGAGATCACGGGCGACGGACACGGCGCGCAGCTTGTCGCTGTTCTTCACCGTGATCAGCACATTGCCCTGGCGCGGCAGGCGCGAGCCGGCACCCAGCTGGCTCTTCAGCATCGCCTCGCCAAAGGTCTTGGCCGCACCCATCACCTCGCCGGTGGAGCGCATCTCGGGGCTCAGGATCGGGTCGACGCCGGGGAACTTGTTGAAGGGGAACACCGCTTCCTTGACGCTGAAGTAAGGCGGCACGACCTCGGCCGGCACCTTGCCCAGGCGATCCTTCTGCGCCGACAGCTTCTGGCCCGCCATGCAGCGCGCCGCGATCTTGGCGAGCTGCTGGCCGGTGGCCTTGCTGACGAAGGGCACGGTGCGGGAGGCGCGCGGGTTCACTTCCAGCACGTAGACGGTGGCCTTGTCCAGACCGCCGGTGACGTCGCCCTGGATCGCAAACTGCACATTCATCAGGCCGACGACCTTCAAAGCCTTGGCCATCGCCGCGGTCTGGCGGCGCAGCTCGTCCTGCAACTCCTGCGACAAGGTGTAAGGCGGCAGCGAGCAGGCCGAATCACCGCTGTGGATGCCGGCCGCCTCAATGTGCTCCATGATGCCGCCGATCATCACGGTCTCGCCATCGCTGATGCAGTCGGCATCTACCTCGACCGCGTCTTCCAGGAAGCGGTCCAGCAGCACCGGCGACTTCTCCGAGACGCGCACCGCTTCGCGCATATAGCGCTCCAGGTCCTTGTCGCCGTGGACGATCTCCATCGCACGGCCACCCAGCACATAGCTGGGGCGCACCACCAGCGGATAGCCGATCTCGTTGGCCAGGGCCACGGCCTGCTCCTCGGTACGGGCGGTGCGGTTCGGCGGCTGCTTCAGGCCCAGTTCGTGCAGCAGCTTCTGGAAGCGCTCGCGGTCCTCGGCGATGTCGATGGAATCCGGCGTCGTGCCGATGATGGGCACGCCGTTGGCCTCCAGGTCCAGCGCCAGCTTCAGCGGGGTCTGGCCGCCGTACTGCACGATCACGCCGACCGGCTTCTCCTTCTCGACGATCTCCAGCACGTCTTCCAGGGTCACCGGCTCGAAGTAGAGGCGGTCCGAGGTGTCGTAGTCGGTCGAGACGGTCTCGGGATTGCAGTTGACCATGATGGTCTCGTAGCCATCCTCGCGCATCGCCAGCGCCGCGTGCACGCAGCAGTAGTCGAACTCGATGCCCTGGCCGATCCGGTTCGGGCCGCCACCCAGCACCATGATCTTCTTCTTGCTGGTCGGTGCAGCCTCGCACTCCTCGTCATAGGTGGAGTACATATAGGCGGTCTGGGTCTCGAACTCGGCCGCGCAGGTGTCCACGCGCTTGTAGACCGGGCGCACGCCCTGGGCGTGACGGGCCTTGCGCACTTCGTGCTGGTTGGTGCCCAGCAGCTTGGCCAGACGCTTGTCCGAGAAGCCCTTCTTCTTCAGCAGGCGCAGCTCGTCGGTCGACAGCGAGGCCAGACTGCGGCCGGCCAGCGACAGCTCGATCTTCACGATCTGCTCGATCTGGGCCAGGAACCAGGGGTCGATGGCCGTTTCCTCGAACACTTCCTGCATGCTCATGCCGATGCGGAAGGCGTCGCCCACGAACAGAATGCGCTCGGGACCGGGCTCGCCGATCTCCTGCACGATCTCCTCGCGGTCGGTCGAGCGCTCGCTCAGGCCGTCGATGCCGGTCTCCAGACCGCGCAGCGCCTTCTGGAAGGACTCCTGGAAACTGCGGCCCATGGCCATCACCTCGCCCACCGACTTCATCTGCGTGGTCAGGCGCGAGTCGGCCATCGGGAACTTCTCGAAGGCAAAGCGCGGGATCTTGGTGACGACGTAGTCGATCGAGGGCTCGAAGGACGCCGGGGTCACGCCGCCGGTGATGTCGTTGCGCAGCTCGTCCAGGGTATAGCCCACGGCCAGCTTGGCGGCGATCTTGGCGATCGGGAAGCCGGTGGCCTTGGAGGCCAGGGCCGAGGAGCGCGAGACGCGCGGATTCATCTCGATGACGACCATGCGGCCGTCCTTCGGATTGATCGAGAACTGCACGTTGGAGCCGCCGGTGTCCACGCCGATCTCGCGCAGGATCGCGATCGAGGCGTTGCGCAGCAGCTGGTATTCCTTGTCCGTCAGCGTCTGGGCCGGCGCGACCGTGATCGAGTCGCCGGTGTGCACGCCCATCGGGTCCAGGTTCTCGATCGAGCAGACGATGATGCAGTTGTCGGCGCGGTCGCGCACGACTTCCATCTCGTACTCTTTCCAGCCGATCAGGGATTCCTCGATCAGCAGCTCGTTGGTCGGCGACAGGTCCAGACCGCGCTTGCAGATCTCCTCGAACTCCTCGGGGTTGTAGGCGATGCCACCGCCGGTACCGCCCAGCGTGAAGCTCGGACGGATCACCATCGGGAAGCCGCTGCCACCGATATCGGCCTGGATGCGCTTCTGCACGGCCCAGGCCTCCTCCAGCGAATGCGCAATGCCGGACTTGGCCGAGCCCAGGCCGATCTTGGTCATCGCGTCCTTGAACTTGAGGCGGTCCTCGGCCTTCTCGATCGCCTTTTCGTTGGCGCCGATCATCTCGACCTTGTACTTGTCCAGCACGCCATGCTTGTGCAGATCCAGCGCGCAGTTCAGCGCGGTCTGGCCGCCCATGGTCGGCAGGATGGCGTCCGGGCGCTCCTTGGCGATGATCTTCTCGACCACCTGCCAGGTGATGGGCTCGATGTAGGTGACGTCCGCGGTGTCCGGGTCCGTCATGATGGTGGCCGGATTGCTGTTGACCAGGATGACCTTGTAGCCCTCCTCGCGCAGCGCCTTGCAGGCCTGGGCACCCGAATAGTCGAACTCGCAGGCCTGGCCGATGATGATGGGGCCGGCGCCGATGATCAGGATGCTTTTGATGTCAGAACGTTTTGGCATGTCTTCTCTCCATCAGGCCTTGGTCATCAGACCGATGAAGCGGTCGAACAGATAGGAAATGTCGTGCGGGCCGGGGCTGGCTTCCGGGTGTCCCTGGAAGCAGAAGGCCGGCTTGTCGGTGCGGGCCAGGCCTTGCAGGGTGCCGTCGAACAGGCTGATGTGCGTGGCGCGCAGGTTCGCGGGCAGCGAGTCGGCGTCGACCGCGAAGCCGTGGTTCTGGCTGGTGATCGAGACCCGACCGTTGTCCAGGTCCTTGACCGGATGGTTGGCGCCGTGGTGGCCGAACTTCATCTTGAAGGTCTTGGCGCCCGAGGCCAGGGCCATGATCTGGTGGCCCAGGCAGATGCCGAAGGTCGGGATGCCGGCCTCGATCAGCTGGGCCGCAGCCTTGATGGCGTAGTCGCAGGGCTCCGGATCGCCGGGGCCGTTGGACAGGAACACGCCATCGGGCTCCAGATCGAAAACCGCGCTGGCGGGCGTCTGCGCCGGCACCACGGTGATCTTGCAGCCGCGCGAGGCCAGCATGCGCAGGATGTTGTGCTTGACGCCGAAGTCGTAGGCCACGACATGGAACTTCGGCGCATGCTGCTCGCCGTAGCCCTTGCCCAGCTGCCATTCGGTCTGGGTCCAGGTCTCGCGTTCCGTGCGGCTGACCACCTTGGCCAGATCCAGGCCGGCCATGCTGGGCGCAGCCTTGGCCTTGGCAATCGCCTCGGCGATATGGGCGTCGGTGATCCGCTCGCTGGCCGCCAGGGCCAGGATGCAGCCGTTCTGCGCGCCGGTGGTACGCAGCACGCGGGTCAGGCGGCGCGTATCGATGTCGGCGATGGCGACCGTGCCCTCATCGCGCAGGTACTGCTGCAGGCTGCGCGTCTTGCGGAAATTGGAATCGAGAACCGGCGGTTCCTTGATGATCAGACCAGCGGCATGGATCTTCGAGGCCTCGATGTCCTCCTCGTTGACGCCGTAGTTGCCGATGTGCGGATACGTCAGCGTGACGATCTGCCGGCAGTAGCTCGGGTCGGTGAGGATTTCCTGATAGCCGGTCAGCGCGGTGTTGAACACCACTTCGCCGACCGTCTGGCCGGCAGCGCCGAAGGCGATGCCTTTGAAGACCGTGCCGTCTGCCAGGGCGAGGATCGCTGGGGGGGAGGAAAGCAGATCGGGCAGCACGGGAAACTCCGTTATTGTGCGCGCGCCCAGCTCTGCTCCAACTCGACCTCTGGAGGGTCAAGCCGGGCCTGAGTCCGGTGGTGGAAACGGGTGGAGTTTCGCTAGGGGCGGTGGGTTGCGGGTAAACCTGCTGAGTATAACCCACCGCGGGTATTCACCGAGGAAGTTTGCGCAAAAAACGCGCGCCTGCAAGGCCACCCTCCCCGTCCGCCAGGCGCCGGTCCGGCGCCTCAGCCGAGCGCCGCGATACCGGCGCGAGCGATTTGCGCGTCCTCGCTGGACTTGACGCCGCTGACCCCCACGGCGCCCAGGCATTGCCCGTCCACCAGGATGGGCACCCCGCCCTCCAGCAGGCCTTGCAGGCCCGGCGCGCTGAGGAAGGACACGCGCCCCTGGTTGACCATGTCCTCGTAGATCTTGGACTCGCGCCGGCCCAGCGCGGCCGTGTGCGCCTTGGCCGGTGCGATCTGGGCCGAGATGGCCGCGGCGCCGTCCAGGCGCTGCAGCCACAGCAGATGGCCGCCATCGTCGACGATGGCGATGCTGACTGCCCAGCCATTGGCCAGGGCCTCGGCCTCGGCGGCGGCGGCGATGCGCTTGACGTCCTCAAGCGTCAGATAGGGTTTCTGCTTCATGGTGGCAATGACTTGAAAGTGATGGGAACGGTCCCACTTTAGCGTCAGGCACGATCGCGATTGCCGCATGGCAGTGCAAAACTGCCGCGCGTCTAGAATCGGCGCAGATCGGGCGGCCGGCCGAGAGGCACGAGCCGCAGGCCGCAACCACCGGATGGAGGAATGATGAACGAAAGCCTGCAAACTCAATACGGCGGCGCCTACGGTGCCGGCCTGGCGGTCGACCGCCAGCGCGTGCTGCGCAACACCTACTGGCTGCTGGCCCTGTCCATGCTACCCACGGTCTTGGGTGCCTGGCTGGGCGTGTCCACCGGCATCCTGGCCAAGCTGAGCCCGGGGCTCAGCGCCATCGTCTTCCTGGCCGGCGCCTTCGGCCTGATGTTCGTGGTCGAGAAGACCAAGAACAGCAGCACCGGCGTCTTCGCCCTGCTGGCCTTCACCTTCTTCATGGGCCTGATGCTGTCGCGCATGCTGGCCTTCGTGCTGGGCTTCAAGAACGGCAGCAGCCTGATCATGACGGCCTTCGGCGGCACCGGCGCGATCTTCTTCGCGATGGCCAGCCTGGCCACGGTGATCAAGCGCGACCTCTCCAGCATGGGCAAGTTCCTGTTCGTCGGCGTGATCATCATGCTGGTGGCCGGCCTGGTGAACCTCTTCCTGCAGTCCTCCGCCCTCATGCTGACCCTGATGGTGCTGGGCATGGCGGTGTTTTCGGCCTTCATGCTGTTCGACATCAAGCGCGTACTGGACGGCGGCGAGACCAACTACATCTCGGCCACGCTGGCGATCTATCTGGATCTCTACAACGTGTTCCAGAACCTGCTGGCCCTGCTGGGCATCTTTGGCGGAGAGCGGGACTAACACCCCCTACCGGCTGCGCCGCCCCCCCCCCTCAAGGGGGCGAGCGTGGCGGCCCGGCAGAGCCGGATCCGCGGACTCCGCGCGATTAGCGCCAACTGCGTGGCGCATAAAAACGAAAGGGCCTTGCGGCCCTTTCTTCATTTCAGCGCTCGAACACCGCAATGCTCTCGACATGCGCCGTATGCGGGAACATGTTCACCGCACTGGCCGCCGTGCAGCGGTAGCCCGCGACGTTGACCAGCAGGCCGGCATCGCGCGCCAGCGTCGCCGGGTTGCACGACACATAGACGATGCGCTTGGGCGGCGTCCAGCCCGGCGCCAGATCGGGGTTCTCGGCAATGTCGGCCACCGCCTTGGCCAGCGCGAACGCGCCCTCGCGCGGCGGATCGACCAGCCATTTGTCGGCCACGCCGTCGGCCGCCAGCAGCTCCGGCGTCATCTCGAACAGATTGCGGGCGACGAAGCGGGTATTGGCCTGCAGGCCGTTGCGCTGGGCGTTCTCGTGCGAGCGCTGCACCAGCGCCTCGCTGCCCTCGATGCCCAGCACCTCGCGCGCCTGCGTCGCCAGCGGCAGGGTGAAGTTGCCCAGGCCGCAGAACCAGTCAATCACCCGCTCGTCCCTCTTCACCTGCAGCAGGCGTAAGGCGCGCCCGACCAGCACGCTGTTGATGTGCGGATTGACCTGGGTGAAATCGGTCGGCTTGAAGGGCATCACGACGCCGAACTCCGGCAGCGTGTAGGCGAGCTCCGGCCCGCCCTCGTCCAGCAGCTGCACGGTATCCGGCCCCTTGGGCTGCAACCACCATTGCACGCCCGGATGGGCGGCGGCGAACTCGCGCAGCTTCGTCTTGTCCCCCTCGGGCAGCGGATTCAGGTGACGCAGCACCAGGGCGATCACGGTATGGTCGCCGTTGTCACCCATCGCCAATTCGATCTGCGGCAGGCGGTCGCGCTCGTCCATGCTGGCGATCAGCGCGCGCAGCGGCAGCAGCAGATCGCTGACAACCTGGGGCACGACCTTGCAGACCTGCATGTCGGCCACATAACGGCTCTTGCGCTCGTGGAAGCCGATCAGCACCACGCCCTTCTTCGCCACATAGCGCACCGAGAAGCGCGCGCGATAGCGGTAGCCCCAGGTCGGCCCCTCGATCGGGCGCAGCAGCATCTCGGGCTTGACCTTGCCCAGATGCCAGAGGTTGTCCTCGACCACGCGCTGCTTCACCGCCACCTGGGCGCCGGCATGCAGATGCTGCATCTTGCAGCCGCCGCAGGCACCGGCATGCAGGCCGAAATGCGGACAGCCCGGCGTCACGCGCTGCGCGCTCTCACGGCGCAGGGCGACGAGCGCGCCCTGCTCCCAGTTGTTCTTCTTGCGGCCGACCGTGACCTGCACCTCTTCACCGGGCAGCGCCCCCTCGATGAAGACGACCTTGCCTTCCAGGTTGTGGGCCACGCCCTGGGCCTCCAGGTCCAGCGATTCGACCTTCAGCCATTCGTTCTGTTGCGTCATGGGCCGGGATTATCCCAGCCTTGCGCACCCTGTCCCGACCTTCGCTGCCGGCGGCCTCAGAAGATCGCGTCGCGGTTGATGCCGTGCCGCATCATGTTGCGCTTGAGCTTGTTGAGCGCCTCGATCTGGATCTGGCGGATGCGCTCGCGGGTCAGGCCCAGGCGGATCGCCAGCACGTCCAGGGTCTCCGGCTCGCGGTCGGCCAAGCCGTAGCGACCCGCCAGCACCTCGCGCTCGCGCTCGTTGAGCGCGGCCAGACCATGCTCCAGCAGCTCCTCCAGCTCGTGACTCAGGCGCAGACCCAGCGGGTCCACCGCCTGCTCGTCGGCCACCAGATCCATCATCGACTCGCCGCCCTCGCCATTGCGGTCCACCGGCGAATCCAGCGAGCTCGGCAGTTCGGCATAGGCCAGCAGCTCGGCGATATGGGCCAGGGGCTGGTTCAGGAGGCTCGCGATGTCCTCGGCACGGACCACCGCCTCCTTGCCATCCTGGCTGTGCAAGGCCTCCAAAGCGCGGCGGGCCTTCAGCACATGATTGAGCTCGCGCACGATGTGCACCGGCAGGCGCACCAGCCGCGCCTGATGCATCAGCGCGCGCTCGATGCTCTGGCGTATCCACCAGCTGGCGTAGGTCGAGAAACGGAAGCCGCGCTCGGGCTCGAACTTGCCGATCGCATGCATCAGGCCGAGGTTGCCCTCCTCGATCAGATCGCTCATCGGCAGGCCGCGGCCCAGGTAGTTCTTGGCGATGCTGACGACCAGGCGCAGATTGTGTTCGATCATCGCCTGGCGCGCCGCGAACTCGCCGGCACGGGCGCGCACCGCGGTGTCGTACTCCTGCTGGGGGGTCAGCAGCGGCGTGCGGCGGATGTCGCGCAGATAGGCCTGCAGCGCATTGCCCAGATCGACATCGGGCGCCTGACCGATCATCGCACTGCTGCGCAGGGCGTCGGCCACATCACCGTCCCCGCCCTCCCCGTCCAGGCCGGCCGGAGCGGCCGCCCCGTCGGCCGGCAGGGCCTCCAGATCCGGCAGGCTGGCAAGCGAGGCCAGCAGCGGCGGCGGCGCGGGGTGCGGGCTGGCAGTCGAGGGCGCGGCGCGTTTCATGATCTCAGCATCGCGCCCTCATGCTTCAACGAGAAGGCAGCAGCTTCGCCGGGTCTATGGGCTTGCCCTGCTTGCGCACTTCGAAGTGCAGCTTGACTTGATCGGCGTCGCTGGAACCCATTTCGGCAATCTTCTGACCCTTGCGCACCGCCTGGTCTTCCTTGACCAGCAAGGTCTGGTTGTGCGCGTAGGCGGTGAGGTAGGTGGCGTTGTGCTTGATGATGACGAGATTGCCGTAGCCGCGCAAGCCCGAACCCGCGTAAACCACGCGCCCATCGGCGGCGGCCAGCACCGGATCGCCGGCCTTGCCACCGAAGGCCAGGCCCTTGTTCTTGACCTCATCGAAACCGGTCACCACGTTGCCGGCCGCGGGCCAGCCCCAGGCCGGCTCGTCATCACCGCTGGGGACGGCAGCGGCGCTGGGTGCCGGCGCTGAAGCGCTTGCCACGGGAGCGGAGGCGCCAGACGCCGCGGTCGCGGGCGCCTTGCTGTCCAGCGGACGGCTCTCGACCTTGGCCGAACTGACCGGGCGAGCGCTCACGGCGGCGGCATCGACATTCGGCGGCACCACGCGCAAGACCTGGCCCGACTCGATGCGATTGGGGTTCTCCAACTCGTTCCACTTGACCACGTCGCGCCAGTTC
>Ga0255338_1006161_pt1 | contig 10407 bp, 6 predicted proteins | sample MeOH1_35cm_T4_19_FD_203715 | JGI IMG/M metagenome (GOLD analysis project Ga0255338, IMG submission 203715) | Sandy soil microbial communities from University of British Columbia, Vancouver, Canada - MeOH1_35cm_T4_195 | ecosystem: Engineered > Artificial ecosystem > Sand microcosm > Unclassified ...
GCCACTACATCGTCCGCTTTGATTTTGATTTCGAGCCATGGCCGAAGGGCATGGAAAGCGCGGCCATACCCCTGGCAAGACAGTATGCCGGCGGCCTGCAAACCGGGATGCACTTCCCGCTCATCGAAGGCACCGAAGTCGCCATTGCCTTTCGCGACGGCAACCCGAACAAGCCCTATATCGCGCACGCGCTGCATAACAGCCGGCAGGAGGACCTGATCACCACGCGGGACCGGTGGCTGTCGCGCAACCTGATCAGGACGCAGAGCAACAACAAGCTGCGCATGGAGGACTGGAAGGGGGAGGAAAGCATCAAGCTTTCCACCGAGTATGGCGGCAAGACCCAGCTCAACCTTGGCTACCTCGTTGATCGCAAGAGGAAAAAGCGGGGGGAAGGCTTTGAGTTGCGCACCGACGCCTGGGGGGCGATCCGGGGCGGTAAGGGATTGTTCCTTTCGGCGGACGACCAGCCGAAGGCTGGTGGTCAGCAGCTCGATATGGAGGCTGCGGTTGCACAACTCGAGAGCGCGCTACAGATAGCGCGTGCCTTGGCAAGCGCGGCCACGTCAGCGAATGCGGACGCAGCAGATACGGACTCGCAGAAACAAGTCGCGACAGCGCTGAACCGCCTGGCCGAGCCTTCAATTCTGGCTAGTGCCCCCGCCTCCGTCGGGATCGTTGCAGGGCGTGGGGCGCAAATCTCGGCCCGTGGCAGTGTTGCGGTTGTTGCTGAGAGGAATGTGGATATCAGCGCGGTTAAGAAGTTCACCGTTGCGGCGGGCGAGGCTGTTTCCATGTTTGCCCAGAAGTTTGGCATCAAACTGTTTGCAGGTAAGGAAAAGTGGAAATCCAGGCGCAGAGCGACGCAATGTCCCTGGCAGCGGATAAGGACGTCACCGTATCCAGCGTGGATGGAGCCGTCCGTATCGCCGCAAAGCGGGAACTGATTCTCGAATGTGGTGGCGCCTTTGTGCGACTTGCCGATGGAAATGTGACCATCGGTGGGCCAGGTGATCTCATCTTGAAGGTCATCACGATGCAAAAACAGGGAGTGGCCAGTCTGAACGATGCCATGCAACCCCTTCCCAAGCCCCCCGGACTGTATGACGAGCAGTTCACGCTGAGGGACGAGCACACGGGCGAGATATTGCCGCACCTGCCATATCGGATAGAAACCGCAGCCGGTGAGGTGATTGAGGGTGTTACTGATGCGGCTGGCAGGACGATCCGCGTCTATGCGGACAAGGCGCAGGACATCAAGATACTCAAGGGATAAGACATGGCCAATAACGAACTTGGCAAAGGAGCCCTCAATTCGCGGGGTGGCAGCAATGTCGACGCCAAGATGCCGGCAGAACCTCTGGCCTTCCTGCGTCCGGAAACCGGGGAAGTCATCATTGTGCCGGCGGAGGACGCGAATCAGCTACGTAGCCACTACAACGGACTCAGTGACATGGTGGCCGAACTGCACTCAGCCAACAAGGCGGTGCAACTGAGCGAGGAGCATCTCCAGGAACTCGAGGCCGGGAAGGCATCTGACACGGACAAGGCGCTGGCGCATAGTGTGCTTGGGTTCGCTCTCGATTGGCAGCAGGAGGCGCACGAAAAGCTGCATGCCGTGTATGAAAAACTCGATCCGTTACCTGAAAGCAAAGAAGAGGCGAATGCCGGTAAGTCATCGGGTTCGGCAGCGTCTGCGAAACCGAAGAAGGACAAACATACTACGGCAGGCGCTGGCAAGAGGTTGGTCGAACTCATTTCGCTCAGCAACGACAGCCCGGAGGAACGGAAGAAGAAAGAGGCGAATGACAAGGAGGCAGAGGTCGATATCCGAGGGTTCAAGCAGAAAATCAAGTCGTTCAAGACAGCTGCGGAGTTGAAGAAATTCGGAAAATGGCCAAAGAAAATGCCAGAAAGACTCGTCTACGTTGACTCGGGAAAGTTGAAACAAAAATGGCCAAAGTTCAAGGATGCCGAGAAGACGAAATGGTCCGAGGTGTACAAAAAGGGTGGCGATGGCAAGCGCAGCCTCGACAAGGAAAAGCTTCGCGCGTACGTGAAGGAGCAGGTCCGAAAAGAGACGACGATCTCGCTAAAGCGCATATTTGGCGAGGATCTGAGCGGCGGAGCGAGCATCACGCTGGGCCAGTGGGCCGATAACTGGAACCAAGCACACAAGCTTGAACGCCATGGGTCTCTTTCACATGACGGGACGCAGATTGCCGACATCGAGCTCAGCGCGGCCGCGCAACTGATGCGGTTCACCTACGGGGGAAGCCTCAATGGCGATCTGTCGGTGACGGATCGCCGCCTCAGCGTCAAGGCTGAGGGGCATGCTGCTGTCGATTTCGCCAAAGCTGAAGCCAAACTTGAGCTCTACTTGCCACGCAAGGATGGCTGGCTATGGACGGTGCAGGACGATCAGGGTAAGTCCTTCAACCTGATGGCAGGACGCTGCCGTATTACGCTTGAGGCGTCCGGGGTGGTCGGCGCCAGCATTGCGGGTGAGTTGGCAATGAAGGTGGAAGTGTCGCCATTGGATAACGGCATACCCAAAGTATCGGGAAAACCTGGCCGAAAAGGAAAGAAGGCGCGCAGGAAGCAGACCGTTTCGATCAACGCCAACGACGAGGCCGACGTTGGCACGCTGGATGCATCGGTGAGCGCATTTGCTGGCGCGCGGGCTGATGGAACCCTGGCAGGTGTGCTTGAGTGGCGTGATCCGGACCATCCAGAAAGAGAATTTGCGAGTATCGCCAGTATCGCCCAAACCGTAGGCGGCTTGGCCGGCATCGGCGTGGAGGCAAAGTTCAAGATCGAATACACAAACGGCGTATTCCGCTTCACGGCGCACGCGAGTCTGTGCTTGGGATTGGGGGCGGAAGGCGCACTGGGATTTGAGGTGAGCGCAGAACAGATGGTGCTATTTTTCCACTGTCTCTTCTACAAGATTGCGTATTGGCAGTTCAAAAACTTAAAGATCATCAACGACGACGCATTTTCCGCGCTGAAGGGAATCCAGTTCCTAGCGGTGCAATCAGGTCGGGCTATCGATAGTTTCTATGGGGAATCACTGGGCGAGATTAATGAACTATTGAAGTATATAGATGGCCGCATGAAGAAAGCAGAGGCCAGATTGGAGTTGGCAAGCCGAATTTTAGAGAATCCAGATGCCTTGAAGTTTGTCACGCCAGAAGCGAAGGGCATGCTGATCCATCAATTGACGCGTCACAGCTACGCGGATGTCGCCATCAGCGGTGCCGCAGTAGGCGACAACTATCTCGGTCGCCAACGAGAAGCGGTGCTCGCGGTGATCCAGTCGGCGACATCCAAGGGGGAGGTGGCCAATATAATTCAGCACATCAGCATGAGTGGTGAAAAAGGAAATACGGAGAAAAACCGTACGGAATTACGAGACTTCTTTAGGACAGAAGGTGTTCGGGATATCGATGTCCCATTCTATGAATCCCCCTATCCTGCAAGGTTTGAAGAGATTCTGAAGAAACTCGCAATGCAAGGCGACTTTGATGGCTGGTATCAAGCTTTCTACGATCATTTGATGGATGAGGTGCCGCATGGCCATGCGCTGGTGGATGCGACCTCACCAGCCTATGAAGTCCTGCGGAATAAGGTCGATCACCGACTCTTTGCGTCCAGCGGCTGGAACGCGTATTACACGAGCGAGGCCTGAATGCGTGTCAGAACGATTGAATCCATTGCTGTCTTTCTGGTGCTTATCTGTGCCGGGGCAAGGTTGGTGGCTGCTGAACTGACCGATGTCCAGCCACCGCGGCAGCCCCTGATGTCGAAGGACCCGGGCGAGAATGCCCCGCAGCTGAGGCAGTCCTCGGCGCTGGAGGCCGAGTTGATGGGATTGACCGAGGGCAACATTGACGAGCGTGTGGCCAAGCTCAAGCGCAAGGTGCTCGAGGACTTGGTGTGGGTCGAGGGCGGCAGCTTCATGATGGGCGACTTTGGGCCGTGGTGGTCGCCCGAGAAGATGTACTACACGACCGGGCTCGATAACAAGCCGCCGCACAAGGTAACGCTGACGGGATACAGCATGGCCCGCTACAAGACGACGTACGCGGAGTTCGACGTGTTCGCGGATGCGACAGGACAGGAACGAGCCGGGATGGAGTTGAGGCCGGGCTACGAGTTGCCACGAGGGCTCTACCGCCATCCGCGGGTACCGGCCGGCGTGTACTGGCAGCGGGCAAGGGACTATTGCCTTTGGCTTGGCAAGCAAACGGGAGTGCCATTCAGTCTGCCGACGGAGGCGCAATGGGAGTATGCCGCACGCAGCCGTGGTCAGAACTTCATCTGGGCGACGGACAACGGGCACATGGACAAAGGCCGCAATATGGCTTCGGGTGAGCAGAAGAAGAGGCTCAGGCCAGTCGTTTCGACGGATCCCGATGAACCCACCTCAATCACGCGAGCCATGCTGTTTCCGGTTGGCATCTTCCCGCCCAATCCGCTGGGGCTGTACGACATGAACGCCAATGGATGGGAGTGGATGCAGGATTGGTATGACGCGAAGTGGTATCGCGTCAGCCCGGAGCGGGATCCGATGGGGCCGCCGACCGGTACCTTGCGCTCATTGCGTGGGTATGCGGACGGTGACTATGTCTCTGGCCTTAACCTCATACGATACGCGCGCGATCCCATGATCATCGGAAGAGATATTCTCACCGGAATTCTTGGGCCAAAGAGAAATACGACACATTCCGTACGCTGCGTGGCGAACCAGGATCACCCGGTCGAAGGGGAGAGGTGATGACGTTAGCAAAGATTCGGATGCCTGGGAGAAAGCTTGACCGGGTCGTTCTCCTGCTCGCGGTGGTGCTGTGTGTCGGCTCACGGTTGCAGGCCGCTGAACTGACTGAAGTCCAGCCACCGCGGCAGCCCCTGATGTCGAAGGACCCGGGCGAGAATGCCCCGCAACTGAAGCAACCCTCAGCCCTGGAGGCCGAGTTGATGGCATTGACCGAGGGCAGCATGGAGGAGCGTGTGGCCAAGCTCAAGCGCAAGGTACTCAAGGACCTGGTGTGGGTCGAGGGCGGTAGCTTCATGATGGGCGACTTTGGACCGTGGTGGTCGCCCGAGAAGATGTACTACACGACCGGGCTCGATAACAAGCCGCCGCACAAGGTAACGCTGACGGGATACAGCATGGCTCGCTACAAGACGACGTACGCGGAGTTCGACGTATTCGCGGATGCGACAGGACAGGAACGAGCCGGGATGGAATTGCGGCCGGGCTACGAGTTGCCACGAGGGCTCTACCGCCATCCGCGGGTACCGGCCGGCGTGTACTGGCAGCGGGCTAGGGACTATTGCCTTTGGCTTGGCAAGCAAACGGGAGTGCCATTCAGTCTGCCGACGGAGGCGCAATGGGAGTATGCCGCACGCAGCCGTGGTCAGAACTTCATCTGGGCGACGGACAACGGGCACATGGACAAAGGCCGCAATATGGCTTCGGGTGAGCAGAAGAAGAGGCTCAGGCCAGTCGTTTCGACGGATCCCGATGAACCCTCCTCAATCACGCGAGCCATGCTGTTTCCGGTTGGCATCTTCCCGCCCAATCCGCTGGGGCTGTACGACATGAACGCCAATGGATGGGAGTGGATGCAGGACTGGTATGACGCGAAGTGGTATCGCGTCAGCCCGGAGCGCGATCCGATCGGGCCGCCTACCGGTACCTTGCGCTCGTTGCGCGGGTATGCGAGTGGTGACTATGTCTCCGGCCTTAACCTCATACGATACGCGCGCGATCCCATGATCATCGAAAAGAGCTTTTTCACAGGCGTTCTTGGCCCGGGATTAAACATAGCGCATTCGGTGCGCTGCGTGGCGAACCAGGATCACCCAGTTGAAGTCGTGAGGTGATCCGTGCCTCTCCCTCGAATTAACTACAGAGATCATCATGAAGAAGAATCGATTAATTGCCTTACTCCTTAATGGATTTCTAGGATTGGCCGGCGCCGACCGCTTTTATCTCGGAAAGTACAAGACTGGCACCTTGAAGCTGCTCACGCTGGGCGGACTTGGAATATGGTGGTTCATCGACGGTGCCCTTTTGTTGATTGACGCATTCCTCTATTCCTTTGGCAAGGACAGCGGTTTCGTGAAAGACGGAAGTGGCAACGACTTGAAGTATGGCCTGTCGATGTACCGCCTGAAAAATGGCCGACTGGTGCGTGACTGGTGGTCCAGCACGCCCGCTGGCGAAGAATGAGCGCCAACACGTGATGCGTGCATCGCAAGCAGTGAACAACTTAACCGAATTACAGGGTTTCCATTTCCCATGAGCGCGATTGCATTCGAAGGTGATCCGACGGATCACGACGGCTATGTCATGACAGCCACCTCCACAATCATCGAGAACGGCAAGCGTGCGGCGTTGCTGGGAGATCTTGTCTACTGTCCAAGGGAAGGACACGGCGTCAATCCCATCGTCGAGGGCGATACGACAATGATGTCGGATGGCCGGCCCCTGGTGACGCATCTTTGCAAGGCGGCGTGCGGATGCGTGATCCTTGCCGTCCACTCCACACTGTCGGTTCGTTGACCCATGCCTTGGCCAATTCCAGACGTGGCGGCAATCTCGCGCCCCCAACCGATCGGGATCGGTAGCTGGCTGCTTGTCTTCGTGGCCGTGATGGGCCTTGGCGCTGGCGCCACACTGCTGCTGTGGCCGCAAGGCAGGCCGACCAACGAAGTGGGATTCTGGCTTTTGCTGATCGGCCTCCCCGTCATTGTCTTTGCATTGGTGTTCGGCCTGAGGCTGACGAAATGGGAGCGGGGACAACTGCTTGCCGAGGAGAGCGAGCAAGAGTGCAGACGCCTTGACTTGCTATGGCAGAACTGGGCTCGCCGCGATCTTTCGGTCGTCCGGGCACAAGCGTTCTTGCCCATTGGCCCGGCGCCAGGCGAACTTGCCGCAGCGGGCGCGAATCTACCTGTGAATGCGTTACGGTCCGTCGGGTTTCCCTGGGCGGGTGAGGCCACGGCGGACAGTCGCTACACGACACTGCTCGACCTTATCGCGGACCGGTTCGCGGATGTTCTGGCAGAACTGCAATCTGTCGAAGTGAGGCTCGTGCTTGATGATGTCTCGCTGGCACAAGAGGCGCAATGGGGCACGAAGACGAAGCACCTGCTGGAGGCAGCGGCACCGGGCGTGTCTGTGGATATCCAAGTCTCGGGCTCCCTCCCGACGGATTGCCTCGCATGGATGGAGGAGGGATTCGACGTAGACGTAATGCCTGCCCGATTGATCATTGCTGCGCAGATCTGGCCGGACACAGGCGAACGTGTATTCAGTGAAGGTGCCGCCGCGCTGCTGTTGAAACCTCGCACGGCAAGCCGGCGGGACCGGGCCGTGCATCGGTGCATCGCGCCGGCACATCTCTTGCGGCCGATGGTGTCGTCGTCCGGGACCATCTCTGCCGATGTGCGCCAGTTGCTGGATATGCAGGGACGGCCGGGCGTCTTGCCACGCGTCTGGCTTAGTGGTTGTACGCAGCAAGATCAAGCGGCGTTCCTGACCGTGCTGTGTTCGTTGGGCGAGGATAAGCCAGCAGTGCTTCCACTGGACGATGTCATGGGCTTTCCGGGACCGGTCAGTGGCTGGATTGCCCTTGCTATCGCTTTGGAAACCGCGGGCCAGGATTCAGAGGATCAGTTGGTGGCGTGGCATACGCCTGGCAGCGACCGGACGCATCTGTGTGTGGCCGTGCCATCGAAACCTGGGGGAAATTGAGTTGAAGAATTATGCTTGGGGCCGGTGGCTGATCCTGGCGAGCGTACTGGCAGTAGCCTCGTCCTATATCGCCATGACGGTCGATACGGAACTCCTGCGTGCTTGGTTCGGCCAGCATAGCCTGGAGCTTGCGGGTATCACTGTAGTGGCGTTGGCCGCGTTTGCCTTTGCGTTTTCCAGGCGCAAGGAGATCCGGCATGCGATGCAACGAGCATCGAAGGAACAGGGAATCGAGCCGCCCGCGATCCTGGACACGGCTGAAACAGAAGCAAAGGCCGGTGCGGCTTCGGCACAGACTCGCTCGGTGGCATTGCGCTTCATGCTTCGATCCACGCACGGCCTGCGCTGGCGCTACCGCCAGCCCTGGCTGCTGCTCACCGGCGACGATGCCGCCATTGCCCGCCTCCTGCCCGAACTGGCAGAACAAGGCTGGCTGATCACCCCCGACGCGGTGCTGCTATGGAGCAAGACCAACAAGGAGGGCTGGCCGGACGCCGACTGGCTCAGGGCACTCTACCGGCTACGCCGCCGCCGTCCGGTGGACGCGGTGATTCTCACAACGGACAGTGCAGCGGATCTGCAGGCGCAACGCCGCGGCACCCATCCCGATGGCATGCGCCTGGCGCGCATCGCCGAATTGCTGCGCTGGTCCGCCCCGGTCTACCTGCTGGACGTGGCGGAGGCGAGAACGGTGGCCCACGGCCTCATGCCGGTCATCAGTTGCGAACTGCCGCGCCAGGCCGATGCGGACGCCATCGATGGCGCGCTGCGCACGCTGCGCGACCAACTGGCGCAGCGCGTCGTCGCGCAACTGATGGAGGGCAACCGCGACCGCTATATGGGAGAGCTTTCCCAGCGGCTCGACACCCGCGGCAAAGCGCTCGCCGACTGGATCGCCGGATTGGGGGGCCGGCAACGGCGGCGTATCCCCGTGGACGGCATCGTCTTTGCGCCGTATCCACGGCCTGTCGCCGGCGATGCGAGCGTGCAGAGCAGCATCGACCTGCCGCTCTGGCATTACCTGGGCGAAGCCGCACGCCGCCAGCCGGGACAGCGCGTTGGCTGGCACCCGGTCACGGTGTCTGCCATCGTGGGCCTGACGGCCATCGGCCTGTGGAGCGCCGGCATGCTGGTGTCCGGCGCGCGCAACGCGCAAGACGTAAGCGCTGCACAACAAGTGATTCAGGATGTCCAGGCGGCCCCCAATTCTGCCGCCCGCCTGCGCGCGCTCCTTGCCTTGCAGCATCAGATCGAGCGCTACGCGTACCGCACCCGGCATCACGCGCCGCTGCTGTCCCGCTTTGGCCTGAATCGCGATCCGGCGGTCCTCGCCGCGCTGTGGAAGCCTTATGCGCAGGCCAGCCGCGAACTGCTCGTCACGCCCGTGCAGCGGGATCTGGAGGCGTCGCTGGTGGATCTCGCGCAACTGCGGACCACGGTGCCGGATGCGGCAACCAACCGGGTGGCGCTGAGCGGCCACCAGGCGCTCAAGACCTATTTGATGCTGGCTAATCCCGAACGCGCCGAGCCGGCCTTCCTGGCCCCGCAACTGGTGCAGCATTGGTCCACCGATGCCCGGATGACCCCGGGCGAGCGGCAGGACCTTGCCGAGCGCCTGTTCACCTTCTATGCGCAGCATTTGAATACCAACCCGGCCGGGCCCATCGCGCCACGGCCCGAACTGGTCGCCGGCGCCCGCCAGACGCTGCTGGCCGTGATCGGGGAACGCAATGCCGAGGACACCGTCTATCGGGGCGTGATCGAGGCCTTTGGTGAGCACGCTGGCAGCAAGTATCCGGACCAGACCCTGGCGGCGCTGACCGCCGGCACCGATCCCCGGGGGCTGGTGCGAGCCACCGCCATCGTGCCGGGGGTCTTCACCCGCCAGGCCTATGAGGGCTATGTGGCGCCCGCGATCGAGCAGGCCGCCAGGCGCACGGAAATCGCCAATGACTGGGTGCTGACCGACGGCCAACCGCAATCGCAGCAGCAGACGCAAGTGACGGCAGGCCGCTCGGCCGAAGCCCTGCAGGCGGCCCTGACCGAGCAGTACTTCGCCGATTACGCGGAGCACTGGCAGGGTTTCATGAACAGCCTGCAATGGGAGGCCGCGCCGACCCTGCCGGCCGCGATCGGGCAGCTCAAGCTGATGGCCGATGCGCGCCAGTCGCCGGTGATCGCGCTGATGAAGTCGCTCGAATACCAGGGTGGCGCTGGTGCCCGCAAGGACTCGCTGTCCGATACGCTGGTGGCCAAGACGCAGGATCTGCTGGGCAAGAAGGAGGCCGGGCCCGAGGTGGCGAAGCCGGACGCGGCGGGGCCGCTGGGCGCGGCCTTTGGCCCGGTGCTGCGGCTGGTGGCGCAGGGCCAGCCCGGCAGCACCAACGCTGGCACCCAGGCGGGCGCCAGCGGTGACCTGAGCCTGCAGCGGTTCCTCGACCGCGCGACGGCACTGCGCCTGCGCCTGCAGCAGGTCGGCAACAGCGCCGATGCCGACGCACAGGCCCGCCAGATGGCGCAGGCGCTGTTCCAGGGCAAGGGCTCGGAACTGGCCGATACCCAGGCCTATGCCCAACTGATGGCGGCCAGCCTCGGCAGCCAGTGGGCGGGCATGGGCGAGACGCTGTTCGTGCGGCCCA
>Ga0255338_1006162_pt1 | contig 10403 bp, 7 predicted proteins | sample MeOH1_35cm_T4_19_FD_203715 | JGI IMG/M metagenome (GOLD analysis project Ga0255338, IMG submission 203715) | Sandy soil microbial communities from University of British Columbia, Vancouver, Canada - MeOH1_35cm_T4_195 | ecosystem: Engineered > Artificial ecosystem > Sand microcosm > Unclassified ...
GAGCATATTGCCGATGAGATCGAAGGAGAACTCAAGCGCCGACACCTTACGGGCCGGCTGCTTCGTATTCCGAGCGACGGCGGCGACACTCCGCTGGACCGCGCCAAACATATCAGTGACCATCTCTCCCAGCTCGAGCGCGACGGTCGCAATGGGGTGAGATCAGGAAGCATGATTCGACTGGATTGAGTCGCATCACGCTCCCTCAGTCTTTTGTTTTCCGTATTTTGCGAGCCGTCAGCTCTTCCCCCAGACTTCAAAAATGCTCGAGCTCATCCCGACCCAGGCTCCTGGAGCGTTTCTCAGACCGGCTGGGCAGCATCCTGCAGGTTCGAACCGGGGCGTCTCGCGCGGGGTGCCCATCCCGAGGTCGACGGCTGACCAACCGGGCGCTTGACCAAATTCAAGGGCGGTCGCGCGACCGAGTTCAGGGGCGGCGCGGTAAAATAAGCGCCAAGATACATGATCCAGAACAGGAACGCCGTCGTCGGCGAGAAGGAATCGCTGAGCTGGTTCCCAATCAGGTAAAAGATTGCGCCCAGATACATGCCAGCCACGATTGTGTCCGATTCCCGATCGACCTGCCCCTTGGGCAAGGTGGCAAGGAGGAAATTGGCGCCGCGGCTGACGGCGCTCAGCACCAGTGCGACCGCTGCCGCCAGGCCAAAAACGCCCATTCCACGGAAATAGTCGAGAAACATATTATGCGAATGAGCGTAACGGTACACCCGCGTCCCCGCGCCCTCCCCGAGCAGGGGATGGTCGAGGCCGATCTGGATCGACTCCTTCCATACCATGTCGCGCGTCTGCATGCTGGGAAATTCCCACAGGCCATAGGTCAAAATGCTGTTCACCCGCCTGAAGAAATCCGGACTGGCCCAGCTCAGCACCCACAGGGTCGCGGGCACAGCGAACGCGATCCCGCACAGAATGACAGACAGCTTGAATAGCGTCTTGTCCAGGCTGCCGCTGCGACTGCCATGGTAGAGCCACGTCAGCGCCGCCGAGACGAAACCGAGTGCCAGTGCGGTCTTGGTGCCGCTCATGAAGATCGCGGTCGCCAGGACCAGGAGCATGATCGTGCACAATAGGCGAGACATGGCTGTCCGGGCATTCAGCAGCAGCGCGATGGACAGCGGCCAGACTGCCATGACCGCGACACCCAACTGGTTTGGCTTCTCGAAAAAGGCGAGGAAGCGATAATCGCGCATGACGATCGAACGGCCCCAGCCGGTCTGCGACAGCCCGATGGCGATGCCGAAGACCAGCACTCCCGAAAACAGCAGCGCGAAAACCATTCGTCGCTGCAAGTGGGACGGCATACGGGAAAACAGGATCAGCGCGCAGATCGCATAGGTCATCGGCAGAATAACCCGAAAGGCGCGTAGCGGCACTGGCGAAACCAACATGGACATGAAGGCCATCATCATGACCACGCAGACGCAAAGCGCTTCCAGCCACAGGCCGCGGCCATACCGGCCGTGCAATGCCCGCCGGAAACTTCCCGGCCAGGCAGGCTGCGTCAAAGCCCAGAACGCAAGAATGAACGGCATTGCAAAGGCAAAAGACAATTCGCCGGTCATCAGCGGCCGGGGAATCCAGAACGGCAGGAGTACCGCCACCGCGACCAGGACGCTAAAGCCGCTCCCTGCCTGTGCTGGCGGGTTTGCAAGAATGGGCGCCGAAATCTGCGGCGATCGCAACGACACGCGCCTTGCACCTGGCGACATTGCCGTCACACCTCCTTCAGCAGCTGGCGAGGCGAATTTTCGCCGGCGATTTGATCTTCATCCAAGGGATAATCGTAACGATATGCATAGCCATAGGCGCCGGTATCCTTGGCCGGGTCATATTTGCTGATGACCAGTCCGATCTGGTCGGCGCCGGCATCGCCAAGCCGCTTCAGCGCGATCCTCACATCCGCCTTGGACGTCCGGTTGGCCTCGACGACGAATACCGTCGCATCCGCCATCCCGCCAATGCGCGGGGCATCGGCAAGCCCCAGGACCGGCGGGCCATCGAGGACTATCGCGTCATACAGACCGGCCGCTTCATCCAGCAGCGCCGCAAAACGGCTGCTCGCCAGAAGCTCGGCCGGATTGACCGACGACCGGCCGCCGCGCGACAGCACCGAAAACCCGTGATGCTCGCAATATTGCACCGCGTCCATGAGACCTTCACCGCTCCCTTTCGCCAGCAGGTCGGTAAGGCCGAATTGGTTCGCAAGGCCAAGGAGCTTGTGAAGCGACCCGCGACGCATGTCGCCGTCGATGACCAGCACTTTCTTGCCGGTGGCGGCAAGACTCGAAGCAATCTTGACGGCAATGGTCGATTTGCCCTCGTTCGAGCTGCTGCTGGTCAACAACAACACGCTATGCTCGGGAGTTTGGACGATAGGATTGAGCGCGAGGCAGATGGCATGGTGCGCCTCCGTCACGGCGGATAGCGGATCGTCCATCGCTTCAGCGATGCTCTCGTCACCCTTGAGCAACGGTACGACGCCCAGCAGAGGGGTACGGAAGTCGCTCTCCACGTCCGTCGGTCCGTGCACCTTGTCGTCCATCCGGGTACGGACGAAGCCTGCCACGAGCGCCAGCGCGACGCCCGCCAGGCTCGCAAGCGCCATGTTCAGCGCAGGCCGCGGATAGGATGGCGACGAGGGCATCTGCGCCCGGTCGATGATCGAGATGGGATTGGTCGTGTTCGCCACCTGCGTACTCACTTCGCTATAACGCTGTAGCAGGGTGTTGTAGAGGTTGCGGTTGGTATCCACCTCGCGCTTCAGGATGTTGTAGCGCACGTCCTTGCCCTGCTCGGCGAAGGTCGCGGCCTTGAGCGCACCGACGCTGCCCCTGAGCGCCGCCTCTTGTCCGGCCGCCACGCGAAATTGATTGCCGATGGACGCGCGAACGCCCCCGGCGATGGCCCCGATCTGGCGGTCCATCTCGGCAATCTGGGCCTTGGCCTGCATGATCGCCGGATGATCGTCCTGGCGACGTTGCCGTTCCTGCTGCAACGTCGCTTCCAGCTCGGCCCGTTGACGGGTAAGGTTCTGGATCGCGGGGTTGCTGAGCACTTCTGGAAGGCTCATGGCTGGCGTAGCCATTGCCTGCTCCCAACGCTCCTGCGCCTGCATCCGGTTCGTCTGCGCCTGTGAATAAGCGCTATTGAGGTCCACCAGACTCGCGGTGGTGATGGACCGCCGTTCGCCATCGCTCCCGGCTATTCCCGCGGCATTGCCGGCGTCCACGAGACCCGCGGAGAGGGCGTAACGGACCAGACTGCTCTCCGACTTCTCGAGCCGTCCCTTGGTCTCGCCCAACTGCCGGTGAAGGAAGTTGCGCGAATAGGTGAAGGTGTCGAGCCGCCGTTGCAGGCTGTCATTGATGAACGTCTCGGCGAAGCTGTTGGCGATCCGTGCGGCACGCGCCGGATCGTGACTGTCATATTGAACGGCGATCAGCCGGGTGTCCCGCGGTGAGGAAAGGTTCAGCTTTTCCTGCAGCGCGCTCGTCACCATTGCGGCGCGGAAATCGCCGGCCGGTTCATTCTCCAGTCCCGCCTCCCGAAGAAATTGGGGGTCGTTGACCAGATTGAGTTGACGCGCGACGTGCTGCGCGGTGGAGCGGCTTCCCAACAGGTCGACCTGGGTCTGGAGCATCCTGTTGTTCTCCGAGCTCCCAGGGTCGGGCGTGATATTCTCGGTGCCGAGAATGCGCGCGGTCTGCGGTTCGATCTGAATGGTTGCCTGCGCGGTATAGACCGGCTTGGGCAACCAGATGCTTGCCAGGCCAATGACAAAAGCAACCAGCACGATGGCGAGCATCATCACGCGATTGCGGACAAGCATCCACCAAAGGGCCAGAAGGTCGATCCCCCGGGTGGGAACACCGGGATCATATTCGGCATAGGACTGGATAAGCCGGTCATCGTCGACCCTGACCAACTGGTCGTTCTGGGGCGTCAGCGCAAGAGTCTTGCCGTGCATGGTTATCCCCTGTCGCTAGAAAGGCCGGAACCGGAAGATGTTCAGGATCGGAAATCCGGTCGTGATGTCACGCCACGTTCTGCGGCCTTCCGAATAGCCGACGACGATCACGTCATCGGACCTGATTTGGGGATCGGGCGCCTTGCCGCTGCGGATCTGGCGGATGTCGAAAACCGCTCCCTCCCGCTGTCCGTTGACCAGTCGGAACACGACCACGTCGTTGAGCGCCGCATACTCCGTTTCGCCCTTCGCCAGCGAAAGTGCGCCGAGCAAAGTCGTCGGACCTTCGATCGGATAGACGCCGGGCTGGGTGACCTCGCCCTGCACGGCGACCTTCTGCGCCACCGGCTTGGCGACGACGACGGAAACCTGAGGATTTTTGAGGTATTTCTGGCCATAGCGGCCGGCGACTTCCTTCGCCAGTTCGCTGGCGGTCTTGCCGCTCGCCCGAACGTCACCGATCAGCGTCAGGTTGACATTGCCGAACGCGTCGACTGGCGCCGCCTTGGTCGAAAGATCCGGCTCCTGAAGCACGGTGATGTCAAGGGCGTCCAGCGGACCGATTCGGTATTCTGCGGGCGCGACATTGCTGATCGCCGCAGGAACGAGGTTATATGCCGTTCCGCCGCTGGGCAGGCCGGCGCCGACATTATTGCTCGCGCAAGCAGCGACGCCGCTCAACGCCGAAAGGATCAGCAAGAAACGATGGTTCATGCCGCCACACCTCACAACTTGGACTACGCGCAGCCGCCGCTTGGGCGCACGAACACGCAGGCGATCGGGCTTGAACCGCCCGCCGCAACCAAAGTTGTGCTCGCGCGAGCATATTTAAACAATCTTCGCGAAGGTCTAGACCCCAAGGGCTAGCCCGAAATCAGAATTCAAAAGTCCAGACCAGACGTCCATCCTCATGTTCCGCTGAGCCATTCGGGATTCCTTCATTCCGTTTGATTTCTGCCGTTCTCGTGCGGCTGATCAAATGTGTCGGATGGCGCCAGACGGTTGTTGGCAGATTTCGACGCCGCGTCAGATCGTGACCGGCGATCGACGTTGCGCGGCCTATCGTCGGTCCGAAACCGACGATGCGCCTTTCTGTCGGAGAGTTAAGCATGGCTACTCGCATCGATGAAATGACGACGAGACCGCTGCAACGGACTCCGGCCAACGCAAATCTCGCTGGCGCATCTGCGCCCCGGCTCACTGGTCTTGTTAGCGATGAGCCGCCTGTCGCGGCTACGCGCATAATCGAGTCCACGCCGCGACACGCCTCCGGGTTGGTGCTACAACGCTGTATGGACCTCACGCTTGCGATCTTGTGTCTGCTGGTTCTGTGGCCGGTGATGCTCGCCGCCGCCATCCTGGTGCTGCTCAGCGGTCCCGGCCCTGTCCTCTACAGTCAGCGCCGTTTCGGCCGCAACGGCGAGATTTTCCGCTGTTTCAAGTTCCGGACGATGCAGACCGATGCTGATCGGCGGCTTCGTGAACTGCTGGAGTCGTCGCCCGCCATCAGCGCGATCTGGAAGAGAGATCGAAAGCTTCGCGATGATCCTCGCATCACTTATTTCGGTCACTTTCTTCGGCGCTATAGTATCGACGAGTTACCACAACTTTTCAACGTGGTAAGGGGCGAGATGAGCATTGTCGGCCCGCGGCCACTCGCCACGGATGAAGCCCATTTCTACGCAGACGCGTTTAGCACTTATTGCTCTTTGAAGCCCGGCATCACCGGCCCATGGCAGGTCAGTGGCCGCAACCAGATTTCCTTCGAAGGCCGGGCGCAACTCGATTGCGAATATGCGCGCACCAAATCCGTTGGCCAGGATTTTCGGATTATCCTGCGGACCATTCCGGTCGTTCTTCACGGCACCGGGTACTGAACGCCTTGGCCCTCGCTCACGCACCTGCTCCGGAACGGCGATTGCAGTCGGAGAAGCGGCAGATCCGCAAAGGCGTTGCCTGGAACGCGGTCGGGATGATGGTAGGCAAGGGCTCAAGCATTCTTGCCAAGGTGGGTCTCGCCCGGCTCCTGCTGCCGGAACATTTCGGCTTCTTCAACATGGTGCTGGTGTTCTCGGCTATCATTGCGATCATTGCCGATCTTGGCTTTCGCCTCGGCCTGATCCAGCGTCAGCGAGATCACCGCACCAAATTGCTGTACGACAGCGCCTTCTGGCTGCTGTTCCTGTCGTCGTTCGTGATGATCGCGGTCATGTGGCTGATCGGCGTGCCATTTTTGGTCTGGTTCTATGGTGAGCCGCGCCTGGCCCCCATCGCGCTGGCGATGAGCACCGCGATCGTGTTCCAAAACCTGCAGGTGGTGCCAGAAGCGCGGCTGGCGCGCAGCATGCGATTCAAGCAAATCGCCCTGGCCGATATCGCCGGCACGCTGGCCGGATGCGTCGCCGCCGTCGCGCTTGCGCTTGCCGGCGCGAATGTGTGGAGTCTGGTGGCGCAGACGCTGGTTGCCGCCGCCTGCACATGCGCCGTCACCTTCGCGCTTTCTGGTTGGTTTCCGCGCATCAGGATGAACCTGGCCATTCTTCGCGACCTCAGTTCCTATAGCAGATTTATCGTCGGTTCCCGCGTGCTGATCTCCTTTCAGCAGAACCTCGATTATCTGCTTATCGGCAAGCTTGTCGGCGCTCATGCGCTCGGCATCTATTCGATCGCATTTCTGCTGACGGAAACCCTCCGGGGCAAGGCCTACTGGCTCGTGAGCAAAGCTGTTTTCCCGTTCTACAGCAGGGCGATCGGACGGGACGCGGATATCCGCGCGGTCTATCTGGGAACGGTTCGCTATATGTCCGTAACGATATTTCCGGCGGCCACGGTGCTGATCCTGTTCGCGAACTACATCGTCCCGACCTTGTTCACCCCCAAATGGAACGCCGCCATCGTCCCCATCCAGATCCTTGCAGCGGCGAGCATGGTCGTCGCCTCCGCAGGCACTCCGGGGGAGGTGTTAAGGGGGATCGGCCGGCCCGACCTCGATTTCCGCATCAACCTTGCCGTTTCCACTCTGGTCGCCTTGCCGGCGCTCTGGATCGGGATCAGTTGGCTGGGTCTGCCCGGTGCGGCGCTGGCTGTCCTCGGCCATTATTGCGTGTCACGCATTGCCTATGGCGTAGCCCTTTGGCGGTTGATCCGCCTTCCCATGCTTGATCTGTTCCGCGCCCTGCAGCGCCCCCTGTTGGGCAGCGGCTTGATGGCCGCCATCGCGTTGCTGGTCGGTTCCTGGCACTCGCTCCTCGTCCTCGTCCTGGCTCTCGCAGCCTATGCAACCGTGGTGTGTCCGTTGGTTCTTCCCCGGCTTAGACCGCATTATTCATAGCGAGGGGCTGTGCGGCAATCGCTTGTGTCACTGCCATATCCTGAAAACCGGCAAGGACAGATTTCTGTCCAAAAACAGCGTGGCCGAGCAGGCCAGAATTCTCGGCGAATGCCCGGACCGCTCTCAGCGGCAAGCGCGCAGCCTCGATTCGTCCAAGAATCCCTTTATCTTTCAAAGAATAAGCTGGATTCAGGTAAAGACTAATATTGTTACAATCCAAGTACAGTGGGATGAATCCCTCTTAAAGAAGGGTAATTTTCAGACGAACTGTTCCGTACGAGCGCTCGATTACCTTGTCACGCTACCCCGTAACAAATAGTAACAGCCCGTCTTCCACAATGCTCCGGCGGCTCCGTACCGGCGGTGATCCTAGTGCGAACGACACGCGGACGGCGGCTCGGGGACCGCTTGTTTCGCCTCGGGCAGCTTCCCCATATGATGTCGGTCCACATGCGCTTAAGTCGATGTTTCGCACATCAACTTGAGAGCAAGTCACTGATATTACATAGATTGTTATATATTATTTGAAATATTTACGATTAATTCAGGTTAAATAGATAAAATAAACACTCCTAAAGATATCTATAAGAAACATAACGAATAAATCGCAGGAAGTGTTTTGGTCGCACAAAGGAAATATAATATATGACGTACATCACTCTTTCACAGGATTACGGCTATACTCCTTATAGTGTGTCGAATCTTGCCGCAGGTTCGGTAATCGATGCAACCAACGCTTCCTGGATCGTTGACAATAGTCGCAATGATAATCCCGACGCCACCCACCTCTCGACATCGGGTACGGGCGCGCTGAATACCTACCCGTTCAAGGTCACGAATGCTGGCACAGGCTTGGTGATCAAGGGCGGCGAAATATGGGGTCAGGTGCCGCAGCAGTCCGACTGGGAATATACCTATACCAATTCGGCCGCGATCCGCGTCGAGAACGCGCCGAACGTCGTCATCGATGACTGGCGCCTCGACAAGACATGGGACGCGATCCGGATTGCCAACGGTTCCAGCAACTTCCTGATCGATGATACCCACGTCAGCAACGCGCGGGACGATGCCGTCGAGAATGATTATGTGATGGGCGGAACCATTCGCGACACTCTGTTCGACGGCGTCTTTTCGGGCATCAGCCTTGGCGACAGCGACCATTATGATGGTTCGATGAACACGCTTAAGCTCGATGGCGTGTTCATGCGCATGGAGTCCTACCTTTTCCATGGCGAAATGACGCATGTTTCCCCGTTCAAGACGGATACGGGCGCGCCGCAGACGACACCCGACATCCGGATCGTCAATACCGTGATCGCGATCGAGGATCCCAACCACGCGAGTCAGGGCCGGCTCAAGATTGCCTGGGACCATGTCGTCGAATCGCACGGCAATGTCTTCCTGAACCTGTCGGACACGCCATTGCCGTCCACCTATCCCAAGCCGCCGGCCGGCTTCACCATATTGCAGGGTCAGGAGGCTCGTGATTATTGGGCGGCGAGCAAGGCGGCATGGCTCGATAATCATGACGGCACGCCCTATGCTGAAGTGACGCCGCTTCCGCCGCTTCCGGGGGGTGGCACGACCTCATCGGTGCCGGCCCCAACCCCTTCGAGCCCGGCACCGACGACGCCGACCACAACGCCCCCGACCACAACTACCAGTTCGGGCTCCATCCACACGATCACCGGCACCAGCAGCGGCGAAAAGCTGATCGGCACCGCGGGCGTCGACCACATTGACGGGCTTGCCGGAACCGACACGATCTTCGGAAAGGGTGGCGCCGACATGCTAACCGGCGGTCGCGGGCATGACAAGTTCGTCTTCGACACGCACCTCGGCGGCGACGTCGCCACGATAACCGACTTCAATACATCCGAGGACTCCGTCTATCTCGACAATGCCGTCTTCACGAAGCTCGGCTCCGGAACGATGGGCAACCCGGTACGTCTGGCCGACACCTATTTCGAGCATGGTGACGGCGTGGTGGCCAATGACTCGAACGATTACGTCCTGTACGACAGCCACACCGGCATTCTGTCTTATGATGCCGACGGCAATGGTTCGGGCGCTCCCATTCCAGTCGCGCATCTGTCGGCTCATCTGGACCTCACCAAATACGACATTTTCGTTGTCTGACATTGCGACGGCTTGTCTCCGCTGGACTTAGTCCAGCGGTGGCGGTTGACTTCAATTAGGCGTAAGGTGCAGGGCGCTCCCAGTTTCCGGTGCGCCCTGCTTTCCAAGGCGTGTGAGCCTGCGAACTGCTGTGCTCCAGAGTCCTCCCTATAGGAGGGAAACTACTGTGCTGATCCTGCCCCCGGCCCTTCGAAACAGCCTGACCGTCAAGGCGGCCCTGTCCTCCTGCCGCCGTCATTTCACCTATGCGGCCTTGTTCAGCGCTGGAACCAACCTGCTGTTCATCGCACCCATGCTGTACATGCTGCAGGTCTACGACCGGGTCGTGCCCACGAAGGGACGGGTCACCCTACTGTTCCTGACCGTGGTTCTGATTTTTGCTTTGGTGACCCTCTCGGCCCTCGATGCCCTCCGGTCACGGCTGCTGGTCCGGGCCGGTGCATGCCTCAATGAGCATATGGCCAGCCGGATCATGCGGGCCACTTTCCTGCAGGGGGAAACTCGCCCGCGGCTTGCCCGCCAGGCACTGCGCGAGTTCGATCAGTTGCGTAACCTGCTTACCGGTCCAGCCATGCTTGGTGCGCTCGATGCGCCCTGGATTCCGATCTACGTTCTGCTCGCTTTCCTGATCCACTTCTGGATCGGAGTGCTGACCGTCGTTGGCGCGGCGCTGATCACCTTTCTTGCCTGGCGCAACGAAAATGCCACGCGGGAACCCCTGCAACAGGCGAACATTGCCTCTGCCCGGGCATATGCCAATTATGATACGGCCGTGTCCTCATCCGACATTGTCCGCGCGCTCGGATTGCGTGAAGCCCTGATTCATGGCCAGAGCACCGACCGGGAACGTGCGCTGTCGCTGCAGACCGAGGCGGGCATCGCTTCAGCGCGGCTTGGCGCGGAATCCAAGTTCGTCCGCCTGCTGTTACAGTCGCTGGCTCTGGG
>Ga0255338_1006163_pt1 | contig 10399 bp, 13 predicted proteins | sample MeOH1_35cm_T4_19_FD_203715 | JGI IMG/M metagenome (GOLD analysis project Ga0255338, IMG submission 203715) | Sandy soil microbial communities from University of British Columbia, Vancouver, Canada - MeOH1_35cm_T4_195 | ecosystem: Engineered > Artificial ecosystem > Sand microcosm > Unclassified ...
ACACGCTCACCGAGAACGGCTTCGAGGTGCATGAGGCGACGACCGCCGACGAGGCGTTGCGCTACATCGAATCAGGCGGCGCGGTCGACGTGCTGTTTACCGACATCAATCTGCCGGGAAGGATCGATGGTCGCGAATTGGCGGCGCGGGTGCGGGCGCGGCGGCCGGAGTTGCCGGTGGTCTATGCATCGGGGCGCTATGACAGCCGCGATATCGGCCCGCTGGTGCCGCGCTCGGTGTTCATGACCAAGCCGTACAATCCGGACGATGTGTGCAAGCTTCTGGCGCGGCTGACGGAAGACGTCAGCCACTAGGCAAGGATCGCCCTCAAGCGAAAACGCTGGCCGAAAGTGTGAGCTCGCTCTGAAGCGCGGCGCGTTCGTGTTTTTCAGCGATGCTCTTGATGCGGTAACAGGGATCGCCTGGATCCCGGTCCGAAGCAGGAATGAGATGACGAACTTCGTAGGGGCCTGGGGCTGATGAACGCAGCACCTTCGGCGCAAGATCGACGATTTGTCCAACCTGAAACTTATGGACCATGGGGCATTCCTCCTATTTTTGTTTAGAGATGAAGTCGGCGGCGCTCTCTTGATTCTTTTGCTTATGCAGAAAGCGGGCAATTTGCCCTCTCAACGCAGCTGACTCCAGCAGGTCTCCCATGGAGCCTGCAGTGTCGAAGAGCTCGCGCTGGAGCTTGGTCGGAATCGTGTTCCACTGCATGATGACGGCAGCGCCGAGGCAGCGAAGAATGTGCTCCTCGGTTTCGGCGACAGGTGCCGGGGCGACCTTCATTCCTGCCTCGTCACGTCGAGGGGCGACATCCCGCGAATGAATCATCTTGTCGAAATTGTTCGCCAGCCAGTCCTCGTTTTCCGCCAGCGCGTTGAAGCTTTGCTTCGATCGCTGGAATTCACGGATTTCGCTCGGGACCTCGGTGTTTTTGAGAGATTCGGCGCTTTCCGCTGCTTTCGCACGAAACTGCTTTGCCGTGAACATGGCGCGCTCCTTGGGTGATGTGCGTCGAGCGGAATTCCGCTCAACGGTGCCACTGTTTCTGTCTTTTTGGGTGTTGTTAAACTTATATGGGGACGAATAGGTCGGATTGCTCGACATTTCTTCGGCGCGGGAAGGGTAGGCGTCCGCCACTTCATTGTGATCGCAATAACCTCGACTTTCGACCAATAAACGCGCATAGTTTGTAAATCCGATGCCCAAACCGAGGCGTCGCCGGCGTTCGCGCCAATTTTAGTGAAAATTCGCGATACCTTGCCTGCGCTGAGCGGGCGAAAGGTTCACATGTTGACTTCGGTCCAGTCGAAGGAAGCGCTGTTCGTCGGCCGCGAGGATGGACTCGCACTCGCACAAGCCATCGTCGATACCGTTCGCGATCCTCTCGTGGTGCTCAACCACGATCTCCGTGTCATTACCGCGAGCCGGGCCTTCTACAAGACCTTTAAACTCGTTCGCGATGATGTCCGTGGCCGCTTGCTGTACGAGATCGACGGCGGTCAGTGGGACATCCCAGAGCTTCGCGGGCTTTTAGAAACGCTCGCGGCGACTCAAGAAGCGATCGAAGGATTTGAGGTCGAGCGCGAGTTTCCCGCGATCGGGCACCGCGTCATGCTGCTCAACGCCCGCAAGGTCTTCTATGAGAACGGCAGCCACACCACTGTTCTGCTGGCGTTCGAGGATGTTACCGACCGGCGTGCGGTCGAGCGGCAGTTGCAGGAGCTGCTCTTGGAAAAGGATATGCTGCTGGAGGAGATGTCGCATCGCGTCGCCAACAGCCTGCAAATCATCGCCAGCATCCTCCTGATCAAGGCGAGGGCGGTCCAGTCGGACGAGACGCGCCGGCAGTTGGAGGATGCGCATCAGCGGGTTTTGTCGATTGCCGCCGTTCAGCAGCACTTGCATGTTTCTCGTGGAGCCAAACCAATCGTAATCGCCGATTACCTTACCAAGCTGTGCGAAACGCTGGCGCGGTCTATGATCGGCGACAGCCGGCCGATTTCGCTTCGCGTCGACGCCGATGCCGGCACCGCGACCTCGCGCGACGCCGTCAGCATCGGACTGATCGTCACTGAGTTGGTGATGAATGCATTGAAACATGCTTTCCCGGATGAGAAGCCGGGCGCGGCGATCGTCGTTTCCTATAAAGTGGCGGGGACCGACTGGAAGCTGACGGTCGCCGATAACGGAGCTGGCAAGCCGGACGTCAGTGCGAGTGATACCAAGCCAGGTCTTGGCACAAGTCTCGTTAAAGCGCTGACTCTGCAACTTGATGCGGTCGTCGAGATCGCCAGCGACTCGCACGGCACGGCCGTGTCCATCACGCACGCGACATTCAAAGCGAACCCGTCCAAGACGGATGAGTCATTGGCCGCTTGATGGCGAGCCTGGAGAGAATCCGATGCTGACGCGAACGCGCCGCGAAACCGTAACCTTCCATGGTCCCTTCTCGCTGGGGGGTGTCGGACGCGTGCTGCCCGCCGGCAATTACGAAGTGGTGACCGACGAAGAACTGGTCGAGGGATTGTCTTTTCCCGTTTACCGCCGTGTCGCCACGATGATGATCGTGCCGGCGCTGGCGTCTCAGGGGCGGTCGGTCGAGATGTTGACCGTCGACCCGGACGACCTTGCGGCGGCATCGGCGCGCGACGCAATGGCGGTCACAGGCGATTCCGTATCGTAACGCCGCCATAACGCGGTTCGTGCCGCGGTCTCTAAACAGAAAGGCGACAAAATGACGATCTCTTTTCCGAACCAAAGTCGCAGCTACGATGCGACTCGGCGGGCTGTTCGATTTTGGGGATACGACCGCTCGATGGAGAATTCTTTCTTCATCATGGCGGATGCGCTGAAGCGGATGCAACCGAACCTTCGGTTCGATGCGAACGATATTCTGCAGGCCTTCGACGTCAACCGTGAGCGCATCTACGCGATCGCTGCCAAGGTCTATGCGCGAGGACGAAGAGGCTCTTACGATCTCAACGCCGCTGACGTTTGAAATTGCCGCCGTCGCGCAGAAGCGTTTCTCTTCTGGTTATGGTGTCTTCCGTGATCGGGTAGCCCGGCCGGTCGAGCAGGAGTTTGCCTGTGTACCTTATCATCAAAGCCAACATCGAACGGTTCAAGAGGCTGTTGGAGACCGAGACGGACGCAACCAAGCGGGTCATGGAGACTCGCCTTCTTGCGGAGGAGGAAGTGAAGCTGAAGGACTTGTCGGATGCCGAGAAGACAAAGTCTATTTAGACCAGCGGTCGCTCAGACCACAGACGCCAGTGGGTAGGCTCGATATCGACATCTTCTTTCGTGTGGGCGTCGACCCAGTTAGTGCCGCTCTTGCGAACCGGGAATACGAGCGCGTGGACATCGGTCTTGTTCATAACACAAACCTGTAAGTCGGCGTCGATTGGCGCGATTGCAATCGTTCCGGCAGCGCGTGAGGGACGGGCTGTGGGCGCGGGCCAGCAAAGGGGCCCGTGCGCGGGTGCCGTCTGGTTTCGCTGGGCGACGGCTAGGACGACAGCGGTTCGCTATCCGCCATCCCACCCCTGGCGAGGAACTGCTCAAGCCAGTGGATGTGATACTCGCCGTTGATGACGTCGGGCTCGGCGAGCAGCGCGCGGAACAGGGGCAACGTCGTCTCGATGCCGTCGACGACCACTTCATCGAGTGCGCGCTTGAGCCGCATCAAGCACTCTTGGCGCGTCTTGCCGTGCACGATCAATTTGCCGACCAGTGAGTCGTAATAGGGCGGGATCGAGTAGCCCTGATACACCGCGCTGTCGATGCGCACGCCCAAGCCACCGGGCGGGTGATAATGCAGGATCTTGCCGGGCGAGGGCCTGAACGACACCGGGTTCTCCGCATTGATGCGGCACTCGATGGCGTGGCCGTGGAATCGGATGTCGCTCTGCTTCAAGGTGAGTTCGGCGCCGGCCGCGACGCGGATCTGCTCGAAGATCAGGTCGATGTCGGTGATCATCTCGGTCACCGGATGCTCGACCTGGATGCGCGTGTTCATCTCGATGAAGTAGAACTGGCCCTCCTCGTAGAGGAACTCGACCGTGCCGACGCCGAGATAATTGATCTCGCGCATGGCCTTGGCGACCGTCTCGCCGATCTCGTCACGCGCCTTGGTATTGAGCGCGGGCGAGGGGCTTTCCTCCAGCACCTTTTGATGGCGCCGCTGCAGCGAGCAGTCGCGCTCGCCGAGATGGATGGCCTTGCCCTTGCCGTCGCCCAGCACCTGGATCTCGATGTGGCGCGGCTTCTCCAGATATTTCTCGATGTAGACCGCGTCATCGCCGAAAGCGGCTTTGGCTTCCGAGCGCGCGGTCGACAGCGCGGTGGAGAGATCGGCCGCGGTGCGCGCGACCTTCATGCCGCGCCCGCCGCCGCCGGCGGCTGCCTTGATCAGAACGGGATAGCCGATCTGGTCCGCGATCTTCTTGGCATCCTCATCGTTGGTCACGCCGCCGTCCGAGCCCGGCACGACGGGAATGCCGAGGCGCTTGGCGGTGCGCTTGGCCTCGATCTTGTCACCCATGATGCGGATGTGCTCGGCCTTCGGACCGATGAAGGAGAGGCCGTGATCGGCGAGGATTTCGGCGAAGCGCGCGTTCTCCGACAAGAAGCCATAGCCGGGATGCACGGCGTCGGCGCCGGTGATCTCGCAGGCGGCCAGGATCGCCGGGATATTGAGGTAACTGTCCTTTGCCGCCGGCGGGCCGATGCAGACGCTTTCGTCGGCGAAGCGCACATGCATGGCATCGGCGTCGGCGGTGGAATGCACAGCCACGGTCCGGATGCCGAGCTCCTTGCAGGCCCGCAGCACCCGGAGCGCGATCTCGCCGCGGTTGGCGATGAGGATCTTGTCGAACATTATTCGATGATCACCAGCGGCTCGCCGAACTCGACCGGCTGTCCATCCTCGAACAGGATCTGGATGATGGTGCCGGCGCGCGGGGCGGGGATCTGATTCATCGTCTTCATCGCCTCGACGATCATCAGCGTATCGCCGATCTTCACACGGCTGCCGATCTCGATGAAAGGCTTGGCGCCGGGTTCGGGCGCCGCATAGGCAGTGCCGACCATCGGTGAGGTGACGACGCCAGGATGCTTCGCCGGATCGAGCGGTGCGGGCACCGACTCACCGACCGGCTGCGGCATGGCCGCGAGCGGGCGCGCCGGCACGACCACCGTCGGTGCGGCGGCAACGGGCGCGCCGCGCGCAACGCGGATGCGCTGGCCGTCCTGCTCGATTTCGATTTCGGTCAGGCCCGTCTCGTCGAGAAGCTTGGACAGCTCCTGGATGAGTTCGCGGTCAACTAAGGTCTTTGGCGATTTGGCCATCGATGATCCGTCTTAAAGAGAGAAGCGTGCTTCAAGCGAAACGCGCGCTGTTTACTTTTCCTTGGCGCCGACGATACCGGCGAGCCCGATGATGCCAAGCCGGTAGCTGTCGGTGCCGAAGCCGGCGATCACCGCCTTCGCCGCTTTCGATACATAAGAGTTCTGACGAAAGCTTTCACGCGCGTGGATGTTGGTCATGTGGATTTCGATCGTCGGCAACTGCACGGCATAGAGCGCGTCCAGGATGGCGATCGACGTGGTCGTATAGCCGGCGGCATTGAGCAGGATGCCGGCGGCGCCTTTGGCCTTGGCCTCCTGGATCCAGGTCACCAGTTCGCCCTCGTGATTTGACTGGCGGAACACGACGTCCAGCCCGAAGCGCGCGGCGGTGGCGGCGCACAGCTTTTCGACGTCGGCGAGCGTCGCATGGCCATATTTCTCCGGCTCGCGCGTGCCGAGCAGGTTCATATTGGGCCCGTTGAGGACGTAAAGGGTCTGAGACATGGAGGTCCGGCCGGTCGGCGCCCTCTTTCAGGGGCGTGAAACTGGCCGCTTTATAGGTGGACCCGGGGGTCAGGGGAAGCCCGGACGGCTGGGAGCCTTAAGGCTGTTGACTGGCCGTCGTGGCGGCCGCCCAGTCCACCACCTCCTTGAGCGCCGTTAACCTTTTGGCACCCGCGGCCCGGGCGGTGGTGAAAATGTCGATTTGCCGGTCGGCGCTGGTGCCTTCCGCCAGGATATTGTCCAGGTGGCGGATATCGGCCTCGCAATCCAGCGCCTTCATATCCGCCGCAATGAGGTCGGCGACCTGGTCGAGCCATTGGCGGGTCGATAGCGGCGAGCGGGAAAACGGATCGACGAAGACGGCGCCGACGCCATAGCGCTGCGCGTGCCACTTGTTCTCCTGCGTGATGGCGCGGCCGACCCGGTCGAAGCCGGCGTTGAGCGCGCGGTCGCGGTCGAGTGCGCGGGCGAGGCAGCGGAACAGGGCGGCGATGGCGATCGCGTCGTTCAGCCGCGTGCAACTGTCGGCGACGCGCAGCTCGATGGTCGGATGCGGCAGCGAGGGCCGTAAGGCCCACCAGATGTAGCTCGCGTCCGGGATGACCTTTGCCCAGGTCAACGCCGACACGTATTCGTCGAACTCTTCCTTGCTCCTGAACAGTTCGGGCAGGCCGGTGCGCGGCAACTCATCGTAGGCGGCGAGCCGATAGCCGGACAGGCCGCTCATTTGTCCTTGCCAAAACGGCGACGACGTCGACAGCGCAAGCAGCAGTGGCAGGAAGGGTGTCAGTCGCATGATGAGATCGATGCGGCTGTCGGGATCAGGCACCTCAACATGCACATGCATGCCGCACAGCATGTTGCGGAAGCCGATCATCTGCAGATCGTCGAGGATGGCGTCGTAACGCTCCTTCGGCGTCACCTGCTGCTCGGGCCAGAAGGCGAGCGGGAAGGTGCCCATGGCCGCTATGCCGAGGCCGTGTGCACGCGCGGCATCACCGAGTGCGCGGCGGCAATATGACAGATGCCCGCGAGCTTCCGTCATCGTCGTGCAGACCGGCGTGATCACTTCGATTTGCGACTGCAGCATCTCGGTCGTGACGCGTTCGCCGAGATCTTTTTGAATGCGCGCAAGGAATTTCTTGTCGATATGCCGCACAGCCCGGCGCGTTTCCGCGTCGAACACGAAATATTCTTCTTCGATCCCCAGCGTGTACATGGCCGCAACAACGGCGACTCACGGAACTTGGTTCCATGATATTGCGATGCAAAACGGCCGCCGGGCATTACGCCACGGCGGCCGTCACTTCAGCGATAGTAATACGACGCGGCTCAGCAGGTTGGCTTGCCGCAACGCGCGTTGTTGATGCCTTCCTGCAAGGGGGCGAGGCCGACGGCACCGACGATGACCTTGTCGCCGATCACGTAGCTCGGCGTGCCGTTCAAGCCGAGCGCCTCGGCGAGCTTGAAGTTCTCCTGCAAGGTCGCCTTCACCTCGGGGCTCGCCATGTCCTTTTCGAGCTGGGCGACGTTCATGCCGATTTCCTTGGCGACGGCGATGGCGCGGGCGCGATCGGCCTGACCGCGGCCGCTCAGGAGCTTCTGATGAAATTCGAGATACTTCTTGCCGGTCTTGTCCTGCATGTTGACGGCGACGGCGACTTGGGCGGCTTCCACCGAGCCCGGACCGAGCACCGGGAATTCCTTGAGCACGATCTTGAGCTTGGGATCGCTCTTCATGAGCGCCATCATGTCTTCCATGGCGCGCTTGCAATAGCCGCAGTTGTAATCGAAGAACTCGACGAAGGTGACGTTGCCCTGCGGATTGCCGAGGTTCACCTGGCGAGGCGAGGAGAACAACGCTTGCGCGTTCTGTTTGACCGCGTCCTTGTGCTTCTCGACTTCGGCGGCGGCCTGCCGCTTCTCGAGCTCGGCCATCGCCTCCTGCAACACTTCCGGATGGGCGATGAGATAGTCGCGTACGATCTTCTCGATTTCGCCGCGCTGCGGCGCCGAGAACTCGGCGGCGCGCACGGCGTGTGGCACGGCGACGGCCAGCAACGCGGCGCAGGCGACAGCGAGGAGGCGCAGGCTCTTGGTCATGAGGCTTAGTCCTTTGCGGGTGATCAGTTGCCGGCTCTGGCGTTGGGCGGTTTGACGTTGACGATGTCGTCGGCGCGCACCCAGGCGGGCGAGCCGACGGGAAATCGCGTCTTGGCGCGGGTGGCAAGTTGACGCGCGGTCACGAGGTCGCCGCGCGTGAAGGCGGCCTGCGCGGAGGCAAGATCGGCATTGGCGAGGTCGCCTTTGCGGCCGTAGGCCATGGCGAGCTGCGTGTAGGCCTGCGGCACGTCCGGATCGCGGTTGACGGCGTTGCGTAGCAGCGCGACGGCTTCCTCGGCAAAGGCTTTGTTGTTGGTGGCATTGAGCGCCTGCGCCAGCATTACGTCGATCAGCGGCGCATGATGCGAAAGCTGTGCGGCCTGACGCAGCGGCGCGATCGCTTCCGCCGGGCGGCCACCTTCCAGGAGCGCCTGGCCTTTGAGCTCATAGAAGTAGGGATTGGCTGGCTGAGCGCTGATCAGCGTGTCGATCTGCGCGATGGCCTGACGCAGATCGGAATGCCGGTAGGCGGAAATGGCGCGGGCGTAACGCGCCGGCAGGCTGGTGTCGCTGAGCGGGTAGCGGCGCGCCACCGTGCCCGGCGCCTCGAGGAAGCCGGAGAGCTTGGCGCGGATCATGTCGTGCCGCATCTGCAGTTCGGGCGGATCCTTACGGTCCCAATAAGGGCTCGCCTTGGCCTGCGTCTCCAGCGCGGCGACGCGGTCTGCCGGCATGGGATGGCTTTGCAGGTAGGGATCGACATATTTCGAGGCGAACAGGTTCTCGCTGCTCAGGCGCTTGAAAAGGTCGACCATGCCGCGCGGCGACTGGTGCGTGGCATTGAGGAATTTCACGCCCGCGTGGTCGGCCTGATCTTCCTGCGTGCGCACGTAAGCGAGCAGCGAGCGTTGGATCGCCGACTGCGGCGCCATGATCGCGGCCATGCCGATATCGCCCCCGCCGCTGCCGGCGCGCGCGCCCGCGGCGAGTGCGCCGACGCCGGCGAGCAACGCGATGATCGACGCGGTTTGCGCGGTGGCAAGCTGCTCGCGCAGGCGCTGCAAATGGCCGCCGGCCATGTGACCGGTCTCGTGCGCGAACACGCCGATGACCTCGTTCGGCGTCTTGGCGTCGAACAGCGCGCCGGCGTGGACGAAGATGTGGCGGCCGTCCATCACGAAGGCATTGAAGGAGCGGTTGTTGAGAACGACGACCTTGACGTTCTGCTTGGCGAGGCCGGCCGCGCGCAGGATCGGCGTCGCGTAATCGCGCATCAGCTGCTCGATCTCGGTGTCGCGGATGATCGGCAGGCCGCGCGGCACGTCTTGGGCGCGCGCCGGCGGCGCAGCGGGACCGATGCCGGTCGCCGCCACGGCAAACGCTGTCGCCAGCGCCAGAGCGCGGACTGCTGGCGCCGTGCGCCGGCCCCTGATAGGTGTCCCTTTACTTGTCATTTTCCCGTTTAACCGGATGCGCGCGAACCTAGTGGCGCGCCTCCGGGCGGTCAACGCGGCCCCGATCACGACTGAGTCATGGCATCGCGCAAGGCCAGCAATGCCGGGGAATACGGCAACAGCGGGGCGGGCCCCAAAGGCTGAATTTACGATGCTGGACGTGGCAAAACGGCTCCTGATTCCTTCCAAGCGCAGCGATGTGCCGCCTTTCATTGTCATGGACGTCATGGCGGCCGCGGCGGCGCGCGAGGCGCAAGGGGCGCACGTCATCCATATGGAGGTGGGCCAACCGGCGGCGCCGGCGCCGGCCATCGCGCGGCAGGCCGCCATGGCGGCGCTGGCGGCGGGCCGGCTAGGCTATACCGAGGCGCTGGGCGTGCCGACGCTGCGGGCCCGCATCGCGCGGCATTACGGCGAAACCTACGGGCTCGAGCTCGATCCGGCGCGGGTGGTGGTGACCACCGGTTCCTCGGGCGGTTTCATCCTGGCGTTCCTGTCGATGTTCGAGCCGGGCGACCGGGTGGCGCTCGCCAATCCGGGCTATCCGCCGTACCGCCACATTCTCAGCGCGCTCGGCTGCGAGCCGGTGCTGATCGAGACGGGCCCCGAGACGCGCTGGGCGCTGTCGCCCGAGCGGCTCATCGCCGCACACCGCAAGAAGCCGCTCGCAGGCGTGCTGGTCGCGAGCCCCGCCAACCCGACCGGCACCATGATCGATGCTGCGTCGCTCAGACAGTTGATCGAGACGGCGGAGGCGGAAGGCATCCGTGTCATTTCCGACGAGATCTATCACGGGCTCGATTACGCGTTCCGCGCGGAGACCGCGGCGAAGCTGTCGTCATCGACGCTGGTGATCAATTCCTTCTCGAAATACTTTTGCATGACCGGCTGGCGCATCGGCTGGATGGTGGTGCCGGAGCCGCTGGTGCGGCCGATCGAGCGGCTGCAGCAGAACCTCGCCATCTCGGTGCCGACCATCA
>Ga0255338_1006164_pt1 | contig 10396 bp, 9 predicted proteins | sample MeOH1_35cm_T4_19_FD_203715 | JGI IMG/M metagenome (GOLD analysis project Ga0255338, IMG submission 203715) | Sandy soil microbial communities from University of British Columbia, Vancouver, Canada - MeOH1_35cm_T4_195 | ecosystem: Engineered > Artificial ecosystem > Sand microcosm > Unclassified ...
AAATTTGACGCCTCTGTGAGCTTGAGAGCTGAGGAAATCCAGCCACAGGTTACCTGGGGAACATCACCTGAGATGGTTGTAGGTGTGGATGGTAAAGTGCCAAGCCTGGATATGGCAAAGAATGATGTGCAACGTGGCGACTGGGAGCGTGCTTATGCTTATATGGGCTTGACCGCAAACACGCCGATTACTGATATCTCGATAGATAAGGTGTTTATAGGTTCTTGCACAAATTCACGTATTGAGGATTTACGCGCTGCGGCTGCCATTGCAAAGGGTAAACATATAGCGCCAAATGTAAAATTGGCGCTGGTTGTGCCTGGCTCAGGTTTAGTAAAAGCACAGGCTGAGCAAGAAGGTTTGGACAAGGTTTTCAAAGATGCTGGTTTTGAGTGGCGTGAGCCAGGCTGTTCAATGTGTTTGGCGATGAATGCCGACAAATTGGAACCGGGTGAGCGTTGTGCTTCAACTTCAAACCGTAATTTTGAAGGGCGTCAAGGGCAGGGCGGTCGTACGCATTTGGTGAGCCCGGAAATGGCTGCTGCTGCTGCGGTTGCCGGGCATTTTGTAGATGTAAGAAGTTTGTAATTAACTATTTTAAGGATGAAAACGATGAAAAAATTATGCTTTTTAGTACTGTTGGCTATGACTGTTTCTGCATGTAACACTGTGCATGGTCTCGGTCAGGACATAGAAAAAGGTGGTGAAGTCATTAAGGATTCAGCTAAGTAAATTAGCTTTAAGCAAACTTCATTTTATGAAACATCAAGTTAAGAAAATAACATGCAAGCTTTTACGCAATTAAATGGTTTGGTGGCACCGTTAGACCGCGCCAATGTGGATACCGACGCTATTATTCCAAAGCAGTTTTTAAAATCTATCAAGCGTAGCGGTTTTGGCCCGAATGCTTTTGATGAGTGGCGCTATCTGGATCGTGGCGAACCCGGGGTAGATAATTCCCAGCGCCCGCTGAATAAAGACTTTGTGCTCAATCAGCCGCGTTATCAAGGTGCAAGCATTTTGCTGACACGTGAAAACTTCGGCTGTGGTTCAAGTCGTGAGCATGCGCCATGGGCGTTGGAAGACTATGGTTTTAAAGTAATTATTGCATCTAGCTTTGCTGATATTTTCTTTAACAATTGTTTTAAAAACGGCATGTTACCGATTGTGCTGAATGCAGACATTGTAGATACCTTGTTTAAGCAGGTGGTTGCGAGCGAAGGTTATGCGCTTAATGTTGATTTGGCTGCACAGACTGTAACTACCCCTAGTGGTGAGGTTTATCCGTTTGAAGTGGATGCATTCCGTAAACACTGCTTGTTGAATGGCCTCGATGATATTGGCTTGACGATGCAGCAGCAGGACAAAATCAAGGCGTTTGAAGCCAGGCATCGTGAGGCTCAACCCTGGTTGTTTACGGCTTAATCTGCTTGCATTAGCACGGGAGCCGGAATGTTTGATTTGTTAGATGGCAACAATTCAGACCGAACAAAGCGGTTTGTTGTGATTTCGGTTTTAAGTTTTTTATTTGCCTTTGTAGGGTTCAGCTATAACGTCTGGCGAACAGAAAAAACCGAAAGCAATAACAACATACGTGAGGCCGCATTTGGCATGCTGCAAGAGTTGGCAAACCTGGAGCAATTGGTTTATGCCATTCATTACGACCATAGTAACGAAGAGGGAACCCCTCGCAATGGTTGGGTAAAAATTGGCTTGATTCAGGACATGAGTATGCTGGTGGCGCCTACAGTGGAAAACAAAGCTGTTCAGCTGAAAGAGGTTTGGGCGAAAAAATGGAGCCAGCTCGCAGAAGATAAGCAGGCTTCAGATGAAATAGTGCATGCAATTGAAGAAGTAAGGGTAGAGGCAAGGTTGATGTTGAAAGATCTGGACTGATTGTAAACCGAGTTAATTAGCCTATGCAGTGGTTAGTCAATGAATATAACGCAGAAAGAAAGTAAAGAATGAAAATTGCAGTGTTGCCAGGTGATGGCATTGGACCAGAAATTGTTGCTCAAGCCGTTAAGGTTTTAAATGCGCTGAATTTGAATATTGAAATGACTGAAGCGCCAATTGGCGGTGCTGGTTATGAGGCAGCGGGCGACCCTTTGCCTGATGCAACACTAAAGCTTGCAAAAGAGGCGGATGCCGTATTGCTGGGTGCAGTTGGTGATTGGAAATATGACAAACTGGAACGTCATTTGCGTCCAGAGCGTGGCTTATTGCGCATTCGTAAAGAGCTTAACTTGTTCGCGAACTTGCGTCCGGCACTGCTTTACCCTGAGCTGGCATCTGCATCAACATTAAAACCGGAAGTGGTTTCCGGTCTGGATATCATGATTGTGCGTGAATTAACTGGTGATATTTATTTTGGCCAGCCACGCGGCATCAGCACACTGGAAAATGGTGAGCGTGAAGGCGTGAATACAATGCGTTACTCAGAGTCTGAGATCCGCCGCATCGGTCGCGTAGCGTTTGATATTGCCATGAAACGCAATAAAAAAGTATGCTCAGTAGATAAAGCTAATGTACTGGAATGCACTGAGCTATGGCGTCAGGTGATGATTGAGTTGTCTCAGGAGTATCCTGAAGTTGAATTAAGCCATATGTATGTAGATAACGCTGCGATGCAACTGATCCGAGCACCTAAGCAATTTGATGTGATGGTGACCGGTAATATCTTCGGTGACATTCTGTCTGATGAAGCTTCTATGCTCACAGGCTCTATCGGCATGCTGCCTTCAGCATCTCTGGATGCGAATAATAAAGGCATGTATGAACCTAGCCATGGTTCTGCACCGGATATTGCCGGGAAAGACGTTGCTAATCCATTGGCGACGATTTTATCTGCTGCCATGATGCTGCGTTATACTTTCAGCGATGAAGCAAATGCTCAACGCATTGAGAATGCAGTTAAAAAAGCATTGGCACAGGGTTACAGAACAGCAGATATCTGGACCGATGGTACTAAGAAAATCGGCTGTGCAGCTATGGGTGATGCGGTGGTTGCGGCATTATAAGTTGTGCGTTAGTAATACACTTACTTTGCTGAGTTTCGTTCAGCATTTCAGTAATTTTAAATTTGGATAATTAAAATGTTAAAAGTCGGTTTTGTTGGTTGGCGCGGTATGGTTGGCTCTGTACTCATGCAACGCATGATGGAAGAGAATGATTTTGCCCTGATTGAACCACAGTTTTTTACCACCTCACAAGTCGGCGGCAAAGGCCCTATTGTTGGTAAAGAAACACCGGCTTTGCTGGATGCGAAAGATATCGATGCGCTCAAGGCAATGGATGCAATCGTATCCTGCCAGGGCGGTGATTACACCACTGAGATATTCCCGAAATTAAGAAACTCAGGCTGGAAAGGTCATTGGATTGATGCGGCATCTACACTGCGTATGGAAAAAGACGCAGTCATTATTCTTGACCCCGTTAACTTGCATGTGATTAAAGATGCGATGCATAACGGTACCAATAACTGGGTTGGTGGCAACTGTACCGTGTCATTAATGCTTATGGCCCTGAACGGATTGTTCAAGGCTGATCTGGTTGAATGGGCAACCTCCATGACATACCAGGCGGCATCAGGTGCCGGTGCGCAGAATATGCGCGAATTACTCAAACAAATGGGTGAGGCGCATCGTGTTGCCAGTGACTTCCTTAAAAATCCAGCTTCAGCTATTCTTGATATTGATAGGGAAGTAGCTGGTACGCTACGTGATAAGGAGTTTCCAACTGCACATTTCGGCGTGCCATTGGCAGGCAGCTTGATTCCATGGATTGATAAAGATCTAGGCAATGGTCAAAGTAAAGAGGAATGGAAGGGTGGCGTTGAAACCAATAAAATTCTTGGCCGCGAAGCTAATCCGATTGTGATTGACGGTTTGTGCGTGCGCATCGGTGCGATGCGTTGCCATAGCCAGGCTTTGACTATCAAGCTTAGAAAGGATGTGCCGCTGGATGAGATTAATCAGATGCTGGCAGAAGCTAATCAATGGGCTAAAGTTGTACCTAATGAGCGCGAGGCCAGCATGAAGGAACTTACCCCAGCTGCTGTTACCGGCACATTAACCACACCAGTGGGTCGTTTACGCAAACTGAATATGGGTAATGACTATTTATCTGCTTTTACTGTAGGTGATCAATTGCTGTGGGGCGCTGCTGAGCCACTGCGTCGTATGTTACGGATTTTAATAGAAAAGTAAATAATTGTTAACTTAAGCCTGTTGTGATCTAATAACTTTGATGGTCTGCAGTTAGATAGCCCGCTAATATAATGTGCATTATGAGCTTGCATAGCTAACTATTTGATGTTATTTTCATATTGCAGAAATCAGTTCGATTAAAGGTAGCAATGTGCATAAGTCTAAAATAAATAAAATATCATTAGCGGTGTGCCTGGCATTTATGCCGATTTATGGATTAGCAGCGGGCTTGGGGAAGCTCAGTGTTGATTCTGGCTTGGGGGAACCGCTAAAAGCTCAAATTGACCTATTATCGGTAACGCCAGACGAACTTTCGTCTTTGTCAGCCGCAATTGCATCGGAAGAGGCTTATGCCGTACAAGGTATACCAAGGCTTGGTGTGCATAGTAGCATTAAGGTGGAACTTGCCAAAAATCCAGATGGCTCCCCAGTATTAAAGCTGAGATCTCAGCAGCCTATTGATGATCCATATCTTGATATGCTGATTCAGGTTGACTGGGCATCTGGTCGACTGTTGCGCGAGTACACTATCTTGCTTGACCCTCCCGGATATAAACAGTCTCTGAGTGAAGAGCCTGTCAAATCGATGATTAACAAGCCATCGACAACCTCGTCTGGCAGTTATGCAACGCAAACTGGCGCGAATGTTTCAAGTTCATCGCAGCCGGCTGGCAATGTAGCCAAGGCTACAAAAAAACCGGTAGCTAAAAGTCCTAAAGCAAGTGAAGAGGCAGCTGAAGCTTATGAGCTCACGACTCAGCGCGGCGATACCCTGAATTCGATTGCCAAAGCAGTGCAACCTGAAGGCATTAGCCTTGATCAGATGTTAGTTGGCTTATTTGACGCCAACAAAAACGCTTTCGTTGATGGAAATATGAATCGACTGAAAGTGGGGCAGATCGTCAAGATTCCATCCAAAGAAACGTTGTCGGCGGTTAGCCCTCAGCAAGCAACAAAACAAGTCAAGCTGCATTCTGCCAATTGGAATACCTATCGTAATACACTTGCCGGTAATGTAGCTGCAGCACCTGTGGCTGAAGAAGCCGAACGCAAACAGTCAGCTTCCGGAAAAATAGTGTCAGCTGAAGATCAGGCTGCACCTATCAAGTCAGGTCCTCAAGATGTTGTTAAGTTATCTGCAGGCGGTAAAGCCACTGCTCAAGGTGCAAAAGCAGAGGCCGATGCTAAGGTTTTAGCCATGCAGGAAGAAGCAACTGCGCGTGAAAAAACACTGAAAGAAGCAAAAGATCGCGCCGCCGCATTAGAGGCCCAAGTGGCCGATATGCAAAAGCTGTTGGCTTTAAAGAGCCAGGCGATGGCGGATATACAAAAAAATGCTGACACAGCGAATAAACCCGCAGAAGTTCAGCCACCTGTTTCAGATCAAATTCCAACCCCAGAAGCTGCAACAGCTACCGCGGAGACCGCTGCTCCGGCAGTTGCTGAGCCTGTTGTAGCTCCGGCTCCTGAAGTCGCTAAAAAAGTAGTGCCAGCTGCTGTAGTCGCGCCGGTTCAAGCTGCGCCAGTTGAAGAGCCGTCGTTCCTGGACAGTTTGTTAGAAAGCGTTAATATTTTCATGCTGGGCGGCGCGGGTATACTGGTGTTGCTCGGTGCCGGCTGGGTTTATTTACGCAATAAACGCAGAAGAGATCTTGATAGCTTTGAACGTGGCATTTTGACTTCAGGTGGCTTACGCGCAAACACAGTATTCGGTAACACTACCGGTAATGCTACGAGTTCGGCAGATACTTCATTCTTGACTGACTTCGCACAAAGTGCCGATGGTGGCATGATTGATACCAATGATGTTGATCCGATTGCTGAAGCCGAAGTCTACATGGCTTATGGCCGTGATGCGCAGGCTGAAGAAATACTGAAAGACGCAATTTCAAAAGAACCTAAACGCTATGAGTTACACCTGAAATTGTTAGAAATGTATGCAGCGAGAAAAGACGCTTCTGCATTCGAGACTATTGCCGGTGAGCTTTATACTACTTTAGGTGCAGACGATCCTACTTGGGCGAAAGTTGCTGAGTTAGGCGTTACCGTTGAGCCTGACAACCCGCTTTACGATACCAGTCGGATAGCTGTTTCAGTTCCAGTGGCAGTAGCTGTAGCAGGTAGTTCTGCTGCAGCTGTTGCAGATTTGGATCTTGGCAATGATCTGGATTTCTCATTCGATAAAGAAAAGCCAGCCAGTCAAGACGCCAGCAGCGAATATAACAATGAAGTCAATTCTACGCTGGATATGCAAAATTCATTATCTAGTCAAAATGAATTGGATCAAAATAACCTTGAAACAGAGTCTTTTGATCTAGGTAGCTTGAATAGTGAATTTTCTACTAACGCAATAGACAATTCAGCAGCAAGTGAAAGCAGCACTGTTGAAGCTGCCGCAGATAATAAACTGTCAGCAGATAATTCTATGGATTTTGATTTTCCAGATTTAGGATCATTTGCTTCAAGTACAGAAGCATCTGCAACTGCTAATGAATTGCCTTCATTTGAAGTTGCCAATCAAGAAGACAGTGCACCGTTGTTAGAAATGCCTTCATCATCGAGTGATGAAATAGAATTTACAGCGGCAGCACCAGCTGAAGAATCCAATGCTTTGGGCGGGTTGGATTTTAATTTCACTGCGGTACCAGACGTAAATGCTCCTGAAGTCACAACTGCATCTTCTGATTTTAATTTCGAAGGCTTTGCTGATACCGTAAGTCCTGCTGAAGAAGAGAAGATAAACTCCGGCGCACTTGATGTCTCAGACTTTAACTTTGAAGATTTCCGCGAGCCAGCAGCAGCACTTAACGATGGCAAGCAGCAAGCTGGTGGATTGGAGGGTATCAGCCTTGATTTTGAAACTGAAACCACTGCAAGCGAAGTGGCTAATGACAGTAAAGTTGAAGAGATTTCATTTGATTTTCCGTTAGTTGATGAGGCAGAGTCTTCAGCGTTAGGTATGGAAACAAATGTGGCAAGTCAGAATGAAGCGAATAACTTTGATTTCTCTGCTATCAGTCTGGATCTGAGCGACAGTCAACCTCAAGACTCTGCAGTTACAGAGGCAGCAGCCGATATGGCAGTGCCTGCATATGTAGCAGAGGCTGCTGTAGAAAATGAGAATCCTGATGTTGATATCAAGCTGGATCTGGTGAAGGTCTACATTGATATGGAAGATATAGAAGGTGCCCGTGATTTGCTGGACGAGGTTCAGAAAGAGGGTGGACCACAGCAGCGTTTAACGGCTGAGAAGCTGCTGGCAAGTCTTGTATAGTTTTATTTAAGCATAAAAAAGCCGAGCGATATGCTCGGCTTTTTTATTCAATAACAATTAGCAGCTAGAGTTAACAATAGTATGATTCAGCAATAGTAAGTTTTTGAAAAAATTAATCCATATCAATTAACCGGTCTACATGCATCCATTAGTAAAAATTCTGAGTTTTATATTGGTGTTATTGCTTATTAGCATGGTTAATAACATAGCGCTGTTTTTGATGATGATATTGTTTTTCATGATGCTTTTTTTTCAAAAAAATCGAACATTTTTGCATGCAGTCCGGCGTATGCGCTGGCTATTTTTATCTATATTTATCATCTATGCGTTCGGTACTCCGGGAGAGCTGATATCCAGCTTCCCCGTTAACTTTGCACCAACTTTCGAGGGCTTGCAATTAGGCACGGTGCAAATCGAGAAGCTTTTGATAGCTTTAGCTGCTTTAAGTTTATTGTTGACTAATAGCCCCAGGGAGCAAATGATGCTTGGCTTGTATATGCTGTTGTCCCCATTTGAACTTTTTGGTTTGAATGTCGAGCGATTTTCAGCAAGGCTGATGCTGACTTTAGGCTATGTGGAGGAGCTCGCTGCAAAAGATCTCACAGGTTTTAGCTTCAAACATCTTGATCAGATAGATGAGCACATCAAGAGTTTGCCACAAGGCAATATCGTTTCATTTCAGAAGCTGCCATTTAGGTTAATAGATAAGTTAATGCTGGTTTTGTTATCAGTACTGTTTGTATGTATGATTTACCGGGGTTTTGCATGAGGGTTGCATTGGGGTTGTCTTATGATGGATCAAGGTTTTGTGGCTGGCAGAGCCAGCCATCAGCCTGCGGTGTTCAGGATGCCTTAGAGTCTGCAATTTCATCTGTTGCACAGCATCCTATACGTGTGCATGCTGCGGGGCGTACAGACACCGGTGTGCATGCACTCTCACAAGTGGTACATTTTGAAACTGAGGCAGTACGGCCCTTGTCCGCCTGGGTGCGCGGCGTGAATGCACATTTGCCTGATACGGTAAGGGTTGAATGGGCACATGTCGTTGATGAAGAGTTTCATGCAAGGTTTTCAGCCTTTAGCCGCAGTTATCAATATCTGCTGTATAACGCGCCTGTTGCCTCTGCCTTGATGGCAGATAAAGCAGGCTGGTTTCATTTGCCGCTTGACTTTGCTGCAATGCAGGAAGGCGCGAGTTATTTAATCGGTGAGCATGATTTCAGTGCTTTTCGCGCATCAGAATGTCAGGCAAAGTCACCGATCCGCACTCTGATGCAAGCTGAGGTAAAGGTTTCAGGACGTTATTTTGTATTTTCTTTTTCAGCCAATGCATTTTTGCAGCATCAGGTAAGAAATATGATCGGGGCACTCATCTATGTAGGCAAGGGCGCGCATGCGCCAAGGTATATCGAAGAACTGTTGCAAAACCGGGATCGCACATTGTCTCCGCCTACATTCTCACCCCATGGGCTTTATCTGACAGGGGTGGGTTATGATGCAAAATGGGGTTTGCCTTTCACAGGCACGTCAGATCGATTGCATGTGTTGATTTAGCGTTACAATGGCGTTCTATAACTTGATGTCAGCAATAAGGATCATGGATTGAGAGTACGAGTTAAAATTTGCGGTATCACGCGTGTTGAAGATGCGCTGAATGCGGTAGAGCAGGGTGCCGACGCAATAGGCCTGGTTTTTTATGAGCCTAGTCCGCGTAACGTGGAAATATTGCAAGCCATTGAAATTGCAAATAAAATTCCGGCTTTTGTGACTGTGGTCGGATTGTTTGTCAATGCCGAGCCTGAATTTGTGCGTAAGGTTATTACACAGGTCAAGCTGGATTTGCTGCAATTTCATGGGGAAGAGTCACCACAGGAGTGCGCGAGTTACGGCTTGCCATTTATCAAGGCAATACGCGTAAAGTCCGACACAAATTTGGTACAATGTGCGAAAGATTTTTCCGCATCCAAAGCATTGCTGCTGGATACATTTACGGATGGTGTTGCCGGTGGTACCGGTCATGTATTTGATTGGAACCTTATTCCTGCTGCATTAGACAAACCAGTCATATTGGCAGGCGGTTTGAACGCGCAAAACGTAGCACAGGCTATTAAACAGGTCAGGCCGTATGCGGTAGATGTGAGTGGTGGCGTGGAAATATCAAAAGGAATCAAAGATGCAGCTAAAATTGCTGCATTCATGCAGCAGGTTTATATAAATTAGGAAAACACGCACTGGTTTTTTGGAGAGAATAATGCAGTTATATGACATGCCGGATGCACGTGGGCATTTTGGGCAGTACGGTGGTACGTTTGTAGCAGAAACTTTGGTTGAAGCGCTTGAAGAGCTACGTGTGATGTACGAGAAATATCGTCATGATCCAGAGTTTCTGGCTGAGTATCATTATGATTTGAAACACTTCGTTGGCCGTCCAAGCCCGATTTATCATGCGAAACGATTGTCCGATAAAGTGGGCGGGGCGCAGATATATCTTAAACGTGAAGATCTGAACCATACCGGCGCGCACAAAATTAACAATACTATCGGTCAGGCATTGTTGGCTAAACGCATGGGTAAGCCGAGAGTGATTGCTGAAACCGGTGCAGGCCAGCATGGCGTGGCTACCGCAACAATTGCAGCGCGTTTAGGCCTTGAGTGTGTAGTCTACATGGGCAGTGAAGACGTGAAACGTCAGGCACCTAACGTGTTTAGAATGAAACTACTGGGCGCTACTGTAGTGCCGGTAGAAAGCGGTTCTAAAACCCTTAAAGATGCCTTGAACGAAGCGATGCGTGATTGGGTAACCAATGTGCACAATACTTTCTATATTATCGGTACTGTAGCAGGCCCGCACCCATACCCGATGATGGTGCGAGATTTTCAGGCAGTTATTGGCGATGAAGCTAAAGTACAAATG
>Ga0255338_1006165_pt1 | contig 10396 bp, 10 predicted proteins | sample MeOH1_35cm_T4_19_FD_203715 | JGI IMG/M metagenome (GOLD analysis project Ga0255338, IMG submission 203715) | Sandy soil microbial communities from University of British Columbia, Vancouver, Canada - MeOH1_35cm_T4_195 | ecosystem: Engineered > Artificial ecosystem > Sand microcosm > Unclassified ...
CGCATCGCCTTCGTGGTGGTAGGTCTGGTGCATCTCCAACGCCTCGTAGGCACTCCTAGCAGTTAAGCCCTACGGGGCCCGCCGCACGGTTCCAGGCTAAACCCCGTATTCCTCGGATCATCTATTACTTCTGCTTTGCAGGACCCCAAGCGTTCGTGTTCCCAGCTTGGCGTTTGATAGAGAAACTCCCCCAGGACCTGCACGGCGGAGCGCAACGGCCCCCGGCCCGGCGCGGGTTGGGCGGCAAAGGCCCGACATGCGTCCGGCAGCCAGGGCTCCGTCCGCCGCATCAGCGCGACGTTTTTGGCGAGGCTCAAGATGTCGCCGACCCCGTGTCGCTCACACCACATGAGCACCTCCGGACGGCAGAAGCCGCTGTCGGCCCGCAGGATCAACTCCAGATCCGGCCAGGTGGTGCGCAGAACGGGCACGAACCGGCGTAATACGGCGGTGGTGCGGAACGCGACCTCCCGTCCCACCCAGCAGAGCACGTATGTGTACCATCGAAATCACCGTCCAAGCAACGCGCCGAAACTCGTCTTGCCCCAGATCTAGCGAGATGCCGTGATAACCATCGGGCGAGCCTGGGTTCCCGGATAAGCCAGCATTTGGCGTGCAGATTCCAACCGAAGGGATTGCATCACCGAAAACGATGCAGCCTCAGCGAAAGACCAGGAAGATCGGCTTCCGGTCTGTTTGGCGCCTGGGCCGCGGGGTAGCTGTTCAGTCAGACCGGCTCGCCCTGCGCTTGCGCGGCCGGCGGTAGGGCGGTGGTGGACGGGCATCCGATCGTGCACCTCGGCCGCCAGCTCGATCGCCGCCGTCGTAATGACCGCGAAGCTCCGCAGCTCGTTCCCCTGCGCGTCGTGCCACTCGGCGGACAGCCCGGCGAGGGCGAAGGCCTCCTGCTCTCGCAGTCGGTAGTAGTAGGGCTGCTTTTTCGTGCCCTCCTTCTTCCATTCGTAGTAGCCGGTCACCGGCACCAGGCAGCGCTTGCTCCTGAAGGAACTCCGGAAGGCGGGCTTTTCCGCCACGGTTTCGGCCCCGGCGTTGATCATCCGGTACCCGACCTTGGGATCGTCGGCCCAGGCAGGTACCAAGCCCCACCGCATCAGTTCCACGCAGTTAGGGCTGTTGCGCGTCACCCCGGGCAGGGACTGTCCCGACGCCGCGTTGTACGTCGCGCGGAAACCCTCCAGCCCGTTCTCGGCCATGAAGCGCGCGCGCAGCGCCTCGACCTGGTCCAGCGTGTACCGCCCGCACATAGGGGTTGCTTGCTACTGATCTACCTCCACACTAGCGGAAATCGCCGGGCCAGGCAGTATCCCGACTCGCTCCTCGCCACCAGGCCCAGGGCGAGAAGGCGTTCGAGGGCCGCTTCGACGCTTGCTATCCGTCGGTATTCGGTTCCGGCATCCATGACGCGCTTCCTTATTTGGGTCAGCTGCCTCCATCCTGCCCGCCAATCGTGACGGGAGGCTGACGCCGGGATTAAGGGAATGTGAGGGAGCCGCTTGTTCGTTCGGCAAACGTTCGGTAATGATGAATTCTGCAGTGCAGCGAGCAACCACAAGTAACCGAAACGCCCTGCGCGAGCTCATGACTGAGAAGGTCGAGGTGGTCGCCACCTTCGGCCGTACCCCAAAGGACGTGATGCCTCGCCGCCGCCGGTGGCAGGGCCGGCAGTACGACATCCGCCAGCTGGGCATGCACCACATGGTCCGCGAGGGCCGGGCCGTGCACCACGTCTTCTCGGTCACGGACGGGACCACGTTCTTCCGGCTCGACCTCGACGCCGAGACCTTGCTGTGGACGCTTAGGGAAGTGAGCGATGGCCTTGCGGATTGACCTGCCCGTCAACCGCAACGAGCCCACGGTCATGCACGTGGACCTCAACTCGTGCTTCGCGACCGTCGAGCAGCAGGCCAACTCCCTCCTAGCAGGCTCCGGATAAAGGGAGCATTTGCGCTCGCCACGATCTGGCGAGCCGACCGCGGATCGGCCCGGGCCTTCGCGCCTCGCCGCTCCGCCTGCGGGGCGTGCGGCGGCCTTGAAGGGCACTTTGGAGCTCGTAGACCGCCCAGGTCCACTTCCACCAACCGCTCGCACTGCGGAAAGGCTGTAAATCGTCCACCTTTTGGCCTTCCTTCCCACCGAGCAGGCGTAACAGGTTCCAACCCGCCGCGGCGATCAGCGTCTTCTTCTGTGCGTAACTCAAGCCTCGGCCCGCAAAGCGCCGCAGCCCTCCGTAGCCTTTGAAGTAGCCGAACGGCGCCTCTCCCCGCTGGCGGCGGATCTGGAGCAGCGGCCGGTACTCCTCGGTGCGCACCCGGGCTCGATTCGCCCGAATCAACTCCTCGTGGCGCGGGACCGACAAGCCGCGGCCCGTGTTGCTTTTCGTGCACACCCCGAAGTGCGGGCACTCCCGACAATCACCTCCGCGGGCTTGATAGTGCTGCGCGACCCCCTCCGCTCCCTTTCGCGGCCGCAGCAGGTTCCCTGCCGGGCAGCGAAAAGTGTCGGTTTCGGGATCATAGACAAAGTCCACACGCCGGAAGCCCGGGGCCCCGCGCTCCGTCCGTGGGCTGGAGAGGAGCCCCACTAACTGCCGCTCCTCCAAGCCCGCCAGATTGTCACCACTATGATGACCCTTGTCCGCTACCACGGCGACCAACTCTAGCTGCCGCTCCGCCAGGACGGCTTCCGCCTCATCGATCCGGGTCAGGAAGTCCGTCTGGTCACTCACGTGGGCCAACTCGGCCCCGGCGCGCACGATGACCCCCGCCTCCAGGTCCACCGTGGTGTCCACACGATAGGAAAGATGGGTGTGCCCATCATTGTGCGCCATCACCCGGGCTTCCGGATCGGTGGTGCTCTCCCACTCCCGATTGCTCGCCTTCCCGGCCCCGCGCTTCTAGTCGGCGCGTTTGGCGTCGGCACCGGTCGCTTCCGGCTCGTCCTGCCGACGCAGCGCCAACACGTACTCCTCATAGGTGCAGCCCAGGGTCTTGTGCTTCAGGCTATCCATACTCGCGTGGGCGTCGATCTGGGTGGAGTCAGTGCCCACCACCCGCCCTTTCAAGAGACCTGCGGCTTGGCACTGATCCAGCACGTGGCGAAACACCTGATCGAAGACCTCCTCGGGCATGCGCTGCCGGGTCTTGCGTAGCGTGCTCTCGTCGGGGGTGGGTTCGTCCAGCGCGTAGCCGAGGAACTTGCGCAGGGTCAACGAGTCGGCGATCCGGTACTCTAACTGGGTGTCGTAAATAACGTTCTCAAAGAACCCGATGAACATGGCTTTGAAGAACACCACCGGGTCAAGGGACGGACGCCCGCCGTCTTTATAGAGGGGCAGAGTCAATTTTCGGACGAACTCCAGATCGAGCAGCGCGTCCAGACGCTCGTAGAAATGATCGCGGGGGATATGCCCGTACACTTCCGTGGCGACGAGAAATAGCTTCGGATCCGGTACTGTTTTGCGGCCCTGACTCACGGCGACCTCCCAGGGGTAAACTCCTGAAAGTAGATTCGCCGGAGACGCTGCAAGATCATGCTGCCAAGCGAACATTTTTCAGGGACTTTATCCGGAGCCTGCTAGGGGCCGGCCCATCGCCGGGGCCGGCGTACGCCGGCCCCGGCGGCTACATCCTCGCGCCGTCTTACGAGGCCAAGCGCCTCGGGGTGAAGACCGGCATGACGGTGCGCGAGGGCCGGATGCTCTGCGAGGGCCTGGTCATCATGATGCCCGACCCGCCCAAGTACCGGGTGGTCCACCTGAAGCTGCGGAAGATCTTCCACGCCTGCTCGCCCGACGTCGACCCCAAGTCCATCGACGAGGCGGTGATCGACTTCGCCGGCACCCCGACGCTCAAGCGCGGGCTCGCGGAGGTGGGGCGCGAGATCAAGAAGCGGGTAAAGGACGAGATCGGCGAGTGGATGACCTGCAACGTCGGCATCGGGACGAACCGTTTCCTCGCCAAGACCGCAGCCTCCCTGCACAAGCCGGACGGGCTGGACGTGGTCACCCACGAGAACCTGGAGGCGACGTACGCCGGGCTGGAGCTGCTGGACCTCTGCGGCATCAACGTGCGCTACCAGGCGCGGCTGAACGCGGCCGGGATCTTCACCCCGCTCGAGTTCCTCGCCGCCACCCGCGAGCAGCTGATGAAGGAAGTCTTCCGCAGCGTCAACGGGCACCACTGGTACCTCCGGCTGCGCGGCTGGGAGTCTGACGCCATCGACTTCGGCCGGAAGAGCTTCGGCCAGAGCTACGCCATCATGCGCGCCACCGACGACCCGCACGAGCTGGCCAAGCTCCTTATGAAGCTGGTCGAGAAGATGGGGCGGCAGCTCCGGCGCGGCGGCTCCGCGGCCCAGGGCCTCCACGTCTCCTGCCTCTACCGGGACGGGACGCACTGGCACCAGGGCCGGACCTTCGCGGGCACCCTCTACGCCACGTCGGAACTCTACCGGAAGGCCGTGTACGTCCTCAACAAGCAGCCCGTCCGGTAGCCGGTGACCTGCTTACCCCACTCGTTCAGCAGCAAGGCGTAGGCCGTACGATGGGTGACCGAGAACCAAGGCAAGAACACCCCGGGAGTGGACGGAGTCACCTGGAGCACTCCCGGTAATAAGACGAGGGCGCTCCGCCAACTGCGGCAACGCGGCTACCAACCGCGCCCATTGCGGCGAATCTATATCCCGAAAAGCAACGGCAAGCCTCGCCCTCTGGGCATTCCTAACCATGCGTGACCGCACCATGCAGGCTCTCTACTTGCTGGCGCTCGACCCCGTGGTGGAAACCACCGGGGACCGAACTCCTACGGATTCTACCTTGCGCTCCGCTTCCTCGGGTAGCGTCCGCTCGATGAACTGCCGATGCAGTTCCTGGCCCATCCGCTCCGCGAAGTCTTCCAGGACGTTGATGTCGGCTCCACTCTCCGGCCAGTGCTCGGTCAGCCATTTGGCCAAGCGGTCGGACATTTCGCAAATGCGGGGCTGTCGCTCCTCGTGTGTCATGCGGGTCCTCCGCGTCGGCGGCACCCAACAGAGGAGGCCGCCGTCAGTTACCCGTAGTGAATCGCATCCGGTACCCCCACGTCCACGATGCCGCTACCGTACCACTCAATCACACCCCCATTAGACGGAAGGGGGTGCAGTTCCCAAAGGGGGCAGTGATGGCACGGAAGTGATTCGCGTTTGGTGTTGCTGAGGCGGTGGGGCTTCTCCTCTCGCCGTGCGTACACCGGGAGGGCATCATGGCCACGGAGCGGAAGCGGAAGCCGGATGAGTTGGCGCGGCGCTACCGAGAGCGTTTGGCCCAGGAGTGGCCGGAAGGCGAAACGGACGCGAGTGCCATCGAAGAGTGCGTGCGCCGGATTGAAACGGAATTGCTCCGCAGTTTACTCGACCTCCACCTCCACCGTGAACACGTGATTGATCACGTAGTTCTCTCGGTCTGGCGGGTGAACAAGCGGCTGTGTTCGGCCACCTTCATCGATAGCACGAGCCATCAACGTATGGCGGCCGGCTGGTTTCGGATGCCACTCGTGCTCCCAAATACGCCAGGTGTAGGGAACCGGCGTTCCCAGCAACCGGGCGTCCGTCCAACTCCATCCGCCGTCGGTGCTGATCTCCACCCGTTGAACTTCGGATTCGCCCGCCCAAGCCGCGCCGAACACGCGGTAACGGCGCGTGACGGGGATCACCTCACCGGGGTACGGCCGCGCAATCTGGGCTTTCACTGCCATTTCCCCCAGGGTTACCCGAGTCGGGAGGCCATGTGGGCGCTCCCAGACGGCGTAGTCCACCGTCTGGAAATAGCCCTGGAACGGCTGCTCCAATACCACGATCCGGTGCAGCCACTTGATCGATGCCATCCCGTACCAGCCGGGCACGATCAAGCGCAGCGGAAAACCATGCTCGGGAGACAGCTCGGCACCGTTCATCCGGAAGGCGAGTAGCACGTCCGGGCTGAGCGCCTTCTTCAGCGGGAGGCTGCGTGCGAAGTGGATCGGCCCGCTTGGCATCGGCGGAGCCACCATCTCGCCGCAGTCTGCGCCCTCGAAGACCACATCGACGGCCCCTGGAGCGAGGCCGGCCCGGGTCAGCAAGTCTGCGACCGTCACCCCCGCCCACTCCGCCGTCCCCACTGCCCCCATTCCCCATGGGACCCCTGCCACGGGCGGTGAGAGGAAGGAGCGACTGTTGCCTGCGCATTCCAACGTCGCCGACAGGCTGCGCGGAGGCATCGCCCCCAGTTCGTCGTATGTAACCGCCAACTGGTGGGTGATAGCGCCCTCCACCCGGAGGCGCCAACTCGCCACGTCCACCTTCGGGACCGGAAAGTGCCCGCGCACGTAAAACCGGTCCGTCGGTGTGCTGCGCTCCAGGGTCTCAAACGGCATCTCGAAGTTGCCGGGAGCACGCTCGATTAGACTGCTGCTGCTCTGTAGCTTCCCCGCCGAAGTATCGGCACTCTGAAGTCCTGGTGGTTGGCTCCAGGTCTGGAAGCGCTCATCCACATCGTGTTTCGACATCATCCGATCCCGGGCGACTTCTCATGGCGGTAGTCCAGGAAGCCGTCTAGATGGTAGACAACCGTCATCGCTGCGCAGGTAGCCCTAACGCGGCCGGCTCGCACTCACTGGCCGTCCGAACAGTAGTTCCCACTTCACGCCCAACCTGGACAGACATCGCCGGGAGGCCCCAATGAGCATGGGACCAAAGACGAATATCTGGTACTTATTATCCAGTATTTGTCTACCGAAAGTGACTGATGCTGCCCATCCCTCCCAGCGAACACCTCCGGCAAGCTATGCGCGTCGTCTCCGTACCGGCCGGATTACGCCCGGTTTCGCGGGTCCGCCCGCAGAGTCCGTTGCCGGCTCGGTCACCCCGGCTTCCGCGGTTTCCTTGCCTTCCGGGACCTGGCGGCCTACCGCTGTCGTGATCGGCTCCTGCCGAGGACCCGGCGTGGGTGCGCCCGGGTCGGGTGCCTCTCGCGGGGGGGCTTCAGTGGCGCCGGCCCGCTCCAGAAGCACCACGAGCGGGGTGGCCACAAAGACCGACGAGTAGGTACCGACGGCCATTCCGAACAGAAGCGCGAGGTTGAACAACCGCAGCGTCTCGCCACCGAAGACGACCATCGCCGCCAGCGCCAGCGTCACGGCAACCGAGGTGTTGACGGAGCGGTCGAAGCTCTCGGTCATACTCCGGTCGCTGACCTCCGGAAAGCTCTCGCCCTTCCGCCGGCGTCCCAAGTTCTCCCGGATCCGGTCGTAGATGACGATCGTGTCATTGACCGAGAACCCGAGCAGGCCGAGGCACGCCGTCAGGAACAGGCTATCTACCGGCCAGCCCGCCAGCCCGCCCATGACGGCGAAGAAGCCGACCGTGAGCAGCACGTCGTGGAACAGCGCGATCAGGGCGCCCGCCCCGAACTTCACCCCGTTGGCGAAGCCGCCGATGGCGAAGCGGACCGCCAGGAAGAGCAGCATCGCCAGGGATGCGACCACGGCGGAGATGATCCCGTTGCGCGTGACCTCGGCTGCAATCGAGGGGCCAATCGACGTGACCCGCGACATCGGCTCGATGGTCCCGCCGCCGACCTTCCGGAGGGCGTCCCGAACCTCCTGCAGTTTCGTCGGCGGCAACTGCTTTGTGACGACCTCCGCCACCGGAACCCGCTGATGGTTCTGGTGGGCTTCGGCTACCGCGGCGACCTTCAGCCCCTTCAATCCGAGGCCGCCCAGCGCCCGCCGGACCTGCGCCTCGGTAATAGCGCTCGTGTAGACGGCTTTGGCCGAGAACGGCTTGCCGGGTGTCGACGCTTCGTAAGCCGCTGGGTCAAAGCTGTTCAGGCCCTCCCCCTCGCTCAAGAGATCTCGGACGCGGTCGGCCGTGAGCTTGTCCACGTCTGGAGCCTCCACCGTCACCCGGGTCCAGGGCTGCTCGGAATGTCCGATCCGCACTGTGGCCTCGACCACCCCGTGGGATTTCAGCACCGCTACGACCTGCTCCCGGGTGACCCCAGGATCTCGGAAGGTCACCTCCACCACGCTACCGCCGGTGAAGTCGATCCCCGGCTTGAGCCCAAGGCCGAAGGGGGTGAGCGCAATGAAGCCTACCGACAGCACGGCCAGCGCGGCGCTGAGCCCGAGGTAGAGGCGACGCCGGTCGAAGATGCGCATGACCCCACCGTGGCGCCACGCGGGGAAGAACAGGTTCAGCCAGCTATTGTGGATCGCATAGAGCCGCGGGTTGCGCGCCCACTCCGTCTGCGTGAACAGGTGCAGGAAGGACCGCGTGACGGTGATCGCCGTGAACATCGCCACCGCGTTCCCGATGGCCAGGGTGATCGCGAAGCCCTTCACCATCGGCGTCCCGAGCCAGATCAAGACGCCGCAGATGATCCAGACGGTGATGTTCGAGTCGATAATCGCCGTGAAGGCGCGCCGGAAGCCGGCGTCGGTGGCCGCGTCCAGGGACTTCCCGGCCCGAAACTCCTCCTTGAGGCGCTCGAAGATCAAGACGTTGCCGTCCACCGCCATGCCGATGGAGAGGATGAACCCGGTGATTCCGGGCAGGTCCAGCACGACCGGCGGAAAGACCCCGAGGCCCTTGAAGATCGAAAAGGTCAGGGTGGCGTAAGCGATCAGCGCCAGGCACGCCACCACTCCCGGCAGCCAGTAGTAGCCGAGCATGAAGAGCAGAACTATTCCCAGGCCGGCGATCCCGGCCCGGATGCTGCTTTCAATGGACTCCTGCCCGAGCGTGGCGCCGACGGTCTGAGTCTCCGCCGGCACCAGCGGGATCGGCAGGGCGCCGGAGTTCAGGAGATTGGCCAGCACGCGCGCCTCGGCCATGGTCTTGAACCCGCCCGAGATTTGGCCCTGACCCTCGGTGATCGGCTCGTCGATGTTGGGCGCGGAGATGATCTGTTGGTCCAGCACAATCGCGAGGATCTCGCCCACGCTACTCGTGGTGAAGTCTCCGAAGACCTTCGCACCTTCGGGCTTCAACTCGAAGGAGACGAACGGCTGTGCATCGTTCGGGTTGATCTCCGCCCTTGAGTTCGGCTTGAGCGCACTGCCCTTCAGCAGGAGCTCCGCATCAGCCACCACCTGAGCGCTCGGCACCGCCTTGTCCGTTGCCGTGTCGAAGAACCGGTACTGGTCGGGCTCTCCCTTCTCCGCGTCCCCGGGGGTGTGCGTCATCCGGTAGCGCGCGTTGGGGTTGCGGTCCGACTGAACGTTGCGCAGGTGCCGGAACTCCATCAGCGCCACGGTGCTGAGCGTCTTCAGGGCCTCCTCCGGCCGCCTGGCGCCGGGCAGCAGGATGAGGACCTGGTCCACCCCTTTTAGCCGGACCTCGGTGCCGGAGAGCCCAAAGGAGTTTACCCGATTCTCCAGCACACTCCGCACGAGCTGCATCGTCTCGCGGTCGATGTGCTGGCCTTCCAGCTTGGGATAATCCGGCTCCAGGGTGACGCGCATCCCTCCCCGGAGATCGAGTCCCAGCGCCACGGGGAACTGTGGCGCCAGGCTGTACCAGATGGCACTGGCCACCAGGGCCAGCACCGCAATGAATGTCATCCGTGTCTTCACGACCACCCCCTCGATCACGACTGTCCCGCTTGAAGTGGCTCCGCCGGAGCAACCCGCAACAGACGGGGCACCTCCGACCGAAACCCGCAGCGCCGGGCTCATGACCGGCAAGCTGCCTGGGTAACTGTTGCGGAACCAGGCGAGGGGCCTCACGGCGAAGCCGCGGCGCTGCCCACAAGGGACAGCCTACTGAGGCAGCTCCCGTCTCCCCGGGCCGGGCAGACGAGCCGCTGATTCACCGAGGCGCGCCCACGGGCTACTGGCCGCCTAGACGAAGCCACACCTGGATCCCGCAGTCAGGCGGAGAGGGATGGGGGAGCGCGGGGCGAAGACGGGGCGCGGACCAACAGCAGCAGGGCCGACCGCGACCGGGCGGCCCCGTTGGCGAGCCGGCCAGGCACGAGCGGGAGTTGGACCGACGAGGGGAGCAGGGGCCAGAGCTTGACCCCGGTGCGGAACCGCAGGGTGGCTGCCGACCGATAAAGTGCTTCGCAGTGGACGTCCCGCGTCCGCTCTGCGCCGGCTACGGACGAGGAACGAGCGCTAACGGATGGGACAGCCAGGCGAGACGCCGGAAGCCCTGCCGCATCTGCCGGAGCAGCGGGGCCGAATGCCAGCCATGCCAGGAATAGTAGCGTCCACAACCGTAGCGCCATAGTGAAGCTAGTGTCCTGATTCCTAATTCCGGTAGCAGCGATTGATGCTCGCCACAATCTCCGCGAAGCTCTTCGTCCAGATGTAAGGGCGTCGCTGTTCGTTATGGTGGGCGAGGTATTCTTCGATGGCTT
>Ga0255338_1006166_pt1 | contig 10396 bp, 9 predicted proteins | sample MeOH1_35cm_T4_19_FD_203715 | JGI IMG/M metagenome (GOLD analysis project Ga0255338, IMG submission 203715) | Sandy soil microbial communities from University of British Columbia, Vancouver, Canada - MeOH1_35cm_T4_195 | ecosystem: Engineered > Artificial ecosystem > Sand microcosm > Unclassified ...
TCGCGGCGATGTAGTCGGATTATCTTTTCTTCCCTGCTGTTGTGGTTGGCTGCGCGGTTTCTCTCCTGCATTACCTGCCTGGCGCGGTGCAGTTTTCGCATCGGTGTTTCTCTGATGCACAGTTTGTGAAACCACACGTCGCGGCTGATAAACTTCATTTGCATTCGGCAGAACATAAACCGCATCGCAACAGTAGTAGTAATCGTAATACACGTATGTCCATCCGTAATAGGTGTAGTACGGATAGGGTGCCCATGGATTCCACCACACCGGATAGTACGCCCAATACCAGGGTGAAATCCAGACTACGTAGCCTGGATAGTAAACGTATTGTACGCAGGGCCAATACCACACGTTCACAAATACAACCTGTGCTGAAGCGAAATGTCTGAAGTGATTATCGCCGGCAGAATTCGGTTTCTCCGCTTTCGGTTGTACGATGTAATCTTTGCCGTACAATTCTTCGTCGCCTTTGATCTGAATCAACGCCGATTCTGCTCCGCGTTTTTCTATTTCAATGACGGCCACGTCCTGCGACTCTTCGGAATTCACCGGAACCTGCAATACAATTGCGTGTGAATTGTCTTTCGAAATATCATACACGCGGATGTAATCCACTTTTCCGTCTCCGTTGAGATCGAGGTTGTTTACGTGATTGTCTTTGTTGTTGAGTTTCTTCTCAAACTCTTCCGGCGATTTCGATTTTTTAAAGAGATCGAGAGTTGCGCGCAAATCCAGGTTATCGCCGGGAAGTCCGAGCGAGTCTGCGGCACAATATATCGGGGATGTAAATGCGAGGAACGCTGCGGTGAAAGCAGCTTTGATGTATGTTTTCATAGCCAAGGTTCTTTCTCAGAACCTATGCGGCAAGAATCGTACATCCACATAATTAATGGAAACAGGCACTTTTTGATAGTTCTGGTGGGGAGAAAACTCCGCACTCCTCTACACTGGCCTGATGCTCCTTCGGAAGTTATTTGTTATATTTATGATTGATTTTAGCTAAAAATCGGGTTGTTTATATATGGTATTAGCGTAAGTATTACATTTTTATGAGTGAGAATGAGAAAACAGAAGATACGCCTGAATTACTTTGTCTGGCACGGGTTTCGCCTTTGATTAAGTTGAGTGAATACCTGAATGAGGGATCAGTTCCGCTTGAAAGCGATTACCCGCCAATAAGACATGTGACAAAATATAATCTGAAAGAAGAAAAGGTGAATTACTTTTTCTATGGACAGTGTAACTATGTGTTGCCTCTTCCATTTAATCAAAAGAAGTATACCGCAATTGGAATGTTATTTGATGCTAGGTGGGTTGATGATAAGGAGCGCGAAGTGAAATATTTTCCCTTTGATTCGGGTGCATGTATGGATGGAAGATATGCCCCTCATATTGGAGACATGGAACTGCATGAATATCTGGAAAACACAAAAGTGTCGATGGTGTTTGGTACAAAAGCACAACGCTACTTTGGGGACAACGAAACATATTGTAAAGGAAATAATATCAAGAATATCATGACGGAAGGATTGGTGGAAGGGAAGTTGATAGCTCATTATAACACTGTTCCTAACAGCAGAGTTGATTTGAGGGGAAAGACAATTGAAGTATTGCTACCCGAAAAAATCGACTTTTCGCATCTTCAATTATTGGTGCTTCCTGAGGAATCAATTAAAAAACTAGGTTTTAATCTGTCGGATATAAGAAACCGTTGGCCAGATATTACCGTAGAAACGTATAACGACGTCATAAATCCAGGTCCTTCGGCCGATACCCAGGCAATTCAGAAGGTGGTTTTTGCGTTTTATAAGGGAAAGGGGTATTTTTCATGAAGATGATTTGTGGGTTCTATAATATACGTCCCTATACACCGGCACCTTTAGCCGTTATCACCAGATGCGATTCTGATGCTCATTACCAGATACTTTATCCGGATGGACATTTGGAAGAATTAACCGATGACGAGTATAAGGAACTGGAACCGGAATTTGTAAAAACAAGACAAAAAAATGTTTGGAACCTTTCGGCAGGAGAAACAAATTTTGTTCTCTATCCTGATGGAAGAATAGATACAGGGTCCAATTCTGAAGTGTGCCACTCACTGATTCAATGGTACAAGGAAGCCGGAAAGGAACTTGATGGTGAAACAAAGGCCATTACTAAAAAATATATTTCCTTTCTTTTAGAAAAACTTATTGAGGATGGTTCTGAACTGGAGCACGTAAAAGAACTTAAGGTGATGCAATCGTTCACCTGGTTTTTAAAGAAAATGAAAAATCCAGAGTTGAGTCTTCGTTTCGGGCAACTTGAAATACAGCTTCTTGCTCACGAACGAATTCAAAAACTTCGCGAGATCAGTCTTGAACTAAAAGCACCCTTGGCAGCAGTAAATGTTGAGCGCATTACAGCAGGAACCGTAATTAGTGTTGATAATACCGGTTCCGGATTCATTGAGGAGGGTCAAACCAAGAAGAAAATTGCGTTCTACCAGCCATTTGCCAGTGAAACAGGAATTACTGTTGGAGACGTGGTTCGCTACAGTCTGATTTCTGTAAAGGGTTCTGAACTCGCCGTGAATCTCGAAAATGTCCCCCATGCGGCTGAATCACGTGTATCGCGTTTTACACCGATCAAAAACAACGAAGGTAAAATAGTAATTTTTCCAAACAATCCATTGCTTGTTGGTAAAGGAAAAGCAACTAAACGAAAGGGCTAAGACTCATAGGTCTTCCAGCAACGAATCATCCACAATATTCGGCATCGTCACTTTCAGTCCGGGCGTGCGATCCATTTCGCGTTTCGCAGCAAACATGGCTTCTTTGTTTCTTGCCCAGCTTCTGCGCGCGATTCCGTTGTTTACATCCCAGAATAACATCGATTGCAAACGACGTTCTGAATCTGCAGTGCCGTCGAGCACCATTCCGAATCCGCCGTTGATTACTTCACCCCAACCAACTCCGCCACCATTGTGCAATGAAATCCAGGTGGCACCGCGGAATCCATCACCCACGAAATTCTGTACGGCCATGTCGGCAGTAAATTGTGAACCGTCGTAGATGTTGGACGTTTCGCGATACGGTGAATCCGTTCCTGAAACATCGTGATGATCGCGGCCCAATACAACCGGAGCAGAAACCTTTCCGGATCTGATTGCGTTGTTCATTGCGGAAGCGATTCTGATCCGCGCCTCTGCGTCTGCATACAATATGCGCGCCTGTGAACCAACAACAAGATTGTTGTTCATCGCGTCTTTAATCCACGTGATATTATCGCTGAGCTGCTGTTTGATTTCCGGAGGGGAATTTCTGAACATGTCCTCGAGAACTTCCAGTGCCAGCGCATCTGTTGTTGCGAGATCTTTTGAATCGCCGGAAGTACAGATCCAACGGAACGGACCGAATCCGTAATCGAAACACATGGGCCCGAGAATATCCTGCACGTACGAAGGATAACGGAATGTTCCATCGTCTTTTTTAATCGGCGCTCCTGCGCGTGATGCTTCCAGCAGAAACGCATTCCCGTAATCAAAGAAATACATTCCGGCATCGGAGAGTTTACCAACTGCATCGGCATGACGGCGCAATGAAGAACGCACAGCATCTCCGAACTTCAAAGGATTTTCTGCCATGAGCTTGTTGGATTCTTCGAAGGAATATCCAACCGGATAATATCCTCCTGCCCATGGATTATGCAATGAAGTCTGATCGGTACCGATGTCGACTTTTATTTTTTTCTCCACGAGTTTTTCCCAGAGATCAACAACGTTTCCCTGGTAGGCCAATGACACAGCTTCCTTTGATGCCCGCGCTTTACTGATACGGGTAATCAGCAGATCCAGGTCACTGTAAACTTCATCAACCCAGCCTTGCGAATGTCGTGTTTGTGTTGCCTTGGGATTGATCTCGGCCACAACAGCAACGAGACCGGAAATTTTACCGGCTTTCGGTTGAGCGCCACTCATTCCACCTAACCCTGATGTAACGAACAATTTGCCCTGACGATCTTCTTCACTTGTGGAAATCTTCCGGGCAGCATTCATCACCGTGATAGTGGTTCCATGCACAATTCCCTGCGGACCGATGTACATGAATGAACCGGCCGTCATTTGTCCGTACTGAGTTACACCAAGCGCGTTGAATTTTTCCCAATCATCGGGTTTGGAATAATTCGGAATCATCATACCATTCGTGATCACAACACGGGGAGCGTCTTTGTGTGATGGAAATAATCCCATCGGATGACCGGAATACAAAGCCAGTGTCTGATCATCTTTCATTGTGGCGAGATACTGCATTGTAAGCAGGTACTGTGCCCAGTTCTGGAACACTGCTCCGTTGCCTCCGTAAGTAATCAGTTCGTGCGGGTGCTGAGCGACGGCGTAATCGAGATTGTTTGAAAGCATGTGCATGATGGCACCGGCCTGTATACACTCAAAAGGATAATCATGAATCGGTCGCGCGAATATTTTGTAGTCGGGACGGAAGCGATACATGTAGATGCGCCCGTACGTTTTCAGTTCTTCTGCAAATTCTTTTGCAAGAACAGCATGTTGGTCCGCCGGAAAATACCGCAGTGCATTTCTGATCGCGAGTTTTTTCTCCGCTGCAGAAAGTATGTCTTTACGTTTCGGGGCGTGATTAAGTGTTGTATCAAACGCTTTCGCAGGAGGAAGCGTTGCAGGAATGCCGTTGAGAATATGTTGTTTGAATTCTTCGCGATTCATAATCTAATCCTGGTTCTTGTTCTTCGCATCGTTATCGAAGCGTCCTGTTTTTTTGTTGTAACCGTATGGGCAATGCTTGCAACCGTTCTGACAGCAGTATCCGCGTTTGAGGAGGTATTTTGCTGTGAATACTACATACCCTTCCGGTGAAAAATAGTAATCATCTTTGTCCAGTTCGCTCAGCAACGACATAGGGTAAAGGTACTTAATAGTTGGGAGTTCGGAGAGGGGAGACGGAGTGGGATAGCTGTTTTCCGCGGACAAAAGTCCACGGCGATCTCCAGGAGGATATACTGAAATGTGCAGGGGCTTGTGCGTAAATCTTATTCAGAGTCAAGCCCGTGCATATTCATCTATAAACACAAAATGTGATCGCCGTTGGCTTCAGCCGGCAGAGCCAAAATCACTCCCGTCTCCCGACTCCATACTCCCGTCAATTTCCTATCTTAACATCGTGAAAAAGGGAATCATTTTCGCATTCTTCGCAGGTATAATCCTGTTGATACAATGCACAAAAGATCCTGATCTCACGCCGGCTCCTGCATTGCAGAACGGACCGGTTCTTCCTGCTCAGCCTTACGATTACGTAGCCGACATTAACGGAATTCCCCAGGATATTCTTTTTCAGCCGCTGAATTTCCTCAATGCGGAACCATCTTACAATCCGACGACAAATTGGGGTGCAACCCTGGGTCGGGTACTGTTTTACGACAAAGCACTTTCTGCGAACCAAACAATTTCCTGTTCTTCCTGTCACCACCAGGAAAATGCTTTTGCTGACACCGGTGCATTCAGTACAGGATTTATGGGCGGACACACAGGAAGAAGCGCAATGGCAATTGTGAATATGCGTTTCTCGCGTTCATTTTTCTGGGATCTGCGTGCAAGCGGACTGGAAAACCAGGTGATCATGCCGATTGAAAATACGCTCGAGATGGGGATGGATACAACGATGCTCGTGAGTGCCGTTGTGTCGTTGAGCTACTATCCTCCGCTTTTTGAAAAGGCATTCGGTACACGCGTAGTCACCGAAAAGAGAATCCGCTATGCGCTGGCGCAATTCATTCGTTCTCTTGTTTCCTATCGATCGAAATACGACGAAGGAATGGCGAATGGATATGCAAACTTCACACAGGAAGAAACCGACGGAATGAATTATTATTTCAGCGGACAGTTTGCCTGCAACCACTGTCACTCTACACAGAACTTCTACGAGCGTGATGCACGAAACAACGGACTGGAATCAATTGCAACGGATAGCGGGCGCGCATTGATAACCGGAGATCCTGCTGATATTGGAAAGTTTCGTGTTCCGACTTTGCGCAACATCGCCTTAACGGCCCCTTATATGCACGACGGAAGATTCCGTACGCTGGATGAAGTAATTGAACATTACAACAGCGGCATTCAGCCAAGTGCTACGCTCGATGACCGGTTAACCACAACGTTGACAATCGGTGGTCCGCCGGTGCAGATGAACATGACTGTGTACGAAAAGCAGGCGTTGATTGCATTCCTGAATACGCTGACGGATCAGTCGTTTGTAACGGATCCGAAATTCTCAGATCCTTTCGTGCATTAGATGATTCAGCCGGCATCACAGGAATTAACAGCAGAATATTTTCCGGGTATAAAATCGTTAAGATTTCTGCGCCTTGACTTACCCGATCCTGTTGCAGGCGGAAATAAAAGTTTCAAGCTGAAATATCACCTGGAAGTTTTCCGCAGGATGAGGGAGACACATCCGGACAGTCCGGTCGAAGGGGCTTCTATTCTCTCTTTCGGCGGAGCGTATTCGAATCACATCGCGGCGCTTGCACATGCGGGCAAAGTGAATAACATTCCAACCATCGGTGTGATCCGTGGAAATGAACTGAATGAAAACGCTAATCCCGTTTTGCGTTTCGCGAAGGAGTGTGGAATGAAACTGCATTTTATTTCAAGAGAATATTACCGGCAGAAGAATGAGACTGAATCAACTCTGGACTTCATCCGTCGGTTCGGTCCGATTTATATTGTGCCGGAAGGCGGCGGAGGAGACCAGGGTGTGAGAGGTTGCCTGGAAATTCTCACGCGTGAATGCGATGTATTCGACGAAATTATTTTACCGGTTGGAACGGGAACTACAATTGCGGGATTGATTCAGACTGCAAAAACTCACCAGCACATCACAGGTGTTGCGGTACTTTCGGCGAAAGATCATCTGGAGAATGAAATCACACAGATGATGCATGAAGAAATTTCCTGTTCGTGGGATATTCTGCACGATTTCACATTAGGCGGCTATGCAAACACTTCGGATGTCCTGGTGGAATTTATTACCGCAATGAAGTCGCGATTTAATCTGCCACTGGATCACGTGTATTCCGGCAAAGCTTTATTTGCACTCCACAAAATGACAATATCGGGTTCTTACAAAGGGAAAAGCGTGCTGTTCGTGCATACAGGCGGGTACGCTTTTGCGTAGTATCGCGGCTTTCACTGTCCTAATTAACAAACCGGTGTTCAAAGTTCCACTATCAGCAGTCCGCCGGCCATCTGCTCTCAGGCTAGTTTTGCATCGTCCCATATACTGTGACCTATGAAACGACTGATCGTTTTGCTTTTTGCTGCGTTTTTTCCGGCGATAACCTATGCTCAGCCTGCGGAGAAGAAGAATACACCTGATGAATACATTGCGCTTTATAAGGCGGATGCAATCAGGGAAATGCAATTGTTTCGGGTGCCTGCGAGTATTACACTTGCGCAGGGAATGCTCGAGTCGGATAACGGCAATAGTGCGCTGGCTGTGTATGCGAATAATCACTTCGGAATCAAATGTCACGAAACGTGGACGGGTGAAACTTACACGCAGGACGATGATACAAAGGATGAGTGTTTCCGGAAGTACGGAACCGTCTACGAATCGTATGTCGACCATTCAGAATTTCTGAAAACACGTCCGCGTTACGCATTTCTTTTTGATCTGAAGATGACCGATTATGTTGGCTGGGCGAAGGGGCTGAAGAGTGCCGGATATGCGACTGATCCGAAGTACGCCGATCGTCTTATTGGACTGATTGAGCAATACAAACTGAATCAGTACGACAAACTGGAAGGACTTTCTCCGGTTGCAGCGGAGCCGCAGAAAACACAAGGCACGAAAACCGTCTCTGCGAACGGGATGAACCGCCGTGAAGTTTACCTGAACAACAATCGCAAATTCATCATTGCGAAACAGGGGGATACATTTATGAAACTTGCGCAGGAACTGGAGACAGGTGTGTGGGTTCTGTACAAGTACAATGACATGAATAAAGATTCGGCACTGAAGCCGGGACAGATGGTGTACATCCAACCGAAACGTAATCGTTGTGCAGAAGAAAAATGCCAGGTTCGTCCGGGAGAAACCATGCATGATATCTCTCAGAAGTACGGAGTGAAGCTGAAGAAGCTGTACCAGTATAATCACATGGAGCCGGGAACGGAACCGAAGGCGGGGCAGATTATTTATCTCAGGAAGGCGAAGCCGAAAAGAGAGTAGTTCACTTGACAATCGTAGTCCGTGGCTGAAGCCCACGGAGACAAGAAATCAACTACAACTTTAGAAAATTCTGAATCAGGATTTTCCCGTTCTCCCCCGATACTTCCGGATGAAACTGAATTCCCCACAACGGTAAAGTGGGATGCCGCATCGCTTCAATCGCGTAACTTTTTGAGTAAGCCAGATGAATAAATTCCGCAGGAAGAGTAATTCCTTCTGTGTGATCTTCTTTCATCACTGTAGCCGGAGAAAGCCCTGCGAAGAGCAGGTCTTCTTTCACAACGTGAATGTCATTATCCGTGCGGATTTCTTCTCCGCGGAAAATCTGCGCACCATGAAGGATGCCCATTACCTGGTGACCGAAACAGATTCCGAGCACCGGCACTTTTCCTTCTTTAATGCAGGAATATCTTTCGGTGTAAGGTGCGTGATCAACTTCGGTAAGAAAAGTGGGAGAGCCGCTGAAAATAATTTTGTCCTGCTTACCGTAATCACTTGCAGAAAAATCTTTCCAGTTTTTTTCTTCGGTAGCAAAACCGAGCTCGCGCACGATAGAAATTATCTGTGGTGTTTTGGAGGAACCGAAGTTGATGACGGTGATCACGAATCTGTTTTCTTACGCCCGATCAAAAATCTTAGACCGAAACTGAAATTCATCGGAAAGGTACGCGCATTTCCTGAACTCGACAATGGATCCAGTGTGAGATGCAGGGGCATTCCCCAGATGATATCGAAGTGTACAACGCGTGAACCGATCCCCCACATGAAGAAGGGTTCGGTGAGAGTGTACGCCGATGAAATTTTATCGCCGGTTGAATTGAGATATTGCCCATTGTACATGATGTAACTCATCTTCAATCCCACCATCGCATCGCCTTTCACTTTCCAGAAAAGTTTACCGCCGGTAATTCCGCTGTTCCACTGAATGAACGGCCGGTAAAAATGTCCCTGGTATGAGCGTAAAGTGTAAGTCGTGTCTTCAAATCCCCAGTTGTTTCCCCATGAAATTCCGGCAGAGAAAAAATTGCAGCGGTTCTCTTTGCTGATATAATAACCGCCACCGAATTCATATTCTTTCGCGCGATACTTTCCGAGTCCACCCGAATATTGCCCCGTCACTGCAACGTGATCTGTAAGCGACACCGAGGCTTTCGCCGAACCTCCGGAAATTCCGAAATATCCACCTGCGTTTACTTCCCCTGCTTCCTTGAACAAAGCAGGATTCGCTGAGGGTGCGTAGTAACGATAGGTGCCGCAGGAGGAAAAAACAATGACACACATAGCGAAGCTTGCGAATGCGAAGATGTTTTTCATGAGATGAAGTCTGGTTTCAGCTGATCGTCACTCACCCGGTTCTTCCTTGTCGCCTTCGACTACGCTCAGTCTGACAAGAGACCGTGCGTCAAGGTGAGCAGAGACCATGTAAACGACAATCACCCGAATCTACCTTACATAAAGGAGAAACGGGTGATTGTAAATGGACTTTAACTCTACTTTTCGAAAACCTACTTCTGTTGTTCGATAATCATCATCTCTACGCGGCGGTTTTTCTGACGCCCTTCCGGTGTTGTGTTCGGAGCAATCGGACGGGTCTGGCCATACCACTCAGTGATGAGTCGTTTTTCATCGATACCTTTTGACACGAGGTAAGCTTTCACAGCTTTCGCACGGTTCTCAGAGAGCTTCATGTTTGCAGCCGGTTTACCAACGTTATCGGTGTGACCTGAAATCTTCAGGTTCCACTCCGGCTTCTTCTTCATCAGATCAGCAAGTGTATCGAGTGATGCATAAGACACCTGCTTGATAATTGCTTTTCCTGATTCGAACTCGAGGTTGTCGAATGCACGTTTCAGGATCTCCTGTTCTTTCACTGTGAGGACAGGAACAACTTCAGGCTGCTTCTGCAATCCGTTTCCAATCGGCTTAGGGATATCGAAGCGGAACAATCCGTCGGACTGGGAGCGCAATGCACGTTTCGGCAATCCGTTCACGATTACTTTTACTTCATTCACACCTACTGTCTTGTCAGGATCGCCATCGAGACGGAATACGCAGAGTGAATCTGCCGGAAGTGACTCGTAAGTGAAACTTGCATCTTTCGCCTGCTTCGCAGATTTGATCGACTGACCAGAGAGATCAACAAGGCT
>Ga0255338_1006167_pt1 | contig 10395 bp, 9 predicted proteins | sample MeOH1_35cm_T4_19_FD_203715 | JGI IMG/M metagenome (GOLD analysis project Ga0255338, IMG submission 203715) | Sandy soil microbial communities from University of British Columbia, Vancouver, Canada - MeOH1_35cm_T4_195 | ecosystem: Engineered > Artificial ecosystem > Sand microcosm > Unclassified ...
AGCTGGAGACCGTGCTGCGCCGGCTGTCCAAGGCCAAGGGCGAATACCAGTTCGACCAGCTGCCGATCCCCTTCCGCGCGGTGGCCACCGATCTGGTCACCGGCAAGGCCGTGGTGTTCCGCGAGGGCGAACTGGCCAACGTGATGCGTGCCAGCATGTCGGTGCCCGGTGCGGTGGCGCCAGCGGAGTTCGAGGGGATGCTGCTGGTCGACGGCATGCTCACCAGCAACCTGCCGGTGCAGGCTGCACGGGAAATGGGGGCCGACGTCATCATCGCGGTCAACGTCGGCACGCCGTTACTGAAGCGCAACGAATTGAGCGGCATCTTCGGTGTGACCGAGCAGATGATCAGCATCCTCGCCGAGCAGAACGTGCAGGCTTCGCTGGCCCTGCTCAAACCCTCCGACATCCTTATCTCGCCGGAGCTGGGCGCTTTCTCCACGGCGGATTTCGACCATCTGCCGAAGATCGCTCCGCTGGGCGAGACCGCGGCGCGCAAGCTGGCCGACCGCCTCCAACGCCTGTCCATTCCGGAGAAGGAATACGCCGCATTGCGCGAGCGCCAGCGGATCGTGGTGGTTCCCGATCGGCGCCCGGTGGACGAGATCCACTTCGAGGACCTGCAGCGGGTCAATCCGGACACGGCACGGGCGAGCCTGAAGACCAGGCCCCATCGGCCCATCGACCAGCAGACCCTGGACGAGGACATGCGCCGCCTGTACGGCACCGGCGATTTCGAGCACGTGAACTACCGCTTCCTCGAGGAGCCGGGGCGGCGGGTGCTGGCGGTGGATGCCGTGGAGAAGTCCTGGGGACCGAACTATCTACGCTTCGGCCTCGGGCTGACCAGCGACTTCTCCGGCGATGCTTTCTTCAACCTGCTGGCCAGCTACCGTAGGACCTGGCTCAACTCCCTCGGTGCTGAGTGGCGCACCGACGTGCAGCTCGGGCGCACCAGCAGCCTGAACAGCGAGTTCTACCAGCCCCTCGAGGCCGAAGGGACCTACTTCGTCGCCCCGCGGCTAACCTTCGAACGGCGCACCTCGGATCTCTACCGGGACGACGACCGGGTCGCCACCTACCAGCTGACCTCGGCGCAGCTCGGCCTGGATCTGGGGCGGCAGCTCTCCCGCTATGGCGAGCTGCGCTTCGGCATCCTCGGTGGCCAGCTCAAGCCGAAGCTGGACACCGGCCCGGAATTCCTCTCGCCGGGGCCGTCGCAGATCGCCCAACGGGGATTCGTCGCCCGGCTGGTGCTCGATCAGCTCGACAGTGTGGATTTCCCGCGCTCGGGCTGGCGCGCGGGGCTACGGTTGTACGACTCCATCGGCGGGCTCGGCGCGGACGACGCCTACACCAAGTGGGACGCGGACGGCACCGGGGCGATTTCCTTCGGCGAGCACAGCCTGAACCTCTCCTTCAAGGCCGGCGGCCGGATCGGTGGCGACCCGCTCCCGCGTTACGACCAGTTCCAGTGGGGCGGTTTCCTGCAGCAGTCCGGCTACGCCACCGGCCAGCTGCTCGGGCAGAAGCTGGAGTTCGCCCGCCTGATGTACTACCACCGCATCCTGCGCGGCAGCCTGCTGCAGGGCGCCTACGGTGGCTTTTCCCTGGAACTCGGGCGCATGCGCGAACCGCTGGTGCCGGGCAATTCGGAGGATTGGCTGACCTCGGCGAGCATCTTCGTCGCCACCGACACCCCGATCGGGCCCATGTACCTGGGCTACGGTCATGCCAAGGGGGGCAACAACAGTTTGTATTTCTATCTGGGTAGGCCGTATTAGGTCCCGGCCTCCGGTCTCAGGGAGTGACCTGATAACCGCGCTGCTGCATGCAGTCGATGTAGGCGGAAGAGGCGGCTGCCGCGTTCTCATCGGCATTCCGGCGCTCCTGACGGCGCTCCTGGCGCTGCCGGGACCCGCTCACCGCCGCGCCGGCCACCGCCGCCTGCTTGGCCCGGTCCTGGCGGTATTCCTGTTGGACATCCTCGTCGAGACGGTCGTACACCTCCTCGTGCTGGCGCGCCCGTGCATTGGCGGCCGCCGTACCGGCCACCGCCCCGGTCGCGGCGCCACGGGCACGTTCGCCGGGTTGGGAGGTGGGGCCGGTGCTGCCCGTGCTGCCGGCCTGCGCCCGGCAGGTGCCGATGTCCTGCTGGATGGTCTGGGGGGACTGCCCCTGCAGCGGCGTCACCGTCTCGGCCGCGGCGGAGAGGCATACCATCGAGAGGAGCGTGGCGAGGCAAAGGGCGGGGGATCTTTTCATGGCAGGCACCACTTCGGTATGGGAAGGCCTCGGAGAGGCCGGTTCCAGAGTGGGGAAGCATAGTCCAGAGATTCGGCCCCGAGATTCACGGACGCGCTCCCCATGCTTCGACGGCAGGCGGCGCCAAGTCCCGGCGCCGGCGATCTGCGCAGCCTGCGCTTCGTCACTGCGGCGGCTGCACCGGCATGTAGGTCGGCCCGGAGGCGCCATAGGCCTGCATGTAATAGGTCTGTCCGCAGCGGTAGTAGGTGGTGCCCTGGATGTTCAGCACCTCCGGTGCGCAGGGCAGGCCGGCGGGCGCCGCCGGGGCTGGCGTGTAGACCACCGTGGTGTCGGATTGGGCGGGTGCGCTTTCCGAGGCGGCGGAGGTGACGACCGAGCCGACCACTGCGCCGCCGATGAAACCCAGCGCTGCAGATCCGCCATCCCAATCGTCATCATCATCATGGTAATCGGGGTAATAGGCCGGCGGCGGATAGTAGGCGGCGCCATTGGCATAATTGGCCTGGCGCGCCGTCGCCGCCTGCTGCCGCGTCTGCACGTTCCGGTTCGAGGCCTGCTGCCGTTGTGCCTGATTGGCGGCACTGGCGCTCTGACGCGCGGCTTGATTGGCTGTGGTGGCGCTTTGCCGGGCCTCCTGGCTGGCCGAGGCGGCACTCTGTCTCGAAGTCTGGCGGGCCTCCTGGCTGGCCGACGCCGCGCTCTGCCGCGAAGTCTGCATGGCCTGCCGATTGGCGGACAGGTTGCCGGCAGCTTGCGTGCGCGAGGCGCCTGGCGTGGTAGCGCCCCGGGCACGCCCTCCGGCGGAAAAACTGCCGGCGGCAGCGGGGCCCTGGCGCGAGAAACTCCGGCCCGCCGCCGCGCCTCCTCCGCGAGCGCCGCCACCGGAGAATCGGGCCCCGAATGCGTCCACAGCCGGCGTCATCCACCCTCCCAGCAGCAGTGCCGAGAGCGCCAGCATGGAAAAGCGGCCGGTCCGTTTCCTGGCAGTCATGGCTTGGCTCCTTCATTCGTCTTCCTGCCCGATGGCGGGCTGCTCGCGGCAGGCAGCAGCTGAACGGCGAACAGGATCCGCTTCGCGTCGTCGGCTGGTTCGAACTTGAAGGCTTTCTTGCCGAAACGCGGCGACAGGTCCCAGTCGGAAAAGTCGGCGCGAAATTGCGGCTGGCCTTCGGCCGTGGGGTAGTTCATCACGATGCGCAGCGGCAGCGGTTGCTTGCCGTCGGCGATCCATACCTGGAAGTCCACGTTCGCGGTGCGCGCGGCGATGTGATGCGCCGGCTCGCCGAGGATGTCCGTGTGCTCGACGTAGTCGATGCTGCGCACGCGGCGCTGCAATTCGTCGGCACTCCTCGCCATCAGCAAGGGGGCGAGCGGCAGGCGCATCTGCAGATCGCGGACGAAATGCACCACCGTGGCATCGATGTCGCCGGGTTGAGGAGCCTGGGCATACACCTTCGCCGCATCGTCGGAGATGGTGATGAGCTTGCCGTCGAAAAGCATCGAGTTATGGTCGCCGTCGCTGGAGGTCGCCACGATACGAATGCGATCCGGCCGCTGGACCGCGAGCTCCCGGGTTTCGCCGAACTCGATCTTCTGGCCGTCGTCCTGCACCACGTCATAGGCGATGCGCAGCGAGGCGCTGAAGCGGTCCGTCTTCCCCAGGAATCTGGCCATCTCCATCAGGCGGTCGCGGGCGAGGCGCTGGGACTCGGTCGCCGGAGCTTCGGGCGCAGCGGTCGTCCGGTTCGGGGGGGCCGACAGCTCTTCCGCCCGGACGGCGGACATGGCCATGAGGGATACGGCCAGCAGCAAGATCGCTCGCAGCATGGTTTCTCTCCGGGTCCGATGCCTCGGTTGCAGGGATCGTGCTACTCCGGCCAGGGCGGCAGGCGCCGGGCTCCGGGCCTCGTCATGGGGTCAAGCCTAGCAGCGCCTGCGGAGCCGGCCATAATCCAGAGGGCGAGCCCGACTTTCGGTCCGTCGGCCATCGTGCCGACAACCACCGAGCGCTCTGCGAAGCTGTGCTTTCATTCCTGTAGGGGAGTCCGCTATCAAGGCCATCGGCCTGACCGGAGGAGGGCGATGCCCACGTTCAGCTACTACCTGACCCTGGCGCTGCTCCTCGGCATGCCCTGCGCCATGGAGATCGGCCGGCGCGTCGCCCTGGCCCGCGGCGAGGCCCTGAGCAAGGGTTCCGAACCGGGCGTGAGCGCGCTGGACGCCTCGATCTACGGCCTGTTCGGCCTGCTGCTGGCCTTCATCTTCTCCGGCGCGGCCCTGCGCTTCGATCACCGGCGCGAGCTGATCGTCGAGGAAGCCAACGCCATCGGCACCGCCTACCTGCGCGTCGATCTGCTGCCGGCGGACAGCCAGAGCGGCCTGCGTCCGTTGTTTCGCCAGTACGTCGAGTCCCGTCTCGCCACCTACCGGGACATCAGAAGTCTGGAGAGCGCCATGGAAGATTACCGGCGCAGCCAGGCGCTGCAGCAGCAGATCTGGCGACAGGCGGTGGAGGGGGCCCGGCGCACGGCCAATCCGGCCGTGTACAGCCTGATGCTGGGTTCGCTCAACGAGATGATCGACATCACCACCACACGCCTGGCCGCTTCCCGCTTCCACCCGCCCCAGGTGATCTACCTCATGCTCCTGGCCCTCGGCTTGGCGTCCTCCTTCATCGCCGGCACGGCCATGGCCCGTAGCAGGACCCGGCAGTGGTCGCACATCCTGGTCTTCACCCTGGTCATCTCCTCGGCGGTCTACGTGATTCTCGACATCGAGTTCCCGCGCCTGGGCTTGATCAAGGTCGAGGCCGCCGACCAGTTGCTGGCGGAGCTGCTGGAAAGCATGCGTTAGCGCCGCGGCGCCGGACACGGCCGGCCCTTGGACTATGCTTCGAGTACGCTTCGTCTCCTCGCCGCTGCCCGGCGAGCGCATTGCCGGGGCGATGGACCGCCCGGAACACGCCGAGCCAAGGAACGCTCCATGCACCCGAACGCCCCCATCCCCCACAGACCGGAAAACCCGCTGGACATCCTGATCCGCGCCGGCCTGATCGCCGTTCTGGCGATCTCCTGCTACCTGGTCTTCAAGCCCTTCCTCAACCTGCTGCTGTGGTCGCTGATCCTCGCCGTGATGCTCTATCCGCTGCACGGCCGGCTCAAGGCCCGCCTGGGCGGCCATGACGGTCTGACGGCCAGCCTGATCGTGGCGCTGTGTCTCCTGGTGCTGCTGGCGCCGACCTACCTGCTGACCGTCTCGCTGATCGATTCGGTGCAGCATGCTCTGGAGGCGATCCGGGGCGGCGCGCTGCTGATCCCGCCGCCGCCCGATTCGCTGGCCGACTGGCCGCGGCTGCACGCCCTCTGGCAGGAGGCGTCCACGGATCTGGCCGGGGTCCTGCGCCGGCTGGTCCCCGATTTCCGCCAGTTCTCGCTGGATCTGCTGCGCCGGGTCGCCGGTATCGGCGCCGGCTTCATGATGCTGGTCGGCGCGCTGGTCATCGCCGGCATCATCATGGCCTTCGGCGCCCTCGGCCACCGCAGCGCCCGGCGCATCTCCAAGCGGATCGTCGGGGTGCAGCGGGGCGACCGGATGGTGGCGCTCTGCACCGCCACCATCCGCACCGTGGCCTTGGGCGTACTCGGCATCGCCTTCATCCAGATGCTGCTGATCGGCGTCGGCTTCGTGCTCAAGGGCATCCCCGGCGCCGGCCTGCTGGCCCTGGTGGTTCTGGTGCTCGGCCTCGCCCAGGTGCCGGCGACCCTGGTCACCCTGCCGGTGATCGCCTACGTCTTCGCCACCGAGGGCACCAGCCTGACCACCGTGATCTTCGCCGTCTACAGCATCCTCGCCGGGCTGGTGGACAACGTCCTCAAGCCGCTGCTGCTCGGCCGCGGCGTGGACGTGCCGATGCCGGTGGTGCTGATCGGCGCCCTGGGCGGCATGGTGGCCAGCGGCATCATCGGCCTGTTCATCGGGCCGATCGTGCTCGCGGTGGGCTACCGGCTGTTCTGGGAGTGGGTGGGCGACCAGCCGGTGCCGGGACCGGCCGGGGGAGGGGCGTGAGGGGCCGGCAGCGACCCGCCCCCTCTGAGGTTCGGATCAGGCTCCCGCCGGGGCCGGAAGCGAGGCCATGTCGATCACGAAGCGATAGCGGACATCGGCGCGCTCCAGGCGCTCGAAGGCCTCGTTGATCTGCTCCATGCGGATCATCTCGCAGTCCGGCAGGATGTTCTTCTTCGCGCAGAAGTCGAGCATCTCCTGGGTCTCGCGGATGCCGCCGATCAGCGAGCCGGCGACCCGGCGGCGGCCGAGCAGCAGCGGCACGGTGGTGGGCTCGGCCAGCGGGCCGACCTGGCCGCCCAGCACCAGGGTGCCGTCCACCTTCAGCAGCGGCAGATAGGGATTGAGGTCGTGCTTGACCGGCACCGTGTCGATGATCAGGTCGAACGTGGCGGCGGCCCGGGTCATGGCGTCGCCATCCGTCGAGACCAGCAGGCCGTCCGCGCCCAGGTGCAGGGCGTCGGCCTCCTTGTCCCGGCTGCGGCTCAGCACGGTCACGTCCGCTCCCAGGGCCACGGCGAGCTTGACCGCCATGTGCCCGAGCCCGCCGAGGCCGATCACGCCGACCCGGCTGCCCGGGCCGGCGTTCCAGGTGCGCAGCGGCGAGTAAGTGGTGATCCCGGCGCACAGCAGCGGCGCCGTGCGGGACAGATCGAGTCCTTCCGGCACCCGCAGGACGAACTCCTCCCGGACCACGATGTGCTTGGCGTAGCCGCCGAAGTTGTTCTCTCCGGTAGTGCGGTCGGGGGCGTTGTAGGTGTCGCCCCGGCCGTCGAGGCAGAACTGCTCCTCCCCCGCGTGGCAGTGCTGGCATTCCTGGCAGCTGTCGACCAGACAGCCCACGGCGACGCTGTCGCCGACCCGGTAGCGCGTGACCCCGCTGCCGATGCCGATCACCCGACCGACGATCTCGTGCCCCGGCACGGCGGGGAAAACGGTCCAGTTCCAGTCGTTGCGCACCGTGTGCAGGTCGGAGTGGCAGACGCCGCAGTAGAGGATCTCGATGGCGACGTCGTTGGGCCGCAGCTGGCGACGCCGGAACTCGAAGGGCGCCAGCGGGGCGCCCGCGCTCATGGCCGCGTATCCGATGGTGAACATGATCGGTTCTCCTGTTGCAATCAAAGGCGAGAGGCGCCCGGAACCGGCCGGGCGCGCGTCATTCGAGGGGGAGGGCGGCGGCGCTCAGGGGCTGTCGGGGGCGCCGTCCGCGGGGTCGGTCAGCGCTCTGCGGGAAAACACGCCCCGGGCGATCGCCTCGAACAGCTCTTCCCGGCTGACGCCGCTTTCCAGGGCCTTGTCCAGCTGCAGCGGCAGCTCGCCGGTGCGACGCAGGGCGACCAGGTTCGCCACGCTGGCGAGGCAGTGCTCGCGCGGGGAGAGTCCGGGCCATTCCCGGACATTGCCGGTCGCCGGGACCGGAGACGGACCGCCGGAGCAATCGCAGGCAGTAGAGATGGGGTCGGACATGCGCGCTCTCTATATCGCCGGTCGTATCGTTTTCGTGGTGGCGCCGGCGCCACCAGCTCGGCGCCCCCGGCTCGGCGCCCCCGCTCAATGCCGCAGGGCGAGCCGGGATGCCGGAGCCGGACCTGGCGGTATGGTACGAGCCGCACATCGATCGATTAAGGGCATGGGTACGTATGCTCCTATGAGCTGGGCTCATGAATGCCTCCGGCCGGTCGGGACGATTTCCAGCACCTGGCCCAGTGGGCATCGTGCCGGGGAAATCGCATGTGCCTATGCCTCCCATTCATCAATCGTCCTCGTAGCTTGGGGGCTCGGTCATGGATGCGTGATGGGGATGGCATAATCCGGGGCCTTTTCATGCGTGGAGCCGATGAATGGCCCGGGAAAACTACAGCGATCTGCTCGCCTTCATGGCCGTCGCCCGCGAACGGAGCTTTACCCGCGCCGCCGACCAGCTGGGCATTTCCCAGTCGGCGCTCAGCCATATCATCCGCAACCTGGAGACCCGGCTCGGGCTCCGGCTGCTGACCCGCACCACCCGCAGCGTCTCGCCCACGGAGGCGGGGGAACGGCTGCTGCGCAACGTGGCTCCCCGCTTCGAGGAGATCGACAGCGAGCTGGCCGCACTCCGGGAGCTGCGGGACAAGCCGTCCGGGACCATCCGCATCACCGCCACCGACCAGGCGATCGACACCATCCTCTGGCCGAAGCTCTCGAAGATCCTTCCCGACTACCCGGACCTGAAGATCGAATTCAGCAGCGATTACGGCCTGTCGGACATCGTCGCCGACCGCTTCGACATGGGCGTGCGGCTGGGAGATCAGGTGGCCAAGGACATGATCGCCGTGCGCATCGCCCCCGACATGCGCATGACTATCGTCGGCTCTCCCGCCTACCTGGCCGGGCGGCCGCTGCCGACGACTCCCCAGGACCTCACTCGGCATACCTGCATCAACCTGAGGCTGCCGACCCGGGGCGGCCTGTATGCGTGGGAGCTGCAGAAGGACGGGCGGGAGTGCCAGGTGCGGGTCGAGGGGCAGGTGACCTTCAACGGCATCTACCCGATTCTCGACGCCGCCCTGGCGGGATTCGGCCTGGCCTACATTCCCGAGGAGCTGGTGCAGCCGCACGTCGCGGCCGGGCGCCTGCTGTACGTGCTGCAGGACTGGTTCCCGACGTTCCCGGGCCTGCACATCTTCTACCCGAGCCGACGCCAGTCTTCGCGGGCGCTGGCGCTGGTGGTCGACACCCTGCGCTATCGGGGCGAGTAGCGCCGCGCTTCATCGACTGCTCTCCATCGGGAGCCGGCGTGATCCTGCCACGCTCATCGGGCCTGCTGCCGTACTCCGTGTCGATCGCCGCTTTCATCGGAATGCCCGAAAAGAGAAAAGCACGCCGGAAAATCCGATCTATCCTTCAGACCGTGAAGCGAGCCGGGCAGGGGTTTACGGCTGAAGACCAGCCGATCCGGGACTTGCGCCAAGGCGCGCGAGTGACCTGCGATCCCCCAGGGAGACCCAGGAAATGTCGCGAAAACTGCTTTTCTCGCTCCTGCTCGCAGGCCTTGCGCTGCTGTCGGCCGGCTGTGCCGGCAGCGGACCGTCCTCGACCGCCGAGAACATCGACCATGATTCCCGGCAGGCGCTGAAGACGCTCTACGCGACCAATCCGGAGGCCAAGGAGGTCGCCAGGCAGGCTAAGGGAATTCTCGTCTTTCCGAAGATCATCAAGGCCGGTCTCATCGTCGGCGGCAGCTATGGCGAAGGCGAATTGATCGTCGATTCCAAGGTGCAGGGCTATTACAACACCGTGAGCGGCACCTACGGGCTACAGGCCGGCGCCCAGTCGTACGGCTACGCCGTGTTCCTGATGAACGACAAGGCCCTGAACTACCTGCGCGAAAGCAAGGGCTGGGAAATCGGCGTGGGGCCGTCGGTTACCGTCGTCAATGCCGGGGTCGCGAAAAAGCTGTCGTCCACCACGCTGCGCGACGATGCCTATGCCTTCATCTTCGGTCAGCAGGGCCTGATGGCGGGACTCGGCCTCGAAGGAACCAAGATCACCCCCATCGAGCGCTGAAACTCGCTCCGTTCGAGGGCTTGCACGCTTCCCTTGGCAGAGGCCGCCGATTTTGCTTGGGGGCAGGGGCGAATTCATTCGCGATGCTGCTGTTTTTGCCGTCCATCGCAGATGAATCGCTCCTACAGACCTCGCCGGCAAGCAGCCGGGCGGCGCTCCCTCGTCAAATTGGCAATGCAGACGAGGACTTCACGTCTCGCAGGGAAAGGTTCGACTGGATCGATGCCACACCGGGTAGTTTGCGTAGGCGGTCTCGAACGAAGGTCCCGTAAGCATCGAGGTCTGCGGCCACAATCTGCATCATGTAGTCGCAGTCGCCGGTGACGTTATGGCAGGACAGTATCTCGGGCATGCCGGCCACGAGCCTTTCGAAGAGCAGCGGCGTTTCTCCGGCATGGTTGCCCAAGGTCACCTGAACGAACGCCACGACGCCATACCCGAGTTTCTTTCGGCTGAGATTGGCTTGGTAGCCCTCGATGACCCCCTCTGCCTCGAGGCGTTTCAGACGACGCCAGCACG
>Ga0255338_1006168_pt1 | contig 10394 bp, 8 predicted proteins | sample MeOH1_35cm_T4_19_FD_203715 | JGI IMG/M metagenome (GOLD analysis project Ga0255338, IMG submission 203715) | Sandy soil microbial communities from University of British Columbia, Vancouver, Canada - MeOH1_35cm_T4_195 | ecosystem: Engineered > Artificial ecosystem > Sand microcosm > Unclassified ...
CAGACGGTGAGATGCACCCCGAAAGGAGTTCGTCAGCCATAGGCCGTATTCCTCGAATTGCGGCAACTCCGGAGCACGTCGGCATGCCTGGGGCCGGCCGGAAACGGGAAGACGACTCCGACTGCGGGCGATCCCTGCGTCAGGGTCACCGTCAAGCGTGCGTCTCATCCTGCGGGGCCGCCGTTTCTCAATCTCGTGCTTCCGAAACACCCAGGCAGAACCCGGCGATCAATCCGGCGAGCCCGCTGATCGCGGCGATCTCCACTGTAGTGAAAAGCCCCTGCAAAGCCACCAGTGGCACGGCGCCGTGTACGAATGCCAGCGCGGAATAGGCGGCGCCCATAAGCAGCCCGAGCACCGCTCCGGCCGCGAGCCCCGCCGCGCCGCCCACCCACGCACTCCGCAGCGGTAGGAACGTCGTGCGGTCATTATCTGAGAGCCACTGCTCCACCAGAACTGCCGCCGCGGCTGCCGCCACTGCCGTTACCGGTGCCGTGAGCAGGCGGGAGGGCAAAACGATCCCGCCGAACAAGAGTCCGCCAATGAGGCCAAGTGCCGCGCCCAGCAGCTTCGTGCGGAGACTGCCCGTGTCGCGGTCCGGCCATGCCCGATGTAAGTGTTCCATTTTCCATCTCCCCGGGCGTGTGATACCCGGGTGATCCGCGCTAGAACCCCATCCCGGACGATGGTTCCGAAATCCGGGCTCCCGTGCGCGCATCAACTCGTAGGGAACCTTGCCGGGCCTGCAGTTTCGCCAATGGTGTCCGGACAACCCAATCTAGGAGCGACCATGACGTACCAACCCGGTTCCGAGCAGCAGCAGCACGGCCCTCTGGAGGGGTTGGAGCAATGGGAAGAGTTTGTGAAAGTCCGCTATCCGGAGGAGGGGGCGCCCGTGGAGGCCGCCGCCAAGCTGCCGGAAGCGTTTCGCGACTACCGGGCCGAAGCGCGCCCGAGCGTGAAGGAGTTCTACCGGCTCAACCACGCGAACCAGTCCCTGGACTTCGTGCTCGCAAAGAAGCGGGAGTACCTTCCGCTTCGCAAGCGCCGGATGAGTATCTGGACCGCGATGGAGTTTCTGAACACCCTGGTCGACGACAGCGATCCGGACACGGACCTCTCCCAGATCGAGCACCTGTTGCAGACCGCCGAGGCGATCCGCCGGGATGGCCATCCGCGCTGGTTCATCCTTACGGGCCTCATCCACGACCTCGGCAAGATCCTCTGCCTCTTTGGCGAGCCGCAGTGGGCGGTGGTAGGGGACACCTTCCCGGTGGGCTGCGCGTATTCGGACCGCGTGGTCTTCCCCGAGTACTTCGCGTCCAACCCGGACGCCGCCGTTGCCGAATACCAATCGCCATGCGGCATCTACTCCGAAACTTGTGGCCTGGAGCAGGTACACCTCTCGTGGGGGCATGACGAGTATCTGTACCAGGTGGTCAAGCACTACCTGCCGGAGGAAGCGCTCTACATGGTCCGGTACCACTCGTTCTACGCCGCTCACAAGGAGGCGGCCTATGGACACCTGATGAGCGAACACGACCGCGAGATGTTCCACTGGGTGCGGGGCTTCAACCCTTACGACCTGTATTCTAAAGGTGAGGACCGCCCGGACGTCCCGGCACTCACGCCGTTCTACCGGGAGCTGATTGACGAGTTCTTCCCGGCCGAATTGGCCTGGTAGCGTCCCCCGTGGATTTCCAGCGATGGCGGTGGCTCATTTGAGCCAGCCTTAGGCACGCGTCTTGCTGCTATGCCTACGCCGGGCATGATGCACGCGACTCGCTTCGTGCGGGGTGCGCGGCTGCTTACCGGATTACCGGTCACTACTGCAATCGGTTGCAGGATTACCAGACGAGCTGCACGAATCTAACCGGGTGGTCTACAATCTGCCGGCGGGCGTAGACAGAGCCCACTGCAAACTACGTGCCAGCCAGCCAATAACTGATTGGTCGTTCGCCTAGGTCTGTCTCAATGCTGAGCAAAGAAGAAATCTCGTCGTTGCTGGCTTCGCTTCCGGTTCCGGTACTGCTCCTGGGCCGCGATCGCGGTCTGGTATCGGCCAATGAGGCAGCCCGGGAGTTGCTACGCTCACTTGCCGGACACGACGCCGCGAGCGATCCCTGCCGTGCTTCCCAGCTCATTGACGCGTGGCTCCCGAGCGACCTGGAACAGGTGACATCGTCCGGGGCCATTTCGCGCCACGTTCACCGCGTCGGTTCCGGGGATAGCGAGCGAACATTCGAGGTCCGCTGTCGCCGGTTGGAAGGGGAACCGGATCAGCAGGTAACGTGGTCGGTGGTGCTTTCCGAGGTCGCGGCGCCGTCCCAGGTGTGCGACGAGGCCCCACAGACCGCAAACGCCGACCGGCGAATTCTCGACCACCTGCCGTCGATCGTCTGGACTCTCGACAGGGAGTTCCGCTTCACCGCTTGTGCGGGAGGTCTGCTGACGAAGTTCGGGACCTCCGCGGGAAAGGTGATCGGCCTCTCGCTCGACGAGGCCTGTGGCCCGGAGGGAGCGGAAGACGACACGATTGCCGCCCACCAGCGGGCGCTGCACGGCGAGACGGTCACCTATGAGTCTAGCTGGGGCGGCCGGCGGTTTTACAGCCTGGTGGCACCGCTGAACGAGGATGGACAAGAGGTCATCGGGATCGCGCTGGACATCACCGAGCGGGTGAAAGAAGAGGAAGCGGTCCGCCGGTCCCGCGACCAGGCGGAGTGCCTCATCCAAACGGCCAACGTGTTGATTGTGGGCCTCGATATTCGCGGTCGGATCACCGTGTTCAACGAAGCGGCGGAGCGGGCCACCGGGTATCCGGCGCGCGAGGTGCTGGGACGGAACTGGTTCGAGACTCTGGTCCCGCGGAGTGAACGCGAGCACGAGCTCGACGTGTTTTCCACGCTGCTAAAAGGTGAGCGCCGCACGGAGTTCACCAGCCCCATTATCACCCGGTATGGGCAGCGACGGTTGGTAGCGTGGCGCAACAGTGTGATCCGAGAAGCGGGCGAGACGGTGGGCGCCGTGGCGGTGGGGCAGGACGTAACGGACCTGATGGCCACCCAGGAGCGCCTGCGGGAGAGCGAAGAACGCCACCGCACCCTCCTGGCCAGCCTGCCGCAGCGGATTTTTGTCAAGGACCAGCAGGGTATCTTCGTCTCCGTCAATGAGCCGTTCGCCCGGGACTTTGGGCTTCGCCCCAAGGACCTGATCGGTAAGAGCGATTTCGACTTCTTCGATTGCGAACTGGCGGAAAAGTACCGTGCGGACGACCGCCGCGTCATGGACACGCGTGCCACCGAAACGATTGTCGAATCCAACGTGGTGCAAGACCGGCAGCGATTTGTGGAGGTAGTGAAAGCCCCGGTCATCACCGAGGGCGGCATTGTGCTCGGCATCGTGGGTGTATTCACCGACATTACCGAACGCAAGCACATGGAAGAGGAGCTGGCTCAGGAACGTGACCTCTTGCATACGCTGATGGAGAACATTCCGGATCAAATCTACTTCAAAGACCGGCAGTCACGCTTCACCCGCATCAACGCGGCGGCTGCGCGGGCGATCGGCTTTGCGAATCCGGAGGATGCCGAGGGGCGAACGGACTTCGAAGTGCATCCTGACGATCTCGCTGCCGGTTACCACGAAGACGAGCAGCGATTGATGCAGACAGGTGAGCCGATCATCGGTAAGCTAGAGACGCAGCGCACTCCGGATGGCGTCGAACGGTGGTTGAGCACCACCAAGGTGCCGATCCGAGACCGCAGCGGAACGATCGTGGGGATCTCCGGCATCTCGCGCGACGTGTCCGACCGGATCGAAGTAGAGGAAGCCCTCCGTCGCACGGCCACGGAGTTGGCGCGTTCCAATGAAGAGCTTCAACAGTTCGCTTACGTCGCCTCGCACGACCTTCAGGAGCCGCTGCGAATGGTGGCGAGCTATACGCAACTGCTGGCGCGGCGCTATCGCGATCGCCTCGATGACGACGGTGTGGAATTCATCAACTACGCGGTGGATGGCGCCACCCGGATGCAGGGACTGATCCAGGACCTACTCGCCTATTCTCGGGTAGGCACCCGGGGCGACGCGTTCGTTCCGGTCCCGCTGGAGCGCGCGGTAGAGCGAGCCCTTACCAACCTGAAGGTAGCGATTGAGGAGTCCGGAGCGGTGATTACATGCGAGCGGCTCCCCACAATTCACGGCGATCTTGGCCAACTCGCACAGCTGTTTCAAAACCTGATCGGGAATGCGATCAAATTCCGGGGTACCGAGCCTCCGGAAGTCCGCATCTCCGCGGAGCGCCAGGGCGCCGACTGGCTACTTTCCGTAGTCGACAACGGCATTGGCATCGAGCCGGAGTATGCGGAGCGCGTATTCGTGATCTTCCAGCGGCTCCATGGCAAAGCAGAATATCCCGGCAGCGGCATCGGGCTCTCGATCTGTAAGAAGATCGTAAACCGGCACGGCGGAACCATTTGGGTCGAGGGGAATACGCAGGGAGGCTCCGCCTTCCGCTTCACTTTCCCCGGTCTCTACGACAAGCAGGATCGCTCTGCGTCAGTAGAAGGCCGATGACCACGAGAACCTATGAGGTACGTACTATCGAGATCTTGCTTGTCGAAGATAATCCTGCCGACGTCCGTCTGACCAGGGAGGCCTTTAAGGAAGGCCGCATCAACAATCGTTTGGCGGTGGCGCGAGATGGAGTCGAGGCGCTCGACTACCTCCAGCGGCGGGGACAGTTTGCCGGCGCGACCCGACCCGACATGATCCTTCTAGACCTCAATCTACCCAGGAAGGACGGCCGGGAAGTACTGGCCGAGATCAAAGTGGACGCCCAACTGTGCGGTATTCCAGTGGTGGTGCTCAGTACGTCCCAGAATGAGGAGGACGTGAAGTCTTCTTACGATCTCCATGCCAATTGCTACATCAGCAAGCCGGTCGACCTGGACCAATTCATCAATGTCGTTCACTCCATCGAACGGTTCTGGCTGGAAGTTGCGCAGCTTCCGCCATCCGGAGGTGCGTGATGAGTGTCGAACCCATTAATATACTGCTGGTCGAAGACAATCCGGGTGACGTTCGCCTCACCGTCGAGGCGCTGCGAGAGGGTAAGGTCCACAACCAGCTCAGTGTTGCCCGCGACGGAGTGGAAGCACTGGCGTTCCTGCGCCAGGAGGGCCAGTTCGCCGAGTCGCCCCGGCCGGATGTGATTCTGTTGGACCTGAACCTACCCAAGAAGGATGGTCGCGAGGTATTGGCAGAGATTAAGGCCGACGAACGGCTTCGCCGTATTCCGGTGGTCGTCCTCACCACCTCCAAGGCTGAAGAGGACATTCTGCGCTCGTACGCGCTCCACGCGAACTGCTACGTGACTAAGCCGGTTGATCTGGAGCAGTTCATTACGGTGGTTCGCTCGATCGAGGATTTCTGGTTCAGCATCGTCCGACTGCCCAATCGCTAGGGGACACTTGTGGACTTGCAGCCGATCCGCATCCTGCTGGTAGAGGATAACCCTGGTGACGCGAGACTCCTTCAGGAGTACCTCGCGGACGAGGGGCGATTCCTGTTTGAAATCTGCCAGGTCGATCGGCTCTGCGGGGCGCTGGAGCGGCTGACGCGCGAAGAGTACGACGTGATGCTCCTCGACCTCACGCTGCCGGACAGCCAGGGGTTAGACACCGTACGCACGGCGCACGCTTCGGCTCCCGGATTGCCGATCGTTATCCTCACCGGCCTCGATGATGAAACGCAGGCCATCCGGGCAGTGCAGGAAGGCGCGCAGGATTACCTGGTGAAGGGCCGCGTGGACGGCAACCTCCTGGGCCGTTCCATGCGTTACGCCATCGAGCGGCACCGGATGATGGCGGAGCTCGAGCGGGCGCGGAAACTGGAGCATTATGTCGCCACGCACGACATGCTCACCGACCTTCCGAACCGCCAACTCTTTCATGACCGCCTGGATGAGGCGCTAGCCCTCGCCAGACGTGCACGCAGCCGGGTAGCACTCCTCTTCCTGGACCTGGATCGCTTCAAGCTCACCAACGATACGTTGGGGCACGCCGCCGGAGACCGTCTCCTCCAATCCGTGGCAGAGCGCCTGGCCCACTGCATCCGCGCCACGGACACTGCGGCGCGTCTCGGAGGGGACGAGTTTACCGCGATCCTTCCGGGGATCCAGAGGTCGCAGGATGTTGCGCGCGTCGCGAACAAGATCCTGGACGCGCTGGCGCGGCCCTTCGTGCAAGACGGCATTGAGCTGTACATCACCACCAGCATCGGGATCAGTATGTTTCCCAGTGACGGCGTGGATAGCGAGACGCTGCTGAAGAACGCCGATATCGCGATGTACCGGGCGAAAGCGAACGGGCGTAACAACTTCCAGTTCTATACTCCAGCCATGAATGAGCGGGCGTTGGAGCGGATGGAGTTGGAGTACAGCCTGCGACAAGCGGTGGATCGGGATGAGTTTGTCCTCCACTACCAGCCGCAGGTGGACGTGAGCACCGGGCGCATTATTGGCATGGAGGCGCTGCTTCGCTGGAAGCATCCAACGCTCGGAATGCTGATGCCTTCGGAGTTCATCCCGTTGGCGGAGGAGACCGGGCTCATCGTGCCCATTGGCGAGTGGGTGTTGCGGAGCGCCTGCGCACAGGGCCGCCAGTGGCTGGACCAGGGATTGCCGGAAGTGGGCATCGCCGTGAACTTCTCAGCCCGCCAGTTCCAGCGCCAGAGCCCGGTTAAAATGGTCACGCGGGTGCTGGCGGATACCGGTCTGCCGCCGGAATTGCTTGAACTGGAGTTGACGGAAAGCGCCGTGATGCGCGACGCGGAAGCCGCGAGCGCCACATTGCGGCAGTTGAAGCAACTTGGAATTCACCTCTCCCTGGATGATTTCGGGACCGGCTATTCTTCCCTCAGCCACCTGAAGCGTTTCCCGCTGGAGAAGCTCAAGATCGACAAGCTCTTTGTGGGGAGCCTCACCGTGGATGCCAACGACCGGGCCATCACCTCGGCGATTATCGCCATGGCCCGTAGCCTCCAGTTGGAGCCGCTGGCGGAAGGGGTGGAGACGATGGCCCAATTGGAGGCGCTCCGCAATCTCGGGTGCGACAAGATGCAGGGCTTTCTCTTCAGCGGAGCCGTCACTCCGGCCGCGGCGGCAAAGCTTCTTAACCGGCAAGATGTCGCTCGCTACGCGGGGTTGGTTGCGGGCGCCGCCTTTCCGACGCCGAGGTCGGTGGGAACCCCGATTCCCCTGGGCGCGCGCAACGGCGAGGTGATGCCAAAACTGTGCGTGGACGTGGTGAGCGGCAACGCCGCGGTTGCCGAGTCCCTCCACGGCACTCACCGACTGGAGCCGACCTTCGTTCCCGTGCCCCGCAACTCGGCTTCCGAACCCGTGGCTACGCCGTTAGGGATAGCGGATAGTCCGACAATACCTTAGTCCCTTCCGCCGTCACGTGGAAGAGGTTCTCTACCCGCACCCCGCGGCGGAGCGCGTCACTGTAGCCTCCAGGCTCGCAGGTGAACACCGTGCCCACTTCGAATACCCCGCCCCGGTCACGGTTCAAGTCTGGGCCTTCGTGCGCGCGGAGGCCGATCCCGTGCCCGCCGTGGTGGATCAGCCCGCTTTCCGCCAGGTGTGGATGTTCTCGAATCCGTGCATCCAACTCGGCCCAGAAGTCCATGGTGCTTCGCCCCACCCGGGCCATCTCGGGTACCGCGTTCAGGATTGCGGCGAGGTGATCGTAGACGCTCTGCTGAAGGTCGGTCGGCTCGCCGCCCACGGCCCAGGTGCGAGACATGTCGCACCAGTAGCCATCCAGGTCGCTCCAGGCGTCGACGATGTATAGCTCTCCCCGCTCGATCGGTCGATTTCGGGCGAAACCTCCCAGCTCTCCGGAGCGGAAATCGCCGTTGTAGAAGTGCACCGCCCCGGATCGGCGCTGGGCTGCGGCCTGGCACTCGGTCATCACCTCCAACTCGCTGATGCCGGGCCGGATCGTTTCCCGGGCGCGATCGTATCCTGCCAGCGTGGCCACGATCGACCTCCGGATGCAGTCCAACTCGTCGGGGTCCTTCAGGAGCTGGAGCCCATGGAGAATTTCGTCGATTTCAACCCACTGCGTGTTCGGCGCTTCCGCCGCTAACGCTCGCTGGAACGAGTAAGGCAGAGCCTCGCGCTGGTAGCCGACGCGTCCCGGGTGACGCCCAAAGCGTGTCTCGCCGCGCGCACACTCAACGACCTTTTCCGCTGCGCGCCGGTGGTTATCCGGATTCAGGGTCGCCATCTCGCTGATGGGGTAGGCCACCCGCCGATCTACCAGCGCGTCGCCGTCCGCGGCACCGGTCACCAGCCACGAATCCAGGTCGGGGCCGACGCAAAGTAGACTGGGATAGCGGGTGACGGCTGCCTCCGGAAGAAGGCCCGTGAGGTAGTAGATGTCCCGTGGATCACTGATCACCGCTGCGGCGATCTCCGCCTCTTCCAACTTGGCGAGGAACCGCGACTGCCGGCCCCGGCAACCTTCACGTGTCAACATGCAGTCGCTCCGTCTGGGTTGTGCCTCTGGATATCCCGGCTATTGCTGGAGGAAGACGAAGACGCCCTTTTTATTACTGATAGCGATGTCCGGGCGCTTGTCGCCGTTGATGTTCGCGATGTTGAATTCGGTGCCCACCCCGGAATCGTTGTCGATCTCGTGGCGCGTCCAGACCACAGCGCCGTCTTTGCGCTGAAATTCGTACCAGACCAGGACCGCCGGATCTCCCGGATTAACGTCGCCATTCGGCCCATGCGCCCAGAACCGTTTTCCGGTAACAAAGTCCGGCTTTCCGTCCCCATTGATGTCCGCGGTCATCAGCGAATGGGACTGCGAAAAAGTGTTGTCGATCTCGTGCCGGCGGAACTCCGGACCGTTAGCGCCGGGCGTCTGCTCGTACCACCAGACACCGATCTGGTGAGCCGCGCTGCTAATTACGTCCATGTCGCCGTCGCCGTCGAAGTCGAGGGTGTACATCTGCGCGCAAGGGTCACCCAGCTTGGCCGGCACGAACTTCCAGGTGCCAGTCTTCAGGTCTGCAGGGGCCTGATAGTAGCCGTCCGTGGTCAGGATGTCCGGATGATGGTCGCCATTCACGTCGCCCACCCCGAGGCCATGGGAGAAGCGCTTCACTCCCGGCTGGTTCGGCTCGCCGACGAGGTGCTGTACCCAGCCTTCCTGGGGCTTGGCGCCGGGGGTGTAGTACGCCATCTGGAGCTCTTTGAACGGTGACACCAGTTCCGGGCTGCCATCCCCGTCCAGGTCCGCATACACGGGGCTCTCGTTGCAGGCGCTCTCCGTAATCGGATACTCGGCCCATTCGCCGCCACTCTTGCCCGGATTATGGAACCAGCTCGCCTTCGCACCCGGGAACCCCACCACCAGCTGGTCCGGATACTTGTCTCCATCCACGTCGCGGGCGAACGTGAGGAAGCAGTTGCTGTAGCCGGTCGCGCCATTGTACTCTTCCGGCTTCCGGATCTCGTGCGGCGTCCAATTGGGAGCCTCATACCAGAGGCTGCCGGCCAGTACGTCCGGCTTCCCATCCTGGTTTACGTCAGCCACCGTGGCCCCTTCCGCGCGGAAGTGAGTGTCCAGGACGTACTTCTTCCAATGCACCTCACGGGGAGCCGCAGGGCCGGGAGCCGCGGTCACCGTGAGGTAGGCTGCGGAAAGCAAAAGAAAGGAAATCGAGAGGCGAGGCATGATCGGACATCTCCAGCGATAGCGACACGCTCACGTTCGCACTCCGTCGGAAGAGTCCCTGCAACGGTCGCGTGGGAGTCACACGAACCAAACGCCGCACCGCGGGATAGCTGCATGGCGGCGCCAAGAAAAACCGCCGCACCCGTTCCCTGCGGACGGGGGTGCGGCGGTAGCTTCGATCGACCGGCGTTCGCGCGTTACTTATCCAGAGCTTTGAGCTCCTGCTCGCTCAGCTTTTCTTTGCCCTTTTCATCCACCACCACCACGGTGGCCTTGCCGCTGCGGAAGGTGACCCGGCGCCCCTGGGAAAGGAACTTCGCCCACGCCGGATTGCGGGTGAGGAGTTGGAAATAAGCTTCCGACCCATACTTGATGGGTACGAGGGTTACTTTCCCGGATGCGGATTGATCTTTCCACACTCCGCCTTGCAGCAGGAAGGTGCGGCCTTCCACCGACCGGCTTAGCTCGACTTCCGATTCAGTCTTCTCCGTGTCCCGCAATTCTCGCAGGCGGCGACTGGCTTCCACGGCGTTGGCGCCCGTCGACCGCTGGAAGCCATCTGCCTGCTGCCGCGCCTTCTGCTGCGCCACAGAGTAACGGTAGGCGTCCTTCTCAGCGGGTGACTTGTAAGACGGTGCGGCT
>Ga0255338_1006169_pt1 | contig 10394 bp, 6 predicted proteins | sample MeOH1_35cm_T4_19_FD_203715 | JGI IMG/M metagenome (GOLD analysis project Ga0255338, IMG submission 203715) | Sandy soil microbial communities from University of British Columbia, Vancouver, Canada - MeOH1_35cm_T4_195 | ecosystem: Engineered > Artificial ecosystem > Sand microcosm > Unclassified ...
ACGCCATCTATGTGGGCAATCTGGACCGGAACACGGTCACCAACGGCTACACCGTCGCCCGTCTCAGCGAATTCCTCGCCGCCCGGCCGCACCACCTGCTGGAGAGCAAGCCGGGGCTGGGCAGCCGCATCGTCTATATGCACTGATCGTCCGCCTGCGCGCCAGCAGCCGCCGGGATCACCCCGGCGGCTGCTGTTGTTGTTGGCCGCGGGGCGGCTCAGTCGGCACCGGCCTCGGCGGCTTCGGGCAGGCGGGCGGGGACCTTCCAGAAGAGCCAGACCAGGTTGATCAGCATGACCACGGCGGTGACCGGGAAGACGGCGCGCATGCTGTGGAAGCCCGCCGCCACACTGCCGCCCACCAGCGGCCCGGCGACGTTGCCCCAGAAGTTGGCGCTGAGCGTGTAGCCGAAGCCGCGGCCACGCCGCTCCATGGGCACCACCCGGGCGATGAGCGCCTGGGCGGCGGGCACGATGCCGGCCACGGCGAGGCCGAGGAGGAAGCGCAGCACCGCCAACTGCCAGGCGGCGGTGACGTAGCCCTGGGCGAAGTAGATCACGGCCCCGGCGCCCAGGCTCACCGTGAGCACCTTGCGGTGGCCGATGCGGTCGCCGAGGCGGCCGAGGCGGGGGGCGGCGAGGAAGCTGGCGATGCCGGTGGCGGCGAAGACCAGACCGGCGTAGAGCTCCAGCGAACCGGTCACGTGCAGCGTCTTCAGAAAGAGGGTCAGAGTCGGTTCGATGGTCATGGCGGCGAAGTTGGCCATGAAGGTGACGACAATCATCGCCAGGAGCACCGGGTTGCTGCGCAGCAGGCCGGGCTGGGCCTTGGCCCTCGCCCGGGCGGCGTCGGAGACCGACTTCGGCGGGTCGCCGGCGGGAACGAAGGCCCAGGTGAGCACGCCGGCGAGGGCGCAGGTGACCGTGGTGATCAGGAAGACCGGCCGGTAGGAGCCGACCAGGTGGGCCAGGCCGCCGCCGATGAGGGGGCCGCAGACCGTGCCGGCGATGTACCCGGTCTGCAGGATGCCCAGGGCGTACCCCTGCTTGTCCTTCGGCGCGGCGGCGGACATCAGCGCCGTGGCGGCCACGGTGTAGCCGGCCATCACGCCCTGCAGGATGCGGAAGAAGAGCAGGGACCAGGGGCCGGTGGCAACGGTGAACAGCCCGACGGAGAGGGCCAGGCCGAAGGCGGAGCGCAGGGCCATGGGCTTGCGGCCGTAGCGGTCGCCCAGGTCGCCCCAGATCGGCTGGAAGATGGCGGCGGTGGCATAAGTAACGGCGAAGATGATGCCGGACCAGAGCGCCTGGGCGCTGGCGTCCTTTACCCCCAGCTCGCCCAGGTACAGGGGCAGGAACGGAGCGATCAGGCTGACCCCGGCGAGTTGCAGGAACTGTCCGGTCCAGAGTACGTATAGGCTGCGGCGCCAGGATTCCATGCGCGGGAGTCCTCCTCGCTCATCACCGATGAGCAGCGAAAATGACCGGGGGGTACCTCCTTGAGTTTAAACCACACCCCTCGCCGAAAGCAAGGTCTGAAGGGGCCTGCCGCCGAAGTAGGCGGGCGAAGGAGGTCTGCACATGGTCTATGAACTGCGGGAGTACTATATCGCCCCGGGCAAGGGGCCGGCGCTGCACCGGCGCTTCCGGGAACACACCCTCGGCTTGTTTGCCCGGCACGGCATCCAGGTGGTCGGCTTCTGGGAGGTGACCATCGGCGACGGCCCGAAGCTGGTCTACCTCTGCCAGTACCCGGACCTGGGGCACCGGGAGCGGGCCTGGAAGGCCTTCGGCGGCGACCCGGAGTGGCAGGCGGCGAAGGCGGAGAGCGAGCGGGACGGGGCGCTGACCGTCCGCATCGTCAGCAGCATCCTGACGCCCACGGCATACTCGCCCATGCAATAGCGTCTTTCCGGAAGGACCGTGCCTCACATCGGCTCGCCACCGAGGATGCCAGGACCCGCTGGCGCTGGCAATCGGGAATCCAGGCCAGCAGCCACACCCGAAATCCGGTCACAGATCTGAGAATTGGTGATATATGGAGCCCGTACTGCCCGTTTCGTTGCGACACAGCCCCGTGGCACCCCGTTCTCGGGTTTTCTCGGGGTAGGGCGATCCATTATCTTACAGAGTTCGGATCTGCGGCCAGGGTCTCCCCGAGTTGCCGTGGACGGAGATCCTGATTCCAGTGCGGTTAGAGTCCCATCCGGATGATTCGAATCGATTGCTCCGGTCACGCCGGGGCGCCGGAGCTGGCGGGATATCCTGCCCGGCACACGGCCGACCACGCCTTGGCGTGCGGGAATCGGGGGCCGACGGGCCAATCATCGGCTTTTGACACCCGCCCAGCCCCGGGAGCCGCGCCATCGCCGATGGTCCCCCTCGCAAACCAGATGCGGGAAACGGATTCCGTCTATGCACCCCGACACAACAGGCGGTTTTCGTCACCAGGAGCCCATCCAGAGACCCAAAGCGTATTGATCCATCTCACACCCGGTCGAATCGTCGGCCTTTGAACAGCACCTCCCTCTATTGGCAGAGCCAAAGACGATGTTCCCCGAGCCATCCTTCTTCGCCCCGTCACGGCGGAGATGCTGGCCCCCGTCCAGGACGATCCACCGCCCGCATTGGCGCTGCGCTTGTACGTGGGGCCGGCGGGAACGGCCTGGGTCCCCATCATCTGCGTCATCCTCCGCGAAATCTGCGGCTCGATCCGATCCGGGTGCTTCCGACAGACTCTATAGCAGGATTCGGCGCGCGGCGCTGCGAACCCATTCGCAGTGCCTGAGGGCCGGGGGGAACTGAAAGCAGCCGTTTCCCGCCGTTCCCCAGGGTATAGGGAAAGGGCTGCTTGCAAATGCCCGCCGTGAACCAGACCCTGCTCATCGGTCCTACCGGCTCCGGCAAGAGCACCGCCCTGCAACGCCGCTACTACGAACTCGTCCGGTCCGGTGTGCGCACAGATCAGATCCTGGTGCTGGTGACCGGCGCCGCCGCGGCCGCCGCCTGGCGGCGCGCCCTGGCGCTGGAGACCGCCGGGCCGCTGGAGATTCACGGCTACTTCGGCCTCGTGCAACGGGAGCTGACGCTCTTCTGGGCCGACGTGCAAGGGGCCGAACCCGACCTGCGGGAGTGGGTGCGGCCGCAGTTCCTCAACGTGGAGGTCGCCCACCACCTGATGCGCGCCCGGGTCGACGAGGCGGCGGCGGCCTTCACCGCCCTGAAGGCGAGCCTGCAGCGCATCGCCATCCAGATCGTCAGCAACCTGAGCACCGTGGCCGCCGCCGCCAGCCTGACGCCCGCCGAGGCGGCGGAACGGCTTACCGCCGCCCACGGCGCCGGCCGCAACGCCGCGCTCTTTCAGGCGGTGCAGGGCCTGCTGGAGGGCTACCGGACCGAATGCCGGCGCGCCGGCCTGCTCGACTACGCCCTCGCCCTCGACCTCTACCAACGCCGCCTGCTGCCGCTGGCGCACTACCAGGCGCACCTGCGCCGGCGCTACCGGCACCTGCTGGTCGACGACCTGGACGAGACGGCGCCGGCGGAGCAGGATTTCATCGCCGCCATCGCCGCCGGCATGGAGAGCGCCTGGCTCGCCTTCGGCCCGGACGGCGGCCACAGCGGCTTCATGGGCGCCCGCCCCGAACTCGCCCTCGCCCGCTTCGGCCGCGTCGGCCGGCGGCAGACCCTCACCGGCTCGCACACCTGCTCCCCCGCCTGCTTCCGCCTGGGCGACGACCTGGCGGCCACGGTGCGGGAGCAGGCCGTGACCAACCGCTACGGCGACGTGGTGGAGGAGTGGATCCACTGCGAGCTGCGCAGCGAGATGCTGGAGAAGGCGGCGGAGAAGGCGGCAGCCCTGCTCGCCCGCGGCGTGCGGCCGGGGGCGATCGCCATCGTCACCCCGCACGTGGACGCGGCGCTCACCGCCGTCACACAGCGGCGCCTGGACGGCGTCCCGGTGCACAACCTGTCGTTCAGCCGGCGCCTGCTGGATGAACCCCTGGCGCGGGCGATCGTCACCCTCTTTGCGCTGGTCCACCCGCAGTGGGAGATCAACCTGCACGCCGGCGCCGTGGCCGCCTCGCTGGCCGTGCTGCTGCGGCTCGACGCCGTGCGCTGCGCCCTGCTCGGCGACGCCATCGCCGCCCGGCGCGGCGAGCTGCCCGACCTGGACGACGCCGGCCTGCGCCGCCGGGTGGGCTTCGAGCGGGCCGAGGCCTACGCCCAGCTGCGCGCCTGGGTGGCGGAGAAGCGCGGCCGGGAGTGGCCCACCGACGCCTTCGTGCAGATGGCCATCGCCGAGCTGCTGCTGCCCCTGCTGGGCGAGCTGCAGCCGGGGGAGGTCTACGCCTGCCAGCAGCTCCTCCTCTCCGCCCACCGCTTCCGCCTGGCGATGGAGCACTTCGGCCCCGGCGCCTACGGCAGTCACTACATCAAGATGCTCACCGAGGGCACCGTGGCCGCCGAGCCGCTGCAGGCCTACAGCGTGCCGGCAGGCCACCTGCTGCTGGCCACGCCCTTCGCCTACCTCAGCGCCCGCTGTAGCTCGGAGTACCAGCTCTGGCTCGACATCTCGGGCAGCGGCTGGTACCCCAGCGACGTGAAGGAGCTGGCGAACCCGCACGTGCTCGTCCCCGGCTGGCCGCCGGGCGAGCAGTGGACCGACCGCCGCAGCCGCCTGGTGCGCCAGGCCAACGCCGCCCGCACGGCGCGGGCCCTGGTGCGCCGCTGCCGGCACCGGCTGGTGCTGGCGGAGTGCGACCTGGGCGCCTGGGGCGAGGAGCAGCAGGGCGGAGGACTCGCCACCGCCTTCGGCGACTTGATCCGGGAGAAGGGGCTGCATGGGGGGGCGACGCCGTGATCACCCTGCGACCGGATCAGGCGAAGGTGGCGGAGTACCGCGGCGGCTACATGGCCGTGCCGGCGGTGCCCGGCGCCGGCAAGACCACCGTGCTCGGCTACCTGGTGGCCGACCTGATCGCCGCCGGGGCGGCGGCACCCGGCCGCATCCTGGTGGTCACCTACACCAACTCCGGTGCCGGCAACCTGCGCAGCCGCATCGGCGAATTCCTCGAAGAGCGGGGCTACCCCCGCAGCCAGGGCTACGAAGTACGGACGATCCACTCCCTGGCGATGAACGTGGTGCGGGAGCGGCCCGACGCGTTGCTCTGGAGCGACGGCTTCACCATCGCCGACGAGGAGCGGCAGCGCAGCCTGCTCCAGGGCCTGACCCGGGCCTGGCTGCAGCGGCACCGCGAGCGCTGGGAGCCGATCATGCGGGAGGACCTGAAGGGCCACCGTAGAAACCAGGCCGAGGAGCGCTGGGGCGACCAGGCGACCAACCTCTTCCGCAGCCTGATTCAGGCCTGGAAGGCGCGCCGGGTGGGCCCGCGCCAGGCGCTGGAGCTGACGCGGGCGTTGCCGGCGGCCTCCTTCCTGCGCTGGGCGGCGGAGGTGTACGGCGAGTACCAGCGGGCGCTGGACGCCCAGGGGCTCGTCGACTTCGGCGACCTGGTGCTGGGCGCCTGCCGCCTGGTGGACGAGGACCCGGAGTTGCTGGAGCGGCTGCGCCGGCGCTGGACCTACGTCTTCGAGGACGAGGCGCAGGACTCGTACCGCCTCCAGACCGAGCTGCTGCAGCGGCTGGCGGGTCCTTCCGGCAACCTGGTGCGGGTGGGCGACGCCAACCAGGCGATCATGGGCACCTTCACCAGCGCCGAACCCGACCTCTTCCGCCACTTCTGCCGCGAGCCGGGCGTGACCGTGCGCCCGTTGACCATGGCCGCCCGCAGCAGCCAGGACGTGATCGACCTGGCCAACGAGCTGGTGCGCTGGAGCCGGGAGGAGCACCCGGAGCCGGAGTGCCGCGAGGCGCTGGAGGCGCAGCGCATCGAGCCGGTGCCGGCGGAGTGCGGCGGCGGCAACCCGGTGCCCGAGCGCTACACCGTCGCCTGCCGGGTGCGGGAGGGCTTCAACCAGGAACTGGCGCTACTGACGCAGGCCGCCGCCCGCTACGTGCAGCGGCAGCCGGAGGGCACCGCCGCCGTGCTGCTGCCCACGGGCGCCATGCTCGACGGCGCCCTGCAACTGCTCACGGACCAGGGCGTGAACGCCCGCCGCCTCGACCACGACCCGCGCCGGCGGCGCAGCATCGAGGACCTGCTGACCATCCTGGAGTTTCTGGCGGCGCCGCACCTCGGCGACCGCCTGCGCCTGGCCCTCTGCCGCATGCTGGGCCTGGCGCCCGAGTCGGCGCCCTTCGCCGCCTTCGTGGCCGAATGCCTGCCGGAGACGCTCTTCTTCCCCCTCGACGGCAGCGCCCCCTTCGCCGACCTCTACGCCGCCGTGCCCGAGAGCCGCGGCTGGATCGAGCTGGAGCAGGCCCTGCAGCGCCTGCGCCGCTGGCTGCCCCTCAGCGTGCTGCCCGCCGACGAACTGCTGCTACAGGTGGCGGCGGAGCTGGAGCTGACGGCGGAGGAGCTGGCAGTGGCGCACCACATGGCCCTGCGCGCCCGGCTCTTCCTGCTCGACAGCCCGGCCTTCGGCCTGCCGGAGGTGACGGCGGAACTGCGGGCGATCCGTGACGGCGCCCTGGGCAAGTTCGCCGACACGCTCTACGACCGCAAGGGCTTCAAGGCGGAGCCGGGCATGGTCTACGTGGCCACCTGCCACAGCGCCAAGGGGCTGGAGTGGGAGACGGTCTGCGCCGGGGCGCTGACCCGCGAGGAGTTCCCCTCGCTGCAGAGCGACCGCATCCGCAGCGAGCAGTGGTACCTGCGGCCCGAGGTGATCAACCCCGAGGCGCTGGCCATGGCCGAGCTGCGCCGCTGCACGGGCGAGATCGGCGACCCGGACCCGGTGCACGCCGCCAAGCGGGAGATGATCAGCGAGCGGCTGCGCCTGCTCTACGTGGTGGTGACCCGGGCGAAGAGCAACCTGCTGCTCAGCGCCCACCGGGAGAACCGCTTCGGGCGGGAGACGGGGCCGGCGCTGCCCTTTGCGGTGCTGCAGCGTTTTAGCGACGAGCGGGCGGGGAGGGCGGAGAGCGATGGGTGACGTGGCGGAACTCTTCTTCAGTCAGGCGGCCCTGGGCACCTTCCGGGTCTGCCCGCTGCGCTTCCGCTACCGCTATATCGACGACCTCTTCTGGTCGCCGCTCTGGGGCACCGACCCGGCGGAGCGGGCGGCGGCCGAGCGCGGCCTCAACTTCCACCTCCTGGCCCGTCGCTACTACACCGGCGCCGATCCAGGGCTGCCGCCCGAGGACCCGGCGGCGCCCAGCGACTACGCCCGCTGGCTGACCTACCTGCAGGCCTTCCTGCCCCTGGAACCCGACCGGAGCTACTACCCGGAGCTGGAGCTGCGCCTGGACCGGCCCGGCCTGCGGCTGCTGGCCCGCTTCGACCTGCTGGTGGTCGACGCCGACGGCAAGGCGACGATCTACGACTGGAAGACCGAGTCGCGGGCGCCGCGCCGGCCCTACCTGCGCCATTCGTTGCAGACGGTGCTCTACCGCTACCTGCTCTGCGCCGCCGGCGGCGCCTACTCGCCCCTGGGGCGCTTTGCCCCGGAGCAGGTGAGCATGGTCTACTGGTTCGCGCAGCGACCCGAGCGCTGGGAGCGTTTCGAGTACACGGCGGCGGAGTTCAGCCGCGACGAGCGCTACCTGCGGGAGTTGATCGCCCAGATCCAGCGCACGGCGCGGGACCAATTCCTGGCCACCACGGACCTGAAGGTGTGCGACCACTGCGAGTACGCCAGCGTCTGCCACAACCGGCGGGCGGAGCGGGTTGACCTGGACGAGGAGGAGTGGCTGCAGGAGGCGACCCTGGCCTGGGACGACCTGCCGGAGCTGCCGGGATGAGCGTGGAGCACTGGCGGGCGCCGGAGCCGGTGGCGGTGCCAGCGGAGCTGGCAGGGGCGGTGGGCTCCCCCTGGCTGGGCGAGCTGCTGGCGCGGCGCGGCTACGTGACCCCGGCGGCGGCGCTCGCCTTCCTGGACGGGCCGCCCCTGGCCCTGGACCAGCTCGAGCTGCCCGGCGCCGCGGCGGCGCTGGCCCGCCTGGGCACGGCGCTGCAGGGCGGGGAGCGCATCTGCGTCTACGGCGACTATGATACCGACGGCGTCACCGCCACGGCACTGCTGGTGGACCTGCTGCGCCGGCTCGGTGCCGACGTGACCTGGTATGTACCGAACCGGCTGCACGACGGCTACGGGATGAACGCCCCCTCACTGCGGACGCTGGCGGCGGAGGGCGTGCGCCTGGTGCTCACCTGCGACTGCGGCGTGCGCAACCTGGCCGAGGTGGCCCTGGCGGCCGAACTGGGTCTGGACGTGCTGGTGACGGACCACCACGAGCTGGGCCCGGAGCTGCCGGCGGCGACGGCGGTGGTGGACCCGAAGCTCCTGCCGGAGGGGCACCCGCTGCGCATGCTCTCCGGCGCCGGCGTGGGCTACCTGCTGGCCCGGCGGCTCTTCACGGCGCTGGGCCGCGACCCGGCGGAGCTGGAAGACCTGCTCGACCTGGTGGCCGTGGCCGCCATTGCCGACGCCGTGCCCCTGCTCGACGCCAACCGGGTGCTGGTGCGGGCGGGGCTGGCGCGGCTGTGGACGGCGCCGCGCCCCGGCCTGGCGGCGCTGCTGGCGGTGGCGGGCGTGGCGCTGCCGGGCAGCGAGGAGGATGTCTCCTTCGCACTGGTGCCGCGGCTGAACTCGGTGGGACGCCTGGGTGACGCCGGGCTGGCGGTGCGGCTATTGCTCAGCGAGGACCCGGAGCAGGCCCGCGCCCTGGCGGAGCAGACCGACCTGCTCAACCAGCAGCGCCGGGCGCTGACGGAGAGCGTGCTGGCGGCGGCGCTGGCGGCGGTGCAGGCGGCGGGGGGGCCGGGGCCGGCGCTGGTGCTCTTCCTGCCGGAGTGGCACGAGGGCGTGCTCGGCATCGTGGCGGGGCAGTTGGTGGAGCGCTTCGGCGTACCGGCGCTGGTGATGGCCCGGCGCCAGCAGGCGCAGCAGGTGGTCGGCTCCGCCCGCGCCCCGCAGGGCTTTCCGCTGCTCTCCGCCCTTGCCGCCGCCTCCGAGCACCTTCTCCGCTTCGGCGGCCACGCCTCGGCTGCGGGCTTCTCGCTTCGGGAAGAGCGGGTGGCGGCCCTGCGCGCCGTGCTGCTGGAGCAGGCCCGCCTGCACCCGGTGGCCGTGGTGGCCGGCGAACGGCAGGCCGACCTGGCCCTGCCCCTGGACGCCGTGGACCGCCAGCTGCTCGACGACCTGCAGCGGGCCGGCCCCTTCGGCCAGGGCAACCCGGCGCCGGTGCTCTTCAGCGCCGGGGCGCGCCTGCTGAGCATCCGACCGATCGGCGCCGGCGGTAAGCATTTGCGGCTGGTGGTGCGTGGTGCGGGCGCCGCCTTTGCGGCGGTCTGGTGGCGGGCCGGCGAGCGACAGGTGCAGCCGGGGGTGGCCGACCTGGTCTACCGCCTGACGCTCAACCGCTGGCAGGGCGAGGAGCGGCTGCAGCTGGCCTTGACGGAGCTGGTAGTGGCGCCGCCGGAGCGGGCGGCGGCGCCACCCGGCTGGGAGCTGCTCGACCGGCGCGGGACGACCGTCACGGTGGTGCGGCTGGAGTTCCCTGACGCCGCCTGTTTCGGCGAGGGGCCGCGGCACCAGCCGCCCGAGGCGCGGGACCGCTACCGCCTCCCCCCGGCGCCAATCCTGCTGCTGCTCACACCGCCCGCCAGCCCCCGCCTGTTCGAGGAACTTGTGGCGACCAGCGGCGCCCGACAGGTGGTGCTGGCCTGGGGGCGGGAGGCGCCGCCCGAGGAGGAGCGCTTCCTGCCCACGCTGCTGGCCCACCTGGCGCAGCGCTTCGGCACCGACCACCAGGAAACCCGTTGGTGCTCCCTGGCCGAGCTGGCGGTGGCCCTGGGCGAGCTGGAGCCGGCGGTGGAGGCCGGCCTGCGGGCGCTGGCGGCCAGCGATCTGCTGGCCATTGAGGCGGAGGTCGGCGGCCGGCTGCGCCTGCGCCGGCGGCGCGACGGCACCGGCGTGCGCGACAGCGGGGCGCTGCGGGAGATGCGGAGGCTGCTCGGCGAGGCGCGGGCCTTCCGGCGCCACCTGCGCACAGCGCCCCTGCCGGCCGTGCAGAACCTCTTCACCTGACGGGCGGCCGGCCGTGCGCCACGCCCTGCCCCAGAATCAGGTGGATCTTGCTTCGCGGCACCTCCGCGGCACCTCCACGCCGCCCCGGCGCCGCCCCCACATCGCCCCCACACTACCGCTGCCCCACCTCCACACCACCTCCGCGTCGCCCCCACGCCACCCAGGCACCGCCCCCACACCGCCCACGCGCCGCCCCGGCGCCACCCCTACGCCACCTCCGCGGCACCTCCGCGCCGCCCC
>Ga0255338_1006170_pt1 | contig 10391 bp, 10 predicted proteins | sample MeOH1_35cm_T4_19_FD_203715 | JGI IMG/M metagenome (GOLD analysis project Ga0255338, IMG submission 203715) | Sandy soil microbial communities from University of British Columbia, Vancouver, Canada - MeOH1_35cm_T4_195 | ecosystem: Engineered > Artificial ecosystem > Sand microcosm > Unclassified ...
GGGTGCGGCGGGTACGCCGCGCGGATTTCTTCACCATCGAAAACTCCTGTCGCTGGCTGCAAAGAGCCGGCATCATGCCCGGAGTTTCCACTTATCGCGCTGTTCAGATTTGCGGGGCCACTTCTGCCGGCGTGGCAGGCTCACTTGAATCGCTCGCGTAAGAGCGGCAAAGCAGCAGGCAAAGTGTCGTGGAGACTGCAGTTATTTGATCCGTTACAACTTCTCTGTGCTACAGTTAATGGCCGATTGCGGCGCAAATTGATGGCACTTTCACACATCATCCTTACCAACTGCACCGCACGCAAGCGAGCGGGCGTCGAACCGCTGCAGTTCGACCTTTCTTTGCGGGGCAGCAGTCTCAGAGAAACCGCAAGGAAGTGGAAGTCAGCCCTCGCGGAGCACGCACCTAAAATGCGCGCAGATCACCTATATGTCGGTAGAGCGATTGCTGAGGCAAAAAGAGCCGCAGCCCATATTGACGGATCTTTGTGGATAGCGTCGGCAGGCGCTGGACTTGTGTGCGGCGAGCAGTTGTTAGCACCATACGACCTCACCACATCCGCGAGCCATGGTGGATTCGACGAAGTCCTGCATCACCACGACGCGGAGCCTAAGCAATGGTGGAGCACGCTGTGCGGTCGACGCAATCTCGTCTATCTCCTGTCGTCCAATCCGAACGCAATGCTTCTGGCCGCGCTGCCGGCAAGTTACTTGGAGATGATCGGTCCAGATTTGGAGGACTGCACCCCTCTCGCAGCTGAACGAATCCGAATCTTCACCTCACGAGCGGGGGCCGAAGCATTGTCAGCGCCACTGCAGCGATTCGCCATGCCCTACGATGAGCGACTGGAGTGCATCCAAGGCTACCAGGGCACGCGAGCAGACTTCCCACAACGCGCGCTGCGGCACTTTGTCGAAGCACTGCGCGGGCATCGTCTGAGCCTCTCCCCCGCGCAGTCCGCCGTACTAGGCGCTTTGCAGCCTCATACATCGCATCGCGCGGTCTCTCGCAAGCGCGTGAATGATGAGGTCATCAAACGCATCATCCGGGGGCAGTGGAGGCGCGGCGAAGTGCGCAGTTCGGTTTTGCTCCGGCACGTGCGGGACGTCGCCCTTGTCGCATGCGAGCAGAGCCGTTTCGCCAAACTCTGGCGCTCCGTTAAGGACGAGATGAATGGCCGCTCGTAAGCCGAAGGCCAGATCCATGCCCAGGGCGCGCCGCACATCGGGGGCCGCCTCCCGTCGGATTGTCGTTCGAGCGCTGCACACGAAACAGGGCGAGGGAGTCGATGTCTACGCGTTCTTCATTCGAGGAGCCGACATCGTGCGAGTTGCCGACATCTCACGCGTCGGACGCGACGAGGCGGACAACTTGAAGGGATTTCAGCGTCCAGAGATCCGTTCGCACGTTAAGGGGATTGCCGAATACCTCAGCCAAGGCCACGTGCTCTTTCCCAACGCGATCATCCTCGCTCTCGCGCCAGAGGTTCGCTTTACAGCATCGCGAGGCACGCGGCCCACCAACGACGAAGGGATTGCACAGGGGGGCACGCTTAGCATCCCAATCTTCGACGAGGGCAAGCGCGTTGCATGGATCGTCGACGGACAGCAAAGGTCGCTCGCTTTGTCTCAGGCGGAGAACCAAGACATCGCCGTGCCGGTCGTTGGCTTTGTCTCAGACCGTTTAGATATCCAGCGTGAGCAGTTCATTCTCGTAAACAAGGCAAAGCCTCTGCCCAGCAGACTGATCAATGAGTTGCTTCCAGAAACAAGCGGCGTGTTGTTGCCCCGCGAACTCAGTGTGCGAAAGGTCCCATCGGAACTTTGCAGCCTGCTCAACCGCGATTCATCTTCCCCCTTTTATCAACTCATTAAGCGGCCATCGGACGGCGCAGCCTCGGTCAATGCAGTGGTGACTGACACTGCAGTGATCAAGATGATCCGCAACAGCATCAACAACCCCCTAGGTGCATTGGCCATGTTCCGTTTGAACGGCCAAGGTCGTGACGGTGCGGACCTTGAGAACATGTACCAATTGCTCAAGACGTTCTGGTCCGCAGTGAAGTCCGTTTTCCCAGAGGCTTGGGGACGTGATCCTCGTCAAAGTCGCCTGATGCACTCTGCGGGAATTCTGTCGATGGGTGTTTTGATGGACCGCATCTATGCACGTATCTCGTTCGACGAGGACATCAAGGCTGTTCGGCGCGAACTGCAAAAGGTGGCACCTAAGTGCAGATGGACCAAGGGCACCTGGGATAGCCTTGGATTGCCGTGGAACGAGATTCAGAACACCACGCGTGATATTCGGCGACTGCAGACGGCTCTGGTGCAAGCCTACGTTGACGCACGAGGCCGTCAATGAAATTCCTCTACTCGGACACCCACGACTACGTAGACCCGAACTACGATTTCCGGACTGACTCTTCGCGACCTTCGCGTGAGCGCTACTGGCAGGATCTCTACGCTCACGAAATCCTGGACCAAACGCCTTACGACGGGTTGCTAGTAGCCATGAGCGCTGTACGCAAGGCCGACGGCGTTTCGGCTTCGAAGGTACGCTACTCGATTGCCGAGGAGCAACGCATGCTGCGCGAAGGCGCCCGGCGTTTCCTGCGCTTTGGCGGTCCGAAGCATCGTGATCTGATGCTCATGGGAGATTGCGGCGCGTTCGCCTATGTCGAGCACCCCGAACCCGCATACAAGCCGGCTGAAGTCGTAGAGTTCTACCTCGACGCCGATTTCACACACGGGGTTTCCCCAGACCATGTGATCTTCGATTGCGACCCGCAAAACCCGCCCAAGAGCGTCGTATCAGCGGACACGCTCAAGCGATTCGAAATTACGCTCGATAACGCACGTCAGTTCCTCAAGATCGCACGGCGAGAGGGTGCCCAGTTTGAACCGATGGGCGCCGTACAGGGATGGTCGCCGGCGAGCATGGCAGAGGCGGCGGCGGCGCTGGTCAAGATGGGCTACGGATATTTGGCGATTGGGGGTCTGGTCCCGCTGAAGGTTGACTTGATCAAGACGGTGCTTCGGGCGATTCGTGAAAGAATTGGCTTCGAACCGAAGATGCACCTACTAGGCTTTGCCAAGGCCGACCACATTGGTGAGTTCAAAGGGTTCGGCATCACCAGTTTCGACTCAACGTCACCGCTGATCCGCGCGTTCAAAGACAAGAGTTCGAATTACTACATGGACAATGGATCCGGCGGACTCAGTTACTACACTGCTATCCGCGTACCTCAGGCTCTCGACAACCCCCGTCTGATGCAGGGCGTGAAGCGCGGTGCATTTAGCGCGGAGGATCTTCAGAGGCGGGAAGCACACGCTCTGAGCACGTTACGCGAGTTTGACCGTGGCCGACGGTCAGTCCAGGAGACGTTAGACGCGGTCATGGATTACTCGCAGTTTCTTGTGCGCGACGAGAGCACTGATGTGAGAGCGCAGGAAAAGGAACTGTCTGCTAGTCGTAGCCGGATGCAGCGCACGCTGGAGGACCGTCCATGGAATGCGTGCGACTGTGCCATCTGTCGTTCGATCGGGGTGGAAGTCATCATCTTCCGAGGCAGCAACCGAAACAAGCGTCGTGGCTTCCACAACCTCGGCGTGTACCACCGCCACGTTCAACGAACTCTCGATCGAGCATGACAGTCCACCGATTTCAGGCACTCAGTGCGCAGCAGGCACCAGGACAAGATGTATTCGTCTTTGCGGCGACGCCACGTGAAGTTTTGGATATCGCTCAGATAGAACGCGTGGGGCGCACCGACAGCGGCGAACTTAGGGGCTTCCAACGTCACCAAATTTCGTCGCACATCAAGGAGATCCGCGCGTATCTTGCTCGCGAGGACGCATTGCTCCCGAATGCAGTGATCGTTGCATTTCTTGAGGGCGTCAAGATTCGCCGCGACAGGGACGGCCGTGCAGAGATTCGGATCGATTTGAGCAACGGGGCTCCCGGCTTTGTTGTGGACGGCCAACAGCGGCTAACGGCCCTATCGGGGTTGGACAAGCCGGACTTCCAAGTCTTCGTGGCAGCATTGGTCTGCAAGGACTACGACCAATTGCGCCAGCAGTTTGTCTTGATCAACAGTACTCGGCCACTTCCGAAGACACTGATCTACGAACTGCTTCCGACGGTGGAAGGTCTGCCAGAGCGTTACTCGGCGCGTCGATTCGCGGCCCGTGTGGTGGAGCGACTGAACTTCTACGGGAAGACCGCACTTCGTGGAGAAATTCGTCAGCACACAAACCCCAGCGGGGTAATCAGCGATACGGCCATGCAGAAGCTGGTGATGAATTCCGCTTCTCAGGGCGCGATCCGCGACCTGATCGTCCACGAAGATCGGGAGGACCGCGCCGTTGCGCTAATTGATGAATTCTTTACGGCAGTCGCGCGGGTGTTCGGAGGTGAGTGGACGGGCATGTCCCCGCGCCACTCTCGCTTGCGACATGGCGCTGGCATTGTGTCGATGGGATTCGTGATGGACCTGCTCTATGCGCACCAAGGCGCTACGACTGCTGGGCAGTTTGCCGCAGGATTGCAGTTGCTCAAACCGTACACAGCCTGGACGTCCGGTGTCTGGAAGATGGGGGACTACGAAATCCGCTGGAACGACATTCAGAACACGCCTTCGGACATCGATGAACTTACGCGGCATCTTGTCTCCACCACCAAGCGGCAGCTGCGCCGACTTCGCCGCGCTGCCAACGAGTGATTTCCATGCACACTTCAGCCCTCGTCCTCTTTTCCGGCGGCCAAGACTCAGCTACATGTCTCGCGTGGGCGCTTGAGCGCTATCAGCTAGTGGAGACCATTGGGTTCGATTACGGCCAGCGCCATGCCGTGGAGCTTGAGTGCCGCTCGCGTTTTCTCACTGCGCTGCGCTCGCAGTACCCCCAGTGGGCGCCGAAATTGCACCAAGACCACGTGCTTGACCTCCGCACACTGGCCCAGATTAGCGACACCGCGTTAACGGCATCTAAAGCGATCGAATTCCAGCAGAACGGGCTCCCGAGCACGTTCGTCCCAGGGCGCAACATCCTGTTTCTGACGTACGCTGCCGCCGTAGCGTACCGGCGCGGTCTGGGGGTGCTCGTGGGCGGCATGTGCGAGACGGACTATTCTGGCTACCCCGACTGCCGCGATGACACCCTCAAGACGGTGCAGGTCGCGCTAAATCTGGGGTTGAACGCGCGCATGGTGGTCGAGACTCCGCTGATGTGGCTTGACAAGGCGCAGACGTGGGCCCTCGCACGTCAACTCGGCGGCAATGATCTTGTCGATTTGGTACGGTCGGAAACGCATACCTGCTACCTCGGCGACCACGAAACCGAACACCGTTGGGGCTTCGGCTGCGGGACATGTCCGGCGTGCGAGTTGCGGCGCAACGGTTACGAGAAATTTCGCGCGGAGACGTCGGCATGAGCAGCCAAGTTCGCCTGTGCGTCGCAACCTCTGGCTTCGAGGCGGCGCGCCAGGTGGCCATTCTGCCGCCGGGGCATCGCAGCCGACGCCTGCATGGCCACAGTTTCACGGTCACGGTGTTCGCCGAACTGCCCGCCGGGTGGGGAGGATTTTCCGGCGCCGAAGTGGACGCGTTACGTGCGCGCCTGGAGGAATGCATCGCGCCGCTGGACTACACACTGCTCAACGAACACCTAGACGTTCCGACCGATGAGAACCTCGCGCGCTGGATCTCGCAACGTTTGAGCGTACCGGGCGTCGCACGCGTAGCAGTTCAGAGCACTGCGGTTCACGGCATCGACCTCGATCGCGATAGCGTGGCCCACGTCTGGCGCCGCTACCGCTTTCAAGCCGCTCATCGACTTCCTCACGTGCCTCTGGGTCACAAGTGCGGGCGCATGCATGGACATGGCTTCGAAGTAATCGTTCATGCCAACCAGGATCTTGGGACAAGGTCGATTAGCATCGACTATGACTATCTTGACGATCTGTGGTCGCCGCTCCATTTCGAGTTGAACTACCGCTGTTTGAACGAGATCGAGGGGCTGGAGAATCCGACGAGCGAGGTGATTGCCGCCTGGATCTGGCGCCGGCTGAAGGCAAAACTGCCTGAGCTCTCGTGGGTTACCGTGTATGAGACTGCGTCATGCGGCGCCAATTTCGATGGACGAAACTGGCGGATCTGGAAGGATTTCAGTTTCGACAGCGCGACCTTGCTGCGCCATGCGCCCAACGACGACGCCCGTGCGGGCCAGCACGGGCACACCTACACATTGCGGCTGCACATGAGGGCTCCGCTTGACATGACATTGGGCTGGACGATCGACTTTGGCGACGTGAAGCAAGCATTCGAGCCCGTCTTCAGGCAACTTGATCATCAAGTTCTGCATGAGATCGAAGGTGTACGTGACGGCGACACGGGCTCTCTGGCCGATTGGATCTACGCGCAGGGATGCGCCACCGTACCTGCACTGGTGCGCGTGGATTTGTATGAGGCTCCGGGCTGCGGAACACTGCTAGCCGAGAGTATTGACGGCCCCACAATGCCCGTCTAGCGTCATGTACTCCGTTAAGGAAATCTTTTACACATTGCAAGGCGAAGGTCTGCGCGCTGGTCGCCCTGCGGTGTTCTGCCGTTTTGCGGGCTGCAATTTGTGGTCCGGCCGGGAGCAAGACCGAGTGAGCGCAGTCTGCCGATTCTGCGACACTGATTTCGTTGGAACCGATGGCACCTCTGGCGGGAAGTATGCATCGGCCGGCGAACTCGCCGAAGTCATCGCACGGCACTGGCCCCGCGGCGAGAGCCATCGGTACGTTGTGCTCACTGGCGGTGAGCCGATGCTGCAAGTCGACAGGATGCTGGTTGACGCGCTGCATGGACAGGCATTTGAGATCGCGATCGAGACTAACGGCAGCCTGCCCGTCACTGCAGGGATTGACTGGATCTGCGTCAGTCCGAAAGCTGGCGCCGCTTGGGTTCAGCGCAATGGCTCAGAGCTAAAGTTGGTCTACCCTCAGCCTGGGCTGATGCCCGACGACGTCCGCGACACGGCGTTCGAACACTATCTGCTTCAGCCGATGGATGGGCTTGACCGCTCGAAGAACACGCGTGCGGCAATCGAATACTGCCAGGCGCGGCCCCTCTGGCGCCTGTCCCTACAGACCCACAAAGTACTGGAGATTCGCTGATGGATGCTTCCGCCTCGACTCTGCCACCTTTGATCGAGCCAAGCCCGGCTACGCTCGACGTGGCCATCTTCGAGCTGTCGCAGCGCTTCTACTTCGATGCTGCGCATACCTTGCACCGAGCGCTAGAAGCGGAGGCCAGCCGTCGCATCCACGGTCACACCTATGACGCTGAGGTAACTGTGCGCGGCCGGCCCGAGCCCGCCTCCGGCATGGTCGTTGATCTGGGCTACCTCCGCTCTGAAATTTCCCGTGTCCGCGAGATGCTGGATCACCGCTTGTTAGACGAGGTGGAAGGTCTCGGACCTGCCACGCTCGAGAACTTGTGCTGCTTCATCTGCGAGCAACTGGCTTCGGTCTCGGGCTTAGTCACCGTTATGGTTGAACGTCGTGCTAGCGGGGACCGTTGTCTAATGCGTTGGAATCCCAGCCCCTGACTGCATTGGTGCAAGAGAGTTCGAGCCGTAACGTTCGCTCCTTTGCAAGCGCTGGACCTCGGCCGCCACGAGGCTCGTTGTACCGGTCCCAGCAGCCAGCACGAGAACTTCTTTCGCGCGCGCATAATTCCAAATTTTGGGGCTGCGATGGCAACATTCTTTGTCGTTGAAGCGCGATTCAATGACGGTACCCTCGATGCTGCGCGAATCTGTACGCCTGTGCCCACGGGCGACCCCGATTCACCGGATCACGGGCTCTCCGCAGGGTCTGTCTTGGCGGTGCCTGAGTTGGCCGCATTGGTCGAGCTCGCCGACGTTCAGTTGGTCGTATGGACCGGCCCGGGACCAGTCGATTGGTACCCGATCGACCGGCTTGTTGTCAGAAACGGCGTGGTCATTTGCGTTAACGAAGAAGGAACTCCAACGGACTCGCTGCAGCGATTCCCTAAAACCCTCGCAGACAATTGACCTGGTTTCTGAGGCCTCCGGTGCGCCGTCGGATGATCGCTTATTTCGCCGATTTTGAGGGGCCTGCTGCAATGAGAGGTGGAGACGTCAGAACAAGGCCTTTCATTCAAGCATGAAACCAAAGACGCAAGGGGAGCGACTGTTCCTACTAATTCGGGATGAACTGTTGGAAGCGGCCGGTCACGGTCACATTAGGTGGTCGAACTTGGGTAGGCTCTTTGATCAAGTAGGCGGGCGCGAAGAGTTTGGAGACTATCTTCGCGGCGCTGCGGCCATTCATCTCATGCGGCGCCTTCTCCGGTTTTGGGAGGCGGAGCGTTCTATCACAAGCCAGGAATCTCAGTACGTCAAGAAAGTGGCTTCGTATATTCGCGATGAAATGCTCACCAGCTTGGGAGATGAAGACACTTCGCGTCTCGCACGAGCAGTCATCGCGGCCGAGAAGTCGTGCTACCAGAAGATATCACCTAGCGTTCGATCGCGCGTGTTGGCTGGGCGGCATCAGGTCCGCTGCTACCTGTGCGGAACGACGCTGAGCCCGAGTGCGACCCAGGGTCAGCCCGGGTTCTTGACACTCGAACACGTTTGGCCGCAGTCGGTGGGAGGAGACAGCGTCGAAGAGAACCTCTTACCTGCCTGTGAGCGGTGCCAGGACACTACCAAAGACACGATGTCATGGGAGTGGTTCAACATACACAACGTTGTCCTCCCGGTAAACCCATCGGACAGCGCAATCGCGTCTGTAACTCGTAGGGGTCATTTCGCGCGGCACTTTTTCGAGGCAATGCGGGTGGTCAGTGAAAGGCAGCTGTCGCTCAAAGATGCCTTCCTCTTCATTGGACCAATGAGGCATCCTGTCGGCAGCGTCTACACAGGCGGACCGACGACGTTCTTCGATCTCCAAACCACAACTTAGGATGATTTGATGGCTACAGCAAAGAAAACATCAACGGTGCGCCGAAATCGACAAGCACGCGGTTCCGAGAAGAAGGCCGAGTTCCCTGCGCTTGAGTTCCGTCAACGGGGCCCAACAGCACCTGAACTCGTCGTGTTTTGTGCCCCAGTCGGGAAAATCCTCGAGTTCGCAACGGTTGAGGAACTGACTCCAACAACGCGCGGCCCTCAAAGAGAGCAGAAAGAGGCAAGGGTAGTCGCGATCAAGAAGTTTCTCGACGCGGATCCAAAGAACACGATTCCCACAGCACTCATCCTCGCGTTCGCCCCCGGCAAGGCAAAGTTCAAGTCGGCGGGGGGTGGCTCCCTATCCGTCGCGTGGGAATCTGGCGCGGCGGCCACAATAGTCGACGGGCAACATCGCCTCTTCGGCATAGCTTCGTACGATCCGACGATCGAAGTAGCCGTTGTAGGCCTTCTTGAGGCTGACCAAGTCGAGCGAGCTTTCCAGTTTCTCGTCATCAACAACAAGTCGAGCAAAGTACCGACCACCCATACCAAGGCCCTTTTGGCGAAGATGAAGGCTACGCCTTTGGCCAAGCGACTAAAGGGCGCGAGACTCTCTTTTGACGCTGAGGGGATCAAGGACGTTGACTTGGTGAACTCCGATCCTGAGAGCCCGTTTCATAACTCGGTGGACTGGACGACAACCCCCAAGGCTTCCCGCTTTGTTCAAGCTACAGCCATCGAACTCTCGCTCTCCTACCTGGGTGGGTTGCAGATCGCCGAGTTCGAAGATCGGGACATCAGGAGAAGCGTCTTTCTCACGATTTGGAAGACAGTCAAAAGCACGTGGCCCAAGCTGTGGAAAAAGGACTCACGGCTTGTGTCAAAGGTGGGAATATTTTGCCTTACCCGCTTTGTTGTAGACCGTATTTCCCAATGGGCAGACAGTGACGAGCTTGACATCGAGATAACTGATCTCGAGGAGATCGAGGGACAAACGACAAAGATTCTTGGATACATGGATCAGCGCTTCTGGACTTCGCCTTGGGCGGAAAAGTCGAGCGGCGGATTCGATACGAACCAAGGGCGAGATCGCGTCTTGGCGGCGCTAACCCAGTTGTACAGGAACGGACGCAAAGATTTGGACTGGTATACCGACATCGATATCGTCGAGCCCACCAGTTGAAATTCTTTCGATCGGGCGGACGGCGGGGTTCGCCGACTGACCACGATCGACTTGCCCTAACCTAGTGACGACGTCAATGAACTAGCGTTGTTTTCGTTGGTTGGGCCTCCGTCTTCGAGTAAGCGTGCGGCCGAGGCCCTCTAGAAACCGAACCACTGTATGAGCACGATCGCTGATCGTGCCCGCCGAAGGATGGTGTGCACTTAACGCAACAAGTGCACACATGCCAAGACAAGACACACAA
>Ga0255338_1006171_pt1 | contig 10387 bp, 7 predicted proteins | sample MeOH1_35cm_T4_19_FD_203715 | JGI IMG/M metagenome (GOLD analysis project Ga0255338, IMG submission 203715) | Sandy soil microbial communities from University of British Columbia, Vancouver, Canada - MeOH1_35cm_T4_195 | ecosystem: Engineered > Artificial ecosystem > Sand microcosm > Unclassified ...
TGCTCGGCAGCCAGGCGGGCGCGGTCCACGCCCGACACGGTAGCCGTGCCCATCATGGCCTTGCCCTGCTCTCCCATGACCGTCTTCACGTCTTCGAAGTCGACGTTCACCAGGCCATCGACGTTGATGATCTCGGCGATGCCCGCGACTGCGTTATGCAGCACGTCGTCGGCGCACTGGAAGCACTTGTCCATCTCGGCGTCGTCGCCCATCACCTCGAACAGCTTCTCGTTAAGCACAACGATCAGCGAATCGACGCAGGACTCCAGCTCACCGGAACCGGCTTCCGCCACCTTGGCGCGGCGCGCGCCTTCGAACTCGAAGGGCTTGCTGACCACGCCCACGGTCAGGATGCCCATTTCCTTGGCAACCTGGGCCACGACCGGTGCAGCGCCGGTACCGGTGCCGCCGCCCATGCCGGCAGTGATGAAGACCATATGGGCACCGCGCAGCGAGTCGGCGATCTGCTCGCGCGCCTGATCCGCGCAGTTGCGGCCGACCTCCGGCTTGGCGCCTGCCCCAAGGCCGGTGTTGCCGAGCTGCAGCACACGCGAAGCGCTGGAGCGCTTGAGCGCCTGCGCATCGGTGTTCATGCAGATAAATTCGACGCCTTGCACGCCACGGCTGATCATGTGCTGCACAGCGTTGCCGCCCGCGCCGCCCACGCCGATCACCTTGATGATGGTGCCGTCCTGCAATTCCGTTTCGATCATGTCAAAGTCCATCACTGCCTCCAAGTAGTATCAGCCGCCAAACGCTGCAGCCTCCCCGCCGCAACCCTTGGCTACTGAACAAGAAACCATCAAAAGAAAACTGCCTGTTCAACGGATTGCCCACAATTTCGTGGACAATCCCGTGATTCATTCAGTGCAATCCAACCGTCGGCAGCTTAGAAATTGCCGACGAACCATTCCTTCATGCGGGTCCACACCTGTTTGACGGAACCGCTCTGCACCGCGACCTTGCGGCCGCGCATGCGTTGCACGCGGCCTTCGAGCAGTAGTCCCATTACGGTCGAATAGCGCGGACTCTTAACAACTTCGTGCAAATTTCCCCGATATTCCGGCACGCCGACCCGAACCGGCTTGAGGAAGATGTCCTCGCCCAGTTCCACCATGCCCGGCATCATCGCGGTACCGCCGGTGATCACGACGCCCGACGACAGCAGTTCTTCATAGCCCGACTCGCGCACCACCTGATGCACCAGTGAGTACAACTCCTCGATACGCGGCTCGATCACCGCCGCCAGCGCCTGGCGCGACAGCGAGCGCGTGCCGCGGTCGCCCACGCCGGGCACCTCGATCATGTCTTCCGGATCGGCGATAGCCTGCTTGGCGATGCCATACTGGATCTTGACGTCTTCGGCATCGGGTGTCGGCGTACGCAGCGCCATGGCGATGTCGTTGGTGATCTGGTCGCCGGCGATGGGAATCACGGCCGTATGCCGGATCGCGCCTTCGCTGAAGATGGCGATATCGGTCGTGCCGCCGCCGATATCGACCAGCACCACGCCCAGTTCCTTCTCGTCCTCGGTCAGCACCGCCAGGCTCGACGCCAGCGGCTGCAGGATCAGGTCGTGCACTTCCAGCCCGCAGCGGCGCACGCACTTGACGATGTTCTGCGCCGCGCTGACCGCGCCGGTGACGATATGCACCTTCACCTCCAGCCGGATGCCGCTCATGCCGATGGGCTCGCGCACGTCTTCCTGGCCGTCGATGATGAATTCCTGCGTGAGAATGTGCAGGATCTGCTGGTCGGTCGGGATATTGACCGCCTTGGCGGTCTCGATCACCCGGGCCACATCGGTCTGGGTGACTTCCTTATCCTTGATCGCCACCATGCCGCTGGAATTGAAGCTGCGGATATGGCTGCCGGCAATGCCGGTGAACACTTCGGAAATCTTGCAGTCGGCCATCAGCTCAGCCTCTTCCAGCGCCCGCTGGATGGACTGCACGGTGGCCTCGATATTGACCACAACCCCTTTCTTCAGACCCTTGGACTCTGACTGGCCCATCCCGATCACTTCGTAGCTGCCGTCGGGGCGCAACTCCGCCACTACCGCGGCCACCTTGGAAGTGCCGATATCGAGACCGACCAGTAGGTCCTTGTATTCCTTGCTCATCGGTTTTTCTCCGCGTTCTTGCTCTTGAGTCGCGTCGGATTGTTATTCGGATTGGTGTTGGTACTTGTACTCGTACTTGTATTCGTGCTGGCACCGGCGGGTTTCGCCTTGGCGGCCGCGGCTGCCTGGGCATCGGTCAGGAACCGCACGTTGGCCGCGCGGATGGCGAACCCGTTGGGGTAGCGCAGGTCCGCGTACTCGATCTGCTTGCCCCACTGCTCGGTGACCTGGGGCCAGGCCACGACGAATCGCTTGACGCGCTGCGCCATGGCGTCGCGCTCCTCGTCGTTCTGTTCGCGCCCGAGCTCCACCACCATGCCGTTGGACAATTTGGTGCGCCAGGCATAGCGAGACGACAGCGTGACCGCCAGCGGCTCGACCTTGAGCGGCTTGAACCATTCGCGCATGGTCTCCAGCTTGTCGACCACGTCGCCCTCGCTGTCCGGCGGGCCGTCGAGCGCGAGCAACTGGGCATCTTCCTCGGCTTCCGCCGGGTTGGCGACGAACACTTCGCCATAGGTGTTGATCAGGCGGCTACTGTCGGCATTGCCCCACGTACCGAGCGCTTCGTGCTCCTCGACCTCGACCGCGAGCCCATTGGGCCATTCGCGGCGGACGCTGGCGCGGCGCACCCAGGGCACCGACTCGAAAATCTGCCGCGCCTCGTTGAGATCGAGCGTGAAGAAGCTGCCCGACAGCTTGCCCAGCGCGTTGGCGCGCACGCTCGGCGCATTGACATGCCGCAGTGAGCCGCCTTCCATCGGCGCCAGCTCGACGTGCGTGATGGCAAATACCGGCCGCTGCGCCAGCCACAGCAGGCCGGCCGCGAACGCCATCACCGCCACCAGCGCGTAGAGCGTGGAAGCGATCAGGTTGAGCAGGCGAGTGTTGTGCCACATGGCTTAGCGTTGTTCCGGTTCCGGTCGGTCGGGTTGCAGTGTTTGTCCAGTGCTCAATCGGGTTTCCAGGCCTCGCTGGGATGCAGGTCCAGCGTGGCGGCCGCGGTCACCTGCATGACGAAATCCTCGTAGCTGATGCCCACCGCGCGCGCCGCCATCGGCACCAGCGAATGGCCGGTCATGCCGGGCGAAGTATTCATCTCGAGCAGGAAGGGCTTGCCGTCGGCGCTCAGCATCACATCGGCGCGCGCCCAGCCGCGGCAACCCAGCACGCGGAAGGACTGCACAGCCAGGCGCCGCACCTCGGCTTCCACGTCGTCCGGCAGGCCCGACGGGCACAGATATTGGGTATCGTCAGTAAAGTACTTATTTTGATAGTCGTAGTTCGCGCCGGGCGCGACGATGCGGATCACCGGCAGGGCTTCGGCGCTGGCGCCCTCCCCGACTATCGGACAGGTCAGCTCGGCGCCGTCGATGAATGTCTCGGCAATGACGTCGTTGTCCAGCGCGGCGGCTTTCTCGAAGGCGGCACGCATCTGGCCGGACTCGGTCACCTTGGTCAGGCCGATCGACGAACCCTCGCGCGCCGGCTTGACGATGAGCGGCAGGCCCAGGTCGGCGGCAACGGCGTCGAAATCCGTATCGGCATGGAGCATGGCAAAGCGCGGCGTGGGCAGGCCGTGGGTCATCCACAGGCGCTTCGTTGCCTGCTTGTCCATGGCCAGAGCCGAGGCCAGCACGCCGCTGCCGGTGTAGGGCACACCCAGTTGCTCCAGCAGGCCCTGGATGGTGCCATCCTCGCCGTAGCGGCCGTGCAGGGCGATAAAGACGCGATCGAAACCGGCCGTGGCCAGTTCGGCCACCGACTGCAGGCCGGGATCGAAGGCATGGGCATCGACGCCGCGCGAGCGCAGCGCGGCCAGCACGCCGTTGCCCGACAGCAGTGAAATCTCGCGCTCGGCCGAGCGGCCGCCGAGCAGCACGCCGACCTTGCCCAGCGATTTGGGATCGATATTGGGATGGGCGACGAAACTCATGCCTGCCCCCCAGCCTGTTGCGAAACCAGTTGTCCGGGCACGGTGCCGATCGTGCCGGCGCCCATTGTCACCACCACGTCGCCGGGCCGGGCGGCATTCAGGATAGCCTGCGGCATTTCGTCGATCTGCTCCACAAAAACGGGTTCAACCTTGCCGGCCACGCGCAGCGCGCGCGTCAGCGCGCGGCCGTCGGCGGCCACAATCGGGGCTTCGCCGGCGGCATAGACCTCGGCCAGCAACAGCGCATCCACGGTGCCCAGCACCTTGATGAAATCTTCAAAGCAATCGCGCGTGCGGGTAAAGCGGTGCGGCTGGAAAGCCAGCACCAGCCTGCGTCCGGGGAACGCACCCCGCGCCGCCGCCAGCGTCGCGGCCATCTCGACCGGGTGGTGGCCGTAATCGTCGACCAGCGTGAAGGTGCCTTCGCTCCTGGTTTCGCCCTGCGCATCCGTGCTGACGCAAGCAACTTCGCCATAGCGCTGGAAGCGGCGTCCCACGCCGTGGAACTCGCGCAGCGCCTTGACGATGGCGGCATCGGGCACTTCCAGTTCGGTCGCAATGGCGATGGCCGCCAGCGCGTTCTGGATATTGTGCATGCCGGGCAGGTTCAGTACCACATCCAGCGGCGTCTCGGCATGGCTGTTGAGCTGGCGCAACACGGTGAAGTGCATCTGGCCGTCGACCGCGCGCGCATTGACCGCGCGGATCTGCGCGTCCTCGGCAAAGCCATAGCGCACGATCGGCTTGGAGACGAACGGCATGATCTCGCGCACGTTGGGATCGTCCACGCACAGCACCGCGATGCCGTAGAACGGCAGGCGCTGGGTGAATTCCACGAACGCCTGCTTGAGCCGGGCGAAGTCGTGCCCGTAGGTGTCCATGTGATCGGCGTCGATATTGGTAATGACCTCGATCACCGGGAACAGGTTCAGGAACGAGGCATCCGACTCGTCGGCCTCGGCCACGATGAAGTCACCCGTACCCAGGCGCGCGTTGGCGCCCGCCGAATTCAAGCGGCCGCCAATCACAAAGGTGGGATCGAGCCCGCCTTCGGCCAGCACCGACGCCACCAGGCTGGTGGTGGTGGTCTTGCCGTGGGTGCCGGCGATGGCCACGCCCTGCTTCAGGCGCATCAGCTCGGCCAGCATCACCGCGCGCGGCACCACCGGGATGCGCTTGGCGCGCGCAGCCAGCACCTCGGGGTTGTCGTTGGTGACGGCGGTGGACACCACCACGGCATTGGCGCCGTTGATGTTGGCGGCATCGTGGCCGTGCATCACGGTCGCGCCCAGCGATGCGAGGCGCCGCGTGGCGGCGTTGCTGCCCACGTCGGACCCTGAGACCTTATATCCCTGGTTCAACAGGACCTCCGCGATGCCGCTCATGCCGGCGCCGCCGATGCCTACGAAGTGGATGTTCTTGACGATGTGCTTCATGAATCCGTTGTATCAATCCCTGGCCATCTGGCTGCAGATCTCCGCCACGCGCCGGGTTGCTTCCGGCTTGGCAAGACCACGCGCCTGATGCGCCATCTCTTTGAGTCGGGGCCGCGACAGCGAGGCCAGCGTCTGCGCCAGCCCGCTCGCGGTCAGTTCGTTCTGCTGGACCAGCAAGGCGGCATCCTGGCTCGACAGGAATTTCGCATTGGTGGTCTGGTGGTCATCGACCGCATGCGGGAAAGGCACGAACAGTGCCGCCACGCCTGCCGCCGCCACCTCCGACACGGTCATCGCACCCGCGCGGCAGATCACCAGATCCGCCTCGGCGTAGGCCGCTGCCATGTCGTCGATAAAGGGCAATGCTTCCGCCGCCACGCCGGCGGCCTGGTAATTGGCGCGCAGCGTGTCGATCTGCTTGGCGCCGGCCTGGTGCCTGACCAGCGGGCGCTCGCCTTCCGGCAGCAGCGCCAGCGCCTTCGGTACGACTTCGTTGAGCGCCGCCGCGCCCAGGCTGCCGCCCACCACCAGCAGCCGCAACGGGCCGCTGCGGCTGTCGTAGCGCTGCTCGGGCGCCGGCATCCGCGCGACTTCGTCACGCACCGGGTTGCCGGTCCACTCGCTGTCCGGCAGCGCGTTCGGGAAGGCACACAGCACCCGGTCCGCGACCTTCGCCAACACCTTGTTGGCCAGACCGGCGATGGAGTTCTGCTCATGCAGCACCAGCGGCCGGCCCAGCAGCGACGCCATCATGCCCGCCGGGAAGGTGATATAGCCGCCCATGCCCAGCACCACATTGGGCCGCACCCGGCGCAGCGCCTGCACGCTTTGCCAGAAGGCGCGCAACAGGTTCAGCGGCAGCATCAGCTTGGTCAGCGGACCCTTGCCGCGCAAGCCGCCGAACTGAATGAACTCCATCGGGATGTCGTACTTGGGCACCAGCGTGGCTTCCATGCCTGTCCGGTTGCCCAGCCACACGACACGCCAGCCCTGCTCGCGCAATGCGCGCGCGACCGCCAGCCCGGGGAATACATGCCCCCCGGTGCCGCCGGCCATCACGAGCAAGGTGCGCGGTGCGGTCATACTTTCCCTCCGCGCATCATGACGCGATTCTCATAGTCGATGCGCAGCAGGATCGCCAGCGCCACGCAGTTCATCAAAATGCCCGAGCCGCCGTAGCTCACCAGCGGCAGGGTCAGCCCCTTGGTGGGCAGCAGGCCCAGGTTCACGCCCATATTGATAAAGGTCTGCCAGCCGATCCAGATGCCGACGCCCTTGGCCACCAGGCCCGCAAAGGTGCGGTCGAGCTGCAGGGCGGTACGGCCGATCTCGAAGGCGCGGCGCACCATCCAGTAGAACAGCACGATCACCACCAGCACACCCACAAAGCCGAATTCCTCGCCAATCACGGCGAGGATGAAGTCGGTATGCGCCTCGGGCAGGTAGTGCAGTTTCTCAATACTGCCGCCCAGCCCCACCCCGGTCCACTCACCGCGGCCGAAGGCGATCAGCGAGTGGGTGAGCTGGTAGGCCTTGCCGAGCGCATTGGCCTCTTCCCACGGGTTGAGATAGGCGAAGATCCGCTCGCGCCGCCATGGCGACGCCGTGATCAGCAGCGCAAAGGCGCCCACCGCCACGCCGACCAGACCGGCGAACAGCTTGCCGTTGATGCCGCCCAGGAACAGGATGCCCATGGCGACCGTGGCCACCACCAGGAAGGCACCCATGTCGGGCTCCAGCAGCAGCAGCATGCCTACCACGACCACCGCCACGCCCATCGGCAGGAAACCCTTGCCGACGTTTTGCATCCACTCCTGCTTGCGCACGGTGTAGTTGGCGGTGTACAGCACCACCGCCAGCTTCATGAACTCGGACGGCTGGAAGTTCATGATGCCGAGCGGAATCCAGCGCCGCGCGCCATTCACGCCCTTGCCCACGAAGGGCACCAGCACGAGGATCAGCATCACCAGCGCGATCACGAACAGCTTGGGCGCGTACTTGTCCCAGAACTTGACCGGGATCTGGAAGGCCAGCAAGCCCATGGACAGCCCGATGAACAGCGCGAACGCATGTCGTGCGAGAAAATGGCTTTCACGGTAGTTGGCGTACCGCGGCGAGTCCGGCAGCGCGATCGAGGCCGAGAAGACCATCACCAGGCCAAGCGCGAGCAGCACGATCGCCACCCACAGCAGCGGCTGGTCGTACTCCATCATGCGCGAGCGCGTCGGTTTGACGCCGGACACCGCATCGCGCAATCCGCCCCAGGCGTTGCCGATGGTGGCTCCGATAAAGCCGCTGCGCTTGACCGGTGCGTCGCTCATGGCACGATCCCCCTGGACATCGCCAGTTCTTCCACCGCGGCACGAAAGACTTCGGCGCGATGCACATAGTTACGGAACATGTCGAGGCTGGCGCATGCCGGCGACAGCAGCACAGCATCGCCGCCCTGCGCTGCAGTGGCGGCCAGGCCGACAGCCTGTTCGAGCGTGGCGGCGTCGGCCAGCGTGACGCCGGTTTCCTGCAGCGCGCGGCGCAACTCGCCCGCATCCTTGCCGATCAGCACCACGGCGCGGGCGTACTGCGCCACCGGCGCGGCCAGCGGCGAGAAATCCTGCCCCTTGCCTTCGCCGCCGGCAATCAGCACCACGCGCTTGTCCAGCCCGGACAGCGCGGCCACGGTAGCGCCCACATTGGTGCCCTTGCTGTCATCGAAGAATTCGACGTCGTCGATCGTGGCGACCCACTCCACCCGGTGCGGCTCGCCGCGGTATTCCCGCAGGCCGTGCAGCAAGGCGTTCAGCGGCAGGTCGATGGCACGGCACAGCGCCAGCGCGGCCATCGCATTGGTGGCGTTGTGCATGCCGCGGATATGCAGCGCATCCGCCGGCATCAGGCGCTTGTGGCGCACCGGAACGGCTTCCGCTTCTTCGGCGGCGGCGGCCTTGCGGCGGCGCGGCTTGTTCTCGCCGTCGGATTCGCTATCGGGTTCCGCCACCACCAGCCAGGGCATGCCGCCCTCTCGCAGCACGCCGAAGCTGCCCGGCACCTCGGGCAGGTCGGTGCCGAAAGTCACCGGCGCCGTGCCGGGGCGCGCCATGTCCAGGCTCAGGCGGTCGTTGCGGTTCAGGATCTGCACGCAGCCGGCTTCGCCCGGCGCCGGCGCCGGGCCGAAGATGCGGGCCTTGGCGGCGGCATAGGCTTCCATGCTGCCGTGCCAGTCAAGATGGTCCTGGGTGATATTGAGCACCGTGGCCGCGTGCGGCACCAGCGTGTGCGTGGTTTCCAGCTGGAAGCTCGACAACTCCAGCACCCAGACCTCGGGCAGCGTGGCCGAGGCAATGCACGCGGCCAGCTTGTCCAGCGCCGAGGGGCTGATGTTGCCCGCCACCGCCACGCTCTTGCCGGCGCGCTCGACCAGGCGGCCGGTCAGCGCGGTGGTCGTCGTCTTGCCATTGGTGCCGGTGATTGCCAGCAGCTTCGGCGCATAGCCCGACTCTGCCTGAAGGTGCGCCAGCGCACGCGCGAACAGCTCGATCTCGCCCCACACTGGAATCCCGCGCTCGCGCGCCGCGGCCAGCAGCGCGGCAGTGGCGCTTTCCAGCGGCGACAGTCCGGGGCTGATCGTCACCAGTTCGATGCCGTCCAGCAGCGCGTCCGAGAAGGAACCACCATGAAATTCGGCCGAAGGCAGCTCGGCTTGCAGGAAGACCAGGTTGGCAGGCGCCTCGCGCGTGTCGGCAACGCGCACGGGCGCGCCATACTGGCCGCACCAGCGCGCCATCGCCAGGCCCGATTCGCCGAGGCCCAGCACCAGCACATGAGGTTTTTGCAACTCGCCAAACACTTCGATTCCCGCCTTTTTCGTTTCTGCGTTGATAGATATGCGCCGGTTCAGCGCAACTTGAGCGACGACAGCCCGATCAGCACCAGCAACATGGTGATGATCCAGAAGCGCACCGTCACCTGCGTTTCCTTCCAGCCCGACAATTCAAAGTGGTGATGCAGTGGCGCCATCTTGAACAACCGCCTGCCCTCGCCGTAACGCCGCTTGGTGATCTTGAACCACGTCACCTGCAGCATCACCGACAAGGTTTCCACCACGAAGATGCCGCCCATCACGAACAGCACGATCTCCTGGCGCACGATCACCGCCACCGTGCCCAGCGCGCCGCCCAGCGCCAGCGCACCGACGTCGCCCATGAAGACCTGGGCCGGATGGGCGTTGAACCAGAGGAAGGCCAGGCCCGCCCCCGCCATCGCCGAACAAAAGATCAGCAACTCGCCAGCCCCCGGGATATGCGGGAACAGCAGGTATTTGCTGTAGACCGAACTCCCCATCACGTAGGCAAATACACCCAGCCCGCTGCCCACCAGCACCACGGGCATGATCACCAGCCCGTCCAGGCCGTCGGTCAGGTTCACCGCATTGCTCGAGCCCACGATCACCAGGTAGGTCAGCACGATAAAGCCGGCCACGCCCAGCGGATAGCTCACTTCCTTGAAGAAGGGCACGATCAGGTTGGACTTGTAGGGCATGTCCAGCGACAGTCCGCCTTCGACCCAGCCCAGGAACAGGTCCCACACCCGCACATTGCTGCTTTCCGACACCGAAAACGCCAGGTAGACCGCGGCCACCAGGCCGATCAGGGTCTGCCAGAAAAACTTCTCGCGGCTCGACATGCCGCGCGGATCGCGATAGACCACCTTGCGGTAATCGTCCACCCAGCCGATCGCGCCGTAGCCGAAGGTCACCAGCATCACGACCCAGATGAAACGATTGCCCCAGTCGCACCACAGCAACGTGGAGATGGCGATCGACACCAGCACCAGCACACCGCCCATGGTGGGCGTGCCGGCCTTGACCAGATGCGACTGCGGGCCGATGGTGCGCAC